>JAESFN010000206.1_pt1 | contig 80441 bp, 88 predicted proteins | sample 9269411 | NCBI WGS metagenome assembly JAESFN01 (sample SAMN14505399, study PRJNA617100) | algae metagenome | isolation source: Iphinoe sp. HA4291-MV1 and co-occurring heterotrophs from trail next to... | place: USA: Maunawili Falls, Hawaii | collected 2009-07-25
CCGTTCCGAGGCGAACGCAAGCAATCGCCGCTGCTCGGCGTCGCAGATTTCGAAGAAATCCGCACGTCCCAGAATCGTCGCCGCGTCGTCGAGTTGCATCCCGCCCTATTCCCGGACCGCCAGCCACTTCGCGGGCGCCTCAGCGCCCGGTTGTGCCGCGGCCCTCGATATAGAGCATTTCTTGCCGCTGTCAGGAATCCCTTTTGCCGCGTCGGCCCACGCGGCAAAAGTTATGCACCGGCTGTCGCCCGGTCCGGCCCTTACGGCACCAGCCGGTAGCCGCCATCCTCGGTGACCAGCAGCCGCGCATTGGACGGGTCGCGCTCGATCTTCTGGCGCAGCCGGTAGATGTGGGTTTCCAGCGTGTGCGTGGTGACCCGGTTGTTGTAGCCCCACACTTCCTTGAGCAGGATCTCGCGAGTGATGGTCTTGGGACCCTGGCGGTAGAGATACTTGAGGATCGAGGTTTCCTTGTCGGTCAGCCGCACCTTGGCCCCATCAGGCGCCTCGAGCAGCTTGGCCGCCGGCTGGAAGCTGTAGGGCCCGATGGTGAACACCACGTCCTCGCTCTGGTCGTGCTGGCGCAGCGAGGCGCGGATGCGCGCCAGAAGCACCGAGAACCGGAACGGCTTGGTCACGTAGTCATTGGCGCCCGACTCGAGCCCGAGAATCTCGTCGGAATCGCTGTCCTGCGCCGTCAGCATGATGATCGGACTCTTGAAGCCCTCGCGCCTCAGGATCTTCACCGCCTCGCGGCCATCCATGTCGGGCAGCCCGACATCCAGCAGCATCAGGTCGACATGCGCGCCGCGGACCTTGCCCAGCGCGTCGGACGCCGATTCCGCCTCTACCAGATCGAACTCGCGATAGTGCGTCAGCTGATCGATCAAAGTCTTTCTGAGGTCGGCATCGTCGTCGACAATCAGGATGCGCCGTCTGTTCATGTGAGGTACCCCGAGCCACTGGCTACGAATTGCTGAGTTATTGCCGGACCTTGCGACCCGCCAATCAAAACGGCGTGAGACCGCCGCGAGATGAGAAACGTGATTTGACACAGTTTAGTTTCATCCTCGGCAGCAACTCTTAGCCACGGCATGCTGACGGGAAGCTGACAATTGCCTGACAGCCATCGCAACTCCCCCGTATCCTCGCCTCCCGTGACCCGACGGCACACCCCCACCGCGGTCACCGCGCGCCGCATCGGCATTGACAGCGGTTGGCAGCAGGCCTATCAAAGCATCGGTTTAACGTAAAACTTCCGCTTTCCGTGCAGGTCGATCGCCCCAAGAATCGCCGCACGGCACCATGAGCAGGCAGGTTTAACGCAAAACCGCGAGCCGAGGATCGGCTCCAGGGAGGACTACGGATTTGGCCCGGGCCACGATCAAGGACATTGCGCTTGCCGCGAACGTCTCGCCGATGACGGTTTCCAACGTCATCAACGGTCGACGTGCCAAGGCGTCGGACGAGACCATCGAGCGCATCATGGCGGCGGTGAAGACCCTCGGCTACCGGCCCAACATGAGTGCCCGCAGCCTCGTCTCCAATGCCTCGCGTATGGTCGGGGTGATCATCCCGTTCACCGAGAACCAGAACCAGCTGCTGCTCGACAACCCGTTCTATGCCGAGATGATCTCCGGCATCGAAAGCGCGCTCCGCGCCAACGGCTACTACATGATGCTGACCGGAGTGGGAGAGGGCAACGCTCAGCTCGACACCCTCTCGCATTGGAACATGGACGCGCTGATCGTCCTCGGCGTCTATCGCGAGGCGCTCTACGAGCGGCTGCGCGAGCTGGCTTTGCCGACCCTGCTGATCGACAGCTATATCGACGATCCCAGTTTTTATCGCCTTGGCGTCGATGACGAAGCCGCCGCCTACCGCGCCACCAGGTACCTGATCGACCAGGGCCATTCCGGCGTGGCGCTGGTCACCGGGGTGATTCGCACCGACGGGGTCATCGAGCGGCGTGTCGACGGCTACAAGCGAGCTCTGGCCGAAGCCGGCATCGGCTTTGACCCCTCCCGCATCCTCTCGGGCTCCGTCACCTTCGACTGGGGCGCCGAGGCGGCCGCCGAACTGGTGGCGCTGCCGCACACCACCGCCGCCTTCTGCACCGCCGACCTGATCGCCGCCGGCCTCCTTGCCGGCCTGCACCGCCTCGGCAAGCGGATCCCGGAAGACTATTCGGTGATGGGCTTCGACAACCTGTCGATCTCGCGCATGGTCTATCCGGCCCTCACCACCGTCGATCAGTCGATCCTCGGCAAGGGCCAGCTCGCCGGCCGGCTGATCAGCGCCATCCTCAACAAGGCCGATGCTCCGCGCGAGAGCTTCATCGACGTCGCCATCGTCGAACGCGACAGCGTCAGCCGGCGGGGGGCGAGATGAGCCCCGCCGCCGATCGCTCCAAGTATCTGGCGCTGACGGTGCTGCTGCTGCCCAGCCTGGCCGGCATGGTGGTGTTCCTGATGGCGCCGGTGCTGTCCTCGCTGGTGCTCAGCTTTTCCCAGTGGGACCTGATCGGCGAGCTCAATTGGGTCGGCCTCGACAACTATGTCGCCGCGCTCGGCGACCCGGCGGTGCTCGGCGCGCTCCGCAATACCCTCACTTTCATCCTCGGCTACCTGCCTTCGGTGGTGCTGATCGCGCTCGGCCTCGCCTTGCTGCTCAACCGCCGGATCCGGGGCCGGGTGGTGTTCCGGGCGATCTATTTCGTGCCGGTCGTCACCTCCTGGGTAGCGGTGTCGCTGATCTGGAAATGGCTGCTCAACCCGCAATACGGGCTGATCAACTTCGCGCTCGGCGCCATCGGCATCAAGGGTCCGGGCTGGCTGTTCGATCCGGCCTGGGCGATGACCGGCGTCATCCTCACCTCGGTCTGGAAGGATATCGGCTTCGTCACGGTGATTTACCTCGCGGGCCTGCAGGATATCCCCGAACCCCTCTACGAAGCCGCCGCGCTCGATGGCGCCACGCCCTGGCAGCGCTTCTGGTCGATCACCTTCCCGATGCTGGCGCCGACTACCTTCTTCGTCACCACCATCTCGCTGATCTCGTCGTTCCAGGTGTTCGACCAGGTCTGGATCATGACCCAGGGCGGCCCGGCGGGCGCCACCTCGGTGATGGTGGAGCTGATCTACAAGAACGCCTTCAGCTACTACAAGATGGGCTACGCCTCGGCGATCTCCTGGGTGCTGTTCGCCCTGATCTTCGCGGTCACCATCGCGCAGAACCTGTTGCAGAAGAAGCTGGATCGGTCCGATGGCTGAGCCGGTGTTCCTTGCCGGCCGAGACGGCCCCCTCCCATCCTCCCCCACAAGGGGGGAGGTGCCTGCCGGTGCGCTTGGCACCACCAGCACCACAAGCTCGTCTCTTCACCTCCCCCTTGATGGGGGAGGCCGGGAGGGGGCCGTCTCTCTCAGTCAGCGCAAGCGGCCTCCGCTTCGCGCGACCGACCTCGCCACCTACGCCATCCTCATCGCCGGCGCGGCAATCATGCTGCTGCCTTTTGCCTGGATGGTCTCGACCTCGCTGAAGACCGCCGGCGCCACCTTCGTCACGCCGCCGCAGTGGCTGCCTGACCCGGCAACGCTCGACAACTATGCCAAGGTGTTCGACAGCGCCCCGGTCGGCCAGTTCCTCATCAACTCGATCTTCGTCTCGGTCACCTCGACGGCGCTGATGGTGCTGTTCTGCGCCATGAGCGGCTACGCCTTCGCGCGCATCGAATTCCGCGGCCGCACCATGCTGTTCTATGCCTATCTCGCGACGCTGATGATCCCGCAGCAGGTGACCCTCACCCCGCTGTTCATCATCATGAACTGGCTCGGCTGGACCAACTCCTACCAGGCGCTGATCCTCCCCTCGAGCTTCGGCGCCTTCGGCACCTTCCTGCTGCGCCAGTTCTTCCTGAGGCTGCCCAAGGAAATCGAGGAAGCCGCCTTCATCGATGGCGCCGGCTATGTCAGGATCTTTTTCACCATCGCCATCCACCTGGCGCGTCCGGCGCTCGCCACCCTCGCGGTGTTCGCCTTCATGGCCAGCTGGAACAGTTTTCTGTGGCCGCTGATCATCACCACCGACCAATCGATGATGACCCTGCCACTCGGGCTCAGCGCGCTGCAGGGCCGCTGGACCACCGACTGGAACGTGCTGATGGCCGGCGCGGTGATCGCCACGCTGCCGATCATCGCCGTCTACGTCTTCGCCCAGCGCTTCATCATCAAGGGCCTGTCCCACACCGGGCTCAAATAACGACCATCGGTCTCAAGGAGGAGAAAAGACCATGCTGCGTAGGACTTTCACCGGGCTGCTGCTCGCCACCGCCCTCATCACCCCGGCGCTCGCCGAGGACGTGACCATCAAGTACATGACCTTCTCGGCCGCGCCGAACTATCTGAAGGAACTCGACGCCACCATCGCCGCCTTCGAGGCCGAGCATCCCGGCATCAAGGTCACCTACGAGACCGCTGCCTGGGACGCCTACTTCACCAAGCTGCAGACCGTCGTGGCAGCCAAGCAGGCGCCCGACGCCTTCGAGCTCAACTTCGAGAACTTCGTCACCTACGCGGAAAAGGGCGCGCTTGCCGACCTGACGCCGCTGATCGCGGCCGATACCGGTTTCTCGACCTCGGTCTACAACCCGACGGCGCTGGCCGCCTTCGCCCAGGATGGCAAGCAGTATGGCCTGGTCGAGAGCTTCTCCAACGTCGTGCTGTTCTACAACAAGGACCTGTTCGATGCCGCCGGCGTCGCCTACCCCACGGCCGACTGGACCTGGAAGGAAGAACTGGAAGCCGCCCAGAAGCTGACCGATCCGGCCAAGGGCGTGTGGGGCGATTTCGCCCCGATCCAGTTCTGGGAATTCTACAAGACCATTGCCCAGAATGGCGGCTCGATCCTCTCGCCCGACAAAAAGACCGTCACCATCGACTCGCCTGAGAATGTCGAGACGCTGACCTGGATGATCGACAAGGTGAACAGCTACAAGGTCACCCCGTCGGATGTCGAAATGGCCGGGCAATCCTCCGAGGACCTGTTCAAGGCCGGCAAGATCGCCATGCTCCGCACCGGCATCTGGTTGCTCGGCGATTTCGCCGCCAACGCCAAGTTCAAGTGGGACATCGCGCTCGAGCCGGGCAAGACCAACAAGGCGCACCACTTCTTCGCCAACGGGGTCGCCGTCTCGGCCAACAGCGCCCACCCGGCCGAAGCCTACCAGTGGATCAAGTTCCTCACCTCATCCAAGGCCGCCGTGGACCTTCGCATCGCCGCCGGCTGGGAACTCCCCGCCGTCTCCGACGCCGCAGCCGTCCAGGGCTATCTCGACCAGCCCGTGCCCGAGAGCCGCGAAGTGGTGTTTCAGGCGCTCGATACCGCGGTGGTCCCGCCGGTGATCGGCAACTGGAACCAATTGACCGACGCCGTCGGCAAGGAACTCGAAGCCGCCAAGCTCGGCCAGAAGACGCCGGAGCAGGCGCTGAAGGACGCCAAGACGGCAATCGAGGGGCTGCTCTAGGCGTTGACCGCCGGCAGACGGCACCCCCCGTCACCCAGTTTGCCTCCCAAAGGGCAAGGCCGGGAGCCCACGGGCTCTCGGCCACCACCACCGGAAACCAGCCATGACCGCCGACACTCGCGAACCTCAGCTCGCCACCCGCCATCCCTGGTTCCTCGACCTCTACGCCGAGCTGCTGCGCGACCCGTCAGCAGCTGCGCCCGAAATTGCAGCTCGCCTCGCCGACGCCGACCCCACCGAACCGGTCGAGGCGGCTCTCGTCCTCTACCTCGCCGCGCTCGCCGCCCAATCCAGCGGCGACCGCGCGCAGCTCCGCTCCGCCAGGGCCACCGCCCTCCGCACCACGGTGGCCAGCCGGCTCGAACGTGAGCTCTCGCCGAACCAGAACCACTTCACCGACACCTGGGTCGTGGCCCTCTGGGCAGCGGCGCTGCGCGAAGCTAACCACCTCGATCGCGACGAGAGCACGACGCGCCTCGTCGGCCGGGTGAAGAACCATGTCTATGCCAGCCACGTGCGGCTGGGCGCCCTGATGTCGTCTTCCGACAAGACGACGCTGGAGTTCGACGTGCTGCTCGCCGCCGTGCCGTTCGGCTTGTTCGACTGCGAAGATCTGGTGCTGGTCGATGCCGTCCGCACCCTCACCAGCCCCGGCCGTCTGGCGCACGCCACCGCCGCCGACCGCCAATTGCTGGCCTGGTACTATGCCGAGCAGGGCAGCTACGCCAAAAGCCGCAAGCTCCTTGCCGAGACGCCGGCACCGATCGTCGCGCAACGCCTCAAGACGCTCGGCCAGCTCGAAACCCGCTTCATCCGCCATGCCCCCGACGGCAATGGCAACCGCTACGAACCGCTGCTCGAAGAGCGCTTTCCCAAACTCGTCACCGACGCCGACGCGGTGATCGTCCGCGCCCAGGCTTCGCCGCTATCGGCCGACGAACCGCTGGAACTGGTGGTCGGCGAAACTGCCATCGCCGGCAGTTTCAAGGGCGACTGCTGGGAGTTCACCCTCCCCCGCACTCCGGCGGGATCGCTGGTCGAGTATCGCCTCCGCTTCAGGGCGCATCCCGAGGTCATGGCCGGACCGTTCGCCTACGAGACGCTGCGGCGCCGCCGCCATGACGAGGCCTCGATACACGTCACCGTGGCGAACGGCCGCATCGACATCTCCCCCGGCGCCGGCAGCACGGAACTGCCGCTACAGCTGGGCAATGCCACGCTCACCGCGATTTCCTGGCTGGAAGCCCGCGATGGCAGCATCAAGGAGATTTCCGCCACGCTCGCCCACCCGCACTGTGGCTGGTACGGCTTTGGCGAACGCTACAACGCGCTGAACCAGGCGGGGAACCGCGTCGATCAGTTCGTCTACAACCAGTACAAGGAACAGGGCTTACGGACCTATATGCCGATGCCGGTCGGCTACACCGACGCCGGCTTCGGCCTCCACCTCGCGACCGATTCCTACTCCTGGTTCGACCTCACGGTTTCGGGCGAAACCCGGTTCGGCGTCGAAGCCGACCGTCTTGTCATCGACCTGCTCTCGGGCGCCGTCGCCCAGCAGGTCAGCCAGTTCATGGCACTGACCGGCGAGCCGGAACCCGTGCCCGCCTGGGCGCTCGGCCCCTGGATGTCGTCGAACAACTGGGACAGCGAGGCCGAGGTGCGCAAGCAGGTCGCCCTCACCCTCGAACACGAGATTCCCGCCACCGTGCTGGTGATCGAGGCCTGGTCGGACGAGGCCACCTTCTACATCTTCAACGACGCACAATACGCCGAAAAGCCCGGCGCCGAGGCCTTCGCCTACGCCGACTTCAGCTTCCCCCAATGGGGCCGCTGGCCCGACCCCAAAGGCCTCGCCGAGCATCTGCACGACAACGCCCTGCGGCTGATCCTGTGGCAGATCCCGATCATCAAGCAGTCGGTGGCACTGAAGCACCTGCAGAAGCGCAACGACGAGGCGCACTTCTTTGCCGAAGGGTTTGGCGTGAAACACCCTGACGGCACGCCGCTCAGGCTGCCCGAAGGCTGGTTCAAGGACAGCCTGCTGCTGGATTTCACCAACTCTGCCGCCCGGGATTGGTGGTTCCGCAAACGCCAGTACCTGATCGACGAACTCGGGGTCGACGGCTTCAAGACCGATGGCGGCGAGATGGTCTGGGGCAAGGACCTGGTCTTCGCCGACGGCCGCACGGGACTCGAAAACCGCAACGCCTATCCGCGCGACTACATCTCGGCCTATTACCGCTTCGCCCAGCAGAACGGCGGCATCTGCTTCTCGCGCGCCGGCTATACCGGAGCCCAGACCTTCCCGGCCCATTGGGCGGGCGACGAACGCTCCACCTGGGATGCATTCAAGCGCTCGATCCATGCCGGCCTCTCCGCCGGCATGTCTGGAGTGATCTTCTGGGGCTGGGACCTCGGCGGCTTTTCCGGCGAGGTGCCGAGCGCCGAACTCTACGTGCGCTCGGCCGCCATGGCCTGTTTCTGCCCCATCATGCAGTATCACGCCGAGAGCAAGGCCGAGTTCAACCAGGACCGCACCCCCTGGAATATCGCCGAGCGCTCCGGCGATGAGCGCGCCCTCACCGGCTATCGCTTCTACGCCAACCTGCGCATGTCGCTCATGCCCTACCTCGAACGCGAGGCGGCTTGGTGCGTTGCCGAAAGGCAGCCGCTGCTGCGCGCCATGCTGCTGGATTTCCAATCCGATACCCGCGCCGCCGGTCTCTGGGACCAGTACATGTTCGGCCGCGACCTGCTGGTTGCGCCGATCATCCGGGAAGGCGAAACCTCCCGCGAGGTCTACCTGCCCGAGGGGCGCTGGTGGCACCTGTTCGAGAGCCGCTGGTACGATGGCAACCAGATCCACCAGGTCGCGGCGGCGCTCGAGCAGATCCCGGTCTTCCTCCGGCAAGGCGCCGCCCTGCCGCTCGCCTTCCATCGCGAAACCCGCCTTGGCGCCTCCATGCCCTCCGACATCAGCGGTGCGGAGAGCCTGGTGCTGCTCATTGCCGGGCTGCCGCCCGACGCGCCGCTCCACACCGACGAGCTCGAGATCGAGGCGTCGCAGGGCAGCGTCCGCGTCACCTCCCAAGGCGGCCGCCCGATCACGCTGGTCTTCGCCGATCCCCCCGACCGCCTCGAGCTGAACGGCATCGTCCAGCAGCCCCGGAGGCTGAGCCTCTCCGGCGGCGAGCTGACCGCGTTCGAACTGCCGGCCACCTGACCACCGGCAGCGCAAAGATGCTATGATGCCATATGATCTCAGGGATGCATGCGCGCGCCCTTGGTCACCTTGTCGACCAGCTTCCGCTCCGCCCTGAGACCGATCCCCACCAATCTGGCATCCTCCGGTGCAAACTGGGCGAATACCGCCCGGTTGGCCGCATCGTGCCCGGTCGAGAACATCTCTTCGGTGTAGGCCGAGGTGACGATGCCGCGCTGCAGCGCCCGCTGCTGGACGGCCCGCATGGTGTCGGCGTCGGCCGCAAGTACGATCACCGGCTGCACCGAGAGCGGACTGAAGCGATTGCCGACCCGATCGACATAGGGCTCTCCGATGATTTCGGAGTGCTGGGCGGTAACGCCCGTGGCCAGAAATGCGGTAACGTTGAGCGCCTGCCAGGGCGCCAGGTCGTCACGCAACACGATGGCGATCTTGGTCTCGAACATGCTGTGATCCGGGAACGGGTAACGAGGTGCGGCGCGTGGTAGACGCAGAGACAGGGGTCGGTCTTGAACGTTTGTGCAGCCCGACCCGTGACGCGGTGCGCGCGGCCCCCGGCCATCCCGGGCTCGAACGCATCGAGGCGCGGTTTCAGGGCAATGCCTATGCCCGGCATCGGCACGACACCTACGCGCTGGGCGTCACCCTGCACGGCGTCCAGAGCTTCTGGTATCGCGGCGAAGTCCGGGCCTCGCTTGCCGGCCAGGTTATCGTCCTCCACCCGGACGAAATCCACGACGGCGGCGCCGGCACCGAGCAAGGCCTTACCTATCGCATGCTCTACCTCGATCCGGCGCTGGTGCAATCCGCGCTGCAGGGCGCCGGCCTGCCGTTCGTAGCCGCTCCGGTCGTCGATGACGCGGCGCTCCGCACGACTCTGCTCGGGGCCTTCGGCGACATGGACGATGCCCTCGATCCCCTCCTGGCCGACCAACTGGTGGCCGCGCTCGCCGATAGCCTGCTACGCCACTCCGATGCCCGGCTGAGCGGCCGATCGCGGCTCGACCTCGACGCACTGGCACGGGTCGAGGAGTACCTCCAGCACAGCGGGACGCAGCCGATCGGCTCGGACGAGCTCGAAGCCATCTCCGGCCTCGATCGCTTCACCCTGGCGCGGCAGTTCCGCCTCCGCTTCGGCACCAGCCCGCACCGCTACCTGACCATGCGCCGCGTCGCCGCGGGCCGGCGCCTGCTCGCTTCGGGCCAGGCCATTGCCGACGTGGCGGCGGAAACCGGCTTTGCCGACCAGAGCCACTTTCACCGCCATTTCCTCAAGACCTTCGGCATGACCCCGGGCCGCTGGCAGCGCCTGGCGGCCGCAGCGAAGATGCCGTGACCGAGGGACGGACGGCCCATCCAGCGGCAACCCGCGCGAAAACCTCGGATCGTCTGGCAGACATAGCGTGATATTTGGGCATGCTATGGCGCCATACTACCGCTGTCCGGCGGGCCTTGCCGCGGCAGATCTGCGAGGAGCGTCGCGAGGCTCGCCAGCGCCACCCCATGCCGCGCCGCTGTTCCACCGATGATCTCGACGAGAAACGGCCGACTGCCGGTGATGGTCTCCAGCACCCCTTCGCGCAGCGCCACGATGGTCCGGTCGCGGCCGGCATGTTCGTCGAGCACCGCCAACCCGTCGGCCAGCCGCAGCATCTCGGCCATCGCGGCAGCGCTTTGCACTCCGGTCCGGTGGTCGTGCGCCATGATGGCCTCGAGAGCGTCGGGCGGCAGCCGGCCTGCCAGCCATTCCGACGCGACGAGGCCATGCCGGCTCCAGTCGCCCGCGACAGCGAAATAGTCGAGGTCGTGCACCAGCCCGACGATCCGCCACAGCGAGGGGTCGGCGTCGAGTGCCGGCGCCAGTTGCTGCATCACGAGGCCGACGAACCGCGAATGCGCCGCCCGCGGCGTCTCACCCAGCCGTTCGGTGACGAGGCGCTCAGCCTCGGCGAGGCTGAGCCGGCCGCCTGTCATCCCCGATGCCCGAACAGCGCGCTACCGACCCGGACATGCGTCGCGCCCATGGCGATCGCCGTCTCGAAATCGCTGCTCATCCCCATCGACAGTTTCTCGACCCCGGCATCGCGGGCCAGCGACGCCAGGTGCGCGAAGTACGGCCCGGCCGGATCGCCCTCAGGCGGAATGCACATCAGCCCGACTACGTCGAGGCCATGCAAATCCTTGCAGCGGCCAACAAAGGCGGCCGCTTCGGACGGCGCGATGCCGGCCTTCTGCTCCTCGAGCCCGATATTGACCTGCACGAAGACCGGCAGGCGCTTGCCGGCCCGCTTCATCTCTTCAGCGAGGATCCCCGCCAGCTTGTCGCGGTCGACCGTCTGGATCACATCGAACAGGGCCACGGCTTCGCGCGCCTTGTTGGTCTGCAGCGGGCCGATCAGATGCAATTCTATGCCGTCATAGGAGGCCCGGAGTTCCGGCCATTTTTCCTTGGCCTCCTGCACCCGGTTCTCTCCGAAGACGCGCTGGCCGGCGTCAAGAAACGGCCGGATTGCTGCGGCATCGAAGGTCTTGGACACCGCTACCAGTTCCACCCGATCGGGCGGCGGGCCGAAACGCTGATGCGCCCGCTCGATCCGGGCGCGGATGATTTCGAGACTTTCCGGGGCGTTCTGCATGGCCCTCTCTGTTGACCGGTTAACGGAATTCTGATGAAGGTCCGGTAGCCAAAAACCCCCATGAACGCAACGTAATCCGCGGCTTTAAGGACTTTCCCGAAGTGACTGGTCGAACCACCGAGCGCTACAATCCGCGTGTCGAAGAGCCACGCTGGCAGAAGGCCTGGGAGGACAGCAAGTCCTTCGAGGTCAAGAACGATGATAGCCGCAAGCCCTACTACGTGCTCGAGATGTTCCCCTACCCCTCGGGCCGCATCCATATGGGCCACGTGCGCAACTATACCATGGGCGACGTGCTGGCGCGCTATATGCGTGCCATGGGCCGCAACGTGCTGCACCCGATGGGCTGGGACGCCTTCGGCCTGCCGGCCGAAAACGCCGCCATGCAGAACAAGGTCCACCCCAAGAGCTGGACCTATGCCAACATCGCCGCGATGCGCAAACAGCTGAAGTCGATCGGCCTCGGCATCGACTGGAGCCGCGAATTCGCTACCTGCGACGTCGAGTACTATTCCAAGCAGCAGAAGCTGTTCCTCGATTTCCTGCGCGAAGGCCTCGTCACCCGCAAGAAATCCAAGGTCAACTGGGACCCGGTCGATATGACCGTGCTGGCCAACGAGCAGGTGGTCGATGGCCGCGGCTGGCGCTCCGGTGCCATCGTCGAGCAGCGCGAGCTGAACCAATGGGCCTTCAAGGTCTCCGATTTCGCCGAAGAGCTGCTGGAGGCGCTCGACACCCTCGACCACTGGCCTGAGAAGGTGCGCGTCATGCAGCGCAACTGGATCGGCAAGTCCGAGGGCCTGCGCCTGCTGTTCGAGCTGACGGCCGAATGGCAGAAATTCACCTCGATCGAGGTGTTCACCACTCGCCCGGACACCATCTTCGGCGCTTCGTTCATCGCCATCTCGGCTGATCACCCGCTGGCCCAGAGCCTCGTGGGCAATCCCGAGATCGCCGCGTTCATCGCCGAGACCCGGCGCCACGGCACCGCCACCGAGACCATCGACAAGGCGGAAAAGCTCGGCATCTTCACCGGGTTGCACGTGAAGCATCCGGTGAAGCCGGGCGCCACCCTGCCGGTCTACATCGCCAACTTCGTGCTGATGGATTACGGTACCGGCGCCATTTTCGGCTGCCCGGCACACGATCAGCGCGACCTCGATTTCGCCCGCCGCTACGACTTGCCGGTGATCCCGGTGGTGCTGCCGGAAGGCGCTGACCCCGCGACTTTCGAAGTCGATTCAGAGGCTTACAACGGTCCGGGCCGCATCTATCACTCCGAATTCCTCGACGGCCTCGAGATCGATGCCGCCAAGAAGGCCATTGCTGCGCACTTTGCCGAGCGCACCGTCGACAACCTGCCGCAGGGCAAGGTCGAGGTGAACTATCGGCTGCGCGACTGGGGCGTGTCGCGCCAGCGCTACTGGGGCTGCCCAATTCCGGTGATCCATTGCGAGAACTGCGGCGCCGTGCCGGTGCCCGACAAGGACCTGCCGGTGGTGCTGCCCGAAGACGTGAGCTTCGACCGTCCCGGTAACCCGCTCGATCACCACCCGACCTGGAAGCACGTCGCCTGTCCGAAATGCGCCGGCCCGGCGACGCGCGAAACCGACACCATGGACACCTTCGTCGACAGTTCCTGGTATTTCGCCCGCTTTACCGATCCGCACGCGGCGACCCCGACGGTGCCCGGCATCGCCAATACCTGGCTGCCGGTCGACCAGTATATCGGCGGCGTCGAGCACGCGATCCTGCACCTGCTCTATTCGCGCTTCTTCACCCGCGCCATGAAGCAGACCGGCCACCTCAACCTGGAGGAGCCGTTCAAGGGCCTGTTCACCCAGGGCATGGTGGTGCACGAAACCTACCGCGACGCCGCCGGCGACTGGCTGTCGCCCGCCGACGTTACCGTTTCGGGCATGGATGTCCGCACCGCGGTCAACAGCAAGACCGGTGCGCCCGTCGAGATTGGCTCCATCGAAAAGATGAGCAAATCCAAGAAGAACGTCGTCGACCCTGACGAGATCGTCTCGACCTACGGGGCCGACACGGCCCGCTGGTTCATGCTGTCGGACTCCCCGCCGGAGCGCGATGTGCAGTGGACCGAGGCCGGCATCGAAGGCGCCAGCCGCTTCCTGCAGCGCGTCTGGAAGCTGGTCGGGGACTTTCTCGACCTCGAGGACGATATCGCTGCCCGCCTCAAGGGCGAGGGTGACGCCGGCGTCGCCGAACTGCGCAAGGTGGTGCACCGTACCGTCGCCAATGTCGGCGGCGAGATCGAGGGGCTGCGCTTCAACCGCGCTGTCGCCCAGATCTACGAGCTCTCCAACGCCATTGCCAAGTTCTCGCAGTCAGTCGCCTCGAGCGTTTCGCCGGCGCAGCGCGACGCCTTCCGCGAGGCGGTGGAGCGCCTGGTTCAGCTGGTTGCGCCGATGATGCCGCATCTCGCCGAAACCTGCTGGGCGGCGCTCGGCAAGACCGGCCTCGTCGTCGATGCGCCCTGGCCGGTGGCCGATCAGTCGCTGCTGGTCGATACCACGGTGGTCCTGCCGGTGCAGGTCAACGGCAAGCGGCGCGGCGAGATCACCGTGCCGGTCGGCGCCGCCAAGGAGCTGGTCGAGCAAGAGGTCTTGTCACTCGAAGCGGTTGCCCGCATGCTGGATGGCAAGCCGCCCAAGAAGCTGGTGATCGTCCCCGACAGGATCGTCAATGTGGTCATCTAACCGATTGCTTCGTAACGCTTTTGTCGCGCTGAGCCTGCTCGGCGCGACGGCGCTCGCCGGCTGTACCGGGCTCACCCCGGTCTATGGCGAACGCGGCATCGGCACCGAGCGGCATCCGCTGAACTATGCCAAGCCCAACAGCCGGGCCGAGCAGATCATCTATCAGGAGCTGGCGCTGCGCTTCGGCAAGGCGAGCGACTCGTCGAGCCCCACCGTCCGCATCACCACCTCCAACGCCGGCCGGAAACTGACCCGCTCCAACGTCGCCCGGCCGTCCGAGCAGCGGGAGATGGTGGTGACCGCGCAGATCGAACTGATCGGCGCCGATGGCTCCGTCATCCTCTCGACCAGCCGCTCGGCTGCGGCACTCTATACCACCGACAGCCAGGCGCTCGCCGCGAGCGAAGCTGAGCGCGAGGCCATCGAACGCGCGGCGCGCGAGCTGGCCGAGACGGTTCGCCTCACCCTGCTCGGCGCCCTCGCCCAGTCGGCCGGCTGATGGGGGCGCTGAAGGCGCACGAGGTTTCCCGCTTCGTCGATCGGCCTGATCTCGAAGCCGGCATCATCCTCGCCTATGGCCCGGATACCGGCCTCGTTCGCGAGACCGGGCAGCGGCTGGCCCGGCGCTATGCCGGCAACGACGCCGACAGCATGAACCTGGTGGTGCTCGACGGCGCCGAGCTCGACGCCGATCCGTCCCGCCTCGCCGTCGAGGCCAAGACCACTTCGCTGTTCGGCGATCGGCGGGTGATCCGGGTGCGCGGCGCCGGCAAGTCGCTGGTCATGCCGCTTACCGAATTGCGCGATGATCCCGGCGCCATCATCATCCTCGAGGCCGGCAATCTCACGCCCAAAGACCCGCTGCGCGCCCTGGTCGAGGCGGCAAAGCTCGGTCGTGCCCTGCCCTGCTACCCCGACAACGACGAGTCGCTCGGCCGGCTGATCTCCGAAACCTTTTCCAAGGCCGGCATCCGCGCCGACCAGGACGCTATCGCCGCGCTGCGCGACAGCCTGGGCAACGACCGCGAGATTACCCGTCGCGAGCTGGAGAAGCTGGTGCTGTTCGCCGCCGACACCAAGCTCCTGACCCGCGAAGACATCCTGACGCTGTGCGCCGACAACGCGGCGCTGGTGCTCGACGAGGTGGTCGACGCCACCGGCACCGGCCACGCCGCCAACCTCGATACTGCGCTCGAGCGGGCGATCGCCCAGAGCGTCAACGCCCAGCAGATCCTCGCCAGCGCGCTCAGCCATTTCACCACACTGCGGCGCTGGCGCGTCGAGGTCGACGGCGGCAAGTCGCCAGGCGCCGTGTTGGACAACGCCCGCCCCAAGCCACACTTCTCCCGCCGCTCCGCCATCGAGCGCCAACTCCGCCTCTGGACCGACGATGCGCTCAGCGCCGCGCTCGATCGCCTGCAACTGGCCGTCGCCGACAGCCGCAAGCGCTACGGATTGGCGGATACTTTGAGCCGCCGGGCGCTGCTGGCGGTATGCGCCATGGCGGCGGAACGGTAGTCGAATCAGCGGCTTAGGCCACAGGTTCCACGTGAAACACTTGTGTGGCCGGCAGCGCGGAGGCGAACACACCTGTTCCCCACCTGCTAACAGGGTGAAGCCGGCCCGGCCGTCTCGCGTCCCCTCTCCCCTCTGGGGAGAGGGTCAGGGTGAGGGGTAGCCAAGCACGCCGGTGTTTCTGTTATCCGTTTCGGAGGGTCAGGGCGCTTGGCGCCCCTCACCCCACGAATGCGGCCGATGGCCCCATTCGCCGCCCTCTCCCCAAAGGGGCGAGGGGGCGGTGTGGCGCATCCCGAGCACCACACCGAAACACGTGCACTGCCGCTCCACGTGAAACACCACCCGCGGCGCTACACCCCGTAGCCGGTGAGCTTCATGCAGATGCCGTCGAGCTGCTCCAGCGTGCGGTAGCGAATCTCCAACCGGCCGCCCTGGTCCTTGTGGTCGATCGCCACGTGCAGCCCCAGCACATCCGACAGCCGCTTCTCGAGCGCCGCCGTGTCGGCGTCCTTCTGCTCGGGTGCTGCCGGCCTCTTCCTGGGCGCGTTGATCTCGCGCTGCGTCAGGGCTTCGGCCTCGCGCACCGACAGCCCACCACCGACGATACGCTTGGCCAGCGCCACCGGATCGTCCGCGGTGATCAGCGTCCGCGCATGGCCGGCGGTCAGCTCGCCGCTCGCCAGCATGCCGCGCACATCGTCGGGCAGCTTCAGCAGGCGCAGCGTATTGGCGACATGCGAACGGGATTTGCCGATCACCTGCGCCAGGTCGTTCTGCGTATAATCGAACTGCTCGATCAGTTGGCCGTAGCCCATTGCTTCTTCGAGCGGATTGAGGTCGACGCGCTGCACGTTCTCGATGATCGCGAGCTCGAGCGCTTCCTTGTCGTCGACGTCGCGGATGATGACCGGCACATCGTTGAGCCCGGCGCGCTGCGAAGCACGCCAGCGGCGTTCACCGGCGATGATCTCGAACTGGTTCGGGTCGGTGGTCGGGCGCACCAGCAGTGGCTGCATCACGCCCTTTTCCCGGATCGAGCTGGTCAGCTCTTCCAGTTGGTCGGGATCGAAATCCCGCCGCGGGTTGGCCCGGTTGGCAATCAGGAAGTCGACCGGCAGGCGCTTCGAGCTGCTGCCATCGGCCAGCCGCGCGCCTTCCATCGTCGCCATATCGCCGATCAGCGCCGCCAGGCCGCGCCCGAGTCGTGATGGTTTCTCGTTCATTCCAACTTCCTTCATGCGGCCATGAGCTGCCGCTCACGCCGGATCACCTCGGTCGCAAGGCGCAGATAGGCCTGACTGCCGGCACATTTCAGGTCGTAAAGCAGCGCCGGCTTGCCGTAGGAGGGGGCCTCCGACAGCCGTACATTGCGCGGTATCACCGTGTCGTAGACCAGCGTACCCATCTCCGAGCGCACGTCGGCGAGTACCTGCTCGCTGAGGTTGTTGCGGCGATCGAACATCGTCATCACAACACCCTGTATCGATAGGCGCGGGTTCAAGGTCGAGCGAATTTGCTCAATGGTTTGAAGCAGTTGGCTCAGGCCTTCGAGCGCGAAGAACTCGCACTGCAGGGGCACCAGCACCGCATCGGCGGCCACCAGAGCGTTGATGGTGAGGAGGTTCAAAGACGGCGGACAGTCGATCAGCACGTAGCTCACCGCCTGGCCATTGATGGTGAGATCGCTCATGGCGCGGAAGGCATCGCGCAGTCGAAAGGCCCGGTCGGCCTGCTGCGCGATGGTCAGTTCCACCCCGAGCAGATCCAGCGTCGAGGCGACGATCGCCACATTGGGGACGCTGGTCATTACCGCCGCCGACGCCACCTTGGCGTCGCCCATCAGCAGGTCGTAGCTCGAAACGTCGCGGTCGGTGCGCGAAATACCAAGCCCCGTCGAGGCGTTGCCCTGCGGATCGAGATCGACGATCAGCACCCGTTCGCCGATCGCAGCGAGCGCGGTGGCAAGGTTGATGGCGGTAGTGGTCTTGCCGACCCCACCCTTCTGATTGGCGAGGGTCAGGATTCGAGGAGCCAAGGCACGGCCTCCGAGCGTTTCCGCTAACGAGTTGATTTCCGTCGCAAATTGCTGATCTGCAGCAATACGCCAGCCTCGTCGGTGGCGCTCTTGGTTATTACCACGTCGAAGTCCCAGGCCAAACGACTTTCCTCCACCTCCACAGCATGATCCCTGCCCTTGTGCAGGATCGCGCGGGTTTCCGGGCCAAAGAAGGGGTGGATAAGTTCCAGCAGCAGCGGCAGGGCGGCGAGGGCGCGCGAGGTGATGACGTCGAACGTCGCGGCACCGCCATCCAGTGTTTCACGTGAATCAAAGCTGTCGGTTCGCCCGGCATGCACGTCCGCAGACAGGCCCAGTTCCCGGATCACCTGCCTGAGGAAGGCCACCTTCTTGCCGATCGGTTCGACCAACGTGAACCGGGCCGGACCACCCTTGAGCGCGATGGCAAGCGGCAGGGCGGGCAGGCCGCCGCCGGATCCGACGTCGAGGAGTCGCTGCTCCGTCCCACGCAGCAGGGGCAGAACCTGCAAGGAATCGAGGATGTGACGCGACCACAGAGCGTTCTCTGTTTCACGTGAAACAAGATTCTGTACCGCGTTCCACTTGCGCAGCAGGACAGAAAACGATTCCAGGTCGCGCCGAACCTCAGCCTCGGAGCGAACGAACGCGCCGACGTAGGGCGTCAGGTCGCCCATCAGCTGGCCTGGCGCAGGCTGCCGCGTCGGATCACCGACAGGATCAGGGTGATCGCGGCAGGCGTGACGCCGTCGATCGCCTGCGCCTGGGCGATCGTCGCCGGTCGACGCTGCCCCAGCTTCTGCCGCAGCTCCATCGACAGGCCCGGCAGCGCGGCATAGTCGAGCCAATCCGGGATTTCCCGGCTCTCGTCACGCTTGACCGCCGCGATGTCCGCCTCCTGCCGTTCGAGGTACACGGCATACTGCGCATCGACGGTCAGCTGATCGAGAATCGCCGGTGACAGCTCGGCAATCTCCGGCCACAGCGGCACCAGGTCTTCGGCTTCCATGTTTGGATAGGACAGCAACTCGAAGGCGCTTCGCTCATGACCGTCCGCGTTGACCGCCAGCCCCGCCTTGCGCGCCGCCGTCGGCGTCGTCCGCAGGCGATCCAGGGTTGCACGCCCCGCCACCAGGGCCGCTGAACGCGCCTCAAAGTGCTGCTGCCGCTCTTCGCCCACAAGGCCGGCGGCAGCCGCAAGCCGCGTCAGGCGCTGATCGGCGTTGTCGCTGCGCAGGTGCAACCGGAACTCGGCGCGGGACGTAAACATGCGATAGGGCTCGCTTACGCCGCGCGTTACCAGGTCGTCGACCATCACGCCGAGGTAGCTCTCGGTCCGCGACAGCTGTAACGGAGCGACACCCTTGGCGGCGAGACCAGCATTGGCGCCGGCATAGAGCCCTTGAGCGGCGGCCTCCTCATAGCCGGTCGTGCCGTTGATCTGTCCGGCCAGATAGAGCCCCGGCAGCCGGCGAAGCTCCAGGGTGGGGCGCAGTTCGCGCGGATCGACGTAATCGTACTCGATGGCATAACCCGGCCGGATGATCCGAACATTCTCGAGACCGGGCATGGACTTTAGGAACGCTTCCTGCACTTCTGCCGGAAGCGAAGTCGACAGGCCGTTGGGATAGATCGTGTTGTCGTCGAGCCCTTCAGGCTCGAGGAAGATCTGGTGGCTGTCGCGATCGGCAAAGCGCACCACCTTGTCTTCGATCGATGGGCAATACCGGGGGCCACGGCTCTTGATGCGGCCGGAGTACATCGCCGAGCGGTGCAGGTTGTCCGAGATGATCCGGTGCGTATCGGACGTCGTACGGGTAATATAGCAGCTGATCTGCGGCGTGGTGATCGCCCGCGTCAGAGCAGAGAACGGCTCCGGCGGATCATCGCCGCGCTGCTCCTCGAGGCCGGAGAAGTCAATCGACGTGGCGTCCAGCCGCGCCGGCGTGCCGGTCTTCAGCCGACCGAGGGTCAAGCCGAGGGCCTCGAGCCGCGTCGACAGCCCGAGCACCGGCTTCTCGCCGACCCGACCAGCCGGCACCGTCTCCTCGCCGCGATGGATCAGGCCACGCAGGAACGTCCCGGTGGTGAGCACGACGGCCTTTGCCGCAAAGCGCCGCCCGTCGAGCAGCACGGCGCCGGCGATACGGCCATCGGTTACGATAAGGTCGTCGACCTCGCCTTCGATCACCGTGAGATTGGGCTGCGCCAGGATCGCCGCCTGCATCGCCTGCCGATAGAGCTTCCGGTCAGCCTGGGCGCGGGGGCCGCGCACCGCCGCGCCCTTGCGCCGATTCAACACGCGGAACTGGATGCCGGCCGCATCGGCGACCCGGCCCATCAGCCCGTCCATGGCGTCGATCTCTCGCACCAGGTGCCCTTTGCCGAGGCCGCCAATGGCCGGATTGCAGCTCATTTCTCCGATGGTGGCGAACTTGTGAGTGATCAGGGCGGTGGGAACGCCGAGGCGCGCCGCAGCCGCAGCCGCTTCGCTGCCTGCATGGCCACCACCTACAACAATGACGCCGAAGTCGCTCATCTCTGGGAAATCCTTTGGACGCGCGGTCTAGTCCAATGTTTCACGTGAATCAACGTCCGAGCGTGCTCACCCGTGTTCCACGTGAATCACTTGCCGATGCAGAAGGCGCTGAACAGCCGATCCAGCACCGACTCGGCATCCATGCGACCAAGCAGTCGTTCGAGAGCGAACGAGGCCTGTCGCAGGTCCTCGGCGGCAAGCTCTGAACTCTCCGGATGACCCGCCACCTTGTGAAGGCTGATCACCGCCGCCAGCAAAGCCTCGCGATCCCTTTCATGACTGACCAACAACTCCGATGCACGGACCGAACCGGCGCCCGAGGCCTCGTAGAGCCGCTCCAGCAAGGCATCAATGCCCGCACCGGTGCTAACGGATACGGCAAGGTCAGCGCCAGTCACTGCGCCGAGATCACTCTTCGTGCCAATAACTGTCACCGGGGCATAGCCCAGCTCTCCTGCGAGGTCCGGCGTCTCTGTCCCGACCTCATCGATATCCGGAGCTCGCAGCCACAGCACCTGATCGGCGCTGGCCATGGCCTGTCTCGCCCTTTCAACCCCGATCGCCTCTGCCTTCGAGCTCGTGTCGCGGATCCCGGCGCTGTCGATGAGGATGATCAATTGCCCCTTGATGTCGAGCGGCACCTCCTTGAGGTCGCGCGTCGTACCCGGCTCATCGGAAACAATCGCCGCGTCGGAGCGCGACAGGGCATTCAGCAGGCTCGACTTGCCAGCATTCGGCGGCCCGGCCAGCACCACCCGGAAGCCGCTGCGGAGGATGCGTCCCTGGCCGCGGGTCGCCAGAACGTCGCCGATGGCATCGCTCAACGCCGCGACTTCGGCGCCAAAGCTTGCCGGCAGCGCGCCGACGTCGCCTTCGTCGGAAAAGTCGATCTGTGCTTCGATCTCGGCCCTGAGATCCAGCAGCTGCTCGCGCCAGCCTTCGACCTGCCGTGTCAGTCCGCCTTCCATGCGCGCGTAGGCAAGGGCCCGCTGGTTCTCGGTTTCGGCCTCGATCAGATCGCCAAGACCTTGTGCCTCGACCAGATCGAGCTTGCCGTTCTCGAAGGCGCGTCGGGTGAACTCACCGGCCTCGGCCAGCCGTATGCCTGGTTGTGAACTGAGCGTTCGGAGTATGGCCCGTACCACCGCCGGCGAGCCATGCACCTGCAGCTCGGCGCAATCCTCACCGGTAAAGCTCTGCGGGCCTGGCATCCAGGCGACAAGGCCACGGTCCAGCGTTTCACCGCCGACCCGGATATCAGCCAGCTTCAGCTGCCGCGGCGCGGGCAGGGCGCCGAGCATATCGAACAGCACCCGTCCTGCCATCGGGCCCGACAGCCGAATGACCGCCACGCCCGAGGGGACCGCACCGGAAGAGAGGGCGACGATGGTGTCGTCGTCGCGCATCAGAGCGCGTTCTTAGGTGTTCATCGAGTCGAAGAAATCGGAGTTCGTCTTGGTCTGACGGATCTTGTCCATCAGGAACTCCATGGCGTCGACCGTGCCCATCGGGTTGAGGATGCGGCGCAACACATACATCTTGCGCAGGATATCCGGCTCGACCAGCAGCTCTTCCTTGCGGGTACCGGACTTGGTGACATCCATCGCCGGGAACACGCGCTTGTCGGAGACCTTGCGGTCGAGCACGATTTCCGAGTTACCGGTGCCCTTGAACTCTTCGAAGATCACTTCGTCCATGCGCGAGCCGGTATCGATCAGCGCCGTCGAAATGATGGTGAGCGAACCGCCATCCTCGATATTGCGGGCGGCGCCGAAGAAGCGCTTCGGGCGCTGCAGTGCGTTGGCATCCACACCACCGGTCAGCACCTTGCCCGAGCTCGGCACCACGGTGTTGTAGGCGCGGCCGAGGCGGGTGATCGAATCGAGCAGGATCACCACATCGCGCTTGTGTTCGACCAGGCGCTTGGCCTTCTCGATCACCATTTCGGCGACCTGGACGTGGCGCGACGCCGGCTCGTCGAAGGTCGAGGAGATCACCTCGCCCTTCACCGAGCGCTGCATGTCGGTGACTTCCTCCGGCCGCTCGTCGATGAGCAGCACGATGAGGTAGCACTCGGGGTGATTGATGGCGATCGACTGTGCAATATTCTGCAACAGTACCGTCTTACCGGTACGCGGCGGAGCAACAATCAGCGCACGCTGGCCTTTGCCGAGCGGCGCCACCAGATCCATGATCCGGGCGCTCTTGTCCTTGACCGTCGGGTCCGGCAGCTCGAGGCGCAGCCGCTCATCCGGGTAGAGCGGCGTCAGGTTGTCGAAGTTGATCTTGTGGCGGACCTTCTCGGGGTCCTCGAAATTGATGGTGTTGACCTTCAGGAGCGCGAAGTAGCGCTCACCTTCCTTGGGAGACCGGATCTGGCCTTCAACCGTGTCGCCGGTCCTGAGCGAGAAACGCCGGATTTGCGAAGGGGAAACGTAGATATCATCGGGGCCGGGCAGGTAGTTCGCGTCCGGCGAGCGCAGGAACCCAAAACCGTCGGGCAGCACTTCCACCACGCCTTCGCCGGTGATGTCGACTTCACGCGCCGCCAACTCCTTGAGGATGGCGAACATCAGTTCCTGCTTACGCATGGTCGAGGCATTCTCGACCTCGTAAGTCTCGGCGAATTCAAGCAATTCGGCAGGCGTTTTGGCCTTGAGCTCGCTGAGCTTCATATTTTCCATTGCGCGGAAGACCCTTGGGCAATCGTAAGTGGCGGGGATGTACGGAGAGGGGGGTTCGCCCGGAAAGCGCCGGGGAGGCGCCCATCGATCAGGCAGTGCGCTTCAGATAGCTAAAACCTTCGCCACATTCAAGCGGAATGCGGATTCACGTGGAACAACGGCTGCTCACGAGCACACTTAGAACGGCTTCACCACCACCGAAATCACGATGACGATGGCAATGACGAACGGCACCTCGTTGATCATGCGGAAAAACTTCGCCGGCCGGGTGTTCCGGTCATTGGCGAAGTCGCGCAGCACCCGGCCATAGAAGCCGTGAATGCCGCTCAGCAGGATCACCATCAGCGCCTTCAGCCACATCCAGCCTTGGCTGAAATCGACGATGCCGAAGCCGAAAGCCAGCCACAGCCCGAAGATCCAGGTGGCGATCATCGCCGGCGTGGTGATGCCGCGATAGAGCCGGCGCTCCATCACCTTGAAGGTCTCGGACTGTACCGAGCCCTTTTCGGCATCGGCGTGATAGACGAACAGCCGCGGCAGATAGAGCATCCCGGCCATCCAGGCGATCACCGACAGGATATGCAGCGCCTTCACCCATTCCATGTCGTCAGGCTCCCCGCGCCACTGCAATCAGCCGCTCGACATGCGCGATCGGCGTTTCCGGCACGATGCCGTGCCCCAGGTTGAAGATATGTGGCCGGCTGCGGAATGCCGAAACGATCTCGCGCACCCGGCTATCCATCTGCTCGCCGCCGGCCAATAGCCGCAACGGGTCGAGATTGCCCTGCACACCAAGCTCAGCCGGCAGCTCACCGGCAAAGCCGAGCGGCATGGCATAGTCGAGCCCAAGCACGTTGACCCCCGTCGCTTTGGCGTAGGCCGGCAGGTTGCCCGCTGCACCGCGCGGAAAACCAATCACCGGCGCGCCTGGAATGGCCTTCCTGAGCCCTTCGACAATCCGGCGGTTCGGTTCGATCACCCAGGTCCTGAACGCCACCTCGTCGAGGTTCAGGGCCCAGCTCTCGAACAGCTGCACCACGTCGGCGCCGGCCCTCAACTGCGCGGCGAGGTAATCGATGCTGGTCGCAACCAGGATGTCGAGCAGTTTGGCAAAGGCCTCCGGCTGGGTCAGGGCGAACACCCGCGCCGCCGCCTGGTCGGACGACCCGCGCCCCCCGATCATGTAGGTCGCAACCGTCCAGGGTGATCCACAGAAGCCGATCAGCGTCTTGTCCGGCGTGAGAGCCGCCCGAACTCGTCGAACGGTCTCGATGATTGGAGTGAGCTTTTCCAAAGCCCCTTCGGGATTGAGCCGCGGGATCGTGTCGGTGGTCAGGGGCTCGAGCAGCGGGCCTTCGCCTGCTTCAAAGCGGACATACTGGCCGAGCGCATCCGGGATCACCAGGATGTCGGAGAACAGGATCGCTGCATCGAGGTCGAAACGCCTGAGCGGCTGCAGCGTCACTTCCGAAGCCAGCTCGGGATTGTAGCAGAGGTCGAGGAAGCTGCCGGCTTTGGCGCGCAGCTCGCGGTACTCCGGCAGGTAGCGGCCGGCCTGCCGCATGATCCAGATCGGCAGACGCTGCTGGCGCCGTCCGAGCACCGTCTCGAGCAGTGGTTTCACCACCGGCGTGTCGGTCATCGCCCAACCAATCCTAAAGAATCTAGATTCTTAATCATCATTATCATGGCGGTGTTTTGCAGGAATTCCACTTTGCCCACAACGCCAGGCGCGGCGACAGAAGCGCGCGGCAGGCGGTGTATCGCATGGCTGTGAATCCGCAACTGTGAACGACGCCGAGGCGGTCGGGACTCGCCCGGTTTACTAAGTCTTAACCATGTCACAATCGCTAACGATCCGTTAACGGAGCTGTTGATGACGGTGGGTTATCCGCAACCGGTTATCCCCGAACCTCACATTAAGCCTTTGTTAACCGGCTGCCCGGGTCGGGCTGTTGAAGGATCGGCTCCCAGCGGGGAGAACTCCGCCGATCGCGGCCGCTCCCGGTTTTTCCACTGCCGGCGGACTTGAGCGAACAAGGACAGTGTGGAAAACCCGGGCCATGCTGATCCTTGCTTCCCAGAGCACAACGCGAAAGGCCCTGTTGGCGGGCGCCGGGCTGCGATTCGATACGAGTCCAGCGCCAATCGACGAACGCGCCCTCGAAGCCGAACTGCTGGGGAAAGGCGCTGATGCACCTGCCGTGGCGCGGCGTCTCGCCGAGGCCAAGGCGCTCGCGGTCTCCACCTCTCGGTCGGGCGTGGTGATCGGGGCGGATCAGGTTCTGGCAGTGGATCGGGAGCTTCTGCACAAGCCGGCAGACCTCGCCGCCGCGGCGGGCCAGCTCGATCGGCTCGCCGGCCGTACGCATTTCCTTCATGCCGGCATTGCTCTCGCCCAAGCCGGGCGCCTGCTCTGGTCCAGCACCGAGACGGCTCAGCTGACCATGCGGCGCTTCACCGCCGCCGAACGCGACCGGGTGCTGGCCCTCGAAGGCCCGGAAGTCCTCGCCTCGGTCGGGGCCTACCGGCTCGAAGGCCCATCGATCCAGCTGTTCGAGCGGATCGAAGGCGACTATTTCACCATTCTGGGGCTGCCACTGTTGCCTCTCCTCGCGGCCTTGCGTCAGCATGCGCCTCAAACCCTGGGCCAGTGATTCACGTGAAAAAAGCCTTCGTCATCGGGCATCCGATCAAGCATTCCCGTTCGCCGCTGATCCACGGGACGTGGCTTGCCGAGCATGGCATCGCCGGCAGCTACGAGGCGATCGATGTCGCCCCCGAGGATTTGCCGGCCTTTGTCGCGCGCCTGCGCCAGGGGGAGTTTGTCGGCGGCAACGTCACCATCCCGCACAAGGAGGCGGTGTTCGCGCTCTGCGACAGCGTCGATCCGCTGGCCAGGACCATTGGCGCCGCCAATACGCTGGTGCGCCAGCCCGACGGGCGAATCCACGGCTTCAACACCGACTATATGGGCTTTCTTGGCAACCTCGATCAGAACGCCCCCGGCTGGGCCGAGGGGCTCGAGCGCGCCATCGTGCTCGGCGCTGGCGGCGCGGCGCGCGCCATCCTCGTGGCTTTGCGCGAACGGGGGGTGCCGGAGATCGTGCTGCTCAACCGCACGCCCGATAAGGCCGCGGCGCTGGCGAGGGAAATCTCCGGACCGTTCGTGCCCGGCGCGCTGGGCGATTATGCCCGCTACGCGGAGGGAGCTGGCCTCCTCGTCAACACCACCTCGATCGGCATGCACGACACCCGGTTCGAGGATCTCGATCTGCAACTGCTGCCTGGAACGGCGCTCGTCACCGACATCGTCTACGTGCCGCTGGTGACCCCGCTGCTGGCCGATGCCCGGGCACTTGGGCTTGCGACTGTCGATGGCCTCGGCATGCTGCTGCATCAGGCGATTCCTGGCTTCGAGGCCTGGTTCGGGGTGCGCCCGGCGGTGACGCCGGCGCTGCGAGCAAAGGTCGAGGCGACGCTCTGATGCTGAAGCTCGGCCTCACCGGTTCGATCGCCACCGGCAAATCCACCGTGCTGGCGGCGCTCGCCGAGCTTGGGCTTCCGACGTTTTCGTCAGACGAGGCCGTGCATGAGCTGTATCGCGGCGCGGCTGTCGCGCCGGTCGAGGCCGCCTTTCCCGGAGTCGCCGTGGATGGTGTCATCGACCGGGAAAGGCTCAGCCGGCAGCTGGTCGGCCATCCGGCCCGGCTGCAGCAGCTGGAAGCCATCGTCCATCCGCTGGTGCGGGCCCGGATCAGAGAGTTTCTGGAGCATGCCGCCGCAGCAGGCGAACCGATGGCGGTGGTCGACATCCCGCTGCTGTTCGAGAACGGGGTCGAGTGGGGCCTCGATGCCATTATCGTCACCACCGTCAATGAGGCCGAGCAGCGTCGGCGCGCCCTGGCCCGGCCGGGGATGACGGTGGAAAAGCTCGATGCCATTCTTGCCCGGCAGATGCCGCAGGCTGAAAAGGTGAAACGCGCCACCTATATAATCGACACCTCCGACACCATCGCAGCGACCCGCAAGAGGGTGGTCGAGCTGGTGCAGAGGCTACGGCAAGAAGCTCAGGCCAGATGACCCGCGAGATCGTCCTCGATACTGAAACCACCGGCCTGTCTCCGGTGACGGGCGACCGCATCGTCGAGATTGGTTGCGTCGAGCTGATCAACCACATCCCGACCGGCCGGCATCTCCACATCTACCTCAACCCGGAACGCGACGTGCCCGACGAGGCGTTCCGGGTGCATGGACTGTCGACCGAGTTCCTGCGCGACAAGCCCCTGTTCCGAGCCGAGGTGGATAGCTTCCTCGAGTTCATCGGCGATGCGACGCTGGTCATCCACAACGCCCCGTTCGATATGGGCTTTCTCAACTTCGAGCTGGAGAAAGTCGGCCGGCCCAGCCTGACCAACGAGGTGATCGATACCGTGATGGTGGCGCGCGAGCGCCATCCGGGCGCGCGCGTCAGCCTCGATGCGCTCTGCAAGCACTACGGCATCGACAATTCGAAGCGCGTGCTGCACGGCGCGCTGCTCGACAGCGAAATTCTCGCCGACGTCTATCTGGAGCTGATCGGTGGCCGGCAGGTGGCGCTGGCGCTGGTCGCCGACACCCATATCGAGAGCGGCATCACGGTCACTATCGTGCCGGCGCGGCAGCGGCCGGTACCGTTGCCGTCACGCCTCAGCGATATGGAGTTCGCCGCGCATCTGAAACTCGTCGGCACGCTCGGCGCCGACGCGTTGTGGAGCAACTATCCGACGGAGCAGGTGGCGGCCGAGTAGGCCGACTCCCTTAGTTGGGCTGCGTGTTCGCGGCCTGCTGTGCCTGCAGGTTGCGCACGTTCTGGATGTAGAGCGCCTGGAAGTCCACAGGCTCCATCATCAGCGGCGGGAAGCCGCCGAGCTGGACGATGGTGGCCAGCACGTGGCGGGCGAACGGGAAGATCATCCGCGGGCATTCGACCATCAACAGGGCCGGCAACTGCTGCTCGGGGACGTTCTTGACCCGGAACACGCCGCCGTAGACCAGCTCGACGTTGAACAGCACGGTCTTGTCGCGCTCGGCCTTGGCGTTGAGGCTGATTTCGACCGCATAGAGGTCGTCGGCCTGCTTCTTGACGCCGACATTGATGCCGACGGTGAAGTTGGGATTGGTGCCGCCGAGCATCACCGAGCCGGGCGCACCCGGGTTCTCGAAGCTCAGGTCGCGGGTATACTGCCCAACGAGGCTGTAGCTGGGCGCCGTATTGGCGTTCGCGGGCGCGGCCTCGGGCGGGGTCTGGTCAGCCATAGTCGAAAATTCCTCGAGCGTTCGATGGCCGGCTGGCTAGCACCTTTGGCCCCGAGCCACAAGCATTCCGGCCTCAGCGCGGGCGCCACTCGTCGGAATCGAGGTCGATCGTGCCGTCGTCGACACGCCGCTGCGTAAAGCCCGGCCCGGCGCCGGTTGCAGTGGTCACGACGGTCACGCGCGACTTGAGATAGGCATAGATCGCCGAACGGACCGGCGGGATCAGCAGCAGGATACCGATCAGGTCGGAAAAATAGCCGGGCAACAGCAGCAAGAGGCCGGCCAGTCCGATCATCATGGCGTCGGCGATCGCCCGAGCCGGCAACTGCCCGCGGCCGACGGTCGAGCGCATCTCGTTGAGCAGCGACAGCCCCTGCATGCGCAGCACCAGGGAGCCGATCAGCGCCGTCAGCACCACCCCGGCCAGTGTCGGCCACAGCCCGATGGCATTGCCGATCACCACGAAGAAGGCGATCTCGATCAGCGGCACCAGCAAGAAGAACAGGAACAACAGGCGGCCCAATGGGTAACCCTTTCGAAAGCGCTGCGTCATAAAGGCCTCGGCGGGCCCCTCAGCCAAACGTGAACTGGTTTCTGGCTGAGCGTTTCCCTATATATAGGGCACATTCCTGGCTCCGCGAGCCGGGCGCCCCCTTTCTCTGGCGCGAGTTGCACCACCGATGGATGAATTCTTCGATATTCCCACGCTCATCGTCATCGGTCTGGCGATCGTCGTGCTGTTCCGCCTGCGCCAGGTGCTGGGTACCCGCACCGGCCGCGAGCGCACGCCGCTGCAGCGCCAGCGCGAAGCCGCGCAGGTGAAGCCCGGGGAGGAGAATGTCGTCCAGATGCGGCCGCGTCCGGCGCCCGAGACCGACGAGGATCAGGCGCGCGCCGCCCGCAAGCTCGAGGCCGAGATCACCCAGTTCGCCCATGGTGACGACAAGGTGGCCGCCGGTCTCAAGGCCATTGCCGATGCCGATACGAGCTTCTCGCCCAAGAGCTTCATGGAAGGCGCCAAGTCCGCCTATGAGATGATCGTCACCGCCTTTGCCGGCGGCGACCGGCAGACGCTGAAAAACCTGCTCGAAAAGGACGTCTATGACGGCTTCGAGCGGGTCATCAAGGATCGCGAGGCGGCAGGACAGAAGGTCGATTTCACCTTTGTCGGCCTGCCCAAGATCGAGATTTCCGATGCCGAACTCGACAAGCGCGCCGCCAACGTGACCATCCGCTTCCACGCCGAAGTGGTGTCCGCCACCCGCGACAAGGACGGCAACCTGCTCGAGGGCAATGCCGACCAGGTCACCAACATTGCCGACGAATGGACCTTTGCGCGCAACCCCAAGTCGCGCGATCCCAACTGGAAGCTCGTCGCCACCAGCCAGCTCGAATAGCCGGCCACGCTCGGGGGCGATGCGATGGCCAAGCGCCGGTCGGATGGAAAGGGCCAGCTCCCCGACTGGCACCTTTGGCTCGAGGTCTCGCAGACCGTAGCGCCGCTCAGGCCGCAGCGGCCACCAGGGGCACTCGTCAATCTCGATAGCGAACCGCTGCCGATCCCGGCGCCGCCGGTGCCCAAACCGCACCGGTTATTCCCTGCTATGGCGCCATACCAATCCGATGGCCGGCCGGGACGCAAGACGCCGCGGGCGGGAATCGAGCCCAACCTCAAGCAACGCCTGCAGCGTGGCCGCGAGGAAATCGACGGCACCATCGATCTGCACGGCATGCGCCAGGTCGAGGCCCATGCCGCGCTCACCCGCTTCATCCATGCCCGCTCGGCGCGCGGCGACCGCACGCTGCTCGTCATCACCGGCAAGGGGCTGAAGAAGCTCGGCGACGATGCGGCGGTGATCGTCGAGCGCGGCGTGCTGCGCGCCATGCTGCCGGTCTGGCTGTCCGAGCCCAACCTCGCGCCGCTGGTCGCCGGCTGGGACACGGCGGCGCAGGGCCATGGCGGCGACGGCGCCTTTTACGTGCGTCTGAGGCGGGAGCGGGATTACCGATGACACCACTGGGTCTCAAGCTACGTGCGATGCGCGAAGAACGCGGGCTGACCCTCAAGGACATGGCCAGGGCGTTGCGCGTCTCCAGCGCCTATCTCAGTGCACTGGAGCATGGTCGCCGCGGCAAGCCGACCTTTGCGCTGCTGCAGAAGATCATCGCCTATTTCAACGTCATCTGGGACGACGCCGAGGAATTGCAGCGGCTTGCCGAGATGAGCGATCCGAAGATCACTATCGACACGGCCGGCATGTCGCCGGAAGCCACTGAGCTCGCCAACCGCCTCGCCCGGGACATCGGCCGGCTGGAACCGGAAGACCTGAGCTTTCTCAGCAACGAAGTGGCGCGTCGGCTGAAATAGTTGCCGAGCGGGCGTAACACTAAGTACGCTCGGTCAAAGTTGTTGCATAAATGTCGCGTGATAGCCGTACTGCAAGTTACGCAGCAAATGATGCTTGCTCCACTCAAGCAACAGGCCTAAACGCCCGCTCCCCGGCGACGTGCCGGTGACCGGCAAAGGGTCGAGTTCTCTGAATCTCGCCTGGCGCGGGCCGCTCTGCGGCCCCGTGTACCGCTGATCACAGGAACCGGGATCGCGCATGTAGCTCAGCCTGGCAGAGCGCCGGAGCAATCCGGAGGTCGTGGGTTCGAATCCCGCTATGTGCTCCAATGATGTAGCTCATTTGGGTAGAGCATCAGACTTGTAATCTGAGGGTAGAGGGTTCGATTCCCTCCATCACGGCCCTTCAACGGCCGCCAGCTTAGGGTGCTGGTTACTGAGACTAAGGGTTCTGGGGCCGGTCCTGCGGGGTCGGTCGCGGCAGCAGGGCGGCTACGGCTTCCCCACTGCCAGGTCGGAACCGCCCTTCGAGGGTGCCCCCGCACCGGCTGAAGGATGAACATGGTTCTGGCCCGGCCCGCGCACCCGTTTGCGCCATGGCTTCGCCATTCCCATCGACATCCCGCTCGCCGGCCTGCTCGCACCTCTCGTCGGTCGGCCGCCCCGGAACCTGACTTTTAGCGGTCGCGCTTCCGAACCGGAAAGTCTCTGAACTTTTCCTCGAAACGCTCCGCTGCCATTCGACCGGTTCCGCGAGGTGCGGGCCGGCGATCCAACGGGCCACCCGGCCCAAACGAGTGAAAGGACGAACTCGGGTCATGACCTAGAGGCGTTAGAAGGAGGACGACCATGGTGATCGAAATTCTGGATCGCGTGCGGGGTGTTTCGCGCGTGATCGTCAAGGAAAACCAGCGCGCCATCGCGCTGTACAAGGGCAAGTTCCATGGGGTCCTGACCCCGGGCGAGCACGTGCTGCGGGCTGACCGCGGCCGGCTGGAGATCGAATGGCACGATCTCGCGCGTCCGGAGTTCGTTTCGAGCTTCGACAAGGCGCTGTTCCGCGACCACGCCGAGGTGGCGGGCCGGTACCTGACCGAGATCCGCGCCGGCGCCGACGAGGTGGTTGTGGTGTCCCGCGACAAGCGGCTCCATGCGGTGCTGAAGCCGGAGGAGCGTGCCGTCTACTGGACCGAAGCCGGTCCGTGGACGGCCGAGCGCGTCGAAATCGCCGACGATCTCGCGGTGCCGGAGGCGCTGCAGAAGCGGCTTGCCGGTGTGGCAAGGCTCGGTCTCGTCACCGCTGTCGATGTAGCTGAAGGCCATGTCGGCCTGCTGTTCGTCGACGGCAAGTTCGTCCGCGAGCTCGAGGCGGGTGCGGCGATGTTCTGGGCGGTGACCCGCAAGGCTACGGTAAAGGTCATCGATCTGCGCCGGCAGTCGCTCGACGTCACCGGCCAGGAAGTCCTGACCCGTGACCGCGTCACGCTGCGGGTGAACCTCGCTGCCGAATACCAGGTGGTGGATGCGGTGAAGGCCGCAACCGCGGTCAAGGATTTTGCCGATGCACTCTACCGCGCCCTGCAGTTTGCGTTCCGCAAGTCGCTCGGTGCCAAGAGCCTCGACGAGATCCTCGCCGACAAGGTGACCGCCGAGGTCGAAGCGGTGGAGCGGGTGCGCACCGACATGGCGGCGATCGGTCTTTCGGTCGGCGACATCGCGGTCAAGGACGTGGTGCTGCCGGGTGAGATGCGCGACATCCTCAACAAGGTTGTCGCGGCCGAGAAGGAAGCCGAGGCGAATGTCATCCGCCGGCGCGAGGAGACGAACGCTACGCGTTCGCTGCTCAACACCGCGCGGGTGATGGCCGAGAACCCGGTGATGCTGCGGCTCAAGGAGCTCGAGGCCTTGTCGGAAATCGCCGGCAAGGTCGAGCGCCTGACCATCCATAACGGTACGGCGGGCTTGATGAACGACCTGGTCAAGCTGCGCGACGAATGAAACCTGGCCGCCGGGGGGGAACTCCGGCGGCCAACTCGTTTGCCGTCGGCGGCGGGCTGCGCTATCTGGGCGAAATGAGACGACAGAGTGCGCTCGACTGCGACCTCGAAACCGACCGCTTCCACCTGCGCCGCGCCGGTCGAGTGCAGACTTTTCTGCTGACGCGACGCTGGCGGCGCGATCCCGAGCTGCTCGAAGGGTTGTTTCTGTCGCCGCAACCGCACTCCCTCATCGGCTGGTGGTTCCGCGGGCCCAATCCGAACGGCCGCAGCCGTTTCGCCCACGCCATCGTGGCGAAATCCAGCGGCGCGGTGATTGGCCTTCACATCGTGGTGCGTCAGCCGGACGGTTCGGCCTATTGCCACGTCGCGCTGCACGACCGGGCATGGTGGGGCAAGGGGGCAGTGGTCGAAACGCGGGCCCGCCTGCTCCACCACTTTTTCGCCAACGGCGTCACGCGCTTTGGCGCCACGATCGACGCGGGCAACGCCCCATCGATCTTCAACTACCGCCGGCTCGGCTTTCGGGTCAGGGGGAACGCCACCACCTATCATCGCGATCCGCTGACCGGCCGCGGCCGCCCGGCGGTAGAGCTCGAATTGCGGCGCGAGGATTGGCTCGAACGATCATCGGGAGAACCGCTTGAACAGTGAACATCGTGCCATGGCGCTGGTGGCGAGGGCTCTCGACATCCAGGGCGCCGTTTCCGCCACCGACGACATGAACAGTCTTGCCGCCTGGTCCAGTCTGTCCCATGCCCGTCTCGTCCTCGAAGTCGAAGCCGAACTGGGCCGACAACTGACCGGCGAGGAAGTGGCGGGGATCGTCTCGGTTGCGGCGGTCGCGAGGCTCCTCGGCTGAGCCGGGGGATTCACGTGGAACACCGCCACGGACAAGACGATCTGGTCGTGCTGCTGCATGGGATAGCCCGAACCAGCCGCAGCATGCGGCCGATCGAGGGTTTTCTCGGCGCTGCCGGCTACCGTACGATCAATCTCGATTACCCATCCCGGCACCATGACCTTGGCGCACTGGCCGCGATGGTGGGACGGCAACTTGCCGCCGCCGCCGCAGGCGATGTGTCGAGGCTGCATTTCGTGACCCACTCGATGGGTGGGTTGCTGGTGAGGCACGTGCTTGCCAACGAACAGTCGGTGCGGGCCAGGGTCGGCCGAGTGGTGATGCTGGCGCCACCGAGTGCCGGCAGCGAGGTCGCCGACGTGCTGGCGCCGCTTGCGCCTTATGGTTGGCTGTTCGGTCCGGCCGGCCGGCAACTCACCACTGGTCGGTGTGGCGACACGCCACCGATCGGGCCGGGCCCGGAACTGGGCATCGTCGCCGGTTCGACCGGTTGGCCCTACCTGCTCGGCACCCTGCTGTTGCCTCGTCCGCACGATGGGCGGGTTTCGGTCGAACGCACGCGGCTCGACGGCATGGGCGACCATCTGGTCGTCCCGGCCACGCACAGTTTCATCATGCGCGTGCCGGAAGTGCAGCGGCAGGTACTGCACTTCATTCGACACGGTCACTTTGTCCGCCCCGGTGAACAGTCGGGCGGACCGTCTCAGGGCCAGCATCTCGAGGCCTGAGGAACGCCCCCCGCAAGGTTCCGGTCGCTTTGCCTCCTCCAGGCGCACAAGATCACTTGCGTTCCCGACGCTCGCTTCGCAAATGCTACAAGGGCCCAGCGGCCGATCGGTATTTGTTGGTAGGTCCGCCATACAAGCAAAGCCACCTCGCCGAGTCGGCGAAGTGTTAAGGTTTACTGCGGACAATCACTCGCTTCGCGGCCGTTGGGAGAGGGCGATATGCGGGCCTCACAACTGTTTTGCAATGATGCTTCCCACTGGTCGGAAAGCGCGGACAGGCTCGAGCGGGCCGGGCTGGTGTTCTACTTCGGCACGCGCCAGATGCTCGCTGACGGCGCGATCTACGACAGCCTGCGCCGGCGCTTCCCCGAGGCGCATGTCGTGGGCTGCTCGACCGGCGGGCAGCTTGCCGGCACCGATGTCAGCGACGACATGGCCTGTGCCTTGGCGCTCGATTTCGACGCCACCACCTTGCGCGTCATCAGCGTCGATATCGTCGGCGCGGGCAACTCGCGGGCCACTGGCCGGGCGATCGGCGCCGGACTCAAGGGCGCTGGCCTGGCCGGAGTGTTCATCCTGTCCGACGGGCTGCACGTCAACGGCAGTGCGCTCGTCGAAGGCATCGTCGATGAGGTCGGTCGCGGTGTTCCCGTAAGTGGTGGCCTCGCCGGTGACGGGGCCGATTTTGTCGAGACCCTGGTCGGCTGCGATGGCCCGCCGGTATCCAATGCGATCGCAGCGGTTGGCTTCTACGGCGACGCAATCCGCATCGGCCATGGCAGCGCCGGCGGTTGGGATGTGTTCGGCCCGATGCGGCGGATCACCCGCGCCGACGGCAATGTGCTGTACGAAGTCGACGGCAAGCCGGCGCTTGACCTCTACAAGCTCTATCTGGGGCCCGAGGAGAGCCGGAATCTGCCGGGCTCGGCACTGCTCTTCCCACTACGGATCTTTGACCCGCGGCACCCCGAGCGCAGCGTGGTCCGCACCATTCTGTCGGTCGATCACGACACCGGCTCGATGACCTTTGCCGGCGACATGCCCGCCGGCTGGTCGGCCCAGTTGATGCGTGGCAACTTCCATCGGCTTTGCGCCGGTGCGGCCGAAGCCACGCAGCGTGCGGTTCGCGGCGCCGAGCCGGGGCCCGGGGCGCAGAGCGCCGCGATCTTTGTGAGCTGCATTGGCCGGCGCCTGCTGATGGGGCAGCGGATCGAGGAAGAAATCGAGGCCGCCACCGCCGAGCTGTCGGAGCGTTGCCTGCCGGTCGGATTCTACTCCTACGGAGAAATCTCTCCCGACGAGGAATCGGGCTTCTGCCAGCTGCACAACCAGACCATGACGGTGACCGTGTTGACCGAAGAGGCGGCCTGAGCCTTGCGCAAGCTGTTCGACCGGCAACTGGAGAAGTCGACCGACGCCACCGGTCATGTCGACCTCGCGGCGCTCGAGAGGCTGGTGACGGCGGCCTACGAGGAAGCCGAACTGGATCGCACCCGCACCGATCGGTCGATGGAGTTGATGATCGGCGAGTTGACCGCGTTCCAGGTCGGACTCGAGGCCGAGATCGACAAGCGTACGGCGCAGCTGACGAGAAGCCGGCAGAAGCTCAGAACCCAGAACACGCGCTTTCTGACGGCGCTCGAGAACATGTCGCAGGGCCTCGCCATGTTCGATGGGCGGCAGCGGCTGGTGATCTGCAACCACCAGTATCTCGAGATGTACAACCTGCCGCGCCACCTGGGGCGAGCCGGCACCCACCTGGTCACCATCCTCAAGGCGCGTATCGCCGCCGGCACCTCCGGCGGAGACGATCCGGCGGCCTATCTGCGCGAGCGGCTGCTGGTGGCGGCTGAAAGGGTGAATTCATCGGCGGTGCATCAGCTTGCCAACGGCCGTTGCGCACAAGGCGATGGCCGATGGCGGCTGGGTGACCATGCACAAGGATATCACCGAGCTGCACACCATGCAGGCCGAGCTGGCCCACCAGGCCTACCACGATGCGCTGACCGGACTGCCGAACCGCAACTTCTTCTATCAGCGGTTGGGGCAGGCGTTCGAAACGCTGCAATCGGTCGGCGGGTTCGCAGTGCTTTGCCTCGATCTCGACGGGTTCAAGGCGATCAACGATTCGATGGGCCATGCCAGCGGCGACAAGCTGCTGCGCCAGGTTGCGGCGCGGCTTGCCGATTGCGCCGGAACGGCCGGCGTCGTCGGACGGATGGGTGGCGACGAGTTCGCCGTGCTGCTTGCCGGTGCAACGCGGGACACCGCCCTGGCGCTCGCCCGCACCATCCTCGATGCGATTCGGCGGCCCTTCGATATCGATGACCATGCCGTGCTGGTGGGCGTGAGCATCGGCATCGCCATGGCGCCGGAACATGGCGAAGCGGCCGACGCGCTGCTCAAGAGTGGCGATCTGGCGCTCTACTCGATCAAGCGCGGGCGCCGCGGCGGCTACAGTTTCTTCGAGCCTGACCTGGCGCGCACGCTGAGTGCGCGTTCCAGCATGGAGCACGATCTGCGGCGCGCCCTCGCCAACCGCGAGTTCGAGCTGTTCTACCAGCCGGTGCTCAACCTCGCGGCACAGAGGATTGTCGGCTTCGAGGCGCTGCTGCGCTGGCGTCACCCGACCGAGGGTCTGATCCTGCCGGCCGACTTCGTCCCGCTTGCCGAGGAACTCGGCCTGATCATGCCGATCGGGGAGTGGGTGATCCGCGAGGCGTTCACCGAGGCCGCCCGCTGGCCGGCGGCACTGCGGATCGCGGTGAACGTTTCGACCGTGCAGTTCGAGCGTGGCAGCCTCATCGGCGTGCTGGTCGATGCCCTGGCCACCACCGGCCTGGCACCGGATCGGGTTGAGGTCGAGATCACCGAGACCCTGTTCCTCGAGCAGAGCCAATCCAACCTCGACATCCTGCACCAGCTCCACGCACTCGGGCTCAAGGTGGCGCTCGATGACTTCGGTACCGGCTTTTCAGCCCTGAGCTACCTGCTGGCCTTTCCCTTCGACAAGATCAAGATCGACGGCTCGTTCGTGCGCGCCCTCGACAACACTCCGGGCGCCCGCATCATCCTCGGTTCGGTCGCGGATATCGGGCAACGCATGGGAATTGTCACCACCGCCGAAGGCATCGAGACGGCGGAACAGCTCAGCAATGTGCGCGCGCTGGGCTATACCGAGGCCCAGGGCTTCCTGATCGCCAGGCCGATGGATCGGCATGCCGTCCGGCAGTTGCTCAATCTGCCGGGCGATGCCGAAGCGCCCGCGGCGGTGGAACCGCCTGCCGCCACCGGCACCGGCCGGGCCTAATCTGCCGGCCGCTGGCCTTCCCCTTGGATTCACGTGGAACACCATCGGCGGGTGGACAGCTCGGCGGAACCGGCCTAAGCGCTACAGCCGTATATTCTGACCCTTGCGGACAAGTTTCATGCTGCGCCGGTTCTTTGCCTATTACGCCCCTTACAAGCACCTGTTTTTTCTCGATTTCGGCTGCGCCGTGCTCGCCGGCATTCTCGAGCTCGGCTTCCCGCTGGCGGTCAAACTGTTCGTCGACGAGCTGTTGCCGGGACAGAACTGGGGGCTGATCGCCGGCACCGCGGCGCTGCTGCTGGCCGTTTACGCGCTCAACACCGCGCTCTCCGCCATCGTCAACTACTGGGGCCATGCGCTGGGCATCTCGATCGAGACCGACATGCGCCGGCAGGCCTTCGACCACATCCAGAAGCTCAGCTTCCGCTACTTCGACAACAACAAGACCGGCCAGTTGATCACCCACGTCACCAAGGACCTCGAGGAGGTGGGCGAGGTGGCGCACCACGGCCCCGAGGACCTGTTCATCGCGGTGATGACCTTTGTCGGCGCCTTCATCCTGATGTTTACCGTGCACTGGCAACTGGCCTTGCTCACCACCATCATCGTGCCGCTGATGACCTGGTTGGTGAGCAAGTACGGCGCACGGATGACCCGGACCTGGCAGCAGCTGTTCCGCCAGGTCGGGGACTTCAACACCCGGGTGCAGGAGAGCGTCGGCGGCATCCGCGTGGTGAAGGCCTTCGCCAACGAGGATTACGAGCGCGGGCTGTTCGCCAAGAACAACGAGGGCTATCGCGCCACCAAGCTCAGCGCCTACGCCATCATGACCGCCGCGATTGCGCTCAGCTATTTCAGCACCCGCTTCGTGCAACTGGTGGTGATGGTCGCCGGCACCTGGTTCGTCATCAAGGGCGAACTCAGCTATGGCGGCTTCGTCAGCTTCCTCCTCCTGGTCAACGTGTTCTTCCGGCCGATCGACAAGATCACCTCGGTGCTCGAGAGCTATCCCAAGGGAATTGCCGGCTTCCGCCGCTTCACCACGCTGATCGATACCGAGCCCGACACGGCCGATCGGCCCGGCGCCAAGGCGGTGGAAAGCCTCAGGGGTGATATCGTCTACAGGGATGTCAGCTTTGCCTACTCGGGCGATCCGACCTCGCAGGACAAGGTACTCGACGGGCTGAACCTCACGATCGCCGCCGGCGAAACCGTCGCCTTTGTCGGCCCGTCCGGCGCCGGCAAGACCACCATCTGTTCGCTCTTGCCGCGCTTCTACGACGTCACCGCCGGCGCCATCAGCATCGATGGCATCGATATCCGCGACATGACGCAGGCCTCGCTGCGCGGCCAGATCGGCATCGTGCAGCAGGATGTGTTCCTGTTCGGCTCGACCATCCGCGAGAACGTCGCCTATGGCCGGCTGGGCGCCAGCGACGAGGAAGTGATGGATGCGCTGCGTCGCGCCGCGCTCGACGAGTTCGTGTTGTCGCTGCCCGACGGGCTCGATACGCCGACCGGCGAACGCGGCGTAAAACTGTCGGGGGGCCAGAAGCAGCGCCTCGCCATTGCCCGCATCTTCCTCAAGAACCCGCCGATCCTCATCCTCGACGAAGCCACCTCGGCGCTCGATACCGCCACCGAGTATGCCATCCAGCGGGCGCTCGCCGCGCTGTCGGAAGGTCGGACCACGCTGGTGGTGGCGCATCGGCTGGCCACCATCCGCAATGCCGACCGCATCGTCGTGGTCAGCAGCGAAGGGATCGTGGAGCAGGGGACCCATACCGAGCTGCTCGGACGCGACGGCGCTTATGCCCGGCTGCACGGCGCGCAGTTCGGGCAGGCGGCTAATCCGTGACTCAACAGGAGCCGGTGCTAGACGAGAGCCCAAGCTCAGCGCCCGAGAAAACTCCGCAACCGGCCGACCCCGTCGCGCAGCTTTGCCGGGTCGACGGCGTGGCACCAGCGCAGCCACCCCTCGCCTTCCGGCCCGAACGCCCCGCCGGGTGCGAGCCCGAGCCCGGCCTCCTCGACCAGGCGCTTGGCCAGCTGAAGCGTGTCGGCATGCCCTTCGATGCGGAAGAACACATACATCGCGCCGCCGGCATCGGGGACGACAACACCAGGGATGCGGCTCAGCTCATCGACCAGCAGGGTCCGGGTGGCCGTCAGTTCGGCGCGGAGCTTGGCGACGGTCGGCTCGCCCCCGGTCAGGGCGGTGGTCGCGGCGCGCTGGATCGGCTCGAGAATGCACGAGGTGTTGTATTCGATGACCTTGGTGAGGTCGTTCGACAGCGTCTCCGGCGTCGCCAGCCAGCCAACGCGCCAGCCGGTCATCGACCAGGCCTTGGAAAAACTGTTGACCGAGATGATCCGGTCCCCCGCCTGATAGCGGCGGAGGAAGGAGGGCGCGGAGTGGCGCGAGGGGTCGTGCACCAGCCTCTCATAGACATCGTCGCTCAGCACCCAGATGCCGTGCTTGCGGCAATGCGCCAGCACCGCGTCGACCTCGTCTTCCTCGATGGTCCAGCCGGTCGGGTTGTTGGGCGAGTTGATGATGGCCAGCCGCGTGTCCGGGGTCAGCGCTTGGAGCAGCCGGTCGAGGTCGAGAGACCACTTGCCGTTGGCGACCGTCAGCGGCACCCGCACCACTTCCGCGCCGAGGATTCTTGGGATCTCGACAATGTTGGGCCACAGCGGCGTCACCGCCACCACGCGGTCGCCCGGCGACAACACCATCTGGGCCGCGATCATCAGGCCGGAGACGCCTGATCCCACCGCCGCGATGCGGCCTGGCGCAACGGTCGTGCCGTGCAGATCGCTCAGGTAGCCGGCAATGGCTTCGCGAAGGTAGGGCCGGCCGAGATTCTGCGAGTAGAACGTCTCGCCCTGCGCCAGCGACGCCATCGCCGCCTCGCGGATGAAGTGCGGCGTCGGCTGGTCGGATTCGCCGAACCAGAACGGCAGCACGTCGGTCCGCCCCATGCCGGCATTGGCGACATCGCGGATCAGCGAGGATTGCAGCGCCTGGACGTCGGCGCGGGCGGAGACGGCGGGGATCGGCGATGTGGCGAGGGCGACGGTCAACGCGATGCTCCAGTAGGAAGGCCGGGAACGGGTCCCGGCCTTGGTACTGCATACACGCGGCGGTCACTAGAGCGGTTCGGATATGAGTTGAACCGCCGGCGCGGGCTGACCCCCACCCTTGATCCCTCCCCCTGAAAAAGGGGGAGGGAGACGATAGCCTCGATACCAGTGGGAGGGTCTCCCTCCCCATGTTTAGGGGGAGGGGACAGGGGTGGGGGTCAGCCCGCACCCGGCGCTAGTTCAGAGCACGAAGCGGCTGAGATCCGTGTCGGCCGCCATCTTGCCGATGCGCTCCTCGACATAGGCTTTGTCGATGGTGATGGTCTGGCCCGCCTTGTCAGGGGCGTCGAACGAGATGTCCTCGACCAGTCGCTCGAGAATGGTGGCGAGCCGGCGGGCGCCGATATTCTCGACCGTGGCGTTGACGTGCACCGCCGCGTCGGCGATCGCCTCGATCGAGTCCGGGGTGAAGTCGAGGGTCAGCCCCTCGGTCTTCATCAGCGCCACATACTGCTTGATGAGGCTCGCATCGGTGTCGTTGAGGATGCCGATCAGGTCCTGCCGGGTCAGCGCCTTGAGCTCGACCCGGATCGGCAGGCGCCCCTGCAGTTCCGGCAAGAGGTCCGAGGGCTTGGCCACATGGAAGGCGCCCGAGGCGATGAACAGGATGTGGTCGGTTTTCACCGGGCCATACTTGGTCGAGACCGTGGTGCCTTCGATCAGCGGCAGCAGGTCGCGCTGCACGCCCTCGCGGCTGACCCCGCCGCCGTAACCGCCTTCGCGGTTCACGATCTTGTCGATCTCGTCGATGAAGGCGATGCCGTGGTTCTCCACCAGGTCGACGGCTTCCTTGTTCAGCTGGTCCTGGTCGAGCAGCTTGTCGGCTTCCTCGGCGAGCAGCGGCGCATGTGCGTCCTTCACCTTGACCTTGCGCTTCACGCCGCGGCCGCCGAACGCCTTGCCCAGCATGTCCTGGATATTGATCACGCCGATATTGGCGCCCGGCATGCCGGGGATGTCGAAGCCGCCGGGATTGCCGGTCGGCTGCATCTCGATCTCGATTTCCTTGTCGTCGAGCTCGTTGGTGCGGAGCTTCTGCCGGAAGCTGTCGCGGGTCGAGGGCGAGGCGGACGAGCCGACCAGCGCGTCGAGCACCCGCTCTTCGGCATTGTGGTGGGCCTGCGCCTGCACCTCGGCGCGTTTCTTGTCGCGCAGCAGCGAAATGCCGGCTTCCACCAGGTCGCGAACGATCTGCTCGACGTCGCGGCCGACATAGCCGACTTCGGTGAACTTGGTGGCTTCGACCTTGATGAACGGCGCCTGGGCGAGCTTGGCGAGACGCCGGCTGATCTCGGTCTTGCCGACGCCGGTCGGCCCGATCATCAGGATGTTCTTGGGCGTCACCTCGGCGCGCAGGTCGTCCGACAGCTGCTGCCGGCGCCAGCGGTTGCGCAGCGCCACGGCTACGGCGCGCTTGGCGTCATGCTGGCCGACGATATAGCGGTCGAGCTCGGAAACGATCTCGCGCGGGGAGAAGTTGGTGTCACTCATAATCTGTCACTTTCCGCTGCCCTCATCGAGGCGCAGCACCATGAGATAGTCATCGTAGAAGACGCCATCGACCTTGAGGCCGCGCGGGTCTTCGCCATAGATCACGAAGCCCTGCCGCTCGTAGAGCCGGCGGGCAGCGTGGTTGGATTGGGTCACCACCAGATGCAGCTGCAGCACGTGGTTGCGGGCCTCGGCGATCACCGCGGCAATCAGTAGATCGGAACCACCGCGACCCCGGGCCGACGGCGTCAGGTAGACCCCGACGAGATGGCCGCGATGCCTCGTATTCCGCATCGCCTCGCAATAGAAGCCAGCGATGCCGACCAGCGCGCCGGCCTCGCTGAGGCCGAAGACGAAACTCCGGTCGAGCCGTTCGGCCCAGGCCGAGGTCGGCATTTCTGCCTCCTCGGCGAGGCTCGAGCCGAACGAGGACGGCGACAGCGTCAACCCCTCGATGCGAAGCGTCCTGTAGGCCTCAGCGTCGGAGGCGACGAGCCGCCGGACCTCGAATGTCACTTGTCGGTCTCGATCGCTTCGAGCGTCACGTTCTCGTTGGTGTAGATGCACACCTCGGCGGCGATCTTCATCGCCTTCCTGGCGATCTCCTCGGCGTCCATGTCGGTGTTCTCGCTCAGCGCCAGCGCGGCGGAGTAGGCGTAGTTGCCGCCCGAGCCGATGGCGATGGTCGAGTGGTCGGGGGTGAGCACGTCGCCGGTACCGGTCAGCACCAGCGTCACGTCCTTGTCGGCGACGATCATCATCGCCTCGAGTCGGCGCAGGTACCTGTCGGTGCGCCAGTCCTTGGCCAGCTCGACCGAAGCGCGCATCAGCTGATCCGGATACTGGATCAGCTTGGCTTCGAGCCGCTCGAACAGCGTGAACGCGTCGGCAGTGGCGCCGGCGAAGCCGCCGATCACCTTGCCGTCGGCGAGGCGCCGGACCTTCTTGGCAGTATGCTTCATTACGGTGTTGCCGACCGAGACCTGTCCGTCACCGGCCACCACCACCTTGTTGCCCTTGCGGACGGCGACGATGGTCGTGCCGTGCCAGCCGGGAAACTCGTTGTCCTTCGACATCTTGGGAATAACTCCAGAACTGTTGGTCCCTATTTAGTCACGGGGCGGGCGAATGCAAATCCGCCTAGCCGGTCGGGTAGTTTCCGCGATGTTACCGAGGCCGGCTGCCCCTTCACCGCATCTTCACCGCTCCGGCGCTATCTGCTACAGCCGCCGCGCCACCACAGGGACTGCAGCATGCGCACCGCCGAGATCAAGCGAAAGACCAATGAGACCGACATCCAGGTGTCGGTGAACCTCGATGGCTCGGGCAAGCATGACATGCAGACCGGCATCGGCTTCCTCGATCACATGCTGGACCAGCTTTCCAAGCACTCGCTGATCGATATGCGCGTGGCGGCCAAGGGCGACCTGCATATCGATTTCCACCACACCGCCGAGGATGTCGGCATTGCGCTGGGGGAAGCGATCAAGCAGGCCCTCGGCAACAAGAAGGGCATCCGTCGCTACGCCTCGTCCGACCTGCCGATGGATGGCACGCTCACCCGCGTCGCCCTCGATGTCTCGGGCCGTCCGTTCCTCGTCTGGAAGGTGGAGTTCACCCGCGACAAGGTGGGCGAGATGGATACCGAGCTGTTCCGTGAGTGGTTCCAGGCCTTCGCCATGAATGCCGGCATTACGCTGCACGTCGAGACGTTCTACGGCGACAACAACCACCATATTGCCGAAAGCGCCTTCAAGGCGCTGGCCCGGGCGCTGCGCTCGGCAGTGGAGATCGACCCGCGCGCCGCCGATGCCATCCCCTCGACCAAGGGCACGCTGTAGCCCTCAACCCCTCGGCCGGCCCTCGTCGTCGGTTTCCATCCCGAGCAGCGGCATCACGTCCACCGCGTGACACGGGAAGATGCTCATATGCGGGTGGTTCTCGAACATCCGGGCCGCCGCCTCCAGGGAAGGGGCCCGCACCACTACGAATGCCGTCAGCTCGTTGACTGCCTTGGCGGTGCCGGCGTCGGTCACCCGCAGGGTCTTGCCCAACGGTCCGCCCATATGGACGATGGCGTCCTTGTGCCGTTCATCCCAGGCTTCGAGCGCCGGCAGTCCGACTGCGTCTGTGGCCTGCCGCTCCGTGTCGGACAGTGCGTTCCAGGCCTGCCACTTCGGGCCGGCCTTGTCGCTGTAGAACACCGCAAGATACTTGCCGTCGGCCATTGTCGCCTCCCGCAGCAAAAACCGGTCGCAGGTTGCGACCGGTTCAAACTGTCACGACAACTTGCACAGTGCAAGTGGTTAGCTGAAGTTGTAGTTGGCGCCGGCGCTGATGACCGTCAGGGTGAAGATCGCCATCACGACGAGCAGCCCGACGGCAAGCCAGCCAATGAAAATGCCCTGGGTTGGTTCGGACGCTCCGTCGCCGTGCGGGTCGTGGGAATCGTGCGTCATGTAGCTCTCCTCAAAGCCTGTTGGACCAACGGCGAGGCGGGCGGTCGGATCCCTCATCTTCCAACCGTGCGGGTTTTGCTCTAAGGCGAACCCGCAACCACGACGATCCCATTACGCCGATCCAACGAGGATAACCGTGACCCTCTATTCCGTCTACGAGCGCCCGAGCGATGCGCCCACTGCGGTGGCCGATCGCTTTTCCTGGTCTGCAGCCCTGCTGCCGCCGGTGCACGCGCTGGTCCACGGGTTGTGGTTGCTGCTGAGCGTCTGGGTCGTCGGCACTCTCGCCATCGTCGCCCTCGGCGTACTGGTCGGCGGGGAGGCGGCGTTCTGGCTCTATGTGCTGTTCGCTGCGCTGATCGGTTTCGAGGCGGCGAGCTTCCGCCGGGTGAAGACAGCCAGGCGCGGCGGCCTCTATCGTACCGAGATCGTCGCTGCCGGCGAGGACCTGGCCCTGGTCGATTACCTGAAGCAGCAGATCCGATGAGCACCGTCACCATTATCGACTACGGCTCGGGCAACCTCCGCTCGGCCGCCAAGGCCTTCGAGCGCGCCGCCCGCGAGGCCGGCACCGGCGATGAGATCGTCGTCACCGACGATGTCGAAGCAGTGCGCCGCGCCGATCGCATCGTGCTGCCCGGTGTCGGCGCCTTCGCCGATTGTCGCGCCGGGCTCGACGCAGTGACCGGCATGGTCGAGGTGCTCGAGGAGCGGGTGATCCGGGGTGGCGTGCCGTTCCTCGGCATCTGCGTCGGCATGCAGCTGATGGCGACCGAGGGCCGCGAGAAGACCATCACCAGGGGCCTCGGCTGGATCCCCGGCGCGGTGGTGCGGCTCGAGCCGAAGGGCGATCTCAAGGTGCCGCATATGGGCTGGAACACCCTCAGCTTTCACCGTGCCCACCCGCTGCTGGCCGGTATCCCCGATGGACCGGCCGGGCTGCATGCCTATTTCGTCCATTCCTATCACATGGCCGTGGACCGCCCGGAACTGCTGGTCGCCAGCGCCGATTATGGCCAGGAGGTCACCGCCATCGTTGGCCGTGACAACCTGCTGGGCACCCAGTTCCACCCGGAAAAGAGCCAGACCCTCGGGCTGACGCTGATCCGCAATTTCCTGGGATGGAAGCCGTGAGCTTCGAGTTCTTGGCCACCCCCCTCCCAACCTCCCCCACAAGGGGGGAGGTGCCTGCCGGTGCGTTAGGCAAGATCGCGCCACGGCCTCGACCCTTCACCTCCCCCCTCGTGGGGGAGGGCGGGAGGGGGGTGGCCCCGCGCTTGGAGTTCCGCGCATGATCCTCTTCCCCGCCATCGACCTCAAGGATGGCCAGTGCGTGCGCCTCAAGCTGGGCGACATGGACCAGGCGACGGTGTTCAACGACGATCCCGCCGCGCAGGCGAAATCGTTCGAGGACCAGGGGTTCGAGTACCTGCACGTTGTCGATCTCAACGGCGCCTTTGCCGGCAGGAGCGTCAATGGCGCTGCCGTCGAGGCCATTCTCAAGGCGGTGAGCTTCCCGGTGCAGCTGGGGGGCGGTATCCGGTCGATCGCCCACATCGAGGAGTGGCTCAGCCGCGGCCTCGCCCGCGTCATTCTCGGCACCATCGCGGTGCGCGATCCCTCGCTGGTGCGCGAAGCGGCAAGACTGTTTCCCGGACAGGTGGCGGTCGGCATCGATGCTCGGGGCGGGAAGGTGGCGGTGGAAGGCTGGGCGGAAACCTCCGAGCTGACTGCCATCGAGCTGGGGCAGCGCTTCGAAGGGGCAGGGGTGGCGGCGATCATCTATACCGATATCGATCGCGACGGTGTCTTGAAGGGCATCAACTGGCCCTCGACGCTAGAGCTCGCCGAAGCCGTGTCGATCCCGGTGATCGCCTCGGGCGGCCTGGCCTCGATGGACGACATCCGCACCATGACCGAGCCGCGCTACCAGCTGCTCGAGGGGGCCATCTCCGGCCGTGCTCTCTATGACGGTCGCATTGATTCACGTGAAGCAATAGCCCTGCTGAAACAGCGAGCCGCCTGATGGCCGAGCTCAGGAACAAGCCGGTCCTGGTCGAGCGGGTCCGCCTCTGGTGGTACCCGGTGGCGCTGGTGCCCATATTGGCGCTGTTCTATGCCGGCTTCACCGGCATCCTGCCCACCCTGTTCGGCCTTGCCGGACTGTTCGCCCTGTTCTTCTGGGTGTTCTCCTTTGGCTTCGCCATCTATGCCAAGCTGAAGCGCCCGCCACCGGATCTCCGCCAATGAGCCTGAAAACGCGCATCATTCCCTGCCTCGACGTCAAGGACTGCAAGCGTCGCCCGCAGCGGCTTGGCCGCGAGGACGCGCAAACAAGGGACTCGGCCGTCTGATGAGCCTCAAAACCCGTATTATTCCCTGCCTGGACGTGAAGGACGGCCGCGTCGTCAAGGGCGTGCAGTTCGTCGATCTGGTCGACGCCGGCGATCCGGTCGAAGCCGCCATTGCCTACAACGCGGCCGGCGCCGACGAGCTGACCTTTCTCGACATCACCGCCAGCCACGAGAACCGCGACACCATTTTCGACGTGGTGGCGCGCACCGCCGAGCATTGTTTCATGCCGGTGACGGTGGGTGGCGGGATCAGGAAGCTCGAAGATATCCGCAAGCTGCTGCTGGCCGGCGCCGACAAGGTATCGATCAACTCGGCCGCGGTGAGCGACCCGGATTTCATCGCCCGCGCCGCCGACAAGTTCGGCGACCAGTGCATCGTCGTTTCGGTCGATGCGCGCCGGCGCCAGATCCAGGCGCCGGGGCAGCAGAACATGGACGAATGGGAAATCTACACCCATGGCGGCCGCAACCCGACCGGGCTCGACGCGGTGGAGTTTGCCGCCAAGATGGTCGAGCGTGGCGCCGGCGAGCTGCTGGTCACCTCGATGGATCGCGACGGCACCAAGTCGGGCTTCGACTTGAAACTCACTCGCGCCGTTGCCGATGCGGTGCATGTGCCGGTGGTCGCCTCGGGCGGCGTCGGCTCGCTCAACGATCTGGTCGATGGGGTGAAGCAGGGGCACGCCTCGGCGGTGCTCGCCGCCTCGATCTTCCACTTCGGTACCTACACGGTGGGCGAGGCCAAGGACTATATGGAGCGCCACGGCATCCCGATGCGGCGCGATGCCAATGCGGGAGAGATTTGATGAGCTTCACCCTCGAAGACCTGGATAAGCGCATCGCCGCCCGCGCCGGCGCCTCGCCAGACGAGAGCTACACCGCCAAGCTCCTGGCCGGCGGCGTCGAGCGCTGCGCCAAGAAGTTCGGCGAGGAAGCGGCCGAAATCATCATTGCCTCGGTGACCAAGGACCGGAAGGGCACCGAGGGCGAAGCCTCCGACGTGCTCTATCACCTCCTGGTGCTGCTCCGCGCCGCCGGGGTGCCGCTCAGCGACGTGCTGGCGCAGCTCGAGCGCCGCACCGCGCAATCCGGCCTCGAAGAGAAGGCGTCGCGCGGGAAGGTACAACCTTGATGAGTGATGGGCTGAAGGGCGCCAAGAAGCTCGAACTCGCGCCTTACCACTATTTCACCAAGGCCGAGTGGAGCGGTTTCCGCGCCGACGAGCCGATGACGCTCGATGCCGACGACGTCAAGCGCCTGCGCGCCCTGACCGACCCGATCTCGTTCACCGAAGCCGAAGAGATCTACCTGCCGCTGAGCCGGTTGATCTCGCTCTATGTCGAGGCGACGCAGGAACTGCATCGCGCCTCGACGAAATTCCTCGGCGCCGACGGCCGCAAGGTGCCCTACATCATCGGCGTCGCGGGTTCCGTGGCGGTGGGCAAATCCACCACCTCGCGCATCCTCAAGGCGCTGCTCAGCCGCTGGCCGAGCTCCCCCAAGGTCGACCTCGTCACCACCGACGGTTTTCTCTATTCGAACCGGCAGCTCGATGAGCTGAAGCTTGCCGACCGCAAGGGTTTTCCGGAGAGCTACGATCGCGGCGCGCTGATCCGGTTCCTTTCCGACATCAAGTCGGGCAAGCCCGATGTGAAGGTGCCGGTCTATTCGCATCTCGTCTACGACGTGATCGACGGCGAGTTCATCACCATCGATCGGCCCGACATCCTGATCGTCGAAGGGCTCAATATCCTGCAGCCGGGCGAGCTGCCGAAATCCGGCAAGCCGATCCTGTTTGCCTCCGACTTCCTCGATTTCTCGATCTTCATCGATGCCGACGAAAACGACCTGACCACCTGGTTCATGGAACGCTTCCGCCGGCTGCGCGAAACCGCCTTCGCCGACCCCAAGAGCTTCTTTCACCGCTTCACCAAGATGAGCACCGAAGAAGCCGAGGCCTTCGGCATGTGGGCGTGGAAAGAAATCAACCTCCCCAACCTGCGCGACAATATCCAGCCCACCCGCAGTCGCGCCGACCTGGTGCTGACCAAGGGGCCGAGTCATGCGATTGAACGGGTGGCGCTGCGGAAGGTTTAGGGCGGGGGCGACCCCTCACCCTAGCCCTCTCCCCAAAGGGGCGAGGGGACGCACTTTGCACCAGCGGTGCCACAACGCCCCCTCGCCCCTCTGGGGAGAGGGCGACGGTAGGGCCGGAGGCCTTACCGTGGGGTGAGGGGCGCCAAGCGCACTGACCCTAAATCCCGATGCTCTTTTCAGCCGCCAGCGCCTGCAAATCCGCCACCGGCCTGGCGCCGATATGCGAGATCACCTCGCTGGCGGCGAGGCAGCCCGCCTGCAGGGCGGTGCGGAAATCGCGTTCCCGTGCGATCGCCAGGAGGAAGCCGGAGGCGAACAGGTCGCCGGCGCCGGTCACGTCGACCACTTCCTTCACTGCATAGGCCGGGACGGTGATGATCTCGCCCTGATGCACCACCATGGCGCCGTCGGCACCCATGGTGATGGCCGCCAGCTCAGCGTCCCTGGCGATTGCCTGCACCGCGCCGTGCAGATCCGTCTGGTACAGCGATTTCAGCTCTTCGACGTTGCCGAACACGATATCCATGGTCTTGGAGCGGATCAGGTCGAGGAACTCGTCGCGGTAGCGATTGACGCAGAACGGGTCGGAAAGCGTGAACGACGCTGCTCGCTCGTGCTTGTGGGCATAGTGCGCCGCCATCACGAAGGCCTTCTTGGCTTCGGTCGGATCCCACAGGAACCCTTCCATATAGGTGACGGTGGCGCCGCCGATCTCGTCTTCCTTGATGTCGGCGGTGGTCAGCTGGTGGCAGGCGCCGAGATAAGTATTCATCGTCCGCTCGCCATCGGACGACAGCAGGATCATCGAGCGCGCAGTGGCGGGGCCATCGCTGAGCCGCGATACGCCGTAATGCACCCCGATGCGCTTGAGATCGTCGGCGAACACGTCGCCCAGGTCATCATCCGCCACCTTGCCGACGAACGAGGCGCGGCCACCGAGCGAAGCGACGCCGGCCGCAGTGTTGGCCGAGCTGCCGCCCGAGATCTGGCGCTTGTTCTCCGGCATGCGTTCGTAGAGGTAGGCCGAGCGTTCGGCATCGACCAGATGCATGATGCCTTCCGACAATCCCTCGCGTTCGAGGAAGCCGGGATCGATGGGAGCTATGACGTCGACGATGGCGTTGCCGATGGTGAGAACGTCGAACCGGGCCTCGGCCATCGGCGATCCTTCGATGAATGGGGTAAAAGAACCGCGCCGGGAATAGAGGAGATTGCGCGCGTGCGCAACGCCAACCTCAGGCAGGGCGCGGCTTTCCGAAGCGCTGGGCGTGCCGGCGGGCCAGTTTGCGGACCAGCGGTTCGGCGTTGGCGGCGGAAACACCGAGCAGCTGCTCGTCGAGCAGCAGCATCGACAGCCCGTGCACGAATGCCCAGGCGCTGATCGCCGCTTCCCCCGGCGCCTCCGGATCTTCCCTGGCTGCCGCAACCGCGAGGCTTTCGTAGGCGGCGTCGGCGGCGCGACGCAGCTCCTTGTCCTCGAACTTGCCCAGCTCCGAGGAGAACATCAGCTTGTAGAGCCGCGGGTAGCGCAACGCGAACTGCACATAGGCCTCCGCCATGGCGCTCAGTTGCTCCTCGGACGCAACGCCGGCCTTGGCTGCTTCCATCGCCTCGAGGAACAGGGCGAATCCGGCTGCCGCCACCGCCTGAATCAGCGCCTGCTTGTCGCGGAAGTGTCGATAGGGCGCTGCCGCCGAAACACCAACCCGCCGCGCCAGTTCGCGCATCCCCAGCGCCTCGGTGCCACCCTCGAGCAACAGCTCCAGCGCTGCCTCGACCAGTGCCCGGCGCAGGTCACCATGATGGTAGCGGTCGGTCGGCTCAGATGTTGACATTGATCACATGTAGCATTATCTCGATGAGAACAGTGTTAACATGCTGCCTCGCACCGGTCGAGGGCGTTACACGAACCTGGGAGCGACATGATGACCGACCTGATCCTCGCCATTGCCCACCACCTCGCCGTCTTCACCCTGGTGGCGATCTTTGCCGCCGAGTTCGCCCTGCTGCGGCCGGGGATCGACGGCAAACGCCTCGGCCAGCTCGGCGCGCTCGATCGCGCCTATGGCGGCGTGGCCATGCTGGTCATCGTCGTCGGCATCCTCAGGGTGATCTTCGGCGCGGCCGGCTGGGAATATTATGTCGGCAACTGGGTGTTCTGGGCCAAGATGGTCGCTTTCGCCGGCGTGGGACTGGCCTCGATCCAGCCGACGGTGGCGATCCTGCGCTGGCGCAAGGCGTCGAAGGCGGATGCCGGGTTCAGCCCGCCACCCGCCGAAGTCTCGGCGTCGCGTCGCTTCCTCTATCTACAGGCAGCTCTCTTGGTGTTCATCCCGAGTTTTGCGGCGGCGATGGCGCGGGGGTATGGGGTTTGACCCGGAGGGGCTAGCTCCCCTTCGGCGCCGGCGTCTTCGGCTCGAACCGGCACCACTCGGAAATGATGCAGCGCCAGCAATCGGGCTTGCGGGCCTTGCAGATGTAGCGGCCATGCAGGATCAGCCAGTGGTGTGCATGCAGCAGATACTGGTCCGGCACGCTCTTCAGTAGCCCGGTCTCGACCTCGAGCGGCGTCTTGCCGGGCGCGAGGCCCGTTCGGTTGGCCACCCGGAACAGGTGGGTATCGACGGCGATGGTCGGCTGCCTGAAGGCGATGTTGAGCACCACATTGGCGGTCTTCCGCCCGACCCCGGGCAGGCTCTCGAGCGACTCGCGGTCCTCGGGCACCCTGGAATCGAACTTTTCGATCAGCTGCTGGCTCAAGGCGAAGACGTTCTTGGCCTTGTTGCGGAACAGCCCGATGGTCTTGATCTTGTCCTCGATCTCGGCGACGCCCAGCGCCGCCATCTTCTCGGGTGTATCTGCCAGCTGGAACAAGAGCTTCGTCGCCTTGTTGACGCCGGCGTCGGTCGCCTGGGCGGAAAGCACCACCGCCACCAGCAAGGTGAAGGGGTTCACGTAGTCGAGCTCGCCCTTCGGTTCGGGCTCCGCTGCCGCAAAAGCGCCGAAAATGGCTTCGACATCTGGTTTCGGCAGTCGCTTCACTTTTTGCTGCGCCATTTCCGTCATCCTGATTCTGAGCCTATAGTGATGCCCAAGATGACGACCCAAACGCAAGCGAGGCCGCTGTTCGCGGCAAAGCTGACGCCCCATCGATCGCTGGGACGCAAGGGTTTTCGCGTTGTCATCGTCCTCCTGGCGGTGCTCGCCACCATTCCCGGCATCATCTTCTTCTCGATGGGCGCCTGGCCGATCGTCGGTTTTCTCGGCCTCGACATTGCGCTGATCTGGTGGGCGATGCGGGCGAGCCAGCTGGATGGCAAGCGCTATGAGGAAGTGACGCTGTGGCCCGACCAGCTCGAGCTGAAGCAGGTCGATGGCGCCGGCAAGGAAACCCTGAGCCGCTTCAACCCCTACTTCGTCAAGCTGGTGGTCGACCGTGACTACAACGAGCGGACGGTGGCGCTGCATCTGCGCACGCGCGATCGCGACATCGTGCTCGGCCAGTTCCTCAACCAGGACGAGAAGTCGAGCTTCGCCAAGGCTTTCGGCACGGCGCTGAAGCGGGCGCGGGTCTAGCGCCAGCGCCCGTCAAAACCGGGTCGCAACGGCGGCGTGGCGCGCCTATGTTCCGCTCATCATGAGCAAGCACGAAACCATCATCGCCAACTCGGATTACGAGACCGTCCAGGCCGCCATCGCCTATCTGAGCGAGACGCTGCCCGACGAAACCGATCTGCCGCGTTTTGCCCGTGCCATCGGGCTGACCGAGCGGCAGCTCACCGACCTGTTCCGCCGCTGGTGCGGGCTGAGCCCCAAGAGCTTCGCCCAGGCCGTGGCGCTCAATCACGCCAAGAAGCTGCTGGCCGACCAGCAGAGCGTGCTCGACACCACCTATGAGGTGGGCCTCTCCTCGACGTCGCGCCTGCACGACCTGTTCGTCACCCACGAGGCCATGCCGCCCGGCGCCTTCCGCGCCCGCGGCGAGGGCCTCGAGATGGTCTGGGGCGCCGCCCCGTCGCCATTCGGCACCGCGGTACTGACCATGACCGAGTATGGGCTCAGCGGCATCGGCTTTGCCGACGACAACATGTCGATCGAAGAGGCCTTCGAGGATCTGGCCAATCGCTGGCCCAATGCCCGCTATCGCCGCGACGACAAGGCAGTGGCGCCGATCGCCGCCCGGGTGTTCGATCCCAACCGCTGGGACCCCGAGCAACCGGTACGGGTCGTGCTGATCGGCACCGATTTCGAGGTGCAGGTCTGGGAAACGCTGCTGAAGATCCCGGTCGGCAAGGCCACCACCTATCAGAAGGTCGCCAACCATATCGGCCGCCCCACCGCGGCCCGCGCCGTCGGCGCCGCAGTGGGCAAGAACCCGATCAGTTTCGTGGTCCCCTGCCATCGCGTCGTCGGCACCAGCGGCGCCCTCACCGGCTACCACTGGGGCGTGCCGCGCAAGCGGGCGATCCTGGGCTGGGAGTCCGGGGTGGTGGCGGCTTAGGGCTGACTGAAGCAGACGGCCCCCTCCCATCCTCCCCCATAAAGGGGGAGGTGCCCCGCCGGTTCACCTGGCACGATCGAAGATAGAGCCTCGACTCTTCACCTCCCCTTTTATGGGGGAGGCCGGGAGGTGGCCGTCTCTCTCAGTCGGACAGCCTCTAGATCTCGACCTTCGCTGCCAGCTTCCCATCGGCGCCGATCTTGTAGATCACCGGCTCGCCAGTCGCGAGTTCGCGCTTCAGGATCTCATCGGGCGTCAGGTTCTCGATCGCCATGACGATCGAGCGCAGCGAGTTGCCGTGGGCCGCGACCAAAACGGTTTTCCCGGCTTTCAGCAGCGGCACGATCTCGGCGTCGTAATAGGGCAGGGTGCGGGCCGCCGTGTCCTTGAGGCTCTCGCCGCCAGGCGGCGGCACGTCGAAGGAGCGGCGCCAGATCAGCACCTGTTCCTCACCCCATTTGGCTCGCGCATCGTCCTTGTTGAGGCCGCTGAGATCGCCATAGTCGCGCTCGTTCAGCAGCTTCGAGCGGGTGATCGTCACCTCGGTAATGCCGAGCTCTTCGAGGATCAGGTCCAGCGTGTGCTGCGCCCGGCGCAGCGCCGAGGTGAAATAGACGTCGGGCGCATAGCCGGCGGCTTTCAGCTGCTTGCCGGTATTGCGGGCTTCCCCGATGCCCTGCTCGGTGAGGTCGGGGTTGCGCCAGCCGGTGAACAGGTTCTTGAGGTTCCAGTCGCTCTGGCCGTGGCGAACGAGGATCAGCGTTCCGGTCATCGAGAAGTCCTTGTCTCAGGTGAGGCCGAGCACGTCGGCCATGGAGTAAAAGCCCGGCTGCTGGCTGCGGGCCCACAATGCGGCGCGTACCGCGCCATCGGCAAACAGCGCCCGGTTGTCGGCGATATGGTTGAGTTCGATCCGCTCGCCGGGACCGGCGAGGATCACCCGGTGCTCGCCGATGACATTGCCGCCGCGCAGCGTGGCAAAGCCGATGCTGCCCTCTTCGCGCGGTCCGGTATGGCCGTCGCGGACGCGGACCGAATGCGTCTTCAGGTCGAGATTGCGGCCGCGTGCCGCCGCCTCTCCCAGCATCAGCGCCGTGCCCGAGGGGGCGTCGACCTTCTTGTTGTGGTGCATCTCGAGGATTTCGATGTCGAAGCCGGGCAGCGCCGCGGCCGCCTGCTTGACGAGGCCCAGCAGCAGGTTCACCCCGAGCGAGAAGTTGCCGGCCTTGACGATCCGGGCGGTTGCGGCCGCAGCGCGGATGGCCGCGTCGTCTGCTTCGCTGCACCCGGTGGTGCCGACGATGTGGACCAGGCCGCGCCTCGCCGCTTCCCCGGCCAGCGCCACCGAGTTGGCTGGCGCGGTGAAATCGATGATCGCATCGGCGCCTGCCAGCGCCGCAGCGACGTCGTCGGTGACGGTGACACCGAGCGCTTCGATCCCCGCCAGTTCACCCGCATCCTTGCCGACGGCCGGCGCTCCGGCGCGATCGAAGGCCGAGATCACGGCGATGCCGGGAGTGGCGGTCACGGCGCGGATATTGGCCGCGCCCATCTTGCCGCCTGCGCCGGCGATGGCGACCTTGAGGTCAGACATGCTTGCTCCTACCGAACCCGTGCGACGCCTATAGCCCAGCCGGCGCGGTCATGCCAGCCGCGTGCCGCCGGCCATCTCGGCGAGGATCGCCTGCGCCGCGCTTACCGGGTGTGCGGCGGCGGTAATCGGTCGCCCGACCACGAGGTGGCTGGCGCCGGCAGCCAGCGCTTCGGCCGGGCCGGTCACCCGCTTCTGATCGCCATGCGCGCTGCCCGCCGGTCGGATCCCCGGGGTGACGATGGCGAGCCGGGGCCCGACGATCGAGCGCACCATCTGCGCCTCGTTGGGCGAACAGACGATGCCGCCGATGCCGGCGTCCTTGGCTTGCTCGGCCCGCAACGCCACGAGGCCGGCCGCATCGCGCGCATAGCCGGCATCCTTGAGGTCGCCGTCGTCCATCGAGGTCAGCACGGTGACGCCGAGCACGGTGAGCCCTGAGCCTTCTGCGGCCTTCGCCGCGGCACGCATCGTCTTGGGGTAGGCATGGACGGTGACCATGGTGGCGCCGGTCCTGGCGATCGCCGCGACGCCTTTTTCGACGGTGTTGTCGATATCGAGCATCTTCAGGTCGAAGAACACCCGCTTGCCAGCGGCCAGCAGCGCCTTGCCGAGGTTGAGCCCGTCGCCGCCATAGAACAGCTGGTAGCCGATCTTGTAGAAATCGACGTTGTCGCCCAGTTGCGCGATCAAGCGTTCCGCCTCGTCTCGGGTGTCGAGATCGAGCGCGACGATCAGGGTGCCTGCCATCAGATGTCTCCGGATTTTCCGGTCAGTGCCATAGCGGAGCGAATCGGGCAAGCGGAAATGCCCGCTTGCGCGCGATGCTATGTCGCCATAGCTTCCGCGCAACACGATGGAATCATAGATCAATCATGCAGCAGCAGGCGCTTTCCGCCATTGTCGCCTGGGTGCGGCTCGAGCGTGCTACCGAGGCTTTCCACGCCGACCTGAAGAAGCGCTTCGGCATCACCGGCTTGCAGTTGTCGGTGCTGCGCATCTGCGCCGAGCGGCCACAACTGCCGCTCGCGGCCTTGCGCAAGGCCCTGGTGATGCACCCGGCAACGCTTGGCCAATCGATCGACGAGCTGCGCCGCATGGACCTCGTCACCGTGAAGACCGACCCGCGCGATCGCCGCGCCCGGCTGGTCGGGCTGACCGAGGCGGGGACCCGGTTGCTGGCCAACGCGCCGCTCGCCGGACCGACCCGGTTGCGCGAGATCGACCACGACCCGGCCCGGCTCGATCGGCTGAAACTGGCGCTGGAGGACGCGGTGGAACTGTTCGGCCTGGGAGAGTGGACGCCGGGGCGGAAGGACGGAGCTTAGGCGCACCGGCGGCGCACAGTGCGTCCCCTCTCCCCTCTGGGGAGAGGGCCGGGGTGAGGGGTAGCCAAGCACGCCAGCTGTGCGGCTACGGTTCCCACGCTAGGTCGTGATGTCCGTGCGCTTGGCGCCCCTCACCCCAACCCTCTCCCCCCGCGGACGCTCTCGCGTCCGCTAGGAGGGGAGAGGGGGCGCTGTGGCTAGGCCGACCCTAAAGCCCCTCGATCCTCTCCGGCAGATCCTCCATCGCGATCCAGTCGGTGATGAGCTTGCGGTCGCTGAGCCGCACCACGAAGACATTGCCGCCGCCCGGATTGCCGATGCGGCGCTGATCCTCGGAGCGCGCGATGGTCAGCCCCCCGAAATGACACTTCAGCAGCGTGCCGACAGTGCCGTGGCCGGTGAAGCCGATCGGCCTGGTCGCATCGTGCCCGACCAGCACGTCGTTGAAGGCGCCGGCCACTCGACGTTGCGCATCCCGCGCCGCCTCCCAGCCCTCCGGCGACTCATCGGGGTGGGCATACAGGGCATCGAGCAGTGCCTCGAAGCGCGCCGCGGGAACAAAACCGGTACTGCGGCGGTCGCTTTCGTTGAACTTATCCCCGCTGTCCACAGGCGCGCCGCAACCCTTGGCGAGGATCGCCGCCAGTTCGAGAGCCTTGGTTTCCGTGCTCGAAACGAGGCGGGTGAGGTCGACCACCAGGGGGTGGTTCGCAAAACGTTCTGCTCGCGACTTCCCCAGGCTGGACAGCCCCCAGCGCGGCATCGCTGCATTGGGGTCGATCACCACTTCCGGGTGGGTCACATAGAGCGCGTACATCTCAGATGCCGCCACGCGAGAAGTGGGTCAGCTCGCGCACCATCTGGCCGACCTTCCACTTGATGTTGCCTTCGTTCGGCGCGCCGTCTTCATCCAGCACGTCCGGGTAGGGGCCCAGCCCCAGCAGCGTCGGCACCACCAGCGCGCCGATCTTGCTCAGGGAGTCGCGCAGGTGCGACAGCGCGAAGATCGTGGCGTACTTCCCGTCGCTCATCCCGCCGATGCCGAACACCGCGTGCTTGAACGGGTTCGGCTTCTCGCGGCTGACCCAGGAGACGAGGTTGGCGATCAACGGCGTGACCCCGCCATTGTACTCGGGGCTGATGATCAGCACGATGTCGTGGCTGCGGAACATCTCCGCCAGGCGCTTCGCCGCTTCCGGCGTCTCGCCGGCATCCTCGATATCCTGGTTGAAGATCGGCATCTCGAAGTCGTGCATGTCGAGATCGGTGACGATCACGTCGGCTTCGCGCAGCTTTGCCGACAGGTGCCGGCGTAAGGGCTCGTTGATCGAGTCCTTGCGCAGCGATCCACAGATGGTGATAGCGGTCTTGGGGGGTGCGGCTTCAGTCATTCCGGTCCAACTACCTCAAAGTTCACGCCGTTGAAGTCGCCGCCGCCTTGTGTCTCGACCACCAAATGCTGCTCGCTCCAGACGACGTATATGTCGTCCAGATCCATGTCGGCGCTTGTGATACGCAGATGGCTTCCCGGGGGCAGTGTGTAGGTATTGCCCAAGGGTTCGGTGATGACCGTCAGCGGGCGACCTCCCTTGTTCTGTACTTCCAGGAGGTGTCCCACAGCTGCCCAGCCGCCCTAGTTCTCGAACAGGCTCTTCAGCTTGGCAAAGAACCCCTCAGAGGTCGGCGAGTTCTCGCGCGTCGATTCGCGTTCGAATTCTTCCAGCAGTTCGCGCTGGCGCTTCGAAAGGCTCTGCGGCGTCTCGACGTCGAGCTGCACATAGAGATCGCCAAAATCCTTGGAGCGCAGCACCGGCATGCCCTTGCCCTTGAGGCGGACGCGCTGGCCGGGCTGGGTGCCTGACGAGACTTTCACCCGAGCCCGTGCCGCATCGAGCGTCGGCACTTCGAACTCGCCGCCCAAAGCCGCCGTGGTCATGGCGATCGGCACGCGGGCGTAGAGGTCGGCGCCGTCGCGCTGGAACAGGTCGTGCGGCTTGATCGAAATGAAGATGTAGAGATCACCCGGCGGTCCGCCACGCAGCCCCGCTTCGCCCTCGTTGGCGAGCCGGATGCGGGTGCCGTCCTCGATGCCTTTGGGGATATCGACCGAAAGCGTGCGGTTCTGCTGCCGGCGGCCCTGGCCACCGCAATCGGTGCAGGGCTGCTCGAGGATCTGGCCGCGGCCATTGCAGATCGGGCAGGTGCGTTCGATGGTGAAGAAGCCCTGCGCCGCGCGCACCTTGCCCTGGCCATTGCAATGGCGGCAGGTCGACATGCCGGTGCCCGGCTTGGCGCCCGAGCCTTCGCAGGTGTCGCAGGTGGCGAGCGTCGGCACGTCGATATCGACGGTGCGTCCGGCAAACGCCTCTTCGAGGCTGATTTCGAGGTTGTAGCGCAGGTCCGAGCCGCGCAGCCGGGACTGGCCGCCACGGCCGCGGCCGCCCATGAAGTCGCCGAAAATGTCCTCGAAGATATCGGACATCGACGAGGTGAACTCGGGTCCGAATCCGGCCGGTCCACGGCCGCCATTCTCGAACGCCGCATGGCCGAAGCGGTCGTAGGCGGCGCGCTTCTGCGGGTCCTTCAGCGTGTCGTAGGCCTCGCTGATTTCCTTGAACTTGTGTTCGGCCTCGGCATTGCCCGGGTTGCGGTCCGGGTGGAACTGCATCGCAAGCTTGCGGTAGGCGCCTTTCAGCACCGCTTCGTCGGCCCCCTTGGGGACCCCGAGCACTTCATAAAAATCGCGTTTCGCCAATCGGCCTTGTCCTTGGTTGCCTGCGCCCCGCATCAGGCATTCGGCCTAGATAAGTACTCTGGTGCCTGACGGCAACACTATCGAGGCCCGCGGGCCGACGTACGTGCCCGGTGTGACTTTTCCACCAGTGGGTGGGGTAGGGCGTTTGGAGGATCGGCTAGCTGCCGAAGGCTGCCGCGAGGTTCCGGCCAAGCTGGCCCTGGGCGAACATCGCCTTGTTGACGATGCGGTAGAGCCCGAAGAAGCCGTGCGTCACCCCCTCGTAGGTCGTCATGTCGACCCAGACGCCGGAGCGGCGCAGCGCATCGGCCAGCGCCTCGCCTTCCGAACGCAGCGGATCGGCATCGGCAAGGATGATGGTGGCCGGCGGCAGGCCGGCGAGGTCGGTACGCCCGGCAATGTTCATCCGGGCGTCGTGCGCCTCGTCCTTCTTGCGGAACAGCTTGCGCGCCGCCCATTCGAGCGTCGCGGTGGAATAGGGGAAGGTGGCGGTGTTCTCGAGATGCGAAGGCAAATCGAACAGCATCGCCGCCATCGGCGTCACGAGGCCGAGATGGATCGGCAGCGGCTTCTCCTCGACCCTGGCCCTGAGCGCCACGTTGACCGCCAGGTTACCACCCGAGCCCTCGCCGACGATCGCGGCGCGCTTGGCGTCGCCACCCAGTGATTCGGCATGTTCGAGCAGCCAGGTCCACGCCGCGTAGGCATCCTCGTGCGCTGCCGGGAAGCGGTGCTCCGGCGCCTGCCGGTAATGCGCCGAGACCACCACCGCGCCGGTGCGCGCCGCCAGCGCCCGCGGCGTCGCATCGTAATTGTCGACATCGCCGAGCACGAACCCGCCGCCATGCAGGAACAGCACCATCGGCCGCAGGCCCATGACGATGTCGTTCTGCGGCACATAGATGCGGGCGCGGATCTCATCGGTCGGGCCGGGGATCAGCCGCATCTCCATGCCGACGCCCATATCGTCGACCTGGTCGCGCAGGATCCGGCGCAGCGCCATATCGAGGGTCGGCAGTGCCCGTGCTTCGGGCGAGCGGCATTCGTCGATGCGCTTGCCGCCCATCGACTGCAGCACGGTCAGGACGTGACGCATGTCGGCGTCGAGCCGCTCGACAGGCGCGGCATCCGCTGCATGGAGATCGCCGTTCTCGGCGAACCTCCGCACCTCAACCGATGACATAGATAGTCCTTTCGAAGTCCGCCCTCAGCATCCGTCCCCCGGCCCTGGGTTTCGGCTGCTCCCTCAGGGCGTCCCGCTGCTGACGGTTGGAGCGCTTTCAGGAAAAGTTGCAAGCTTTTCCACCTCGAAAGCGCGACCAAGTCAGAGACGCCCACTTCAACCCGCCCAACATCAGGGGCGGATGTGAAAACAGTTGGACCAAGCTGCGGCAAGATTGCGGCCTGATTCACGTGAAACGAAAAGGGCCCGGCTGCCGCCAGGCCCTTCTCAAACTTGAGTTTTGTACGATCAGGCCGACCGTTTGTCGTCCTTGACCTCTTCGAACTCGGCGTCGACCACATCGTCGTCGGCCGGCTGTTCGCCGCCTTCGGCCTTGGCCTCGGCTTCCGCCTGGCTCTGCTTGTACATCGCCTCGCCCAGCTTCATCGAAGCCTCGGCCAGCGTCGCGGATTTCTCCTTGATCGCGTCGGCGTCGTCGCCTTCGAGCACGCCCTTGAGGTCGGCGATCGCCGTCTCAATGGCAGCCTTCTCTTCGGCGGTGACCTTGTCGCCATAGTCCTTCAGCGACTTCTCGGTCGAGTGGATCAGCGATTCGCCCTGGTTCTTGGCTTCGACCGCTTCACGCTTTTTCTTGTCGGCGTCGGCGTTCTGCTCGGCTTCCTTGACCATGCGCTCGATATCGGCGTCCGAAAGACCACCCGAGGCCTGGATGCGGATCTGCTGCTCCTTGCCGGTGCCCTTGTCCTTGGCCGACACGTTGACGATGCCGTTGGCGTCGATGTCGAAGGTGACTTCGATCTGCGGCACGCCGCGCGGCGCCGGGGGAATGCCGGCGAGGTCGAAATTGCCGAGCAGCTTGTTGTTGGCGGCCATCTCGCGTTCGCCCTGGAACACGCGGATGGTCACCGCGTTCTGGTTGTCCTCGGCGGTCGAGAAGGTCTGGCTCTTCTTGGTCGGGATCGTGGTGTTGCGGTCGATCAGGCGGGTGAACACGCCACCCAGCGTCTCGATGCCCAGGCTGAGCGGGGTCACGTCGAGCAGCAGCACGTCCTTGACGTCGCCCTGCAGCACGCCGGCCTGGATGGCGGCGCCCATGGCGACCACTTCATCCGGGTTGACGCCCTTGTGCGGCTCCTTGCCGAACAGCTGCTTCACCACTTCCTGAACCTTGGGCATGCGGCTCATGCCGCCGACCAGCACCACTTCGTCGATCTGCGCCGCCGAAACGCCGGCGTCCTTGAGGGCCTGCCTGCACGGATCGACCGTCTTCTGGATCAGGTCGTCGACGAGGCTCTCGAGCTTCGAACGGGTGAGCTTCAGCGTCAGGTGCTTCGGACCCGAGGCGTCGGCGGTGATGAACGGCAGGTTGATTTCGGTCTGGGTCGAGCTCGAGAGCTCGATCTTGGCCTTCTCAGCCGCTTCCTTCAGGCGCTGCAGCGCCAGCTTGTCGCTGCGCAGGTCGATGCCCTGGTCCTTCTTGAACTCGGCTGCGAGGTAATCGACGAGGCGCATGTCGAAGTCTTCGCCGCCGAGGAAGGTGTCGCCGTTGGTCGACTTCACCTCGAACACGCCGTCGCCGATTTCGAGCACGGAAATATCGAAAGTACCGCCGCCCAGGTCATAGACCGCGATGGTGCCGGTGTTCTTCTTGTCGAGACCGTAGGCGAGCGCTGCCGCCGTCGGCTCGTTGATGATGCGGAGCACTTCCAGCCCGGCGATCTTGCCGGCGTCCTTGGTGGCCTGACGCTGCGAATCGTTGAAGTACGCCGGCACGGTGATCACCGCCTGCGTGACGTTCTCGCCGAGATACGATTCGGCGGTTTCCTTCATCTTGGTGAGGATCATCGCCGAGACTTCCGAGGGAGAGTACTTCTTGCTCTCGACCTCGACCCAGGCGTCGCCGTTGTCGGCGTTGACGATCTTGAAGGGCACGAGGCCCTTGTCCTTTTCCACCATCGGGTCGTTGTAGCGCCGACCGATCAGGCGCTTCACCGCGAACAACGTGCCTTCCGGGTTGGTGACTGCCTGGCGCTTGGCCGGCTGGCCGACGAGACGCTCGCCGTCCTTGGTGAATGCAACCATGGAGGGCGTGGTGCGCGCGCCTTCCGCGTTCTCGATGACCTTCGGGGTCGAACCGTCCATGACGGCGACACAGCTATTGGTCGTACCGAGGTCGATACCGATGACTTTACCCATTACCTACTGCCTCTTTCCTGGCGAACCCGGATGAAACCCCATCCGGCAGTTCCTGACCCCTCATCGGGTGTCCGGGTTCCCGCGTTGAAATTGACCCGTCACCGGGCCTTGAGCGCTATATAGGAGGGGGCTTTTGGGGGTGCAAGCGCAGTAGCACCACAATGTCACGGTTGCGCGACCGGTTGAAAGGTCGTCGGCAGAGCGGTAGCCGCCGGCCACCGCTGTATCGCCGTTGACTTGCCACAAGGCGTTTTCGATAGTGACAGCAAAGACTTGCGCCGATCGACAGCGCAAACAGGGGGCGGGGATGCGTGGACTTACGTTGGCGGCGCTAATGCTGACTATTGCCGGCACGGTGCCGGGTTATGCATCAGGCCTGCCCAAATCCATCGACAAGGCCTTCTACTGCGGCCACGTCTATGCCGAAGCGGCGCGTGTCATTTCCGCTGGTGGCAACCCCGCGGCAGCCCGCGTGGTCCGGGCCTATGGCAAAGAGTGGCTGAGCTTGTCCTATGATCTCTCCAGCGGCATGACCCGCCGGGACATCAACGCCTTCAAGCCGCAATACGAGGCCGAAGCCAGGAAGGACGTCGCGGCGAAACACTATCGCCACGACTGCAGCAAACGGTGAGGGAGGGCGGGTCTCTCGCCCGCCCCGCGGACCATCAGGTCGCGTCGCTGAGGGTGTATTCGCCCAGTTCGCACAGGTCGACGCCCGGCTCGATGAACTCGGAATCGTCCTCGAGCACGAACTTCATGTCGTAGACGCACTGCTCGCGGCCATCACCGATGGTCACTTCGACGAAGTTGCCGGCCGGCAGGTACTTGTCGGCGAACACGTCCTCTTCCCAGGTCTCGACATCGGCCGGCGAGGTGAAGAGGCTCTTCACCGCATAGGACGAGTTGTTGGTCAGGGTGAAGGTCAGGTCTTCGGCGAGCGCGACGCCCGGCAGCGCCACCAGCAGCAGGGCGGCAGCGCCACCCGGGATCGACAGTTTCAAATTTGCCCCCAGAACGCGGGCTCGGCATGCATCGGGATCTTCCGGCGCGATCCCGCGATCACCGAAAACCGGGCGCGCGACAGCCGGCGCCGGGTTTCGCTTAGCATTTTAGTCCGATAAGCCTCAAAGGCCGCCTATCGCATTGGTTAGAGAAATCTCACCACGCCGCCAGGGTGCGGCCGAACGCCGACCCGGCTTGTCGGTGCGGCCCCGGTTATGGTCTAAGAAGCGCTCGTCGCCGCCTGGGGGAACACGACTATGCTGAGGTTCCTTGTCATCGCCCCGTTCCTCGCGGCGCCCTTGCTCCCGCTTGCCGCGCTGGCGCAGGAAGTGCCGGCTGAGTCGCAGATGGACATGTGGTGCGGCACGGCCTTCGAGCTGATGACCCGCGACGCACCGGCCGACGCCACGCCGGAAAAGCTCGCCTCCGCCAAGGTCTATGCCGATGGCGGGGCATTGCTGTTGCAGCGCGCCATCCCGATCTACCTCGAAGCCGGCTACACCGACGAGGCCCTGGCCGACTACCGCCAGGACCTCGAAGACTCCATCGGCCGCGTCGTCAACGGCACCGGACGGGCCGGCGATGGCGCTGCCTATTCATTTCAGGATTGTTCGGCCCTCATCGGCCAATGAGATAGATAAGACCGCATGGCCCTCACGCCCCGTTCCGACGACCTCTTCCTCGTGGTCGACCTGCAGTATGATTTCCTGCCCGGCGGCAAGCTTGCCGTTGCTGGCGGCGACGAGATCATCATCCCGATCAACCGGCTGGGCCGGCGTTTCGAGAACGTCGCCATGACCCAGGACTGGCATCCGCGCGGCCATATCTCGTTCGCCTCGAGCCACGCCGGCACCAAGCCGTTCGACGTCATGGAGCTGCCCTACGGCCCGCAGGTGCTGTGGCCCGACCACTGCGTCTGGGACACCCACGGCGCCGAGTTCTCCGCCGATGTCGAGCTGCCGCACACCCAGCTGGTGATCCGCAAGGGCTACCACGAGGTGGTCGATTCCTACTCCGGCTTCCAGGAAGCCGACCGGAAGACCAAGACCGGCCTCACCGGCTACCTGCGCGAGCGCAAGTTCAAGCGGCTGTTCATTGCCGGCCTCGCGACAGATTTCTGCGTAAACTGGACAGCGGTCGATTCGGCCCATGCGGGGTTCGAGACCTATGTGATCGAGGACGCCTGCCGCGCCATCGACACCGCGGGCTCGCTGGCCCAGGCCTGGGCCGACATGAACGCCGCCGGGGTCAAGCGGATCGTCGCCGGCGATATCGTCTGAGGGGAAGATGCTGAGGGCCGCGCTTGGGGGATTGCTGATCGGGCTGATGGCCCTGCCGGCCACGGCGGGCGAACCCTCCGCGGCCGCCGATCGGCTGCTCTGGTGCGGCAGCGCCTTCTACTGGCTTTCCACCGACGCCTATGATGCGGGCAACGACGCCGAGGGCGACGAATACGGCGCCTGGTCCGACGATCTCGCGGCTCGCGCCGACATGATGCTGGAGGCCGAAGGCAACGACGACGCGGCAATCACCGCTTTGCGCGATGCCTATGACAGCCGCGTCGTCGCCGAGATGGGCAAGCCCGGGGCCAAGTATGACGTGACCACCTGCCCCGACCTCGTGGTTTCGTCGGCGAACTAGCGTTGCGCCGCCACCTCCGCCTGCTGGCGGCGCACGACAAACAGGGCCGCGAGGCCCAGCGCCAGTTCCACCGCCGTCGCCAGCATGGTTGCAGTCGAGGGCAGGCCGTTGAGCGCCATCGACAGGATGCGGCCACCGGCAAAGCCGAGATAGAGCACGCTCGACGTCACCGCTGCGATCAGGCTGAGCCGCGGTAGCAGCGCGCCCGCCACGATCAGTCCGCCGCTGCCGAGCAGCAGGCCGCCCATTCCCTGCAGCTCACTGAGGAGGTTCGGGCCATCTGCGAGGATGATGCCGTAGCCGGCGTAGAAGCCGGCAGGCATCACGAGGACGGCACCACCGATCGCCAGCGCAACCAACCCGGAAATGATGAGGATGGCCCGTGGGGCCAGTGTGAGGGTCATTCCGCCGCCTCGCTCCACACGCCAGTCGCTGCCGCGGTCGCGCAATAGGCCGTGAAATCGCGGGCAGGTCGGCCAAGTGCGACCTCGACGCCATGGGCTACAGAGGCATTGCGGCCATCAAAGATCTCGGCGGCGATGCTGGTGAAAAGATCCGCCGCCTCCGGCCCCATCGCCTCGGTGACGCCGGCATGGAACTCGGCGAGGCTGACCGCCGCGTAGCCGACCTCGCGGCCGGCCGCCGCGCCGATCGCCGTCGTAGCCTCGGCGAAGTTCAGCAGCCGCGGCCCGGTCAGCTCGTAGAGCTTGCCCAGGTGGCGCGGGTCGAGCAGGGCGTCGACCGCGACATCGGCGATGTCGTCGGTGTCGACGAACGGCTCGCCCACTTCGCCCGCCGGCATGCTGACGAGGCCAGCGCGCACCTGATCAAGCAGCACGCCCTCGCTGAAGTTCTGGGCGAAGAAGGTGGCCCGCAGCAGCGTGTAGCCGAGCCCGGACTCCTCGACGATCTTTTCGCAGGCCCGGGCATGGCTCTCGCCGCGGCCGGTCAGCAGAACCAGCCGCTTCAGCCCCGCCGCCCGGGCGGCAACCACGAACGCTGCGATATCGTCGGGCGCACCCGGCGCGGCGAGATCGGGGTAGTACGAGACATAGGCCGCCTCGACGCCGGCGAGGGCCGCAGCCCAGGTCTCCCGGCGCTGCCAGTCGAACGAGATTGGCGACTGCCGCGAGGCGGGGCGGACGTCGATCTGCCGTGCGTTCAGCCGATCGACGATGCGCCGACCAGTTTTGCCGCTGGCGCCGATGACGAGAATGGGGGGATTGGACATGTTCACCTCATGGGGTTGGTTGCCCCGCTGAGATGGCGCGTCGAACAGGATGCACAATGATGGTCTGTCCATCAGTCTTTGCCATTCGTCCAGAACGGCGTGGACGGGTGGCTGTCACTCGCTTAGCCTGCGCGTATGGCAACGACACCGCACCACGCCCAGCTGACAGCCTCCTCCGACAGCCTAGGTGAGATCCTCCATCTGCTGCGGCTCACCGGCGTGCTCTACTGCCGCGCCGAGCTGACCGCACCCTGGGCTGTCGAGGTGCCGGCGCTGCCGGGGCTGATGGCCTTCGCGGTGGTCACATCAGGCGCTGGCTGGCTGGAGCTCGACGGCGAGCCGCCCCGCCAGCTGCGGCAGGGGGACCTGGCGCTGATCCCGCACGGGGTGCCGCATCGCTTCTCCAGCGGTCCCGGCCTGCCCTTCGCGCCGCTGTTCGAGATCCCCGTCGAGCGGGTCGGCGAGCGCTACGAAATCATGCGGCATGGCGGCGGCGGGGCGCTGACCCAGGTCACCTGCGGCGTCATGCGCCTCGACCATATCGCCGCCGAGTCGCTGGTGGCGCTGCTGCCCCGGGTGCTGTTGATCCGCGCCGAGGATGATACGGCCGGCCAGTGGCTGCACAGCACGCTGGCGCTGATCGCCGTCGAGGGCGCCGCGCTGCGGCCCGGCGGCGAAACGGTCATGACCCGGCTGGCCGACATCCTGGTGATCCAGGCGATCCGCTCCTGGCTCGAGACCTCACCCGATGCCCGCACCGGCTGGCTGGCGGCATTGCGCGACGAAAAGCTCGGGCGCGCCACCGCCGCCATGCACCGGGCGCCACATGCCGGCTGGACCGTCGCCACGCTGGCCCGCGAGGCCGGCATGTCCCGCTCGGCCTTCTCGGCCCGCTTCACCGACCTCGTTGGCGAGCCCGCCATGCGCTATCTGACCCGCTGGCGGCTGCAACTGGCGCGCATGGCGTTGCGCGACGGACCGCAATCGCTGGCGGGGCTCGCCCGCAGTTCTGGCTACGTCTCCGAGGCGGCCTTCTCCCGCGCCTTCAAGCGGCAGTTCGGCATGCCGCCCGGCGGGGTGCGGCGCGCCCTCGCCGGCGAGACGCTGCCGCGCAATCCGGAGGTCGCGACAACGCTGGCAGGTTAGGTGGCGGCACAGATGCAGACCTGGCGGTGGCTGGCGGCGGTCAGCGGGCCGTGCTCGAAGTCGCCGAACCGCTCGATCAGCCGCAGCCCGCCAAGCTCCACGAGCAGCGGCAGCTCCTGCGGAAAAATCTGGCGCAGCTCCAGCGGCGTGTGGCGGAAATCCTTGCCATCGGCGGTGGACCAGTACCAGTCGGTCCGCATTACCTGAGTGATCGGATCGTAGCTGATCGTCTCCTCGATGGTGACCTCGCCCAGTCGCGGATGCGGGAGGACGCCGAGCAGCTCACGCTGGCCCGCGGGCAGGCTGAGCAGCCGGGCACTTGGCACGAACACGTCGAACAGCAGCCGGCCGCCGGGAGTGAGGTGCTGGCGGATGGTCGAAAAGGCGCGGGTGAAATCAGCGCGCGTATGCAGGTGCATCAGCGAGTTGGCGGTGACGACGATGGCGTCGAACTGCCGGCCGAGCACGAAGTCGCGCATGTCGAGCTGAACGAACTCGGCGGAGACCCCGCGTTCCGCCACCACGGCCCGGGCTCGCGCCAGCATGGTCTCGGAGAGATCGCCGCCGATCACCAGCGCACCGCTTGCCGCCAGCGGCGCGGTGAAGCGTCCGGAGCCGCAGGCCAGTTCCAGCACGCGCTGTCCCGGCCCGCCGGCCGCCTCGACGTAGAAGCGCTCCATCGCCGCATCCGGCGGCGCCACGATCGTAGAGATCGGCGTCGTCGTAGAGGCTGTGCATCGCGTTCCCTCCAGTCGCGGGCAAAGAAAAAGGGCGCCGGAGCGCCCTTTACGACATCACCGATGAAGGTGAAATCAGACGCTCTTGTCGATCGTGCCTTCGGCCGGGGCGCCCGTAGCGCCGCCGCCCTTCGCCACGCCGACCATGGCCGGCCGCAGCACGCGGTCGCCGATGGCGAAGCCGGCCTGCACCACCTGCACCACGGTACCTTCCGGGCGCGACGGATCGGGGACCTCGAACATCGCCTGGTGCTTGTGCGGATCGAACTTCTGGCCTTCCGCCTCGATCGGCTTGACGCCGTGCTTGGCGAGCAGGCGCTGCATCTCGCGCTCAGTCATCTCGATGCCCTCGATCAGCGACCGGGTGGTCGCATCGGAGCTGTCGCGGGCTTCGGCCGGCAGCACCAGCAGGGCGCGGCTGAGCGAATCGGTGGCCGTCAGCATGTCGCGGGCAAAGCCGGCGATGGCGTAGGACCGGGTGTCGGAGATCTCGCGCTCGGTGCGTTTGCGCAGGTTTTCCATCTCGGCGATGGTGCGCAGCAGCTTGTCGCGCATGTCCTGGTTCTCGGCCTTGAGGGCCTCGATCGGATCAGGCGTCGCCGCCGCGTCGGCGGTCTTTTCGTTCGGGGTGTTAGCCTCGGTCTCGGTCGCGGTGGTAGCGGCCTTGTCGTCCTCGGGCTTGCTCGTATCGTCGTTCATTGGGACCTTGGATTTTGTCGCTGATCGCGTTTGCCCCGCATATCGGCCAATGAGCGATAAGATTCAAGCCTAGGAAAGGTTCCGCGACCTTCGGTCCGGCCTCGCCCTCAGCTCTTTCGGGCCATCATCGCAGAGACGACATTGGCGGTGTAATCGACCACCGGCACGATGCGGGCGTAGTTGAGCCGCGTCGGCCCGATGACGCCGAGCACCCCGACCACCTTCTGGTTGGCGTCCTTGTAGGGCGAGAGGATCACCGACGAGCCGGAGAGCGAGAACAGCTTGTTCTCCGAGCCGATGAAGATCTTCACCCCCTGCGCCGTCTCGGTATCGCCGAGCAGCTCGATCAGCCCGTCGCGGCTTTCGAGTTCGTCGAACAGCTGCCGCACCCGGCTCAGCTCCTCGGACGCCATGGTGTCGTTGATGAGGTTCGCCCGGCCGCGCACGATCACTGTCGGCGGCGAGGCGCTGCCCGCGCCTGAAAGCGTCGCGAGCCCGGCATCCACCAGCTTGTGGGTCAGCTCGTCGAGTTCATGCACAGTCGCTTCGCGCTGCGCCTGCAGCGCCTTGCGGGTCTCGTTCAGCGTCTTGCCCACGGCGAAATGCGCCAGGTAGTTCGAGGCCTGCGTCAGGGCGCTCGCCGTCAGCCCCGGCGGCAACGGCAGCACCCGGTTCTCGACCGAGCCGTCCTCGCCCACCAGCACCACCATGGCCCGCTCGGCGTCGAGCCGGATGAATTCGATGTGCTTCAGCACCAGGTCGGATTTCTGCGCGATCACCACCCCGGCGCCGTGGCTGAGCCCGCTGAGCAGCTGGCTGGCCTCGGTCAACAGGTCCTCGACCTGCCCGTGCACCGCCGGGACATGCATCTGCTTGGCGATCGCTGCCTTCTCGTCCTCGTTGACCGCGCCGATCTCCAGCATGGCATCGACGAAGAAGCGCAGCCCCTGCTGCGTCGGCAGCCGCCCGGCGGACGTGTGTGGCGAGGCGATGAGGCCCAGGTCCTCGAGATCGGCCATCACGTTGCGGACGGACGCGGGGCTCAACCCGACACTCAGCATCCGCGCCAGGTCGCGCGACGCCACCGGCGTGCCGGTGTCGAGATAGCGCTCCACCAGCTTGCGGAAGATGTCCTGGCTGCGGGCGTTGAGCACCGCGAGCACGTCTTCGGGAGCTTTTGTGCGATCGGCCATGTTCACCATTTAGGCGGAAAGGCTTGTGCCGCCAAGTTGCCGCTGCTTGTTCGAGGGGGCGGTCAGGGTTAAGAGGCGGTTAACAGCATTTCCAAGAACGAGTGATTTGACCATATGCGGCCCTCCGGACGCCAGCCAGACCAGATGCGGGCCGTGACGCTCGAACGCAACGTCGCTCCCAAGGCCGAAGGCAGCTGCCTCGTCACCTTCGGTTCGACCAAGGTGTTCGTGACCGCATCGGTCGAAACCACGCTTCCCTCCTGGCGCCGCAGCTCGGGCATGGGCTGGGTCACCGCCGAGTACGGCATGCTGCCGCGCGCCACCGGCTCGCGCACCAAGCGAGAAGCCGCGCAGGGCAAGCAATCCGGCCGCACCCAGGAAATCCAGCGCCTGATCGGCCGCTCGCTCCGCGCCGTCGTCGACATGGAGGCGCTCGGCGAGAACCAGATCACGCTCGACTGCGACGTGCTCGAGGCCGATGGCGGCACCCGCACTGCCTCGATCACCGGCGCCTATGTGGCGCTGGCCGATGCGATCAAGTGGCTCGAAGCCCGTGGCCTCACGAAGGGCCCGGTGCTGCGCGACTCGGTCGCCGCCATCTCCTGCGGCATCTATCGCGGCACCCCGGTGCTCGACCTCGACTATCTCGAGGACGTCGAAGCCCACACCGACGCCAATTTCGTCATGACCGGCACCGGCAAGTTCGTCGAGATCCAGGGCACCGCTGAGCAGGTACCGTTCAGCCGCGACGAGCTCGACAGCCTGATGAAGCTGGCCGAGCAGGGGATCGGCGAGCTCACCGAGATGCAGAAGGCGGCGCTTTCCTGATGGCGACCAAGCTCACATTGCGGCGCGGCGACCGGCTGGTGCTGGCGACCCACAATGCGGGCAAGCTCGCCGAGTTCAAGGAACTCTTGGCGCCGTTCGGCCTCGACCTGGTTTCGGCCGGCGAACTGGGCCTGCCGGAGCCGGTAGAGACCGGCACCACGTTTATCGAGAATGCCCGCATCAAGGCACATGCCGCCGCAGCCGCCGCCAACAACATCGCGCTGGCCGACGATTCCGGCCTCGCGGTCGATGCCATCGGCGGCAAGCCGGGTGTCTACACCGCCGACTGGGCCGGCTCTTCAGCGCATGGCGGCCGCGACTACATGGTCGGCATGCGCCGCGTCGAGGATGCGCTGCAGGGCGTCGGCGCCAGCACGCCCGGCGAACGCCGCGGCAGCTTCAACGCCACGCTCTGCCTCGCCCACCCCGATGGGCGCGAGGTGATCTACGAGGGCAAGGCCGAGGGCACGCTGGTCTGGCCGCCGCGCGGTGACAAGGGTTTTGGCTTCGACCCGGTGTTCATGCCCGACGGCTACGACATCACCTTCGGTGAGATGCCGTCCGAGGCCAAGCACTCCTGGTCGCCCGGCAAGGTCGGGCTTTCCCACCGTGCCCGCGCCTTCGCCAAGTTCGTCGATGATGCACTGGGAGGCGGCGTTGAGCACTGAAACGTTCGGCCACAACTCCGTCGATCCGCGCTCCAACGGCCTGTTCGGCATCTACGTCCACTGGCCGTTCTGCGCCGCGAAATGCCCGTACTGCGATTTCAACTCGCACGTGCACCGCGGCGAGTTCGACGAGCAGACCTATGTCGAGTCCTATGCGGCCGAGCTGGCGCACTTCGCCAAGCAGACGCCGGGCCGCACGGTGCAGTCGATCTTCTTTGGCGGCGGCACTCCGTCGCTGATGGATCCGCGCTCGGTCGAGGGCATCATCGATGCCATCGCCCGGCACTGGGTGATCGATCCACGCGCCGAAATCACCCTCGAGGCCAACCCGACCTCGGTCGAGGCCGACCGCTTCCGCGGCTATCGCTCCGCCGGCGTCAACCGCGTCTCCCTCGGTGTGCAGTCGCTGCGCGAGGGTCCGCTGGCCGAACTCGGCCGCCGGCACTCGGTCGACGAAGCCATCGCCGCGGTGCGGCTGGCGCAGTCGATCTTCCCGCGCTCGAGCTTCGACCTGATCTACTCTCGCCCCCGCCAGACGCTCGACGAATGGCACGACGAGCTGACCGAGGCGCTGTGGCTGGCCGAGGCCGGACACGTGTCGCTCTACCAGCTGACCATCGAGCTGGGCACGCGCTACTACGACCTGTTCCGGGCCGGCAAGCTGAAGATGCCGGATGAGGACCTGAGCGCCGACTTCTACGAGATGACGCAGGAGCTGACCCAGCAGGCCGGCCTGCCGGCCTACGAGATCTCCAATCACGCCCGCCCCGGCCAGGAGAGCCGCCACAACCTGATCTACTGGCGCTACGGCGAGTATGTCGGCGTCGGCCCCGGCGCCCACGGCCGGCTGCTGATCAACAACCAGCGCCACGCCACCGCGACCGAAAAGGTGCCGTTCGACTGGCAGAAGCGGGTGCAGGCGCGCGGCCACGGCATGGTCACCGACGACATCCTGACCTGGGAAGAAGAGGGCGACGAGTTGCTCGTCATGGGCCTCCGCCTCCGCGAAGGCATCGATCCGCGCCGCTTCCAGAAGATCGCCGGCCGCGCCATTTCCGAACGCCAGATCAACGAGTTGAAGTCGATCGGCTTCGTCGAAACCCTGCCCAACGGCTTCATCCGCGTCACCGACAAGGGCTGGCCGGTGCTGGATGCGGTGGTGGCCGATCTCGCAGCCTGAAGCTGATGGGGCGTTACTTGCCCGCCACTCCGGCTCTGATAGCCTGCCGGCCTTGGCTGAGGTGGGGGCAACGTGTCGTCCTGGTTCGACAGACTGGCAGAGCGGATACTGGCTTTGGCTGGTGTGCCGAGTGCGGAAATGCCGGATCGGCTAGCACCGCCCCCGGACACCTCACCTCCCACGCCTCGCCCCGCGGATTTTGCCTACAAGATCTTTGCCACGGGGTTCTACCAGACGGTCTCGCTCGACGAACTCGCCGCAAAGCTTGGCCCCCTTTCGCCAGCAGACATGGACGGGATGCTGAACCGTCTCAATGAGTTTCGCGGCGATCCCGAAGGGTGGTGGGTAGCGGCCCAGTCACAGGTGAGTTCAACCGCAGCAAAGCTTGTCGCCGCCAGTGAGCCTCCGGACACGGTCGTCACCGTTCTTGTCGACCATTCGGGGTCGATGCGTCACGATGGCATCCCCTCGGCCGTTTCCATCCTCGAGCTCACCGAGCTCCTCGTTGGCAAGCTGGGCATCTATTTGGAAGTGCTTGGCTTCACCACAACCTCGTGGAAGGGCGGTCGCTCTCGGGACCTGTGGCTTGAGCGGGGCCGGCCGCCGTCGCCTGGGCGGTTGTGCGACCTGTTGCACATCGTCTATCGGCCCGCCGCGGCCGCAGACCACCACCCGGAGCCCGGGCGATACCTGGGGATGCTGCGGCAAGGGCTGCTGCGGGAAAACGTTGACGGGGAAGCCGTGCAGTGGGCGGCGGCGCGATTGCGAGCGGTGCCAGCCCGGCGGCGGATTCTCCTGGTGCTGTCCGACGGTGCCCCCAATGATGACTCGACCACTGCTCAGAATGGCGGCCGGTTTCTGCAGTGGCACCTGCAGGAGGTGGTTGAAGCGCTCCAGCAGGCCGGCGACATCCACCTTTGCGCCATCGGCTTCGGCCACGACGTGGCGCTCTACTATCCCAATGCGGTGCTGGCTGCGACACGTGCCGACATCGGCCGCGCCGTCAGCGCGACATTCGAGCAGGCGTTGCGACCCGCCTAAGCCCGAAGCTTCGTCACCGTCGCCGCCGGCTGCTCGGCGTGGAACAGCGTGCTCACCGATTCGCCGCTGTTGATCCGGCGCATCGCTTCGGCCAGCGCCGGGGCGATCGACAGCACCGTCAGCTTGGGGTGCCGGCGCGCCGCGGCGATCGGCAGCGTGTCGGTGCAGACGATCTCCAGCACATCCGGCTCCGCCGCGAGCCGCTCGATAGCGTTGCCGGCGAAGATGCCGTGCGTGCAGGCGATGCGCACCGAGCGCGCGCCGTGCTGCTTGAGGTGCCGCAGCAGCTCGATCATCGAGCCGCCGCTGGCGATCTCGTCGTCGAGCACGATGACGTCGCGGCCATCCACCTCGCCAATGATGGTGGTGATCCGCACTTCGGTATCGCTGATCCGCTCCTTGGCGCCCGCCGCCACCGGCACGCCCAGCCGCTTGGCGAAGGCCGCGGCGTTCTTGGCGTTGCCCAGGTCCGGCGACACGACCACGGCCTTGCTGTTGTCGTAGCGCTGGAAGTACTCGGCGAGCTCGCCCAGCGCGTGCAGGTGATCGACCGGCACGCTGAAGAAGCCGTGCACCTGTGGCGAATGCAGCGCCACGGTCAGCACGCGATTGGCGCCGGCGGTCTGGAGGAGGTCAGCGACCATCCGGCCGCCGATCGAGATGCGCGGCGCGTCCTTCTTGTCGGAGCGGGCATAGGCGTAGTGCGGGACCACCGCGGTAATACGGGCGGCCGAAGCGCCGCGCGCCGCGTCGAGCATCAGCAGCAGCTCGACCAGGTGATCCTGCACCGGCGCGCTGAGCGTCTGGATCAGGAACACGTCCTGCTCGCGGCAGTTGGCCTGCAGCTGCACTTCAATGCAGTCGTTGGAGAAGCGCTTCACCCGCGTCGGCAGCAGCGGCACTCCGAGTTCGGCGCAGATGGCCGCCGCGAGTTCGGGATGAGAGCTACCACTGAAAATGGCAATCTGGCTCATCGCGGCGTGTCCTCGCTGGTGGGGATCGAGGCCGGCAGCTTATGGCAAAACCGGGCGATGGCAGCAAGTCGTAGCGCTGGACAGTGATTGCTCACCGGATTGCCGTACGTCACTCATCGCGATGCATTGCGCTCCATCTCGTAAACCGCTTTACTAAAGCGTTGCACTTCCCCGGAAAGACCTTGATGCACCTGCCCGACGACCTGATCCTCAATGCCGAGGACGAAGTTTCCATTCGCCAGCACCTCACCCTCGTGGCGCTGGCGAAGCGCCCGGCGGACCTGGTGATCGAGGTGGGCCGGCTGCTGTCGGTGCACTCGCGGCAGTGGCTTACGGACCAGGAGATCGTCACCTCCGGTCGGCGCATTGCCTTCATCGGGCCGCGGGGCAGCTACAAGGGCGAGGTGAAGGCGCGGGTGAGCTACCCGAACCTCAGCGCCGTGCCGGGGTTCGGCGAAGTGCACAAGCACATCGAATCGACCCACATCACTCCGGAGTTCGAGGCAGCGCTGGTGCTGCCGCGCGGCAATACCTGGACCTGCGAGGCGAGCCACGAGTTCGCCAACGTCAATGGGCCGAAGAACCAGGAGTTCTGGCAGAAATCACGGCTCGCCGGCTCGCCGCTTAAGATCTTCATCCAGCCCGGCTCGGCCGTGCCGCCGAGCGCCTGGGAGGAATCGGGCGGCTACTATGGCTATGAAGAACAACGCGAATTCCTCGCTCACGACATGGGCACGGTCAGCCTCGACGAGGTGATGGACTGGCCCTCGGTATGGAACCCCGAGAACCCCGGCTATATCCGGATGTGGGGGATGATCGGCGCCACCATGGAGATGCGCGGCGTGGTCGAGGGGCACGGCTCCGGGCTGATCGACCCGCATGATCTCTCGGCTTTCGCCGCCGCCGGTATCTCGTCGGACCACGAGGTGTGGGCGCTGGAAGAGGCGTGGGAGCGGTTGAGCCATGGCATCTTCACCGAGCTCCGGCCGTTCTCCTATGACGTCATACTGCCCGACCTGATCGAGCGGCTGGAGGATTGGTCCAACATCGCCTTCACCACCGACGACCGTTCGGCCTCCGAGACGCTGGAGAAGGGGGCGGCCGACTACAACGTCCGGCACGCCATCGAGTACGGCCTCGCGCCGGAGATCGCCATCCAGTGCGCCACCATCAATCCGGCGCGGCACATGCGCATCGATCAGTGGGTCGGCTCGATCTCGCCGGGACGCTATGCCGACATAGTATTGCTCGACGACGTCCAGACGCTGTCGATCCGCCACGTTTACGCGGATGGTCGGCTGGTCTCCGAGGGGAAGAAGTTCCTCGAGCCCGCGACCCCGATCGACTGGCCCGATTGGGCGCGAAAGACCATGAATATCGGCCGCACCCTCAGCGCCGCGGACTTCGCCATCCCGGCCGAGCCGGGGCGGCACACCATGCAGGCAGCGGTGCTGCGGCCGTTCCACTGGAACGAGGACTATCTGGTCGAGGCGCTGCCGGTGGTCGATGGCCTGGTGCAGCGCGATGCCGAACGGATGATCACCAAATGGGCGCTGGTCGACCGCTACCGCGGTGATGGCGCGGTGGCGAAGATGTTCTGGACCGGCTGTGGCCCGGCGGATCCGGACACGGCGCTCGCCTCTTCGGTGGCGCATGACAGCCACAACGTCTGGTGCATCGGCTCGTCCGACGAGGCGATGGCCAAGGCGGTGAACCGGCTGCAGGAGATCGACGGCGGCTGGGTGCTGGTGCACCGGGGCGAGGTGGTGGCCGAGATGCGCTTCGAGATCGGTGGGCTGATGACGGCCCGTTCGGCCGAGGCATTCGACACCGATATGCAGGCCTTCTACCGGGCTGCGGAAAAGGTCGAGTGGATGTACAAGCCTTCGGCGCTGAACCTCTGGAAGCCGGGGTTCCCGGAGTTTTTGAAGTTCGCGACGCTGACCTGCTCGCCCTGGCGCTGGGTGCTGGTGGCACCGAGCGAGCTGGCGCCGGAGGGTTTTGTGAACGTGCAGACCGGCGAACAACACAAGGTAGTCTGGTGACGGGGCTGCGCGGGCGCTCGATCCGCGGCACCTTCGCCCACGCGCCGGTGCGCGGCGAGGTGGAAGTGCTTGCGGATGTGGTGATTTCCGTCGGCGAGGACGGGACGATCACCAGCATCGCCCGGGCTGCCGATGGCGTGCCGGAGGGGACGATCGAGCTGCCGGCGGGACAGCTGGTGCTACCGGGCTTCGTCGATCTCCACATCCACGCGCCGCAATATCCGCAACTCGGGATGGCGCTCGACGTGCCGCTCGAGGTCTGGCTGGGGAAGTACACCTTTCCGCTCGAGGCGCAGTATGCCGACCTCGATTTCGCGCGGGAGCGCTACGAGACGCTGGTGGCGGACCTGCTTGCCAGCGGCACCACCACGGCGCTGTATTTCGCTACGGTGCACCGGCAAGCCACTGAATTGCTTGCGGAAATCTGCCTGAGGCAAGGCCAGCGGGCGCTGGTCGGCAAGGTGGTGATGGACGATCCCCGGAGCTGTCCGGACTACTATCGCGATGCTTCTGCGGCGCTGGCCGTGGCTGAAACACGTAGCGTTATCAATTACATACGGGCTATGCCGGGGAACGACCGGGTGCTGCCCGTGGTGACTCCGCGCTTCATTCCGTCCTGTACCGACGAGGCGCTGGCGGGCCTAGGGCAGCTCGCCCAGGAATGCGGCTGCCATGTCCAGACCCATTGCTCGGAGAGCGACTGGGCGCATGGCTATGCGATCGAGCGCTACGGCAAGACCGACACCGCGGCGCTCGACGGCTTTGGGCTGCTGGGGCGGAAGACCGTGCTCGCCCACTCGGTGTTTTTGACCGACGGCGACATGGCGACGGTGCGCGAGGCCGGGGCCGGGGTGGCGCACTGCGCGCTCTCCAACATGTATTTCGGCAACGCCGTGTTCCCGCTGCGCCGCGCGCTGCAGAAGGGCGTCAACGTCGGGCTCGGCACCGACATTTCCGGCGGGCCGTCCGGCTCGATGCTGGAAGCCTGCCGCGCCACAGCGCAGGCCTCGCGCATGCTCGAGGACGGCGTCGACGCGACGGATTCACGCGAAACGCGGGGCACTCCCAACTCGCGCATCGACATGCTCACCGCCTTCCACCTCGCCACGGCAGGCGGCGGTGTGACGCTCGATCTGCCCATCGGAATTTTTCGCCCCGGCTATCATTTCGACGCGCTGATTGTGGACCCGTCCGCCAGCGCGGGGACAATTCGGCTGTTCGGGGCTGAACCCGCTGAACGGATTGAGCAAATCCTCTACACTGCGAGCCGACAGAACATTGCCGCGACCTTTGTCGGCGGCGACCAGGTCAGTGGAGCTGACCTTTAACGCCGCTGGTCTGCCCCAGAGATGAACGCCTTCTGAACGAGATATCATGCCCAAATCCGTCTACCTCGCCGGCCCCGAAGTGTTCCTGCCGAACGCGCGCGAAATCCTCGACCTGAAGATTACGCTGACGCGCGAGGCCGGATTGATCCCGGTGTCGCCGGGCGACCTCGAGTTCCCTCCCACGAACAGCAAGTGGGAACTCGGACTCGCGATCAGCGCCATCGACGAGAAGCTGATGCACTCCGCCGACGCGATCATCGCCAACCTGACGCCGTTCCGCGGCATCGCGGCCGACACCGGCACCTGTTTCGAGCTCGGCTTCATGTGTGCGCAGGGCAAGCCGGCGTTTGCGTATACCAACGTGAAGGCCGACCACGGGGTGCGGACGCGCGATCACTTCAACGGCGAGTGGTATGCCGACGCCGAGGGGAAGCCCCGCGGGCCCGATCACATCCTGATCGAGGACCTCGGCTTCATCGACAACCTGATGCTGCATGGCGGCGTGGTGAATCGCGGTGGAGCCGTGGTGGTGGGCGATGCGGCGCCGGGTCAGGAGCTGACCGATATGACGGCGTTCAGGCGGGTGCTGAAGCTCGCCGTGGAGATGCTGGGGTAGCATCTGGCGTGTGGCCACCCCCACCCTTGATCCCTCCCCACAAGGGGGAGGGAGACGCTGGAACCGCGGCCGAGCAACTTTCGCCTCCCTCCCCCTTGTGGGGAAGGACTGAGGGTGGGGTGCCCCTCGCTCTAGCGGTGGCGGCCTTACGCCGCGTCCGGATGCTGGAACACCAGCGTGGCGTTGGTGCCGCCGAAGCCGAAGCTGTTCGACAGGGCGATGCCGACGTCGACGTTGTCGCGGCGCTGGCGGAGGATCGGCATGTCGGCGAACACCGGATCGAGTTCCTCGATGTTGGCGCTCTCGCACAGGAAGCGGTTCTGCATCATCAGGATGCAGTAGATCGATTCCTGCACGCCCGTGGCGCCGAGCGAGTGGCCGGTGAGCGACTTGGTGGCCGAGATCGGCGGGCAGCTGTCGCCGTTGCCGAACACGGTGCGGATCGCTTCCATTTCCTTGAGGTCGCCGACCGGCGTCGAGGTGGCGTGCGGGTTGATGTAGTCGACCTTGCCCTTCACCGTCGACAGCGCCTGCCGCATGCAGCGGATGGCGCCTTCGCCCGACGGGGCGACCATGTCGTAGCCGTCCGAGGTGGCGCCGTAGCCGACGAGTTCGGCGAGGATGGTGGCGCCGCGCGCCTTGGCGTGTTCGTATTCCTCGAGCACCAGCACACCGGCGCCGCCGGCGATGACGAAGCCGTCGCGCTTCGCGTCATAGGCGCGCGAGGCTTTCTCCGGCGTGGCGTTGAAGTCGGTGGACATGGCGCCCATCGCATCGAACAGGTTGCTGAGCGACCAGTCGAGATCCTCGTGGCCGCCGGCAAAGACGATATCCTGCTTGCCCCACTGGATCTGTTCGTAGCCGGCGCCGATGCAGTGCTTGGATGTCGCGCACGCCGAAGTGATCGAATAGTTGACGCCCTGGATGCCGAACGGCGTCGCCAGCGTCGCCGAAGCGGTCGAGCTCATCGCCTTGGGCACGGCCAGCGGCCCGATGCGCTTGGGGCCACGCTCACGGGTGATGTCGGCCGCTTCGATCAGGGTGGGGGTGGAGGGGCCGCCCGAACCCATGATGATGCCGGTGCGCGGGTTCTTGATGTCTTTTTCTTCGAGCCCGGAATTGGCGATCGCCTCTTGCATGGCGATGTAGTTCCACGCCGCGCCCTTGCCCATGAAGCGGGTGGTGCGGCGGTCGAGCACCGCGAACGGATCGAGCTTGGGCGCGCCATGCACCTGGCAGCGGAAGTTGTACTTGGCATAGTCCTCGGCGAAGACGATGCCGGACTTGGCCTCCCTAAGGCTCACGATCACTTCATCGAGATTGTTTCCGATAGAGGAGACGATCCCCATGCCGGTGACGACAACGCGCCTCATATTGCCTCCTCTTTGCCACGGACCTTCAGGTCCGCTGGCGGGCAGAAAATCAGGTGAACAGGCCTACGCGCAGCCCGGACATCTCGTAGATGATCTGGCCGTCGGCCTTCACCCAGCCGTCGGCGATGCCGAGCACGAGCTTGGACTTCATCACCCGCTTCAGGTCGATGCCATACTCGACGAGTTTGACATCATTGGTGATCTGGCCAGAAA
>JAESFN010000207.1_pt1 | contig 79784 bp, 76 predicted proteins | sample 9269411 | NCBI WGS metagenome assembly JAESFN01 (sample SAMN14505399, study PRJNA617100) | algae metagenome | isolation source: Iphinoe sp. HA4291-MV1 and co-occurring heterotrophs from trail next to... | place: USA: Maunawili Falls, Hawaii | collected 2009-07-25
TGAACGTCAATTTCCGGAATTTCGCCATCTGGCTGGTGATTCTGTTCATGCTGATGGGCCTGTTTCAGGTCTTTCAGTCGTCGACCAAGTCGATTTCGACGACGGACAAGAGCTATAGCCAGTTCGTTTCCGACGTCGATGCGGGCAGCGTCCAGCAGGTGACCATCACCAACGACATCGTCTCGGGCGTGCTGAACAACGGCACCAAGTTCCAGACCGTGTTGCCGCCGCAGGAATCGGACATCATTTCGCGGCTCGAGCAGCGCGGCGTGCAGATTACGGCGCAGCAGCCGGAGTCGAGCCCGTTCTGGGGCATGCTGCTGACCTCGTGGCTGCCGTTCCTCGTCATCATCGGCGTGTGGTTCTTCTTCATCCGGCAGATGCAGGGCGGGGGCCGTGGCGGCGCCATGGGCTTCGGCAAGTCGCGCGCCAAGCTCCTGACGGAAACGCAGGGCAAGATCACCTTCGAGGACGTTGCCGGTGTCGACGAGGCCAAGCAGGACCTCGAGGAAATCGTCGAATTCCTGCGCGACCCGGGCAAGTTCCAGCGCCTGGGCGGCAAGATCCCGCGCGGCGTGCTGCTGGTCGGCCCGCCGGGTACCGGTAAGACGCTCATCGCGCGCGCCGTGGCCGGCGAAGCCAATGTGCCGTTCTTCACCATTTCGGGTTCGGACTTCGTCGAAATGTTCGTCGGCGTGGGCGCGTCGCGTGTCCGCGACATGTTCGAGCAGGCCAAGAAGAATGCCCCGTGCATTATCTTCATCGACGAAATCGACGCCGTCGGCCGTCACCGTGGCGCGGGCCTCGGCGGTGGTAACGACGAGCGCGAGCAGACGCTGAACCAGCTGCTGGTCGAGATGGATGGCTTCGAAGCGAACGAGGGCATCATCCTCATCGCCGCGACCAACCGCCCCGACGTGCTGGATCCGGCGCTGCTGCGTCCGGGCCGCTTCGACCGTCAGGTCGTGGTGCCGAACCCCGACGTGCAGGGTCGCGAGAAGATTCTCAAGGTGCATGTGCGCAAGGTGCCGCTGGCTCCCGACGTGGACCTCAAGGTGCTGGCCCGCGGCACGCCCGGGTTCTCCGGCGCGGACCTGATGAACCTCGTCAACGAGGGGGCTCTGCTCGCGGCACGCCGCAACAAGCGCTTCGTCACGATGAGCGAATTCGAGGATGCCAAGGACAAGCTGATGATGGGCGCCGAGCGCCGCACCCTCAGCCTGACCGAGGAAGACAAGAAGCTCACTGCGTATCACGAAGCCGGGCACGCGCTGCTCGCCATCAAGATGGATGCATCCGATCCGATCCATAAGGCGACGATCATCCCGCGCGGTCGTGCGCTGGGCATGGTGATGCGCCTGCCGGAGCGCGATCAGGTGTCGCTGACCCGCCGCAAGGCCTATGCCGACCTCGCCGTCGCCATGGGTGGCCGCGTCGCCGAGGAGGAGATCTTCGGCTACGAGAAGGTGACCTCGGGCGCTTCGGCCGACATCAAGATGGCGACGAGCCTGGCTCGCGCCATGGCCACCGAATGGGGCATGTCGGACAAGCTCGGCCCGCTGCTCTATGGCGATGCGCAGGACGAGGTGTTCCTCGGGCGCTCGATGATGCAGCGCAACACCCACATGTCGGACGAGACCCAGCAGGTGGTCGATGCCGAGGTGAAGCGCTTCGTCGAGGAAGGCTACCAGACGGCGCAGAAGGTGATCCGCGACAATATCGACGATCTCCACACCATCGCCCAGGCGCTGATCGAGTTCGAAACGCTGACCGGTGACGAAATCCGCGGGCTGATGGAAGGCAAGACGCCGCTGCGTCCGTCCGACACCGATCCGCCGGTGAAGTCGACCGGTGTGCCGACTGCCGGCAAGTCGGGCAAGAAGCGCCCCGACGCCGAGCCGGGCGGCGCGCCCGAGCCGCAGCCGGGCAACTGACGTCTCCCAAAATCCACAGCGGGGCCGCCCTTTGGGGCGGCCCTTTGCTTTGTGACGGTTTGGCGGGTTGTGTTTTGCGCGCCGCTGCCGCAAACCGTTCCAGATGTTCTGGTTTGGTCGGGCTTTGAACCGAACAGGCTGCAACACTGCCTGAATACGCCGCCGGAGCCGCCGCTTGAAGACGCTGAAGAAGCACGCTGACCTCGACCTGTTCGCCCGCATGCTGAAGGTGTTCGCCGATACGCCGTGGCTGCATTACGGGCTGTGGCTCGAGGGCGAGATGCCGAGCTTTCCCAGGGTCCGGCAGGCGCAGGAGCGTTATGTCGACAAGCTGCTGGCGCTGCTGCCCGCGGCGCCGGCGCGCGTCCTCGATATCGGCGGGGGCACGGGCGCCATGGCCGGCCGCCTGGCGTCGCTTGGCTACAGCGTCGAGATGTTGACACCCAGCGAGGTGCAGGTCGGCATCGCGCGGGAAGCGCTCGGTGGCGCCGCGACGGTGCACCTGTCGCGGCTCGAGGACTTTGCGCCCGGCACGCGGTTCGACGTCTGCCTGTTCTCCGAGAGCTACCAATATATCCCGCTCGCCGCTTCGTTCGCCAAACTGGGCGAGCTGCTGGCGCCCGATGGCAGGGTGGTGATCGCCGACTGCTTCCGCTCCGACGGTTATCAAGGGGGCAGGGCGATTGGCGGCGGACACCGCTATTCGGGGTTCCTGAACGCAGTCGAGAGTTCGGGCTTCGTCATTGCCAGCAATGAGGACGTGACGGCGCTGGCTGCGCCATCCATCGAGATCGACCGGATGCTCTATCGCGATGTGCTTTCTCCGGTGGTCACCCAGCTCGGTGGCCTGTTGGAGGAGAAGCGTCCCATCACGCATTGGCTGGCGCGGCAGGCCTATGGCCTGTTCGTCAATTCCAGGGAACGGCAACGTATCGCCGATCGGCTGCAGGCGGAGTATCGTACGCCCGAGCTGTTCGTCGCCAACAACACCTACCGGTTCCTCACGCTGGAGCGGCGCGCCGGCTGAGCCTGCGGCGGGCCGACAACAGTTGTCGGTATTCGCCGGTCCGGCCCAACATCCGCCGGGATCGGCCGGTTAACGAAACGGCACCAATCTATTTCGTATGCTCGGGCCCTGGCGCTAGATTTGGCGTCATCCCAGTTCGAGGGCTTCTCATGGCGCGCAGATATTTCGGCACGGACGGCATTCGCGGGTTGGCGAACGGCGAAAAACTGACCCCCGAGCTGGCCATGAAGGTCGGCATGGCGGCCGGCCTCAAATTCGTCAATGGCGACCATCGCAACCGCGTGGTGATCGGCAAGGACACGCGCCGTTCCGGCTACATGATCGAGAGCGCGCTGACCGCCGGTTTCACCGCCGTGGGGATGGATGTCTACCTGCTCGGGCCGATGCCGACGCCTGCCGTCGCCATGCTGACCCGTTCGCTGCGCGCCGACCTGGGCGTGATGATCTCGGCCTCGCACAACCCGTTCGACGATAACGGCATCAAGCTGTTTCGCCACGACGGCTACAAGCTCAGTGACGCGCTCGAGGACGATATCGAGCAGCTGATGGATTCCAACATGCTGGGCCAGCTGAGCGTCGGCCGCGATATCGGCCGCGCCCATCGCGACGAGGCGGCCCAGACCCGTTACATCGAGTACGCCAAGCGCACCATGCCCAAGGGCATCGACCTCACCGGGCTGCGGGTGGTGCTCGATTGCGCCAATGGCGCCGCCTACAAGGTGGCGCCGACGGCGCTGTGGGAACTGGGCGCCGAAGTGTTCGTGATCGGCAACGAGCCCGACGGCTTCAACATCAACGACAAGGTCGGCTCCACCGCGCCCGAGGCGCTGATCGCCAAGGTGAAGGAGCTGCGCGCCGATATCGGCATCGCGCTCGATGGCGATGCCGACCGGGTGATCATCGTCGACGAGAAGGGCGAGATCGTCGATGGCGACCAGTTCATGGCGGTGATCGCGCAATCCTGGCATGCCCGCGGCGAGCTCCGGGGGGGCGGCCTGGTTGCCACGGTGATGAGCAACCTGGGCCTCGAGCGCTACCTCGGCGGCATCGGGCTCAGCCTCGAGCGCACCCAGGTGGGCGACCGCTACGTGCTCGAAGCGATGCGCGCCAAGGGCTTCAATGTCGGCGGCGAGCAGAGCGGGCATATCATCCTCTCCGATTTCACCACCACCGGCGATGGCCTGATCGCCGGCCTGCAGCTGCTGGCGGTGGCCAAGCAGGCGGGGCGGGCGGTTTCCGAAATCTGCAAGCGCTTCGACAAGGTGCCGCAGCTGCTGCAGTCGGTGCGTTACAAGGAAGGCAAGCCGCTGGAGCACAAGCTGGTGCAGCAGGCGATCAAGGAAAGCCAGGCGCGCCTCGGCGATACCGGGCGGCTGGTCATCCGCCCCTCCGGCACCGAGCCGGTGATCCGCGTCATGGCGGAAAGCGACGACGAAGGGCTGGTGCTCGCCGTGGTCAGCGAGATCGCGGCGACGATCAAGAAGGTCGCATAGGGGCGCCATTCTGGCGGGTCAGTAATGTGGGGGTGGCTGACCTATCGTGCCCTCCAGGCCCCCTCTCTTGCAAAATCTAAGGCTTAGCCAAACGGCTAAACCTAAGATTTTGCTTTCTCCCCCGCCAAGGGGGAGATGATCGGTGGCTTCCACTTGCTTCGGTGCATCAGTCGGGACTCTCCCCCTTGGCGGGGGAGAAAGCGAAAACTTGGGCTTAGCGCAGCTAAGTCCTTAGTTTTCGCAAGAGAGGGGGGCGCGGGGAGCCATCCCATATGCGATAGCCCTGCTGTTGAGGGGGAGGGGACAGGGGCGGGGGTCAGCCCGCACTGATCCATCAAGTAACCGCCCCCTCACGCCAAGACTTCGTTAACGCATCTCCTTCACCCGATATTAGGGTTATCCGTTAGGGTTAAGTGGGTTTTAAGAAAAGGCAGGCAAGGTGGGTCCACTCGACTGGTGTCGTCGTGGCAACAAGGACCCTGCAATATGCGTAGATATCTCGCCTCAGCGGCTGCGGTAGGAACCGCCCTGCTGCTTGCCGGCCCCGTGATGGCGGCCGATATGCCTGAATATCCCGAAATTCCCGAAGTCGACTACGACATCGGCGGCTCGTTCTACCTGCGCGGCTCGGCGGCGCTGAACATTCATTGGGCGCCCGAAGTGGTGCATCCGTGGCTGGACGAGACCCATGAAACCGTCGACTACGGCTACGGCTACAGCTGGGGCGCCGGCTTTGGCTATGAAACCGGCACGGGGCTCCGCTTCGACGGCACGATCGACTCGGTCGAGACCAAGGGCCTGATGATCACCAAGACTGGCCCGCTTCCGCCGGCCGGCGATGCCGGTGACTACACGCTGATGCTGCGTTCCACCGTCGCGCTTGCCAACGTCTACTACGACTTCGGTCTCGGCGGCGACTTCTCCTATTCCTCGGGTGCCGGTGGCGCCTTCGGCTATGTCGGCGCCGGCGCAGGTGTTGCCTGGAACCATGCCGAAATCAACTCGCCGCTCGGCGTGACCCAGCCGGTTCCGACCGGTGGCAATGTCAGCGCTGCTGCAGCAGTGATGGTCGGTGTCGGTTACGACATGGGCAACTGGGTGGCGGACGTGGGCTATCGCGGCCTCTACATCAACCAGATCAACAACGCGCCTACCGATCCCGAGTCCGAGAGCTACTACGAGATCGACAACAACTGGATCCACGAGCTGCGCGGCACGGTCCGTTACCGCTTCAACTAAGCAGCTGTTGGACGACACCAGTCCGACCGGAACGGCGCCCAGAAGGGCGCCGTTCTTGTTTTCTCGGCTACCAGGAAAAGTTGACGCCAGCCCGGCCACCTGCGGTGCCGCGACCCAGGCCGACACCGACGGCGCCGGTAATGGTCAAGCCGTCCGTCGCGACGATGGCCCCGCCGACACCGATGGCACTCTCGCCGTTGAACGTGCCGAAGTTGACAGCAGCGCCGAAGGTCTTGCCGGTATCGACGGTTGCGGTCGGCAAGGCCAGACTGAGCGCCACGCCTTCATTGGCGTCGCGAACCTGCTCGAGCATCTCGCTCTCGCCGTTGATGACGCCGAACTCGCTGTCCTTCTTGGTTTCGCCGGTATTGGGATTGTAGCAGGTCTCGGTGCCCGGGATGTAGAACCACCCCGTCCCGAAGGCGTTGCAGACCCTCACATACTCGACCGCGGAGAAGGCGGGCGACGAGCAGAGAACTGCCGCGGCGACCGCAGCTGAAAACAATAAGCGCATGGTGATTTTGCCCCAAATTGACACCGGCATTATCGCCAAAGCTTCTGCGGGAACAAGCCGAAGCAACGAGCTAAGTGATTACTTGAGTTTGGTTTTTCTGGCGGTTTGTCGACCGACTCAAAGTCAATCGCTATAATGAGTGACATGAATCCTCCTGCCATCACCGTTGAGGACCGCAGCCTCGTCCGGGCCGACGTTACCGCCCTCGCAGGCGACGATCCGGTGCGTCTCGTCGGCTGCAATCTCGATGAAGCCAAGCTCGCCGATCTCGATCTCACCGGCTGGGTGTTCGAGCGCTGCAGCCTGGCGCGCACCGATTTCGGCAAGGCCGAGCTCGAGCTGGCGCGCTTCCTCAACTGCCGCGGCGCGTTTGCGCTGTTTCGCGGCGCCAATCTCGAGGATGCGGCGTTCCGGTCGTCCGATTTCAACAATGCCAGTTTTCGCGGTGCAACGCTGTCATCGGCCTCGTTCGAGGATTGCAAGCTCACCGGCTGCGACATGGCGGACACCAAGTCGATGGACGTGCGCTTTACCAACACGCTGCTGGTTTCGGCCAAGCTGCCCGGCTTCAACTTCCGCAAGGAAACACTGGTCGGCGTCGACCTGAGTCTCGCCGACCTCGCCAAGTGCGATTTCCGCGAGGCCTCGTTCGAGAACTGCTCGATCCGCGAGGCCAATATCGAGGAGGCTCGCTTTCAGGATGCCGACCTCAGGGGCGCTGACCTCGGGGGGCTATCCATCCTGGCGCAGGCCGGGCGCTTCAAGGGCGCGGTGGTCTCGGCGGCGCAGGCCGAACTGATCCTCAGCCAAACCGGGCTCCGGGTGCGGGCAAGGTAGGGAGATCAGCTTGGACGGCACCGGCTGTGCAACGCCCGTCCCCTCGCCCCTTTGGGGAGAGGGTTAGGGTGAGGGGTAGCCAAGCACACCAGACGTGCAGTTGCGGCTTGCTCAGCCGCACATTACGAGCGCTTGGCGCCCCTCACCCCGACCCTCTCCCCAGAGGGGCGAGGGGGCGATGGGGGCGCTGTCCGTGGTTTCCCGAAGGCGGTGAGGTATCTATTCCCCCAGCTGGAACCGCTCGAACCGCCCCAGTTCTTCCTCGAGCATCGCCTGGTGCTCGGCGGCGTTGCCCTTGCCGACCCAGTGCCAGGCCTGGATCAGCACCTTGCCGGCCGCCCGGTCGGTCTTGAGGTCGAGCGCCGCGACGATCTCGTCGCCGGCCAGTACAGGCAGGGTGAAGTAGCCGAACTTGCGCTTGGCCTTGGGGACATAGGCCTCGAACACGTGGTCGTAGCCGAAGAACAGGCTGGTACGGCGGCGCTGGATGGCCAGCGGATCGAACGGCGACAGGATATGGACCAGCGGCGGGCCCTTGGGCTCCGGCGTTTCCAGTGCCTCGGGCGTGGCGTAGTGCAGGGTCGGATCGTCGCCGATGGTCACCGGCAGCAGTGCCTTCTTCCGCCGCCTGGTCTCGATCTGCTTGGTCAACTCCGCCGTGAAACGCAGTCTTGGGTGCATTACCGAGGGACCACTGATCAGCCCCTGCGCGGTCAGCGCCCGGTCGAGCAGGTAGCTGTCGATCTGCCGCTCGGTGGCCGCCTTGGGCAGCTTGCCGAAATGCCGCCCCATCAGCTCGTAGGTCTTCACCATGCCGACACGTTCGGAAATGGTCAGCTCGCCCGAAAAGAAGCCGTATTGCAGCACGCGCTTGCTTGGCTTGCGGCTGCCCCAGGGGTGGTCCCTTTCCACCAGCTCATCGGTGTCGATGTCGCGGATCGAAATGGCGCCGTCCTTCCGGATCTGGCGCAGCAGCTTCTTGAGGTCGTTCGGGTCGGCATCGGCGTACCAGCGCATCGGCTCGCTGCGGTGCTGCTTCATTTCGTCGATGTAGAAACTGAGGTCGCGCACCGGCACATAGGCCAGCGCATGGGTCCAATACTCGAACACCGACTTGTCGACCGACTGGGCGTGGCCGAGGTCGCTGCGCCGATAGTTCGGGATGCGGGTGAACAGAATGTGGTGATGCGCCCGTTCGATCACGTTGATGGTGTCGATCTGCACGTAACCGAGGTGCTCGACCGCCTTGCGGGTGGCCTCCGGCCCGGCGCCGAACGGTTCGCGGCTATCCAGCCGCTGGGCGTGCAGCCAGATGCGACGGGCCTGGGGCAGGGTGAGGTTGAGCGGTTTTTTCATGCTGACAAGCCTAACGCATCATCCTGCCGGGGCATGTCAGGCTTTCATTTCTTCCACATGGCGAGGAGCCCCGCGCCGACATCGATGCGCGGTGCGGCCGGGGCGAGGCCGCTGATCGCCGCCGGCTTCACCGCCGGCCAGAACATATCGTCGAACAGCACCAGCATGGCCTTGGTGATGAAGCGGCTGCGCTGGGCATAGACGTGCTTGTCGCCATAGGGCGTCTGCTGGTGCACGTAGAAGCGCTGCGGCACCATCAGGTGCAACTCGTCGCGGGCCCGGGTCATCGCCACATAGAGCAGACGCCGCTCTTCTTCGAGCTCATGGGTCGAGCCGGTGCCGAGGTCCGACGGGATGGCGCCGTCGACGACGTTCAGCACATGGACGTTCTTCCACTCCTGGCCCTTGGCCGAATGGATGGTCGAGAGGATCAGAAAATCCTCGTCGAGCAGCGGCACGCCGGCCTGGTCCGAGGTGGCGTCGGGCGGATCGAGCGTCAGCTCGGTGATGAAGCGTTCGCGGCTCGGATAGCCGGCGGCGATCTGCTCGAGCTGGTAGAGGTCTTCCTTCCGAACCTCGGCATCCTCGTACACCGCCTCCATCAGCGGCTCGTACCACATACGGGCCCGGAGCAGCTCGGCCGGCCAGCCGCCACCGCCCTTGCCCAGGTGCTCGACCACCTCGAGCAAAGCCGGCCAGGCTTCCGAGCCGCGTGGCGGGGGCGGGGCATCGAGCAGTTCGACCAGTGGATCGGCGGCGTCCGCCATGCGGTCGAGCACCTTGCCGGCGGCGCCCGGCCCGATACCCGGCAGCAGCTGCAGCACGCGGAAACCGGCGACGCGATCGCGCGGATTATCGACGAAGCGCAACAGCGCCAGCATGTCCTTGACGTGGGCGCTGTCGAGGAATTTGAGCCCGCCATACTTGACGAACGGGATGTTGCGCCGGGTCAGCTCGATCTCGAGCTCGGCCGAATGCGAGGAGGTGCGGAACAGCACCGCCTGTTGCTTCAGCGCCGTGCCGCCCTCGCGGCAGGCGAGGACGCTCTCGACCACGTAGCGCGCCTGGCTCGGCTCATCCTTCACCGTCACCAGCCGCGGCTTCTCGGTGGCCTGCCGCTCGGTCCACAGGTTCTTGGTGAAGCGCTCCTTGCTCTCCGAGATCACCGCATTGGCCGCCTCGAGGATCGGCTGGGTGGAGCGATAGTTGCGGTCGAGCGTCACCATGCGTGCCGGTGGGGTGAAGGCAGCGGGGAAATCGAGGATGTTGCGCACCGTCGCAGCGCGGAACGAGTAGATCGACTGGGCATCGTCGCCGACCACGGTTAACCCCTCTCCATCAGGCTTCAACGCCAGGAGGATCGAGGCCTGCAGCCGGTTGGTATCCTGGTATTCATCGACCAGCACGTGATCGAAGCGCCCGCCCAGGTCTTCGGCGATGCTGGGCTCGCGCATCATGGCGGCCCAGTAGAGCAGCAGGTCGTCGTAGTCGAGCACCTGCTGACGCTGTTTCGATTCCACATAGGCCGCGAACAGTTCGCGCAGTTGCGGGCCCCACATGGCGACCCAGGGGAAGGCCTCCTTCAGCACCGCGTCGAGATCGTCCTGGGCGTTCACCACGCGCGAGTAGATGGCAAGGCAGGTGCCCTTGGTGGGGAAGCGCTTCCTGGCTTCCGAGAAACCCATCTCGTGCCGGATGATGTTGATCAGATCGCCCGAGTCCTCGCGATCGTGGATCGAAAAGCCCGGCGTCAGGCCGATCTGCTCGGCGTGTTCGCGCAACAGCCGCGCGCCGATGCCGTGGAAGGTGCCGGCCCAGCTCAAGGCATCGGTGATCACCCCGGATTTGGGGCCCATCACCTGCGCCACCAGCCGCTCGACCCGGCGCTGCATTTCGCTGGCGGCGCGGCGCGAGAAGGTCATCAGCAGGATGCGGCGCGGATCGGCGCCGTTCACGATCAGGTGCGCCACGCGGTGCGCCAGGGTGTTGGTCTTGCCCGAGCCCGCGCCGGCAATCACCAGCAGCGGCCCACCCAGATGCTCCGCCGCCTGCCGCTGCTCGGGGTTGAGCTTGTCGAGATAGTGGGGGGCCAAGGCAGTCTGCACGCGAATCGATCCGGAATGAGTTCCGGATCAGGAAGCATCATTCTCGCTTTGTTCGCAATTGACGAGGCGCGCCGGCGGCTGCCGGGCGCCTCGTCAACCGATGGTCACTGCGCCGCAGCTTCGATCACCTTGGCGACGTCCTCAGCCTTCGAGATGAGGCCGGAATGGCTGGCCTTGATCTCGGTGACCGTGGCGCCGATGCGGCCGGCGAAGAAGCGCTGCGCGTCGGGGGGCAACACCAGGTCTTCGGCGGTCACGACGTAGAAGTTCGGCTTGTCGTGCCAGGCGGCAACCTCTGCCACGGCGTCGAAGTTGGCCGGGTTCGAAGGCAGCTGCGTCGCTGCACTGACCTCGGCTTCCGCCACCGGCAGGTCACCGGCGAACAGGGCAGGATACTGGACCGGATCGAAGATCAGGCCACCCTCGGCGTTCGGCCGGATCGCCTTGACGCCTTCACTCGGCGCGCCACCCGACAGCAGCTTGGTCAGCGTCTCGCCCTTGTCCGGCGCGAAGGCCGAGACATAGACCAGCGATTTGACCTTGGCGTCGGCGCCGGCCTCGCCGATCACCACGCCACCCCAGGAGTGGCCGACCAGCACGGTCGGGCCGTCCTGGGCGTCGAGAACGGCTTTCGTGGCGGCCACATCGTCGGCCAGCGAGGTCAGCGGGTTGGCGACCTGGGTCACGTGATAGCCCTTGGCCGAAAGAATGGCGGCGACCTTGTCCCAGCTCGAGGCGTCGGCGAAGGCGCCGTGGACGAGGACGACATTCTTGGCAGGCTGCTGGGCGAGAGCTGCGCCACCGGCACCGACAGCGGCGGCGCTGAACACGACGGCGGACAGGATGGACTTCATTTTCATCTCCATATGTTGAGGCGAGGTTGGACGATCGGCAAAGTCGACTTGCCGCTGGCTGGCGCCGAGCTTCAAAGATCTGATCTTGCGTTTCGGCCTGGGATTGTTGAACTTCCTCGCCAAGCGATGCCGTAGAGATAGAGGCGGGGACCGTGAACGACCATGATCGCGCCTCCGGAGTTCATGCTCCGGAATCCGAAGCCGCCTTTCCGATGATGGCGTCGCGCGTCGACCTCTTGTCACAGGTGCTGACGCTGATCCGGCTGCGCGGCGAGTTGATCTTCTCCAGCGAGCTTACGGCGCCGTGGGCACTGCAGTTCGAGGCCGGTTCGGCCTATTTCCATGTCGTGCTCGACGGCGCGATGGAGGTGCGGGCCAGCGACGGCAAGCGGGTGCTGGCGGCGGCCGGCGACCTGATCGTCCTGCCGCAGGGGAGCGGGCACAGCATCGGGGCGGGCGACGCGCCGCCCGTCGCGATCCGCGACGTGCTGGATGAACAGATGGGGGAGCAGCTCGCCATCCGGCTCGGCGGCAATGGCGCAGTGACAGAGCTCATCACCGGCGCCTTCCGCTTCGAGGGTGACAATATGCCGACCATGCTGGCGGTGCTGCCGTCGCTGATCCACATTTCGAAGGCGTTACGCAGCGAGGAGGAGGCCTGGGTCGAGGGCATTGCGCATTTCCTGCTCGCCGAAGCGCGGGCGCCGAACCCCGGCGCGGCGCTGATGATCTCGCGGTTGATCGATATCCTGGTGATCCGGGCGATGCGCACCTGGGTCCGCACGGCGCCGCCGGAAAAGCGCGGCTGGCTCGGGGCGCTGGCCGACCCGCGGATCAGCCGGGCGCTGAAGGCCATCCACGACGCGCCGTTCCGCCGCCGCAGCGTGGCCGAGCTGGCCGGTATTGCCGGGATGTCGCGCTCGAGCTTTGCCGAACGCTTCGCAACGCTGATCGGGGCGGCGCCACTACACTACCAGACACGCTGGCGGCTGCTGCTCGCCAACGAGATGCTGAAGGGGCCGGAGACGCGGGTCAGCGAGGTGGGGCGGCGCGTCGGCTACGATTCCGACGCAGCGTTCAGCCGGGCGTTCAAGGCACAGTTCGGCTACCCGCCGGCGCAGGCGCGGCGGGGCGCGTTCGACGTATCCGCGTGATGACGGGCAGTTGCCACGCGGCCTGTGTGTTCCTATTTTGGGTACACACAGGACCCTCTCGATGAACACCCGCTTCGCTGTCGCCACGCACATCCTGACATTCCTCGCCTATCAGGAGGGCCAGCCCGCAACGTCGGAGCTGATCGCGGCGAGCGTGAACACCAACCCGACCTTCATTCGCCGCCTCCTGACGCAGCTGGCGAAGGCGGGCCTCACGACGTCGCAACTGGGCGCTGGCGGTGGGGCATTGCTGGCGCATCCAGCCAGCAGGATCAGCCTGCTCGACGTCTACCGGGCGATCGACGAGGAGCAGCAGGTGTTTGGCTTGCACGAGGCGCCCAATCCCAAGTGCCCGGTCGGCCGCAACATCGATGCGGTACTCAAGGGCCGCATGCTCGAAGCGGAGCGCGCGCTGCAGGCCCAGCTGGCGAAAACCACGATCGCCGACCTCGCCACCGACATCGCCGAACGCAACAAGGTCGCCTGAGCCAGGGGAGCGCGCCTTGAGCCATCCCCCTTTACATTAGTGTGTGCCTATCTTAGATACCATTATGTGTAACCGATATGGATACAGATAATGATCGCCCGCAACCTCGCAGCGTTCGCCCTGGCGACGCTGATCAGCTCGGCGGCGGCGCTGCCGAGCGCCGTCTCACACGCACAGGAGCCAGCCATGAGCCCACAGGAACAACAGGTCATCGACCTGCTCAAAGCTATTGAAACCGGCGCCGCCGAACCGGTCGCCGTCATCAACCCCGAGCACTACACCCAGCACAATCTGGGCGCCGCAGATGGGCTTGCCGGCTTCGGTGCCTTGCTGGCGGCGCTGCCGCCGAACTCGGCGAAGGTGAACACGGTGCGCGTGTTCGAAGACGGCAGCTATGTCTTCGCCCACACCGCCTACGAGTTCTTCGGCCCCAAGATCGGCTTCGATATCTTCCGCTTCGAGAACGGCAAGATCGTCGAGCATTGGGACAACCTGCAGGAGACTCCCGCAGCCACCAATCCCAGCGGCAACAGCATGATCGACGGCGCGACGGCGGCCAGCGATCTCGACAAGACAGCAGCCAACAAGGCGCTGGTAGCGCAGTTCGTCGACGACATCCTGGTCAATGGGCGCCTCGACAAGCTTGCGGGCTATTTCGACGGCGACGCCTATATCCAGCACAACCCGCAGATCGCCAATGGCCTGTCCGGGCTCGGTGCGGCGCTCGAGGCGATGGCCAAGGCCGGCATCACCATGAAGTACGATGCCGTGCACAAGGTGCTGGGCGAGGGCAACTTCGTGTTGGTGGTCAGCGAGGGCAGTTTTGGCGGCAAGCCGACCTCGTTCTACGATCTGTTCCGCGTCGAGAACGGCAAGATCGCCGAACACTGGGACACGCTCGAAACCATCCCACCGCGAAGCGAGTGGAAGAACCAGAACGGCAAGTTCGGTTTCTAGTCATAAGCGGGCGCGCGCCGTGCCCATGGGCGGCGGACGACCCCGCCGTCTTTGCCGGCTGCTCTCGCGGATCTGCGCGAGGGCAGCAACCGCGCGCCAGCGGCAAAGGTTGTTTCAGCCGGTGCGATCGTCAGAGCGGCCGAGCTCGCGCTGCCTGAGGATGAAGGCCACGCCCTCGGTGTAACGGTCGTGCAGTTTGGCGAAGCGGGTGAGGGTGTCCTTGGGAAGGCCGAGATCGATCAGTTCCTCGTGCATGTCCTTGAGGCGCTCTTCCATCTCCTCCATGCCGACGATCAGGCGTTCGATCTGCTCCTCTGTCAGTCGCACCAGTGTTGCCATCGCTGCCTCCTTCAGGGCTGGCCGCGGGCTCAGTCTAGCCCTTTCTGGCCTTTCGCGCTCTATTCTCGGCGAGCCGCGCCTGCACCAGCCGGGTCACCAGGGCGTCCGGCAGCGGCCGATCGGGAGTGAACCGCACCGTGCCCTTGGAGATATCGAGGCCGGCCAGCTCGGTTGCATGCGCCTCCATCACTGCCGGGCTCTGCACATAGAAGGCGCAATGGTTCCTGGCGGCGCCGAACGACACCAGCGCGCCGTCCTGACGAAAGGCCGGGATGCCATAGCCGACATACTCCTCGGCCTGCGGCGCGGCAGCGATGATCACCTGCCTCAGATGCTCCAGCGCCTGCCGCTGCGCTGTGGGGAGGGCGGCGAGGAAGCTGCGGGTGGTCTCAGGTATCGGCACCGGCATGATCGCTCCTCGGGCATATAGCCTCGCACAGCCGCCCAAGGCTGTCAGCACTCTCCGTCGTTTGCTGCTATGCGATTGAAATCGTTAAGCTATTCGTGCCACGCTATTGTCATGCGGGCGGCTTGGTCGCATGCTCCTCCGGTCGCCCGCCCATCGGAGGTGCCTGATGTCGCTGCTGACCCGCCCCGACGCCGATCCTGAAGGTTTCGGCCTCACGACCGCACAGATCATCTATCGCGTACCCGACCATCTCGAACTGCTGCAGGATTTCGTCTGGCAGCAATATGACGTGTTCCCGCAGTTCCCCAGCCTCAGGAAGTTCCTGGCGTTCTGGGAAGAAAAGATCGAGGGACCGTTGCACTCGGTCACCGTCGCACACGCCCGGCTGATTCATCCGGTGGAACTGCGCACCCTCAGGGATGCGCGGCTCCACTAGACAAGCCGCTGCTCCAATCAGGTGGGATCGCGGATGTTGTCCGTGTCGTCGGCACGGCAATCGCTGTCGCCGTCGATCTGGATGTCATCCTCGACACATTTGATCACGGGCCCGCCACCGCTACCGGCGGCGCCGAGCGCCTTGGTCTCGGGCGCGACATTGCTGGGCAGGCAGTTGGCGGCGTGGATGTCCGGCGCGGTGATCAGCACACCGGCACAGTCGATGAAGTGCTGCAGCGGGTCGACGCTTTGCGGCGTGACCGTCTGCGAGCTGGCGGACGGCGCGAGCAGCAGCAGGCCGCTGGCGGCCAGCGCCGCGATGGCTCCGATACGAATTCGGCGGGTGAGCGTGGACGAGACTGGAGGCATGCGAAGTCTCCTTCGTACGAGTTTGCCCCCCGGTTGAAGTAAATCACTTCGTCGGCGCGGCGACAATTCAGCAAAACGCGGATTTAGTTCACATCTTGCCGCCACGGGGGCCCTCGATCAACTGTCGGTAGAGCAACAGGGCCGACAGGCAATGCTGCGTCGAGTCGACTCGCGCACGCAGCACATAGGCGCCGTTGCGGAAGGCGCCGGCGAGGTTCTTCAGCTTGGGATCCTCGTAATACTGGCCGGGCCCGAAGGCGAGCCGGGTGCTGTCGGCGGCGAGCTGCAGCCTGAGGTTTTCCGGCAGATCGGCTTCGATGCGGGTTCGCAGGGTTGCCGCGAGTTCGGTGACGCCGTGCCGCTCGAGCGCCGTTGTGGCGGCGATGACGCCTTCGAGCGCCGCGCAGGTGTTGCTGCCGCTATCTGTCGAGGGCATCAGCGCATCGACATAGTTGCCGGCGAACCGCTCGAGGAAATCGCGATAGCGGACATCGCCCGTGGTAGCGAGCCGCTGCGCCGCGGCCATCATGCCCCAATGGGCGAACATCCGATCGGGCGCCGCCAGGTATTTCGCCATGACACCTGCCTCGAGCCGCTGCAGCATCGCGCCGACCTCGGCAGTGTCGGGCGCGAAGTCGGCATAGTGGGCCAGTGCCAGCCAGGTTTCTCCGGTGGCATAGGAGTCCGCATCGGTTTCCGCCGGGATCTGGACAATGCCGCCATCGGGCAGTTGCTGGGCGGCGAGGCCGCGGAACCACTGCTCGCGCAAATCCGGGCGGAAGTCCGATCCGGTGGCGCGGCTGTGGAACAGCTCTGCCAGCAGCGCCAGCGCCGCGGCGCCGGCGCGCGCGCCGGCCGGGGTGCCGTCTTCGCTGGGGAGCAGACCGTCGCCGACGGCAACCGACGCGGTCTCGTAATAGGCGATGGTACGCGCGGCGGGCTCGGCGAAGCCCGGCTTGCCCGACAGGAAGTAGTACTGGTTGAGGACGAACCCGGCACCGGCCTGGCGGACGATGTTGTCGTCGGGGGTGAAATGCGAGCGCAGGAAATCGAACTCGTAAAAGAACCGCCCCTCGGCAGTTTCGGTTGCCACCAGGTAGCGGGCGGCGGCCTCGGCGCGCGCTTCGATCTCGGCCTGCGCCAGCATGGGGTCGGCGGCGTTGGCGACGCCGGATGCTCCAAGCAGCAGCAGCGCAAAACCGGCACGACGGATGGTCATGAGCCCCTCCCAAGTCCGTCCCGCCAGCATAGCGCCGCCTCCGGTCGCCGCGCCAGCTCTCCGGGATCGTCGGCTGTCGAGCGGGAAGGCCTGCGACCTTCCTGCAATCTCCTAGGCGGCCTGGTGCGCCAGCTCACCCAGGTAGAGACGCCAGGGCTCGGACTCGACGAAGACCCAGTCCGGAACCGGCTGACGCCCCGCGCGCAGGGCCCGCAACTGCTCGACCAGCAACAGGGCGTCGGCGGTCTTGGCGCGCACCCGGGCGGCGCGGTAGCGGTCGGCAAATGAGGGGTCGAGCCCCGCGGCGGCGACGATAGCGTCCACGGTGCGGTCGGCGAAGTAGATGGCGTTGGCCGCCAGCCGCAGCGCCAGCGCTTCTGTCGGGGTCACGTCCATGGCGGCGATGGTCGCTTCGGCATCGACCAGCGGCTCGCTGAGCGGCATGAAGTCGAGTTCGGCCGGTGCGTGGGCGAGGCAGACATCGGCGTCCTCGCTGCGGGCGCCGCTCGCATAGCTCTGGGCGATCGGCCCGACCGGCACCATGCCGTAAGGCGCGCATTCGGCGGCGCGCAAGGCGCCGATCGAGGCGGCGCCGAGCACTGGGATACCCTGCTTCAACGCGAACAGGATTTCCTTGTGCCAGACCGAAGGCACGAAGCCGAACACCCCGTCGATCAGCCCGATGGCGTCGGCGCCATCGAGCACCGCGCGGTAGAGGTCGCCCTTGCGCGCCGGCGGGCGGACCTCGAGCCCGCTGCGATCGTAGTCTTGCCCTGAGAGCGACGGGCCGGCAAACAGGACTTTCACAGGAACCCCAGCATGGCGGCAGTGGCGCGCGCCCCGGGGCGCCAGTTGGTATTGGTCAGCCGGTCTTCGAGCCCCGGCACGTAGATTCTGGCAACGTCGATGCCGAAACGCCGGCCACCGAGCGGGATGACGACGATGCGCTCGAGGCCGGCGCGCCGGAGACCCGCCTGCAGCGCGGTGATCAACTCCGCTTCGCTGCTGCCTGCCGGCAGGCCGGCGGGAGCCGGTCGCAGGGTGGGCTTGTCCTCGGTGAGGACCGCGATGGACCGGCCGAGCTGCTGGTCATACTCGCCTTCGACGATGTCGTCGCGCGCCCCGGCAATATTGGTGATACGCGTCTGCGCCGCTTCGACGATGGCGCGGCGCGCCGCGACGGCGGCGATGGGGTGACAGCTGGCGCCGGTGGTCAGGTCGAAATGCTTGTCGGCGCCATCGGCGGGAAACAGTGCGGCATAGATCACCGGCACACCGATATTGGTGGTCTGGTCGAACAGCCGCAACCGGAATCCGGCGCGCGCGATCCGGTCGACCAGCGCATCGACCGTTGCATCGCCAAAGGCGGTCGGCGAGACGGCAGTGGCCTGCGCGGCTGCATCCGGCTTGTAGCTCCACAGGCACACCGCGTCGCGCTCGACCGCTTCGCACAAGGCATGCAGCACCGCGCCAGACAACTGGGTGCCGGCGGCGATGCCGTTGGTCGATTGCGACAGCCCGATGAAATCGGCCGGCGCGGTGCCGAGCACCACGGCGTCATAGGGCACCAGTACCGGTGTGCCGGTCGCCAGCGCAAAACCCTCGACCCAGCGGATCGGCCTTTGTTCGTCGACTACTGTGCCGCGCGGCATGAGGTGCGCTACGTCGAGCATCTCGAAGCCGGCGGTCCTGGCCGCGGCGATGCTGAGGATTTGCTGCGGCGTTTCCGGCGCTTCGGCAATGGCGTATTCGGCCGCCTCCATGACTGCCGAGAGCTGCGCCGAGATATCGTCGATGCCCTTGCCCTGATGGCTGGCAAGCGTCGCCGAGTTGGGCCGGATGGCGGCGTAGCAAGGGATGCCGATGCGGTCGAGGCCGGTCTGGCGGGCCAACCGGGTGATGCCCAGTTGCGCAAAGTGCAACGACAAATCCCGCAGCAGGGCCGCGGGATTGTGCGTGCCGCCAGGAGCCGGGTCGGCTACCGGGCGGAGCTGGGCTCCGAAAGGCAAGACTTATTTGGAGGTGTAGAACCAGGCACCGCTGCCGTCGGCGCGATTGCCGGCAGCCACGGCGATATCGATGCCGTCGACCAGGGCATTGCCGGACTGCAGGGCGGAGCGAACGTTAGCCGGGACCACGGCGTCCTGGTCAACGGGGGTAACGGTCATCAGCTGGGTATCGACGACCAGCAGCTGCTCAGAGTCTTTCTGTCCAATGATCACGTAACGCATAAGTACATCTCCTTGCGGCCTACTTGAAACCGGCCTTGTGCAATGCGTCTATATACAGATCGACATCGGAGGGATCGCGTTGCGGCACTCGGGATAGCCAACGAGCGGTTGTGAAATCCGGTTGCAATCTAAGTGCTTGCAACCGATAGCGGCGGGCGAGGTCCATCTGCCCGGCCATGGCGGCGGCGGCGGCCATCAGGCGATAGGCCGGCTCCGGGTTGCGCATCTGACCCAGATTGGCCAGCGCCTCCTCGAAGCGCCCGCGGAAGAAGTTGATGCCGCCCAGGGTCCACAGGTACTCGTCCGGCGGGATCGGGTTGAGCCGCATGGCGGCGGCGATCTTTTCCTGGGCTTCGCGATGGTTGGAGTTGTGGGCCAGCGTGTCGGCAAAGTCGGCCAGGATGTCGGCGTGGTTGGGCGCCAGTTCGGCCGCTGTCGACATGTGGACAAGCGCCTGATCGAGGTCGCGGTCGAACAGTGCGACGCGGCCCAGTTCGCGATAGGCGGTGCCGTCATTGGGGTCGATCGAGACGGCGCGCTCGGCATGCAGTTTTGCCTTGTCGAGCAGGGCCTTGTCCGACCCCGATCGCAATACCCACTCCACCACGTAGGAACGGGCCAGCGCGCTTTCGATCGTCGCCTGCTCCGGCTCGATGTCGCGGGCGATGCGCAGTGATTTGCGGCCGCGGCGGATCTTGGGGAGATCGAAGGTCCTGAGGTTCTGCCGGCCGGCGAGGTAGTGCGAATAGGCGTTGGCGTCGCGCAGGGTGCGCTCGCGCTGCAGCTCGGCGGTCTCGATCGATTCGGCCAGCGCCCGGGCCACGCCATTGGTGAAATCCCAATAGCGCTCGGGGGCGGTCAGTGCCGAGAAGGCGAACTTGTCGGCCCAGACGATTTCGCGCCCGGCAGCGCGCACCAGGCGGATGGCGAGCGATAGCCCGTCGCCGGCGAAATGCGGGGCGATGCGGCTTTCCACCGCGTAATCGATCTGGTGCGCCCGCACTTCGTCGAGCGCGGTGAACGGGTCGAGCTGCCAGGCGGTATGCGGCGCGATCACCGACAGCGATTTCAGGCGCGACAGGCCGATCGTCACATCTTCGACCAGGGCCGGCGCCAGATGCTTGGGAATGCTGGCCTGCTTGAAATCCTGCAGCGGCGGCAGCAGCACGACGCGCGGCACGAAGCTCACGCGCGCCCGGTCTTCGTCTGCCATCGGCCGGCGGCGCTCGATACTGTGCGGCTGGGCAGGCGCCGCCGTGTCCTCTTCGCCGCCGAACAGATCGGCGGTCTCGGCCGCCGGCTCCATGCCGAGGCCATGCCGCAGCCGGTTGCGGAAGGCGGCAAAGGCGGCGCGGGCGCCGCTTTCATTGTTCTCGGAGCGGAACAACTCCACCGTGGCGCGGCACACCACATCGGAGTAGGGCAGGCGCTCGGCGAGGCGGAACAGCGCCGAATGCGCACCGCGGCCGCCGATGCGCAGCGCGGCCTCGGTGGCCTGGGTGGCGAACTGATTCTCGATGCGGGTGCGCTCGAGGGCCAGCCACTGGTCGAACTCGCTGCCGACGCCGCTGACCCCGGCCAGCAGTTCACCGCGATAAAGACCGATCAGGCGCTCCAGTTCGGGGGCGTCCTCGGCGGTGCGGACCCGACCGATCTCGCGCAGGTCGAGCACGACGTCACGATTCAGCTCGATTTCGGTGGCGTCGGCGTCGAATAGGTCAAACCCGTATTTACCTTCGAGTTCACGCGTATGCAGCAGGGTCTGACGCAGGTTGGTCATTGCCTGTTCGGCAGTGCTGCTTTCCCAGGTCCGCTCCGCCAAAGCCGAGCGTCGCGCGCGGCTCGAAAAGTCCAGATACAGCACTGCTGCAAGGGCATAGGCCTTTTGGCGCAACTTTACTGCCGAACCATCCGCCAAGCGGAGGACCGGTGTCCCCAAAAGCTGCAGGGTGACCGTTTCACGCATAGAAGTGATCGGCATTGCTCAGTTGATCCAACGAAATTGGTGGAAGTTTACTTGACGAAGTAAAGGGCAAAGCGTAGCCACGTAACGGCTAGATAACGCATTGAAGTAAGCTACCCATGCGTGACGCGCTAGCACAATAACTGCGAGGAGGCGCGGAGGGTGGGCCGCAGTGTCCCGCATATAGGACCCGAAACCTAGGCAACAATATCGAGGGACGAATGGAATCAGGAACATCGAACTTGGCTGCAGCAGCAATCGCGGACGCAAGAGGTTCCCAACTGATCGAACTCAGCGCTGATATCGTCAGCGCCTACGTGAGTCACAACGCACTGAGCGCCAGCGACATTCCCAAGTTGATTGCAACCGTACATGCAACGCTGAGTGGTCTGGGTGGCGCGCCCGAGCCGGAAGCTGTGGTGGAGCTGAGGCCTGCAGTTCCGGTGAAGAAATCGATTACACCGGAGTATTTGATCTGCCTGGAAGACGGCAAGAAGTTCAAGTCTCTGAAGCGTCATCTCAGGACCGAATACGACATGTCGCCGGAGGAATACCGCGCGAAATGGGGTCTGCCGGTGGACTACCCGATGGTCGCGCCGACTTACTCGGAAGCGCGCTCGCGTCTTGCCAAGACCATTGGTCTGGGCCGCAAGCCCAAATCGACAGCCGCCCGCGGGCGCGCCAAGATCGTTTCCTGACATCGCCAGCGACAATATCTCAAACCGGCGCCTGGTGCGCCGGTTTTTCGTTGCCCGGATTCGCCTCAGGCAAATCAGGTAACCAAAAACTGCCCCCTCCGCTTGGTGGGGGGAGGGAGCAGTAGGGCACAGGACCCGAATTTCCTATGCATCCCGCATGCTAGGCCCGGGTTCGTGACGCCGGCGTTATGCGTCATGTCAGCAAAATATCAGCCAGCGTTCTCAGCGTTCTATGCAGATGGCGACGCCCTGGCCGCCGCCGATGCACAGGGTGGCGAGGCCGCGCCGCGCGTTGCGTCGCTGCATCTCGTTGAGCAGCGTGACCACCACCCGGCAGCCGGAAGCACCGATCGGATGGCCGAGCGCTATGGCGCCGCCATTGACGTTGATCCGCTCGAGGTCCCAGTCCATCACCTTGACCACGGCGAGGGCCTGGGCGGCGAAGGCTTCGTTGAGTTCGATCAGGTCGAGGTCGGCCGAGCGCCAGCCCGCCTGGTCGAGCGCCCGCTGGGCGGCGGTAGCGGCGCCGAGCCCCATCTCCATCGGTTCGAGCGCTGCCGAAGCGCAGGCGACGATGCGGCCCAGCGAGGGGAGCCCGAGCTGGGCAGCCTTTGCCTCCGAGGCCAGCAGCACGGCGGCAGCCCCGTCATTGAGGCTGGCGGCATTGCCGGCGGTCACCGAGCCTTCGGGATCGAAGGCCGGCTTCAGTTTGGCCAGCGCTTCCAAGGTGCTGTCGGCGCGCGGCTGCTCGTCGGCGACAACGAACCGCGTTTCGCGCCGTTCGGTGATGCCGACGGGGGCGATCTCGCTCGCGAAGCGGCCCGCCGCTGCCGCAGCCACGGCCTTGTTGTGCGAGGCCAGCGCGAAGCTATCCTGCATGTCGCGGCTGATGCCGAACTTTGCAGCAAGGCCCTCGGCGGTAATTCCCATGGCGACATGGTTGAAGGCGTCGACCAGGCCATCGACCATGATGCTGTCGGTGGCGGCGACGTCGCCGAGCTTGGTGGCGCGGCGGCCGGCGAGCAGGTGCGGCGCCTGCGTCATGCTTTCCTGTCCGCCGGCAACAATCAGCTCCGCCGCGCCCGCGCCGATCGCCTGCGCCCCCAGGTGAATGGCCTTCAGCCCGGAGCCGCAGACCTTGTTGACGGTGAAGGCGGGCACCTGGATAGGCAGGCCGCCGCCGATCGCCGCCTGGCGGGCCGGGTTCATCCCGGCGCCCGCGGTCAGCACCTGGCCGATGATCACTTCATCGACCGCTGCGGGGGCGACGCCGCTGTCGGCGAGCACCTGCCGGACGGCGACGGCACCCAGAGCGGTCGAACTCAGATCGGCGAAGGCGCCGATGAAGCGGCCGATCGGGGTGCGGCGGGCCGCGACGATGTGAACGGGGCTGGTCATGTGGTGAGCTCCGAAAGATTTTCGAACAGTTTCAGCGCTTCGGGGTTGGCCAGCCCCTCGACATTGCGCACCGGTCGGCCATGCACCACGTCACGCACCGCCAGTTCGGTCAGCTTGCCGGAGCGGGTGCGCGGCAGGTCGGCCACGGCGATCAGCTTGGCCGGCACATGGCGCGGGCTGGCGCCGCTGCGGATGGCGTTGCGGATGCGCAGTTTCAGGGCGTCGTCGAGCACCACGCCCGGCACCAGCCTGACGAACAATACGACGCGGGTGTCGTTGTCCCACTCCTGGCCGATGCAGAGCGAACTGTCGATCTCGGGCAGTTCTTCGACCACGGCGTAGATTTCGGCAGTGCCGATGCGTACCCCGCCCGGGTTCAGTGTCGCGTCGGAGCGGCCATGGATCATGATGCCGCGATGCACCGTGCGCTCGGCATAGTCGCCATGGGCCCAGACGCCATCGAAGCGGGAGAAATAGGCCGCGCGGTAGCGGGCGCCGTCCGGATCGTTCCAGAAGCCCAGCGGCATCGAGGGAAATGGCGCCCGGCATACCAGCTCGCCCTTGCCCTCGGACATCGGCTGGCCAGCTTCATCGAAGACGTCGACTGCCAACCCCAGGCCCGGCGCCTGGATCTCGCCGCGCCACACCGGCAGCGTCGGCACGCCGAGCACGAAGCTCGAGACGATGTCGGTGCCGCCCGAGATCGAGGCGAGGTGCACGTCGGCTTTGACGTTGCTGTAGACGTAGTCGAAGCAATCGGCGGCCAACGGTGAGCCGGTCGAGAGGATGGCGCGCACCGAGGCGAGATCGTGGGTGTCTCGGGGCTTCAGCCCGAGCTTGCGCACCGAATCGAGATAGCGTGCCGAGGTGCCGAACAGGGTGAAACGTTCCGCCTCGGCATAGTCGAACAGCGCCGTCGGCTCGGGATGGAAGGGCGAGCCATCGTAGAGGCAGAGCGTGGCGCCGCAGCCCAGTGCCGAGGCCAGCCAGTTCCACATCATCCAGCCGCAGGTGGTGAAGTAGAACACCCGGTCGCCGTCATGCACGTCGCAATGCAGCCGATGCTCCTTGAGGTGCTGCAGCAGCGTGCCGCCTGCCGAGTGGACGATGCATTTGGGTTTGCCGGTGGTGCCGGACGAAAACAGGATGAACAGCGGGTGGCTGAACGGCAGCCGCCTGAAGTGCACCGGCCGGGGCGGGTAGGGGGCAAGGAGCGCCTCCAGCGTCACCGCGCCGTCGATGCGCGCGACGCTGTCGGCGGCGCGGCCCAGCAGGTCGATCACCACGGTCCGGGCCGGCGCCAGCGTGGCGGACACTTCGGCGATGGTCGCGCCGATATCGATCACCTTGCCGTTGTAGTGGTAGCCGTCGACCGTGACGAACAGTTTCGGGCCGATCTGGCTGAAGCGGTCGAGCACGCCGCGCGGCCCGAAATCGGGCGAACACGACGACCACACCGCGCCGATCGAGGCGGTCGCCAGCATCATCGCCACGGTCTCGGGCATATTGGGCAGCATGCCGGCGACCCGGTCGCCGGCGCCGATGCCGAGCCCGAGCAGCGCCTGCTGCAGCCGCGACACCATTTGTCGTAACTCATCCCAGCTCCAGCGCCGTCGCGTCCCCGCTTCGTCGCGGAAGACGATGGCGTCGGTGGTCCCGTCGCGTCGCAGCAGGTTCTCGGCGAAGTTCAGCGTGGCGTCGGGGAGGAAGCGCGCGCCGGGCATCAGGTCGGCGTCGACGACCAGCCGCTCGCCCTTGTCGCCAATGACGCCACAGAAGTCCCATACGGCGCTCCAGAACGCACCGCGCTCGCTGACCGACCAGCGATGGAGCCCCTGGTAATCGTCAGGGGTACAGCCGTGGCTGGCCCGGGTCGCTTCGGCAAACTGCCAAAGCAAAGTGGCGCGCCGGCGCGCCGCATCCATCTGCCAGAGCATCTTCCCCTCCCGTTTGCGGCGACGCTAAAGCTTGTGCCGCCTCGACAAGGAGTCGTATTTCTACGCTATGCACCTGATCCCTCCCAGTCTTGGCAAGCCCGACCCCGGTGCGGCAGGCTTCGGCTATTCGCTCGCCGAGATCCCGGTGCCCATCGTGTATGCCGCCCATCGCATCATCAGGGATTGCAACGCGCCGTTCGCGGCGCTGTTCGGCTATGGCCGCGCCGAGATGTTCGGCATGAGCTTCCGGCAGCTCTACCAGGATGTCGGCGATTTCGTGCGAGTGGGCGCGCTGTGGCGCACCCCGCTCGCTGCCGGTGCGATCTATTTCGACGAGCGGGTGATGCGGCGCAAGGACGGCAGCACGCTGTGGTGCCGGGTGCATGGCAGGTCCAACACGCCGGACGATCCGTTCGCCGAAGCCATCTACTGCTTCGAGCCGATGCAGCGTGGCATCCTGCCGAGCGAACATGTGCTGACCGGCCGGCAGCGGCAGATCCTGATGCTGGTGGCGCAGGGCCTTACCAGCGGCGAGATCGCCGCCGAGCTGACGCTGTCGCGACGCACGGTCGAGGCGCATCGCGCCCGGCTGATGAAGACCATCGGGGTGCGCAACGGCGCCGAACTGATGGCGTGGTTCAACGAAAGGGAAGGCTGATGGCGGAACAGAAGACGGCGCTGGTCACCGGGGCGCTGGGAGGCATCGGCTCGGCCATCGCGGCGCGACTCAGTGCCGATGGCTTTCGCGTTGCCTGGCACGACATCGTCGAACGGCAGGCCGACGACTATTTCCGCGCCGACCTGACGCAGGCGGGCACCGGCGAAACGCTGGTTGCCGAGGTTATCGCCCGCTATGGCCGGCTCGACGTGCTGGTTAACAATGCCGGTGCGCAGAAGGTCTCGCCGGTGGCCGAGTTCGCCCGTGCCGACTGGGACCTGGTGCGCAGCCTCAGCCTCGACGCGTCGTTCGAGTGCATCAAGGCGGCCGTGCCGGGCATGGTGGAGCGCGGCTGGGGCCGCATCATCAATATCGCTTCGGCGCATGGGCTAGTCGCCTCGCCGTTCAAATCCGCCTATGTGGCGGCCAAGCATGGGCTGGTCGGGCTCACCAAGAGCGTGGCGCTGGAAGTGGCCGAGGCCGGTGTCACCGCCAATGCCATCTGCCCCGGCTATGTGCGCACCCCGCTGGTGGAAAAGCAGATCGAAGACCAGATGCAGGTGCACGGCCTCAGCCGCGAGGCGGTGATCCGCGACGTCATGCTCGCCTCGCAACCGACCCGCCGCTTCGTCGAGGCCGACGAAATCGCCGGGCTCGCAGGGTATCTGGCGAGCGACGCGGCGCGTTCGATCACCGGCACGACGATCGCGGTCGATGGTGGGTGGACGGCGCGGTAGGCTTGCACCGATGGCCCGGGGCGGGCTGACCCCCACCCCTGTCCCCTCCCCCTGAACAGGGGGAGGGAGACCAAAGCACTGACATCGAGGTTGTCGTCTCCCTCCCCATGTTTAGGGGGAGGGATCAAGGGTGGGGGGCAGCCCGCACCGGCGCCAGCTGGGTCACTCAGCCGGTTGGAATCACCACCCCCGCATACCCACCCGCCGAAATGCCGGTGCACAGCCCGTGCCACTCGCACCCTACGCAGGCGGCGCGAGTGCGGCCCGTGGTGAACGCTTCGCGCATCTGGCGCAGCAGCGCCGGATCCAGCACGACCGACCCACCCAGCACCGGCGGCGGTGTCAGCAACTCTCCGAGATCGCGCAGCGCCAGGCGGTCGCGTTCGATGACGCTGTCGCGGTGGCAGTGTGGTTCGGCGTCATCAAGCAGCGGGGCGCAGATATCGTCCGGCCCGGCGACGATCAGCAGGTCCTCGCCATCGCCGATGCGGGCGGCGATGGCGTCGTAGTTGGCGGTGAAGGCCGCGCTGTAGCCCTTGCCCACATAGGTCAACAGGCAGAGCAGGTGGTGCGGGCGCAGCCTTATGGTCATCAGGCGGTGCGGGGCTTGCCGCGGACGAGCAGCGCCAGCAATGCCGCGCCGAGCGCCGATTTCAGCACGCCGCCGACAATGAACGGCGCAACGCCGCTGGTCCAGGCCACTTCGGCGCCGAACAGCACGGCAAGCCAGGCGCCGCCGACGACGAGGCAGAGGGCATTGCCGAGCAGCATGCCGACGAAGGCCAGCACAGGCTTCCGGCCGTTCCAGCCGCGCTCGGCCAGCCAACCGACCAGGGCGCCTGCCACCGGGAAGGCGAAGAGGTACCCGGCGGTCGGGCCGACAAAGTGATGGGCGCCAGCCGCGCCGCCCGACAGCACCGGCAGCCCGACCGCCGCCTCGGCCAGCCAGGCGATGATGGTGAGCGCACCGAGCCGCCAGCCATAGAGCGCGCCGACCAGCATTACGGCGAAGGTTTGCATGGTCACCGGCACCGGCACCATCGGCACTTCGACATAGGACGAGAGCGCGAGGAACAGGGTGCCAAGCAGGACTGCGCCGACCCGCCAGGCGAGCGGACGGCTTTGGAGGTCGAGCGGACTGAAGGCTGGTGTCAGGGATGCGGCATTGGACACGAGGGGGCTCCTTGAGAATTATAGATAATTCTGGTTATCTATCGCTAAAGGAGTCCACAGCCGCACGGGAATTGCAAGTGGGCTAAAGTCTGGTCGTGGCCAATGCCTTGCGCGAGGCCGGTTTGCGGGGATCCTGGCCGCTCCAGCGGATATGGCGCGCCAGGACCGACGCGGCGGTTTCGATCTCGCCGTCGCGCAGGGCGGCGAGGATCGCCATGTGGTCGCGGTCGGTCGGCGCTTCCCACTCGGCGCGCCAGCCCGAGAACAGGAAGCGGGCGCTGGCGCTGTGCAGATCGTCGATGGTCCGGAGCAGCCGCGGCATGCCGCAGGGGGCGATGATCAGCCGGTGGAAGGCGCGGTTCGCTTCTTCCCAGGCCTGTACGTCGCTGGCCCTGTCGCCGGCCTTGCTGATGGCTTCCGCCTCATCGAGGATGGCCTTGGACAGATGTGGGCCGGCCTGGCGCAGCGCCAGCACCTCGAGCGCCGCGCGCATCTCGGCCACCTCGCGCACCTCGTCGAGGCTGAAACCGGCGACCCGCACACCGCGGCGCGGTTCGCTTACCACCAGCCCCTGCGCCTCGAGCAGCCGGAACGCTTCGCGCACCGGCACGTGGCTGGCGCCGAATTCCTCGGCGATGTGGTCCTGGCGCAGGCGGGCCCCCGCCTCGATGTCGCCGGCGATGATCCGCTCGGCGAGCGCGCGGCTGATCCGCACGGAAACGGGATCGTTTTTGGCAGTGCTCATGATTTTGTAGATAAATTATCGGCCGGGCGATGGCTACCGCCCAGCACGCCGCATGATGGTTGCTAGGCGTCCTTGATCGCCCCCGGGCCGGGAATGGCGCCGGGCGGGCATTTGCCGAGGATGATCATCCCCAGCACTTCGTCCTTGGTGACGTCGGTGACGCGCGCCGTGCCGACGACGCGGCCGTTCTTCATCACCGTGACGCGGTCGGCGAGGTCGAACACGTCGTGGATGTCGTGGCTGATCAGGAAGATGCCGATGCCCTGGGCCTTGAGCTGCTTGATCAGCTCGCCGACTTGCGCGGTTTCCTGCGGCCCAAGCGCCGCGGTGGGCTCGTCCATGATCAGGATGCGGGCATTGAAGTGGATGGCCCGGGCAATGGCGACGGACTGCCGCTGGCCGCCCGACAGCGATTTCACCGGCTCCTTGAAGCGGCGGAAATTGGGGTTCAGCCGGCCCATCACCTTGCGGCACTCGGCCTCCATGGCGATGTCGTCGAGCGTGCCCCAGCGGGTACGCAGCTCGCGTCCGAGATAGAGGTTGGCCGCCGCGTCGACATTATCGGCCAGCGCCAGGGTCTGGTAGATGGTCTCGATGCCGAAGGCCTTGGCATCGCGCGGGTTGGAAATGTCGGCATCGCGGCCATCGATGCGGATGGCGCCCGAGTCGCGCTTGTACGCGCCGGACAACACCTTGATCAGCGTCGACTTGCCGGCGCCGTTGTGGCCGAGCAGGCCCACCACCTCGCCGGGGTAGAGATCGATCGAGGCATGGTCGACGGCCTTGATGCCGCCGAAGGCGATCGAGATGTCGTCCATCTCGACCAGCGGTGCGGCGCGGGAGGCGGTATCGGCAGTAATGGGTTCGGTGGTCATCCGTGCCTCCTCACTTGACGCGCCGACGATAGATCTGGTCGACGAACACCGCGAGCACCAGCACGACGCCGACCACGATGTTGGTATAGGCGGAATCGACATTGAGCAGCGCCATGCCCGATTGCAGCGATTGCATCAGCAGGGCGCCGAGGATCGCGCCATAGATGGTGCCGATGCCGCCGGCGAGAGACGTGCCGCCGATCACCGCGGCGGCGATCACGTAGAGCTCGTTGAGCGTGCCCAGCGCGGTGGTCGCGGCGTCGAGGCGGGCCGAGGCGATGATCGCCGAAATGCCGACCAGTGCGCCCATCAGGGTGAACACCATGACGGTCAGCCGCTTGGTGTTGACGCCGGCGAGCTCGGCTGCTTCGGGGTTGCCGCCGGTTGCGAAGATGTAGCGGCCGAAGCGGGTACGGCGGGCGACGAAGGTCATCACCAGCCCTACCGCCAGCATGATCAGCACCGGGATCGGGTAGCCGGTCTGGAAGGTCAGGCCGTCGAGGCAGGTGACCACCTTGTCCGCCGCCTGGCAGATCGCCTGGCCGGACTTGTCCTCGACCCCCGGCGGAATGGGGATCTTGTTGTCGAGCGCGAAGCGTTCGGCGACACGCGGTGGGTAGAGGTAGGAATTGACCACGGCGGTGGTGCCGAGCACGGCGGCGCAGCCGACGACGACGCTGAGGATCTCGGCCCAGACGGGCTTGGGCTTGAAGTTGAAGGTCAGCCGGCGCCGCCGCCCGGCGACGACGGCGAGGCCGATGCCGATGCAGGCGACGGCCGCCAGCGCCCAGCTCCACACCGGACCGATCGAGGCCGCCGGACCGTTGCCGCCGATCAGCTTGAAGGTCTTGTCCATCGGCGCGACGGTGACGCCGCTGGCGATGAGGAAAGCGGCGCCGCTGAAGGCGATCAGCCCGCCCAGCGTGACGATGAAGCTCGGGATCTGGCCATAGGCGATCAGCACGCCGTTGAAGGCGCCGATGGCGGCGCCGAGCAGGATGGCAAAGACCACCGCGACGATCCAGATGGCGGGATGGCCGACGCCGAGCATCGGCCCCAGCTCGAACACCTGCAGCACGCCGGTCGCCACCGCGACGATGGACAGCATCGAGCCGACGCTGAGATCGATCTGGCGCAGGACGATGACCAGCACCATGCCGGTGGTCATCACGGCGATCACCGAGGTCTGGACCAGCAGGATCCAGAGGTTGCGCGAGGTGAGGAACGAGCCGCCGAACAGGCCGCCGCCACCGGGCCTGAGGATCGAGCTGATGACGTCGAAGCCGACCCAGATCACCAGCATGGCGGCCAGCATGCCGAGCATGCGGGTGTCGATCTCGGCGGCTCGGATCAACCGCGTCAGCAAGCCCTCATTGCTGGCCGCCGGGCCACCGGTGTTCGATTGCTCAGTCATGCCCCATCCTCCAGCCGATCGGTTTGGCCGCCGTCTGCGAGGCCTGGCCCCGCCGGAAATACCGGCGTCCCTTCGCATGACGCCGAACGAGAAGGCCGCGCCACCGATGAGGCGACGCGGCCGTTAGGTTTCAGGTCAGGTCCGACCGATCAGTTGCAGGCCGGGACCGTGCCGGCAGCGACGCCGGCGCAGGCCTGCTCCTTGGTGATGTGGCCGGCATCGATCGCCACCTGGATGTTGTCCTTGGTGATCGGGGTCGGCGCGAGCAGGATGGCATTCATCTCGACGCCGTTCTTGCCGCCCGAGAACTTGGCGACGCCCGGGATTGCCGTCGGGTCGGTGCCGTCGGCGAGCGCTATCGCCGCGTTGGCGGCGGTGGTGCCCAGGTCGATCGAGTTCTTCCAGATCGACACCAACTGAGTGCCGAGCGCCACGCGGTTGATGGCGGCGAGGTCGCCGTCCTGGCCGGTGACCGGAACCGAACCGGCCATGCCCTGCGCGTCGAGGGCGGCAACGACGCCCGACGCCATGCCGTCGTTCTCGGACAGCACCGCATCGACGCCATTATTGGTGGAGGTCAGGCACTGCTCCATGTTCTTCTGGGCATTGTCCGGCTTCCAGCCATCGGTGAAGGTTTCGCAGACATTGGTGACCTTGCCGCTGGCGAGGGCGTCCTTGAGCACTTCCTGCATTCCCTGGAACAGGAAGGTGGCGTTCGGATCGCCCTTGTCGCCCTTGATGAAGGCGTAGCGGCCCTCGGGTTTCACCTTGAGGGTTTCCTGAGCCATGATGCGGCCGACGCCGACATTGTCGAAGGTGATGTAGAGGGCGTTCGGATCCTCGAACTGCACGTCGTAGGCGATCGACTTGATGCCGGCGTCGCTGATCTTCTGGATCGAGGGCAGGATGGCGTCGGAGTCGTAGGCGACAACCAGGATCACGTCCGGCTTCTGCGAGATCAGGCTTTCGATGTCGGCGGCCTGCTTCTGCGCCGAACCCTGCGCATCGGTCGACAGGTAGGTGTCGCCGGCGGCTTCGACCACTTTCTTGATCGCCGCCTCGTCGGTCTTCCAGCGCTCTTCCTGGAAGGTCTTCCACGATACGGCAATGGTCTTGCCCGCAGCCATGACGGCGGTGGAACTGGCGCTGATCAGCACAGCGCCGGCAAGCAGCGTGAGAATCTTGAATTTCATTGCAGAGCCCTCCCAGACTCCGTGCGGAACTCTCGGCGCACTTTGCGACCACTGACCAGACAAACCACGCCGTCGTTCCGCAGCTTATGTGTCGATTTGCCTGTGAGGTACGCACACGAACGCTGCATCAGGCTCCGGAGCAAGTCAATCTGCATCCCGCTGCCTGCGGATATTTATGCAGCTTTCCGTCAATCCCGACTTTCGGCGAAGGCATTGACCGATTGGCACTTGCCAGTTGAAATAGAACGCACAGGAGGACGGTACGGCGAGGGAAAGCCGGCCCGGAACTTTGGGGGGAATCATGCGAGGTCACCGGCTTGCCGCGTTTTGCGTGGCGGTGCTGTTGTGGTGTGCGACGAGCCTGGGAGCGCTCGCCGAAGCGCGACCGGCGCCGGGGGCCATTCTCAGGGACTGGTATACCCTGATGAACGAGCTGGTGCGGCATACGGCGACCTATTCGCCGCCAGTCGCCAGCCGGTCCTTTGCCTATCTGGGGATCACCGCCTTCGAAGCGGCGGTGGGAGGTTCGGACAAGCTGGTGTCGCTGGTCGGCCAGTTGCACGGGCTCGAGCAGTTGCCGCAGCGCGAAGCGGGGGCGAGCTACGACGAAACGGTGGTGATCAGCGCCGCCATGTCGGACGCCATCGTCTTCTATTTCGGCAATACCGGGCCGACCGGGCAGCGGGCGATCAACCGGGCGCAGAGCAAATGGCGCGCGCTGGCGGTCGAGGGCGTGCCGGAGGATGTGGTCGGACGCAGCGAGGCCTTCGGCAAGGCCGTGGCGGCGGCGATCTTTGCCTGGTCGCAGAGCGATGGCGGCGCCACCGTGCTGAATATGGGCTTTCCCTACGAGTACGAGCTGCCCAAGGGCGACGGCAAGTGGGTGCCGACCAACCTGATCCGGCAGCAGCAGCTGCCGCTGCTGCCGCACTGGGGCAACAACCGCACTTTTGCCACCCCCGACGGCGCGACCTGCCCGACGCCGGGCAACCCCAGCTACAGCATCGAACCCGGTTCGGACTTCTACAAGGAGGCCGACGAGGTCTACCTGACGGTGAAGAACGCCACCCCGGAACAGACGGCCATCGCCCGGTTCTGGTCGGACGATCCGATGCTGTCGATGACCCCGCCGGGGCACTGGGTGTCGATCGCCCTGCAGGTCGCCGAGCGCGCCGACCTGCCGCTCGACGAGAATGTCGACCTGTTGGCCCGGATGGGGATTGCCATGTCCGACGCGTTCGTCGGCTGTTGGAATGCCAAATTCGCCTACAACCTGGTGCGGCCGATCACCTACATCAAGAAGGTGATCGATCCGAAGTGGGAGCCGATCCTCAACACCCCGCCATTCCCCGAATATCCGAGCGGACACAGCACCGTGTCGGGCGCCATGGACGCGGTGATGACGGCGTTCTTCGGCGAGAACTATGCCTTCGAGGACAAGACCGGCTCGCCCGATGGCCGGAACCCGCGCCAGTACGCGAGCTTCCATGAAGCGGCCGAGGAGGCCGGGATCTCGCGGCTCTATGGCGGCATCCATTTCCGCTCCGCCATCGAGGATGGATTGGTGCAGGGCCGCTGCATCGCGGCCTACACCATCGCGCTCAAGACGAGGAAGTAGAGCCATGCGCACCACGCAAAAACTCGCTGTTGCCCTGGTTTTTGCCGGCGCGGGTCTCGCGCAGCCCGGGCTGGCGCAGACGCCGGCAGTGCCGGTGTTCGTCGATGAAACCGCAGGTTCCGGCATTGCCACCAGTTATGACGGCGACTGGTTCTACATCGTCGGCGGCGGCGTTGCGGCCTTCGACTGCAATGGTGACAGCTATGCCGACATCGCGCTGCCGGGCGGCGCTTCGAAGGCCCAGCTCTACGTCAACACCAGCAAGCAGGGCGGTAGCCTGACCTTTGCGCCCGAAGCGAGCGGGCTCGAGCTCGACAGTATCGGCGGTTTCTACCCGGCCGATATCGACAGCGACGGCATCACCGACCTGCTGGTGCTCAGGGTCGGCGAAAACCTGGTGATGCGCGGGCTGGGCGCCTGCAAGTTCGAGCGGGCCAATGAGGCCTGGGGGTTTGACGGCGGCGACGCCTGGACCGCTTCGGCGGCGCTGACCTTCGAGCACGGCTCGAGCTGGCCGACCATCGCGGTGGGCAACTATATCGATCGCAACGAGGATCTGTCACCCTGGGGCTCATGCACCGACAACTGGCTGCATCGCCCCGGCGAGGCCGGCAAGTTTGCGGCGCCATTGCCGCTGAAGCCGAGCTTCTGCGCGCTGTCGATGCTGTTCACCGACTGGGACAAGTCGGGGACCCCGAGCCTGCGCGTCTCCAACGACCGCGAGTATTACGAGGGCGGCCAGGAGCAGATGTGGCGCATCCTGCCCGGCGAAGCGCCCAAGCTCATGACCCTCGCCGATGGCTGGAAGGTGCTGCGCATCTGGGGCATGGGGATCGCCAGCTACGATCTCGATAGCGACGGCTACCCCGAGTATTTCCTCACCAGCATGGCCGACAACAAGCTGCAGACGCTGGCGGCGCCGGGACCGAAGCCGGATTACAAGGATGTCGCCTATGCCAGGGGGGTGACGGCGCACCGACCCTATACCGGCGACGACCTCAGGCCGAGCACGGCCTGGCACGCGCAGTTCGACGACGTCAACAATGACGGCCTCGTCGATCTGTTCGTCGCCAAGGGCAATGTCGACCAGATGCCCGATTTCGCCATGCACGATCCGAACAACCTGCTGCTGCAGGGGGCGGACGGCAAATTCGTCGAAGTGGGCGACAAGGCGGGCATCGCCAATAACGGCAATTCCCGCGGCGCGGCTTTGACGGATTTCAACATGGACGGGCTGCTCGACCTGGTGGTGGTCAACCGCCGCACCGGCGCGCAGGTCTGGCGCAACACCGGGGCGGAAGGCGGCGGCAACTGGATCGAGCTTGAAGCGAGGCAACCGGCGCCCAACGAAGACGCGATCGGCGGCTGGATCGAGGTGAAGCGTGGGGACGCCACCATGCGTCGGGAGCTCACAGTGGGCGGCGGCCATGCCGGCGGCCAGCTCGGCTGGGTGCATTTCGGCCTCGGCGACGCGACCATGGCGAGCGTCGCGGTGGTCTGGCCGGATGGGACCCGCAGCGAATGGCCCGACCTCGCGGCCGGCGGTTTCTACGTGGTGGAGCGCGACAAGCCGGCTGCCTCGCTCAGTCCGCGCGACTGAGGCGGTGGGCATGCCACTCGCCAGACGTCTCGCCCTGCCGATCCTCTTGCTCGGCCTGCTTGCGGGCGGAGCGGCGGCAGGTGAGGCGGAGGGGATGCTCGCCTATCAGCGGGGCGAGTTCGAATCGGCACTGCGGGAATTGCAGCCTGCCGCCGCGGCGGGCAGCGTGCGGGCGCAGGTGACGGTCGGGTTCATGTATGCGACCGGCAAGGGGGTCGCCCAGGATGCGGCCGAAGCGATGCGGTGGCTCGGTCTCGCCGCGGCCAAGGGCGATGCCGAGGCGCAGCATAATCTGGGCTACCTCTACGATGCCGGCCTCGGGGTCGCGAGAAACCCGGCCGAGGCGGTCAAATGGTACCGGCTGGCGGCGGAGCAGGGCCGTGCCGATGCGCGCTACAACCTGGGCGCCATCCTCAAGGACGGTGGCGAGGGCGTGCCGCAGGACCGCGTCGAGGCGGCCAAATGGTTCCGGCTCGCCGCCGAGCAGGGCGACGCCTATGCCCAGCTGGCGCTCGGACTGCTGCACCTCAGCGGCAGCGGCGTTGCGCAGGATTTCACCGAGGCCCTGAAATGGGTCCGTCTGGCCGCCGAGCAAGGCTACGCGGCAGCGCAGTTCAATCTCGGCAGCATGTATTTCGAGGGTCACGGGGTCACCCGCGACGAGGCGGAAGCCGTGCGGCTGTTCGAGCTGGCGGCCGGGCAGGGCTATGCCCCGGCGCAGTTCAATGTCGGCATCTCCTACCACAGCGGGCGCGGCGTCGCCCCCGACGACGTCGAAGCGGCAAAGTGGTTCAAGCTGGCGGCCGATCAGGGCTATGCGGCGGCGCAGGCGAACCTTGCCATGCTCTACGACCACGGCCAGGGCGTGCCGCAGGACGATGCTCAGGCAGTGTTCTGGTACTCGCTCGCCGCCAACCAGGGCGATGTCTACGGCCAGTACGGGCTGGGGGCCATGTATCGGAACGGCTACGGCGTCGGCCAGGATGATGTCATGGCCTATATGTGGACCAGCCTCGCCGCCCAGTACGGCCTGCCGATCGCGGTCAAGGACCTCGACACCCTGACGGCGAGGATGAGCCCGGCCGAGATCGAGCAGGCCCGCGGGCTTGCCATCGCCTGGGTGCAGCGCTCGCGCGGCAAGGCGCCGTGAGAGGCTGGACCTATCGCATATGGCGTAACGTACGGGACTCTCCGTGCTCCTCCACCGCGTAGCGGGGGAGGGGGACCAGCGAAGCTGGTGGAGGGGGCGGCCACATACACCGGCGCTTCCTGCCGCCCCCTCCACCGCCTTCGGCGGTCCCCCTCCCCCGTTTCACGGTGGAGGAGCACCGAGAGGCCGGTGCTCAGGCTGCGATCGCCCCGCCGCAAGAGCGTCAGGATTCTACCGACGAACCCCCGGCAGCCAGCCGCATCAGGTCGGTGTCGAAATTCACGTCGGCGGCCGAGCGTTCGGCCTCGGCGGCGTTGCCGGCGAACTGGTGCTGGTAGCCGTCCCAGGCGGCATTGGTAATGGCGCGACCGACGCCCGAGGCGACGAACTGGGTGAGTTCGGTGGCGGCGCGATCGATGCGCTTGCCGAGCTCCGGCGCGCCCCAATCCTCGGGCGCAGCGAAGATCGAAGTCGGTACCGGCACGGCGCGGAGGAACGCGAACAACGGCCGCATCTGCTCGTCCGCCACCATGGCGTGGCGGGCGGTGCCGGCGGTCGCCGCGAGGATCACTGGCCTCGCAATCAGCAGGTCGTTGTCGACGAGATCGATGAAGGATTTGAACAGCCCGCTCATCCCGGCCTTGTAGACCGGCGTCGCGGCAATGATCGCATCGGCGCCGGCGAGCGTTTCGATGGCGGCCTGGATCTTTTCGCCGGGGAAGCCGGCGACGATGGCCTTGGCGATGTCGATTGCCAAAGGCGCGAGGTCGATGATGGCGAGCGAGGTGGCGTATCCTGCAGCAGAGAGGCGATCGAGGCTCTGCTGGGCGATCCGGTCGGCCAGCAGGCGGGTCGAGGACGGGTCACTGACCCCGGCATTGATGACGACGAGGCGGGCAGGGTGCTCGGGGCTCTGGAACGGCTTGGTCATTCAGACCTCCGGTGTGGATGGCGAGGTCGCGAGCAGCCGCTCGCAGAGATCGCGCAATTGGATGAGCTCGGCATCGTCGAGGCGACAGGTCATCGCTTCGGCGACATGGCGCCCGTGCCTGGCGCCGACGCGCTTCTGCAGGTGCGTGCCGGCCTTCGACAGGCTGAGGATGCTGGCGCGCGCATCCTCAGGGTGGGGCCGGCGGTCGACGAGGCCGCGGGCCTCGAGCCGCGCCACGGCGCGGGAGAGCCCCGCCTGGCTGATGAGGATGTCCTTGCTGAGCTCGGACATCCTGAGGCCGGTCTTCGCCGTCGACAGCGCGTAGAGCACGCCGTAGTCCGTCGGCACCAGGTCGCCCCAGGCGTCGCCGGCGTGAAGCTCGGCGGCGATGGTCATCTGGGCGCGGAACAGCGCCTCCCACGCCTCGTTCGCCAACTTGGTGTCACTGGCCATGGCTCAGCCCACCAGCGGGAGCTTGGCGGCGATCTCGGGCGCGGTGTCCTGGTAGGGACGGGCGCCGGTGAGATTGTCGCCACGGTTGGGGTTGGGCGTCGGCTGGCGGGCCGGCGCGTCGCCGTACTTGGCCTTGACGAGGTTCTGGTGGGTCGGCGCTTCGGCAACGCCGGGCGCACGCCGCGCCGCCATCTCCTTGCGCAGCACCGGCACCACCTCGGTGCCGAGCAGTTCGACCTGCTCCAATGCAACTTCGAGCGGCAGCCCCATGGCGTCGACCACCCAAAGCTGGCGCTGGTAATCGCCGAAGGCCTCGCGGAAAGTCAGGGTCTTGTCGATGATCTCCTGTGGGCTGCCGACGCTGAGCGGGGTGTTCCTGGCATATTCCTCGAGGCTGTAGCTCGAACCGTAGATCGGGTTGCCCTCGAAGAACGGCCGGAAGCGCGCATGGGCATCCTGCGAGTCCCTGGCGATGAAAGCATGCCCGCCCAACCCGACAATGGCCTGTTCCTTGCTGCCGTGGCCATAATGCTCGAAGCGCTCACGGTAGAAGTTGACCAGCGGCAGGAAGTGGAAGTTGGGCGCCAGCACGTTGTTGGCGAAGTAGCCATTGCCGTAATAGGCGGCCTGCTCGGCGATCTCCGGGGTGCGGATCGAGCCGTGCCAGACGAAGGGCGGCACATCATCGAGCGGCCGCGGGATGGCGGTGAACCCCTGCAGCGGGGTACGGGACTTGCCCTGCCAATCGACCACGTCCTCGCGCCACAGCCGGTGCAGCAGGTTGTAGTTCTCGAGCGCCAGCGCCACGCCGTTGCGGATGTCCTGGCCGAACCAGGGATAGACCGGCACGGTGTTGCCGCGACCCAGCATCAGGTCGACCCGGCCTTTGGCCAGGTGCTGCAGCATGGCGTAATCCTCGGCGATCTTCACCGGGTCGTTGGTGGTGATCAGCGTCACCGAGGTCGAGAGGATGATGCGTCGGGTCAGCGCCGCGATGTGGGCCAGGAGCGTCGTCGGCGAGGACGAGAAGAAGGGCGGGTTGTGATGTTCGCCGATGGCGAAGACATCGAGCCCCACTTCATCGGCGCGCTGCGCGATCCGCCCGATGGCGTCGATCCGCTCGGCTTCGCTGGGGGTGGTGCCGGTGAGCGGATTGCGGGTGACGTCGCTGACCGAGAAGATTCCGAACTGCATGACATGCCTCCTGAGGCTGTGGTTATAGAAGATATATGTATGCGCATGCATCTATCAAGAGGGCGAGGCACACGGGCGAAACAGCCGGGCAGGGGATAGCCGCGGGGCGAATTCGAAGGTCTCGCCCCTCGCCGTTTCACACTTGCAGCCAGGCCAGTTGACAAGCCCGGATTTTCTTGTAGTCAATCGATTAACGTTGTCGAGGGATACGTTGAGGAGGGAACGATGGGAGTGACGAAAAAGACCTGGTCGATCGCGCTGGCGGCTGCGCTGCTGGGAGCAGCGAGCAGTGGGGCGTCGGCCGAGACGCTGACTGTGTATTGGAACGCCGGGCATGCCTGGGACGCCTACCAGGCGGTAATCGACAAGTTCGAGGCGGACAATCCGGGCTGGACGGTGCAATGGGAGAAATTCCAGTGGCCGGATATGCGCACCAAGCTGATTGCCGATTTTTCCGTCGGCAATACACCGGACCTCACCGCCGAGCCGGGCGGCTGGGTGCAGGAATTCGCCCAGCAGGGGCTGCTGAAGCCGCTTGACGAGTACGTTAAGGCCGACGGCGCCGCGATGGGCTTTCCCGATGACTGGCAGGAGTTCTCGGTCAGCCGCAACATGATCGACGGCTCGTACTACGGCGTGCAGATCCACCTGACCTGCGCGACGCTGGTCTACAATGTCGACCTGTTGAAGGAAGCCGGGTTCGACGCCCCGCCCAAGACCTGGGAAGAGTTCCGCAACGTCGCCATGGCGACGAGCAAGGCCGGTCGCTTCGGCTTCGCGCCCAACCCGGTCACCTCCTATTACTGGCCGTGGCTGTATCAGGCCGGCGCCAACTACTACGATCCGGCAACCAACAAGGTGACCTTCGACAGCCCGGAGGCGGCCAAGGGTCTGCAGTTCGTTGCCGACCTGATCCACAAGGACAAGGCGGCGCCGCTGCCGGTCACCGGTGCCGACTACGAAGGGCCGCAGAAGCTGTTCACCGCCGGTCGCGCCGCGATGATCCTTACCGGCCCGTGGGATGTCACGCCGATCAAAACCGGCAACCCCAACCTCAACTGGGCCATTGCCCCGTCGCTGACCGACAAGGTGCAGGCGACGCAGGCCGGCGGCGTCAGCCTGATGATCCCGGCTGCGGCCAAGCACCCCGATCAGGCCTGGGACCTGCTCAAGCGTTTCGTTTCGCTCGAGACCGAGCTCGCCGCCTCGACCGCCCAGGGTATGACCATGCCGCGCAAATCGTGGGCCGCCTCGCCGGAAGTGCAGGCTGACCCGATCCTCGGCAGCTTCGGGCAATGCCTGCCCTATGCGCGCGACATCACCGCGGACCTGCGGCTGACCGGCAAGAGCGCACGGGTCGAAGAGCTGCTGAAGACCGCTGTCGACGAGGTGATCTACAACAACAAGCCGGCGGCCGAGGTGCTCGCGCAATACGCGGCCGAGGCCAACAAGGTGCTGGCCGGCAACTGACAAAACCTCCCCCGCTGCTCCGGATGCGCCAACATCCGGGGCGGCCCTTTCCCTGAGGCGCGAGGCTTTTCGACATGACGTGGTTGGGGAACTGGCGGACGCGCCAGGCGCTGCTTGCCTATGGGCTGCTGCTGCCGGCGATCGTCTACTTCGCGACCTATTTTTTCTACCCGATCGTGATGGAGCTGTGGGCCAGCTTCTTCCGCGGCATGCCGCTGATCGGCGAGGCGAGCTTCGCCGGCTTCGACAATTACGTGGCGGCGCTCACTGACGAGCGGGTGCGGCGGGCGCTGTTCATCACCATGGTCTATGCCGTCTCCACCACGGCAGTGACGCTGCTGATCGCGGTGGGGCTCGCGGCGATCCTCGCCGGGCCGGTGCGCGGCAACAACGTCATCCGCGCCATCATCTTTTTTCCCTACATCGTGTCGTTCGTCATCGTCGCCTTGATGTGGAAGAGCCTGCTCGACCCCTATACCGGCATCCTCAACTCGATCCTCTACCTGTTCGGCCTGCCCGGCCAGGCGTGGTTGTCGACCCCGTCGACGGCGCTGCCGACCATGGTCGCGATCACCGTGTGGAAGGATGTCGGCTACGCCATGCTGATCTACATCGCGGCGATCCAGGGCATCCCGAATTCGCTCTACGAGGCGGCGAGCCTCGATGGTGCGACACCGCGGCAGATGTTCTTTTCCATCACCCTGCCGCTGCTTGCGCCAACGACGCTGTTCCTCGCGGTGATCTCGATGATCAGCCACCTGCAGGATATCTCGGCGCCCTACCTGCTGACCGGCGGCGGTCCGGCCAACGCGACGCGGCTCTACAGCCTGCACGTCTACGAGGCGGCGTTCGTCGAACTCAATATCGGCTACGCCTCGGCGCTGAGCTTTCTGATGTTCATCATCATCCTCGTCATCACCTTCATCCAGTTCCGCCTGCTCGGGCGGGAAGTGAGCTACGCATGAGCGAGATGATGCACCGCCGCAGCCTCGCGGCGCAGGTCGGAGTCTACGCCGTGCTGGGCATCTGTGTGCTGCTGGCGGCGTTCCCGTTCCTCTACATGGTGTCGCTGTCGCTGCAGTCGGATGCGGATCTGTTCTCCGGCGTGCCGGTGATCATCCCGAGCCAATTCCAGTTCAGCAACTATGTCGACATCTGGGAGCGGGCGCCGTTCGCGCGCTTCGTGCTCAACAGCTTCATCATCGCCGGCGGCATCACCGCGCTGCACCTGATCTTCGATCCGCTGATCGGCTACGTGTTCGCCAAGATGCAGTTTCCCGGCAAGGCGCCGATGTTCGCAGCGCTGCTGGCGACGCTGATGCTGCCGTTTTTCATCCGGATGATCCCGCTCTACATCCTCACCGCCGAGATGGGGTGGCTCAACACCTACCAGGGGCTGATCATGCCCTTTGCGATGAGCGCCTACGGCATCTTCCTGATGCGGCAGTTCATCCTGCCGATCCCCAATGAGCTGATCGAGGCCGCGCGCATCGATGGCGCGGGCGACCTGCGCATCTTTGTCGTCGTGGTGCTGCCGCAAATCCGGCCGGCGCTGGCGACGCTGGGGCTGCTCACCTTCGTCTTCCAGTTCAACGAGTTTCTGTGGCCGCTGATCGTCGTGTCGTCGACCGAGATGCGGCCGATCACCACCGGGCTCACCCTGTTCAACCAGGAGTTCTTCACCGCCTGGAACCTCACCGCCACCGGCGGGGTGATCCTGTTCCTCCCCAGCTTCCTGCTGTTCCTGTTCGCGCAGCGCTACTTCATCCGCTCCGTGATGATGAGCGGCATGAAGTGACCACCAGAAAGGCCGACACCGTGACCCGCCAGCCCAATGTCATCGTCTTTTTCACCGACCAGCAGCGCTGGGACACGGTCGGCGCGCATGGCGGCCGCATGGGCGCCACGCCGAATTTCGACCGGCTGGCGAAAACCGGGACGTTCGTGCGCAACTCGTTCACCTGCCAGCCGGTGTGCGGGCCGGCCCGTTCGATCCTGCAGACCGGCAAGTACCCGACCACCACCGGCTGTTATCGCAACTCGATCGCCCTGCCGACCAGCGAGCTGACGCTGGCGCATTACTTCCGCCAGGCGGGATATGACACCGCCTATATCGGCAAGTGGCACCTCGCCGACACCGAGCCGGTGCCGGTGGAGCAGCGGGGCGGCTACGAGGAGTGGCTGGCGTCCAACATCCTCGAATTCACCTCGTACGCGTATGACACGGTGCTGCACGACAACGACAACCGGGCGATCAAGCTGCCCGGCTATCGCGTCGACGCGCTGACCGACGCCGCCATCCGCTATCTCGACCGGCCGCATGACAAGCCGTTCTTCCTGTTCGTCTCCTATATCGAGCCGCATCACCAGAACCAGAATGACGACTATCCGGCGCCGGCCGGCTACGAGGACCGGATGCGCGAGCGCCTGGTGATGCCGGCCGACCTCGAGGCGCTGGGCGGCAGTTCGGTGCGGCACTTTCCCGGCTATATGGGGCAGATCGCCCGACTCGATGAGGCCTATGGCCGGCTGCTCGACGCGCTGATCAGCCTTGGGCAGCTCGACAATACCGTGGTGATGTACACCTCCGACCACGGCAACCACTTCAAGACCCGTAACGGCGAGTACAAACGGTCCTGCCACGAGGCCTCGATCCGTGTGCCGACGCTGTTCATCGGCCCCGGCTTCGATGGGCGCGGCCCGCATGACGGGATGGTCAGCCTGATCGATCTGCCGCCGACGCTGCTCGACGCGGCGGGGATCGAACCACCCCAGGGCATGCAGGGCCGATCGCTGCTGCGGGATGTGCCCGGGCCGGACGATGATGTGTTCATCCAGGTCAGCGAGGATCATGTCGGACGCGCGCTCAGGACGCGGCGCTGGAAATACGAGGTGATTGCGCCGGATCGCGATGGCTGGAACGACATGGATGCGCCCCGTTATGTCGAGGCGCATCTGTTCGATCTCGAGGCCGACCCGCACGAGTTGCACAACCTGGTGACGGCGCCGGAGCACATCGGGCTGCGGGCCCGGTTGCGTGAGCGGCTGATGGCCCGCATGGCGGCGGCCGGCGAGGCTATTCCGCAGATCGAGGCGGCGGTGTAAGGGAGCCGGGGTGAGGAGAATCGGACGGCCGTGGCGCAATCGGACAAGCTGAGCGAGACTGCCGATGCCGGTACCCGGCCCCCGACCATGGCCGATGTGGCGCGCCTCGCCAACGTCTCGACCGCCGCCGTGTCGCTGTTTCTCAGCGGTCGCGGCGAACGGCTGAAGCGGGTCGGCGCCGATGCGCAGGTGCGCATCCGGGAGGCCGTGGAACGGCTGGGTTATGTGCAGAACCAGACGGCGCGCCACCTGCGTCTGCAGCGGACCGAACGGATCTGCGTGCTGCTGCCGCAACTGGGCATTCCCTATGCCGACCGCATCGCGCAGGACGTCGAGGCCGCAGCCGGCCGGAAGGGCTTTTCGACCATTGTCGTGACCGGTCATTCGATCGAGACCTGGCAACGCGTGCTGGGGGAGGTGGAGGCGGGCCTCGCCGATGGCATCATCGGGGATGCAGACGGCTTCACCGACGAGGAACTGACCGAACTGTTCGGGCCGCAGGCCCGGTTCAGCAAGGCACGGCTGATCCTCCACCCCAACGCCGATCCGGCGCAGTTCTCGGTGGTCAACTACGACAGGCTGAGCGCGCTGCGCGAGGCGCTGGAGCATCTGCGGACAAGCGGGCGGAAGCGCCTTGCCTATGTGCAGAACACGACGCACCGGGCCAACCCGCGCGCCGCGATGGTCGAGGCTTACGCGGCAGAGCATCGGTTGGAACTCGATCTGGTGGGGTGTGTCGAAGGTGCCAGCCGCCGCGAGACGGCAGCCGCTGCGACGCGGCAATTGCTGGCGCTGCCGCAACCGCCGGATGCCATCCTGGTCGAATCGGACTTTTCGGCCGTTACGATCATCGAAGAGCTGCAGCGACATGGTCTGCGGGTGCCCGATGACGTCGCCGTCATTGGCTGCGGCAATGCCGAGGAGGGTTTTTACTGCAACCCCCGTCTGACCACGATCGGGCCGACCGAGATGTCGCTGGCCGAAGCGGCGGAGTACCTGATCGAAGGCATCACCAGCCAGACCTCTCAGCCGCATCGCCGCTTCCTGCTGCCCTGGACGCTGATCAGGCGCGAGAGCGCGTAACGGCGCTGCGGTCACCGATTGCGCGATCTCCACCTTTTGGACGCTTGACGCGCTCCCACGATGAGGAGTATTTGCCCGCCTCAGGACACCTTGCCCTAACGCAAGGCTTTCGACCTGGGAGGGTCGCCATGGCTGATATGCCCCTGACTGCGCCGGCAGTGAAACCGGCTAACCCCAATTTTTCGTCGGGTCCCTGCGCCAAACGTCCTGGCTGGACGGTGGATGTGCTCGCCAACGCGCTGGTTGGCCGCTCGCACCGCGCCAAGCCGGCCAAGCAGCGCATCGAGAAGGTCATCGCGCTGACGCGTGAGCTGCTCGAGGTTCCGGACGACTACCTGATCGGCATCGTCCCCGCGTCTGATACCGGCGCCGTCGAGATGGTGCTGTGGTCGATGCTGGGCGCCCGCGGCGTCGACATGCTGGCCTGGGAATCGTTCGGCGAGGGCTGGGTCACCGACGTCCAGAAGCAGCTGAAGCTCGACAATGTCCGCGTGCTGAAGGCGCCCTATGGCGAGCTGCCGGACCTCACGACCGTCAACTTCGACAATGACGTGGTGTTCACCTGGAACGGCACCACCTCGGGCGTGCGGGTGCCGAACGCCGACTGGATCCCGGCTGACCGCAAGGGCCTCACCATCTGCGACGCGACCTCGGCCGCCTTTGCGCAGAACCTCGATTTTTCGAAGCTCGACGTCGTCACCTTCTCCTGGCAGAAGGCGCTCGGCGGTGAAGCAGCGCATGGCGTGCTGATCCTTTCGCCCCGCGCCGTCGAACGGCTCGAAACCTACAAGCCGGCCTGGCCGCTGCCCAAGCTGTTCCGCATGACCAAGGGCGGCAAGCTCATGGCCGACATCTTCGAGGGCGCCACCATCAACACCGTGTCGATGCTGTGCATCGAGGACGCGGTGGATGCGATGGAGTGGGGCAAGACCGTCGGCGGGCTGAAGGGCATGCAGGCGCGTGCCGATGCCAATGCCAAGGTGTTGGCCGACTGGGTCAAGAAGTCCGATTGGGCGGCGTTCCTCGCCAAGAACGAAGCCGAGCGCTCGAACACCTCGATCTGCCTGGTGATCAAGGACCCCGAGATCACCGCGCTCAGCGATGAGGCGCAGGCGGCTTTCGCCAAGGCGATCGTCTCGCGGCTCGACAAGGCCGGCGTCGCCTATGACATCGGCGGCTATCGCGACGCCCCGACGGGCCTTCGCATCTGGGCCGGTTCGACTGTCGACACCGCCAACCTCGCGGCGCTGACCCCGTGGCTCGACTACGCCTTCGCCGCCGAGAAGGCCGCGCTGGCACAGGCCGCCGCCTAAGCTCGAAGCATCTGGCCGCCCCGGTGGGGCGGCTTCTTCCCCGATAGTTTCATGCGGTCTGAGGTCAAACCCGGAGCCGCAACAGCATGGAGGGCGACATGCCCAAGGTTCTCGTTTCGGACAAGCTGTCGAAGACCGCGGTCCAGATCTTCAAGGACAATAATATCGACGTCGACTACCTGCCCGATCTCGGCAAGGACAAGGACAAGCTGTTCGAGGTGATCGGCCAGTATGATGGCCTCGCCATCCGCTCGGCCACCAAGGTCACCGAGAAGATCCTCAGCGCCGCCAAGAATCTGAAGGTAATCGGCCGCGCCGGCATCGGCGTCGACAATGTCGATATCCCGGCTGCCACCAAGGCCGGCATCATCGTGATGAACACCCCGTTCGGCAATTCGATCACCACCGCCGAGCATGCCATCGCCATGATGTTCGCGCTGGCCCGCCAGCTGCCCGAGGCGGATGCCTCGACCAAGGCGTCGAAGTGGGAGAAGAACCGCTTCATGGGCGTCGAAGTCACCAACAAGGTGCTCGGCCTGATCGGCGCCGGCAATATCGGCTCGATCGTCGCCGACCGGGCGCAGGGCCTCAAGATGAAGGTGGTGGCGTTCGATCCGTTCCTGACGCCGGAGCGCGCCCAGGCGATCGGAGTCGAAAAGGTCGAGCTCGACGAGCTGTTGAAGCGCGCCGATTTCATCACCCTGCACACGCCGCTGATCGATGCGACCCGCAACATCATCAATGCCGAGGCCATCGCCAAGATGAAGGACGGGGTGCGGATCATCAATTGCGCCCGCGGCGGCCTCGTCGATGAGGCGGCGCTTTACGATGCGCTGAAGTCGGGCAAAGTGGCAGGCGCCGCGTTCGACGTGTTCGTCGAGGAGCCGGCGCAGAACAACCCGCTGTTCGAACTCGACAATTTCATCGCCACCCCGCACCTCGGCGCCTCGACCACCGAAGCGCAGGAGAACGTGGCGCTGCAGGTGGCCGAGCAGATCTCGGCCTATCTCAATACCGGCGAGATCACCAACGCGCTGAACTTCCCCTCGATTTCGGCCGAGGAAGCGCCGCGGCTGACCCCGTGGGTGAAGCTCGCCGAAGCGCTCGGCTCGTTCGCCGGCCAGCTGACCGAGACCTCGATCAAGGGTATCCGCATCGAGTACGAGGGCAATGTCGCCGCGCTCAACACCAAGCCGATGACCGCTGCGGCGATCAATGGCGTGCTGAAGCCGCAGGTGGCGGAAGTGAACATGGTCTCGGCGCCGCAGATCGCCAAGGATCGCGGCATCAATGTCGAGATCATCACCCGCGACCAGCAGGGGGCGTATGAAGGCTATGTCCGCCTGACTGTCATCACCGAGCGGCAGGAACGCGGCATTGCCGGCACCATCTTTGCCAACGGCAAATCGCGCATCATCCAGGTCAAGGGCATCAACATGGATGCCGAGCTGACCCCCTCGATGCTCTACGTCACCAACGAGGACAAGCCGGGCCATATCGGCCGGCTCGGCACGCTCCTCGGCAACCTCGGCATCAACATCGCCAACTTCAACCTCGGCCGCGCCGAGGTGGGCGGCGACGCCATTGCGCTCTTGTCGATCGACGGCGAGGTGACGGCGGAGCAGCTCAAGGAAATCGCCGGGTTGCCGGGGGTGCGTCAGGCCAAGGCCGTGGCGTTCAACTGAGCGCGGTATCGCGTCGAGATGGAAAGGCCGGGCATTGCCCGGCCTTTTTTGTTTGCCTAAGCGCCGATGCGGCTGTTCGGGGATATCCCTAGGCCCGCAGTGGCCGGAAAAACGTCTGCAGATCCCCCGCCAGCAGTTCCGGTTCTTCCATCGCCGGGAAGTGCCCGCCTTGGGTGAACTCGCTCCAGTGGCCGATCTGCTGCTGAGGGTCGAACAGCGGGCGGACCAGGTCGCTGGCGTTGAACACCGCGACGCCGCGTGGGGTATTGCTGGGCGGGGCCCAACCCATCGCCCTGAAGGCCTCCCACAGCGCATTGGCCGAGGCGGAACCACCACCGCCGTACCAGTAGAAGCTGACATTGGTGAGGAACTGCTCGATGTCGACGGCCTCCTCGATCGTTGCCTTGCTCGGGTTGGTCCAGGCTTCGAACTTCTCGGCGATCCAGGCGAGCTGGCCGACGGGCGAGTCGTTCAGCGCATAGCCGAGCGTCTTGGGCCGGGTCGACTGGATGGCGATGTAGCCGTTGCGATCGGCCACCCTGGCGAGGAGTGCGCCGGCTCGCTCCTGCTGTTCGGCGCTGAGAGCCGGGTTCTGCGAGAGGTCTCCGCCCATGAACGAGGCGACGGCGATGACGCTGTCGAGGTCGGTGCCCAAATGCAGGCCAATGGCCCGGCCATTGGTCAGCACGTCGAGCTGCGCCGCGACGTCCGATCCCATATCGGTACCGTGGATGGCGAAGCGGTCGTAGCCGAACTGGTTCAGCAACTCGGCGATGGCAGCCGCGGTTTTGCCGGCAGTCCAGCCGGGCCGGCGTGGGGCAGGGGAGAGGCCGAAGCCCGGGATGGTGGGGCTCACCAGGTGGAAGGCATCTTTTGGGTCCGCCGGGTTGGTCAGTGGTTCGACCAGCTTCAGGTACTCGATGCCTGAGCTGGGCCAGCCATGGCAGAGCACCAGCGGGATGGCATCAGGGTGTTTCGAACGGATGTGGAAGGCGTGCATCTGGGCGCCCTCGAACTCGAGCATGACCTGGTCGTAGCGGTTGAGTTCGGCCTCTTTGGCGCGCCAGTCGAAGGCGGCCCAACGCCCGGCCAGCTGGCGGAGATAGCCGCCGGGAACGCCGCGTTCCCAGGTATCGGGCGCGACCTCCACCGGCCAGCGCGCGCTGTTGAGGCGGTACTGCAGGTCGGCAATCTCGGCGTCGGCGATGGCGAGCTTGAATGGCTTGGCGGTGGTCATGGCGGTCTCTCCTCGGGCTGCGGAATGGGCGAACGCCGGCACGAGCGCTGCGGCGATGGCGGACTTGATGAGGGATCGACGGGTGATGGGCATTTCGGGTCGTCCTCGCTGTCTGAGTGCCGGTCGCTGCCGGCTCCAGAACCATGCGCCGGCGCTGCTGACAGAGCCTGTCAGGAGCGCCGGCCCGAGGCAGTCCCACGGCCCAAAATGCAACATCCCCCGCGGTCTCCCGGGGGGATGTTGCTGCTTTTGCCGGATCGGTCAGTCGCGGCTCAGCGGCGGCCCGAGCAGGGTCATGCCGTGGCGGGTGAACACCGCCGCGATTGCGGCCCGGTCGGGGTTTGCGGCGCGCGCCACCGGGCCCAGTTCCTCGTAGAACTTGTGGCCGCCGCCGGGCACATAGACCACCAGCACTTCGGCCGGCGCGTCGGTGAGGTTGAGGAAAGCGTGCGGCACGCCGGCGGGCAGATAGACGAAGCCGCCTTGTTCGACGATCTCTGTCTGATCGCCGCAGCGCACCTTGAACCGCCCCTTCAGCACCTGCAGCGTCTCCTCCTGCAGATGGTGGACGTGCAGCGGCGGGCCGCCATGCGGCGCCACTTCGACGACGAAATAGTCGAACTTGCCGGCGGTGTCCTCGCCGGTCACCTTGAAGATGAGGTCGCGCCCAGGGCCCGACTGCAGCCGCAGACCCGCCTCCGGCGTCAGGAACTTCGGCTTGAGCATCACGTCGCTGGATTGTTCGCGTACCACCTGCATTCAGACCTCCCTGGCGTTGAAGTTGTTGCCATCATTCGCGCCGCGACCCGCTCGCGTGCTACAGCAAAGACCGATAGGCCGTTTTTCATTTCTGGGGTTGCCATGGAATGGGATGATCTCCGGCACTTCCTCGCGGTGGCGCGCACCGGCAGCCTTACCGATGCGGCGCGGGCGCTCAAAAGCAGCGCCGCGACGGTCGGACGGCACGTCGAAGCGCTGGAGGAGAAGCTCGGCGCGCAACTGTTCGAGCGGCGCTCCACCGGGTATCTGCTGACCGAGACCGGCATTGCTGTGCTCGCCAAGGCGGAAGAGGCCGAGGCTGCGGTGCTGTCGCTCGAACGCGAGACCATGGGCGCCGACCAGCGGCTCGCCGGCCGGGTGCGGGTCGCGACCACCGAAGACCTCGCGACCATGGTGATCGTGCCGGCCCTGCCGAGCTTTTGCAGCTACCACCCGCAGATCGCACTCGAGGTGCTGGCGCGGCTCGACCTGTCGAGCCTGACGCGTCGCGATGCCGACCTGGCGCTAAGGACCGTCCGGCCGGACAAGGGCGAGCTGCTGATGCGGCGGGTAGGGGCAGTCGATCTCGCCGTCTACGCTTCGCCCGGCTACGTCGTCTCGCGGCGGCTGGAAGAGGGGGCGGTGGATTTCGGCAAGGTCGAGATCATCTCGTGGATCGAGGAGATGGCCAACCTCAGGGGCGGCGCCTGGCTGGCTGAGCATGCGGCCAGCGCGCGCATCGCGCTGCGCGTCAACACCACGCGACTGCTGTTCGATGCCTGCCGCGCGGGGCTCGGCCTCGCCATCCTGCCGTGTTTCGGCGCCGACGGCGATCAGGGGCTCGTCTGCGTGGTGCCGCCCGAGCAGGTGATCTCGATCGATGCCTGGCTGGTGATGCATCGCGACCTCTCGCGGACCGCGCGGGTGCGGGCGGTCGCCGACTTCATCGTCTCGCTGGGGCCGCGGCTGTCGCGCCGGCCGTCTCCGGGCGACCGCGACTGGCACTAGAAGAAGCGCCCCCGCGGGAGACCCGCGAGGGCGGTTTCCGATCCTGCGACCTCAGGCGAGGGCGCGAGCCCGGCCGAGACCGACCCATTGCAAGGCGACGAGCGCGGCGACGGCGATCGCCTGGGCGAGGACGAAGGCGACGCCCAGCAGGGTCAGCGGAAAGCTGCCGGCCAGCACGACGATGACGCTGGCCACCACCCAGGCACTGTTGACGATGACGATCAGCATGGCGGCGCTGCGCGGCGTCTCCCGCTGCATGCCGACCCAGCCGACAAAGGCCGCAAAGGCGATGAGGAACAGGCCGAGCGGCAGGGTTGCCGCGGCCGGCAGACCGGTGAGGTCGGCCAGCAGCGCACCGCCGACAGCGAGCAGGGCGCCGGTGGCGGCCGTGGCGATGGCGTCGGCGGTGAGGGCAAAGCGGATGAGGTTCATTTCGGGTTCTCCGTCGGGTTTCGCTAAGTGACGGCGACACATTTCTACCTCCCGCTTCCTCCTCTCAACTAACGCAGAGGTAATTGAACCGACGCGGCGAGCGGGTAGGGTCGGGAGCATGACACACGCACAAGCCACGGCCTCCGACCGTTCCATCGGCGACTATATCCGCGACTGGCGGCAGCATCGGCGCTTCAGCCAGCTCTCCCTGGCGCTGGAGATCGAGCTCAGCCAGAAGCATCTGAGCTTTATCGAAAGCGGCCGCTCGATCCCGAGCCGCGAGGTGGTGCTGCGCATCGCCTCGGGACTCGGCGTGCCGTTGCGCATTCGCAACCTGATGCTGCTGGCGGCCGGCTACGCACCGGTCTATCCGGAGCGGCGGCTCGACCATCCCGACCTGGCGCCGGCGCGCGCGGCGGTCGACCTGGTGCTCAAGGCGTATGAGCCGTACCTCGCTATTGCCGTCGATCGTGGTTGGAACCTGGTCTCGGCCAATGCCGCGGCGGCGCCGTTCCTGGCGCAGGTGGAGAATCCCGAGCTGCTGCGGGAGCCGATCAATGTGCTGCGCTTGAGCCTCAGGCAGGATGGACTGGGGCGGCTGATCGTCAACTACGACGAATGGGCACGCGACATCCTGCGCCGGGTGGCGGCGCAGCTCGAGGCCAGCGGCGATCCTGTCATTGCCGACCTGCTGGACGAGCTGCGGGACATTTCCGGCATCGCGCCTGGGCATGAGGGACACGACCAGCATGGCGGGGTGTTCGTGCCGATGAAGCTGCGCTTCGGCGACAGGGTGGCGAGCTTCATTTCCACCACCACGGTGTTCGGCACGCCCACGGAGATCACGCTCAGCGAGCTGGTGATCGAGGCGTTCCTGCCGGCGGATGCGGAGACGGCAGCGCTGTTGGCGGCGGTGGTGGGGTGATTGCTACGGCATCGCGGATGTGGCCCCACCCCCTCCCGGCCTCCCCCATCAAGGGGGAGGTGCTGGGCCGGTGAATCCGGCTCGATCGTGCCTTAACCGCTGAATGGCACCTCCCCCCTTGTGGGGGAGGTTGGGAGGGGGGAGCCCCGCGCACCGGCGTGACGGTTACCCCCGCTTCCACCCATACCAGACGATCGGATCGCCAAAGACCGGGTGCAGTTCGTCGCGCAGATGGACCAGCCCGTGCTTCTCATAAAACCGCCGCGCCGCCGTGTTGCCGGGGCGAGTGAACAGGGTGAAGCCATCGGGCATCTGCGCCTTGGCCTCATCGAGCAGCAGCAGACCGAGGCCAAGCCCCCGCGCCTCGGGGTGCATGAACAGCTGGTCGAGGATGCCGGCTTCCGGCTTGATGGCGAGAAAGCCGATGATCTCCGGGGCGGCCTCGGCCACGGTCACCTGCCAACCGGCTTCGATCTCGGTGTCCACCCGCGCCCGCAGCCGTTCGAGGCTCGGAAGCTGCGCCGGGCCGACGCCGGGCAGGCCGGCGCTCAGGTGCCAGATGGCGGCGATGGCGTCGTAATCGCCCGGCGTCGCCGGACGGAGCGAGATGCCGCTCATGCGCCGCGCCGCGCCGAATACTCGGCCAGCACCAGGCCGGCCGCCACGAGGATCGCGGCGATGACGTGGAACAGCTGCAGCGCTTCACCGAGGACGATCACCGAGCCGACGGTGCCGAACAGCGGGATCAGGTTGACGAACAGGCTGGCGCGGTTGGAGCCGATCAGCTCGACGCCACGGACATAAAGCAGCTGCGAGATCACCGAGGGAAAGACGATCGTGTAGGCGGCGATCAGCCAGCCCTGCAGGTCGATGGCGGCGAGGTTGGCGGGGAGGTTCGCCGTGCCGTTGCCCAGCGCCCCCTGGTAGACGAACGAAGCGATGATGGCGCCGGTGCAGGTGGCGACGAGGAAGCTGGTCCAATGGGTCTGTGGCCGCCAGCGCAGCGCGATCGAATAGATGGCGTAGGCGAAGCAGGCGAGGATGACGAGCAGGTCGCCGAGGTTCACTTCCAGCGTCAGGATGCGGGTGAGGTCGCCATGGGTGGCGATGATGGCGACGCCGACGATGGTGATCACGACGCCGAGCAGCTGCAACCCGCGCACCCGGGTGCGGAACAGGGCGAAGTTGAGGATGATGACGAAGATGTTGACCGCCACCTGCTCGAGCGAGGTGTTGACGCCCGAGGTGTAATAGGCGGCGACGTAAACCAGCACGTTGAAGGTGGCGAAGCCGACAGCGCCATAGAACAGGTACAGCCACCACCTGGCCCGGATCACCGGCCAATCGCGCCTCAGCGGGCCGATGGCGAAGGGCAGCACCAGCAGCAGTGCGCCGGTCCAGCGCAGGATCATCAGCGAATGCGCATCGATATGGCCGACGGCCAGCTTGCCGGCGATGACATTGCCGCCCCAGAACAGCGTGGTGAGGATGAGGATCAGGTACGGGCGGTCCATCAGGGCGTGGAACGCACGGTTGCCGGTCATGGCAGAGGAATTGGTCATCGGGGCCGTCTGGTTCGAGCATCGGCCGCCATCCGGAAAGACGGCGGCCGAAGGAGGCGCGAACTTATGCGGACGCGGTGCGTCGCGCCAGCCCGTCAGGCTGCCGGCGGGATGTTCTGGTTGAGCCGGAACAGGTTTTCCGGATCGTACTTGGCCTTGACCTGGCGCAGCCGATCCCAGGTCGAGCCGGGATAGGCGGCGCGGAGCCCCTCGCCACCCTCGATGCCGAGGAAGTTGACATAGGCCACGGCGTTCGGCTCGCGCACGGCGTTGACGGCCTCGGTGGCCCAACGGTCGAACTGCGCGATGACGTCGTCGCCGCCTTCATACATGGCGAGGAAGGCCACCATGATCTTGCTGTTCCGATGCGCGAAGGCTGTGGCGTCGCTGGCGACGCGCGAATAGGCGCCACCGAGCACGCGGATCTGCCCCATCTTCATCGGCGACGGACAGGCTTCGAGCGCCGCCAGCATCTTTGCAGCGGATTCGACGCTGAAGCGATCGACGAAACGCGAGCGGCACGACACCGCCGGACGCATTTCGGGCGGCGGATCCATGGCGTACATCGCGGAGTAAGGCGCCGGGCCGACCAGGTCGGCGATCGGCGTGGCAATGGCGCGGAACGGCGCCAAGGCAGCGGTCGCAGCGTCGGGTGTCCCGGAGAACGCCATCATGCCGATCAGCGCCAGCGTGCCGTGAAACTCGGCCGCCACGAACGGTACCGGCGGGATCGGCATCACCATGGCAATGGTCGAAAGCGCATCGGGCGCCGCGTCGGCCAGGGCGGCGAATTTGGCGATGTTCTCGGCAGTGGCCGGCAACACCAGCGGACCGCCGACGAAGGACGGCAGCGGATTGAGCTTGAACTTCAGCCGGGTCACCACGCCGAAATTGCCGCCGCCGCCGCGCAGCGCCCAGAACAGGTCGGGGTGGTTGGTTGCATCGGCGACCAGGATGTCGCCGGCTGCGGTTACCAGTTCGGCCGCGAGCAGCGAGTCGATGGTGAGGCCGTGCTTGCGCACCATGTAGCCGACACCGCCGCCCAAGGTCAGGCCACCGATGCCGACCGTGCCGGAATCGCCGAAGCCGACGATCAGGCCGTGCTGCTCGACGGCGCGGGTCACCTCGCCGGAGGTGAGGCCGGCGCCGGCCCACACGGTGCTGCTCTCGGTGTCGATCTCGATCCGGTTGAGGTCGCGCAGGTCGATGACCAGGCCGCCCTCGGTGCCGCTATGGCCGCCGACGCTGTGGCCGCCACTGCGCACCGCCAGTTCGAGATCGGTAGCGCGGGCGAAGTTGATCACTGCCGCCACGTCCGCAACGTTGGCGACACGGATCACCGCCGCCGGGCGTCGGTCGAAATTGGCGACTGCGACGGCGCGCATCTCGTCATAAGCCGCATCGCGGCGCGTCACGACGCGGCCGCGCAGGCTCGAAGCCAGCATGTCGATCTGGTCTTCGAGCGGAAAGCGTTTGTCCATTCCCTTGAACTCGCTGAGGTTGTGTTGAGAGCGCGGCCTCTAGGGGCGGCCGATTGAACGGCAAATGAATGCGTCGCTCAGCGAGGGATCAGGAATGGGTCGGGGGAGAGAAAGCCACCGGCCGCGCGGTGATCCTCCCCCGCCACGCGGGGGAGGAATAACGGAGAGGCCGGCGCGCGCCTCAGGCCGGCGGGATGTTCTGGTTGAGCCGGAACAGGTTCTCGGGATCGAAAGCCCGTTTCACCTGTCTCAGCCGATCCCAGGTGTCGCCCGGATAGGCGGCGCGGGTGCGGGCCGGACCTTCGTCGGAGACGAAGTTGACATAGGCGCCGTCGTCGCCCTGGTTCAGGGCCTTGGAGAAGTCGGCAACCCACGCGTCTTTTGCCGGCTTGTCCGCCTCGCCATCGTAGAACGCCGCCACGTTGACCATGATCGGGCTCTTGCGGTGGGCATAGGCAGTGGCTGACGGGGCGATGCGGCTCACCGCGCCGCCGAGCACGCGGATCTGGCAGACCCGCATGCTGGCGTCGGACTCCTCGAGATAGCCGAGAATGGTTTCGGCCTCGGGGGTGCCGATGCGGTCGACCAGCAGGTTCAGCGCCGATGCCGTCGGGTGATAGTCCGGATCCTCGGGCGGATACATGCTGGTATAGGGGCTCGGCTTGACGAAATCGGCGAGTGGGGTCGCCAAAGCCCGGAACGGCGCCAGCGCCTTGTCGGCGGCCTCCGGCTCGCCGGCGAAGGCCAGCATGGAAAGGATCACCAGCTTGCCGTGCTGCTCGGCCGGCAGGAACGGCATGGGCGGGGCCGGCATGACGTTGGCAATGCCCGAGAGTTCTTCAGGCGCCGCCTTGGCAGCCGCAACGAAACCGGCAATGGTCCTGGCCGTGGCCGGCAATACCAGCATGCCGCCGGTGAAGGCGGGGAGCGGATGGAGCCGGAACTTCAGCCGGGCGACGACGCCGAAATTGCCGCCGCCACCGCGCAGCGCCCAGAACAGTTCGGGGTGGTTGGCCTCGTCGGCGAGCACCTGCTTGCCGTCGGCAGCAACAAGTTCGACGGCGAGGAGCGAGTCGATCGAGAGGCCGTATTTGCGCGCGAGGTAGCCGACGCCACCGCCGAGCGTGATGCCGCTGACGCCGACCGAGCCGGTATCACCGAAGCCGACCACCAGCTGGTGTGGGGCAAGCGCCTCGGTCAGCTCGCCGGCGGTGACGCCGGCGCCGACCCACACCGTGCGGTTGGCAGCGTCGATCGCGATGTCCTTGAGGTCGCGGAGGTCGATGACGAGACCGCCATCGGTGGTCGAGTGGCCGGCGCCACTGTGGCCGCCGCTGCGGATGGCAAGCTCGAGCCTGTTGTCGCGGGCATAGGCGATGGCTGCGGCAATATCGGCTGCATCGCTGACCCGGACGATATGGGCGGGCCGCTTGTCGGGGCCGCCATACATCACGGTGCGCAGCTTGTCGTAGTCGGTATCGGAGGCGGTGACGATCCGGCCGGCAGAGCCAGCGGGCAGGCGGAAGGCATTCGCGGCAGTCGAGAGGGGCATAACCTTGTCCTCAGGTTCTCGGGTTGGCGCGCTGGGTTGCGGTAACATGGGTGTGACTATCCGTGATTGCTAGAGGGGCCCCGGCAGGTCGCGAGATCGAACCGGCAAACGCTGCGATTTTCCTGATCATGTGAGGCTGGGTGCGACGTGACGGGATTTGTCATCTGAGAAGGACTGCTCTAAAGGACATCCGCAACTACCTCGGACTTCCATGAGCGGAAGCCGCGCTGGTCAGCTTGCAGCAAATGAAACTGATCTTTGCGGTCCGCCGGCGAGACGCCGGCCGGGCTGCCGCTTCCTGAGGGGCAACAAGCGCATGGCAAACGTGATCGTCGTCGGCAGCCAGTGGGGTGACGAGGGCAAGGGCAAGATCGTCGACTGGCTGTCGGAGCGCGCCGACGTCGTCGTGCGCTACCAGGGCGGTCACAATGCCGGTCATACCCTGGTCATCGACGGCACCAGCTACAAGCTGGCGCTGCTGCCCTCGGGCGTGGTGCGCGGCAAGCTGAGCGTCATCGGCAATGGCGTGGTGGTCGATCCGCACCACTTTGTCACCGAGGTCGAAAAGATCGGCGCCCAGGGCATCGAGATCACCCCCGAGGTGCTGAAGATCGCCGACAATGCGCCGCTGATCCTGAGTCTGCATCGTGAACTCGACGCGGTGCGCGAGAGCGGCAACTCGGGGCTGAAGATCGGCACCACCCGTCGCGGCATCGGCCCGGCCTATGAAGACAAGGTCGGCCGGCGCGCCATCCGGGTCTGCGATCTCGCCGAGCCCGAGACGCTGATGCCCAAGATCGAGCGGCTGCTGGCGCACCACAATGCGCTGCGCCGCGGCATGGGACTTGCCGAGCTCTCCGCCGAAGCGCTCTACAACGAATTGACCGAAGTCGCCGGCAAGATCCTGCCTTATGTCGACCAGGTCTGGCGGCTGCTCGACGAGAAGCGCCGCGCCGGGGCGCGCATCCTGTTCGAGGGCGCGCAGGGCGCCCTGCTCGACAACGACCACGGCACCTATCCGTTCGTCACCTCGTCGAACACCGTGGCGGGCCAGGCCTCGGCCGGCTCGGGTCTCGGGCCGACGGCGATCGGATATGTGCTGGGGATCACCAAGGCCTACACCACTCGCGTCGGCGAGGGGCCGTTCCCGTGCGAACTCGATGACGAGATCGGCCGGCACCTGTCGACGGTGGGTCGCGAAGTCGGCGTCAACACCGGCCGGCCGCGCCGCTGCGGCTGGTTCGACGCGGTGCTGGTACGCCAGACGGTGAGAACTTCGGGGATAAACGGCATCGCGCTGACGAAACTGGATGTTCTTGACGGCCTCAAAGAGCTCAAAGTGTGCGTGGGCTACGAGCTCAATGGTCAAAAAATTGACTACTTGCCTGCCTCAATGGGAGCACAAGCTGCTGTTAAGCCGATCTACGAGACCCTCGAGGGGTGGTCGGAAACAACGGCAGGGGCGAGAAGCTGGTCTGAACTCCCGGCCCAGGCGGTAAAGTACGTCAGATACATCGAAGAGCTGATCGGGGCACCGGTCGCCATGCTCTCCACCAGCCCGGAAAGGCTGGACACCATACTGGTTCAGGACCCGTTCCAAGATTGAGTTTTTTTCGGTAGAACAGGCCCCCTAAATTACGGATGTCGCTTAGCCAATGGCGGACTACAAAGAGCTGTTACGTAGGGCGGTAGAAGCTCTGCCGGAGAATAACGGCGCCGCGCGACGCGCGGTCTACGAGAAGGCGCGCGCCGCGCTGGTGGGGCAGTTGCGCGCCATCAACCCGCCGCTCGCCGCTCGCGACATTACCGCACACCGCCTGCAGCTCGAGGATTGCATCCGTCAGGTCGAGCAGGAAGCCAGCGAGGCGGTAATCGCCGGGCTCGGTTCGGGCAAGGAAGACAATCCGCCACCGCCGCCGGTCTATTTCGAGCCGCCGGCCAAGAAGGCTCCGGCCGCTGTTGCCAAGCCGGTGGCCAAGCCCGTGCCGCAGAACGGCAAGGAGCCGCCCAAGCCGCTGCCGCCGGGTGGTTCGATCGAAGAGATCATCGCCGCCGCCAATGCCGAGCAGACCGAAGGTTCCGACCGGTCCCGCTCGATCGTCCGCCCCGACGCCAAGCCGATGGGCAAGCCGGTGCCCAAGCTGGTGCCGTCGCCGCAGCGCCAGCAGCCGCAGCTTGCCGCCCCCGTGCCGTCCGACGAGGATGAGGACGACGGCGAGGAACAGCAGCGCCAGGCGCCGGTGCGTTCTCCCATTCCGGCCAAGTCGCCGGCCGGCCGTTCGCCGCTGCCCTCGATCGTGGCGCGGGCCGAGGCGGCCAAGAGCCGGACCGGCAATGCCGCGTTCGGCGCGCCGATCGCCGGCGCCGCCCGTGGCCCGGTGCTCGAGCCGCGCCGCGAATTGCCGGCGCCCCGGCTCGAGCCTGCCGGTCGCAACGGCCAGGCCGCGGCCCGTCAGATGTCCGAACCGGTGGCACTGTTCAACGATCCGCCGATCGCCGCTGCCATGTCGGCCGTGCGAGAAGTCGAGGTGGAAGCGCCGCCGGCTGATCCGCAGGGCGCCATCGACCGCGCCATCGCGACGCTCGATCGCGAAGCGCGCGGCGATACCGAATACGAAGAGCCGATCGGCAATGGCGTGCCGTATCGCGCCTTCGAGGATGACGAGGCCGACGAGCAGCCGCCGCGCCAGAACGGCTTCGCGCCGTCGATCCTGAAGGCCGACGCGCGGCCGCAGCGCGAGGGCAAGGCCGCCAAGGCCAGCGCCTTTGCCCGCGATGCGCGTGAGCCGCGCGCGAAGAAGCAGCGCGACGCCGAGCCCAACTTCCCGCGCGCCCGCGGCGAAGATGAGCGTCGCGGCCTCGGCGCCGTGACCATCTTCCTGATCGTCTTCGCCGTGCTGCTGCTCGGCGCCGGCGGTGCTGGGTTCTGGGCCTGGCGCGAAGGCTTCATCGATCTCGACCAGATGTTCGGCCGCGGCGCGCCGACGACGCAGCAGGCGGCAATCACCACGCCGACGGCCGAATCCGCGACCGAAGCCCCGGCCACCGGCCCGGGCAACACGGCGACGCCGGCCGAAAACGACACGCCGACTGCGGAACTGGGTGCCGAAGATCGGCTCGGCGCCGAGCCGGCTCCGGCTGCCGAGACGTCGGCCCTCAGCCGGCTGGTTCCTGCAGCGCCCGAGGAGCGCCTCGCCACCGACCAGCAGGCAACCGCAACCGACGCAACCCAGGCTGCGGCCTCGGTCGATCCCGCCAGCCTCGCCGGCAGCCAGTCGCTGCTGCTCGAAGCCTCGGACAACGGCACCACCGGTGCGGTGCCGTTCTCGGGTACGGTCGAATGGAGCAAGGGGACCGACGAGATGGGCCTGCCGACGCTGATCGGCAAGGCGAACATCCCGGCGCGCAACCTCGCGGTCGACGTGCTGATCCGCAAGAATTCCGACGCCAGCCTGCCGGCCAGCCACCTGATGGAAGTCAATTTCCGGGTGACCGACAGCTTCATCGGCGGCTCGATCGCCGGCCTGCCCGGCGTGCTGCTGAAGAACGAAGAGCTGGTGCAGGGCACTCCGCTGGTCGGTGCCTCGGCCCGGGTGGTCGGCAACTCGTTCCTGTTCGCGCTCAGCGCCTCGCCGGCCGACATCACCGCCAACAGCAGCCTGCTCATCTCGCGCAAGTGGATGGACCTGGCGCTGATCTACGCCACCGGCAAGCGGGCGATCATCACGCTCGAGAAGGACGCCGCGGCCGAAACGATGTTCACCGAAGTGGTGGGCGAGTGGACCAAGTCGGTGGCCGCGCAGGCGAACTGATTGGTTGAAAGAATCACTGAGACGCCCGGACCTCGGTCCGGGCGTTTTGCTTTTGGGGAGCGCCGAAGCTGGTGCGCTTGGCGCCCCTCACCCCGGCCCTCTCCCCAGAGGGGCGAGGGGGCGATGGGGCACGGCCGGCGCAAAGTGCGTCCCCTCGCCCCTCTGGGGAGAGGGCTAGGGTGAGGGGCGCCAGGCGCTCAGATCGTGCATCTACAGCCGCTTCAACACCCGCGCCGGCACGCCAGCAGCAATCGTGTTCGCCGGCACATCGCGGCTCACCACCGCCCCAGCCGCCACTACCGCATTGTCGCCGATGCTGACCCCCGGCAGGATTGTCGCGGCGGCGCCGATCCAGACATTGTTGCCGATGCTGATCGGCTTCTTGATGATGCCGTTGCGGCGCTCCCGCGGGTCGGTCGGGTGGCCGGCGGAAACCAGGTTCACCTTGGGCCCGATCATCACGTCGTCGCCGATGCCGATGCCGCCCATGTCCATGAAGTGGCAGCCCTGGTTGATGAAGACGTTCCTGCCGACGGTGATGTTGAGGCCGCAATCGGTGGAGAAGGGCGGAATGATCATGAAGCGCTCGCCCACCGGCTTGCCGATCAGCTCGCTGAAGGCGGCGCAGAGGCCGTCGAGATCGTCGAAACCGATCTCGCTCAGCCGGGCGGACAGCCGCACGGCGCGCTTGAGGTTCTCGAACATCTGCCGCCCCTCGGCGGAACGGGCGGGGTTGGCTTCGGTCATGGCAGGCATCCGGAAGAATCGGAGCGGTAGTGTAGCGCGCATCCGAGAGGGGCTGGCCAGCGCCAACGCTGCTATCGCCGGTGCAGGCTGACCCCCACCCCTGTCCCCTCCCCGCAAGGGGGAGGGAGACCCTAGCCCCGACATCTCAGTCTGCGTCTCCCTCCCCCTTGCGGGGAGGGATCAAGGGTGGGGGTCAGCCCCGCGCCGGCCAATGGGGTGTCTCGCGACCATCGGCCCTCTACCCCTCGAACAGCCTGCCGTCGCGCAGCTGGTAGCGCCGGCTTGCCAGGGCCTCGACATCATCAACGTGGTGGCTCACCAGCAGGGTGATCCATTGATGTCGCTCGGTCAGCGATTTCACCAGGGTGCGGATGGTGCTGCGGGTGTCGTCGTCGAGCGCCGAGAACGGCTCGTCGAGCAGCAGCACCGGGCGGTCGCGCAGCAGGGTACGGGCGAGGGCCACGCGCTGTTTCTCGCCGCCCGACAGGGTGTCGGCGCGCTGCCTCAGAACGCCCGGGAGACCGACCTCGACCAGGGCCGCCTCGATCTTGTGCTGCCGCTCGGTCGCGCCGCGAGGCAAACCAAGCTCGAGGTTCTGATAAGCGCTCAGATGCTCGAACAGGGTTTCGGACTGGAACAGGATGGAAACCGGCCGCCGCTCGGGTGGCAGCGGCAGGAGTTCGACGCCATCGAGCGTCAGGCTGCCGGCCGAGGGCGTCAGGAAGCCGGCGATCAGGTCGAGGAGCGTCGACTTGCCGGCGCCCGACTGACCGCTGACGGCGGTGATCTCGCCCGGCTTTGCCACGAGGCTCAGATCGAAGTGCCTGGCGGCCCCGGGATGGGTGAAGAGCAGATGTTCAGCTACGAGCATCGGTGAGCTTTCCGAACAGCCTCGGCAACAGCACGAAAGCGGCAATGGTGATCACCAGCATCAGCGCGGCGATGGTGGCGGCGTCGTTGCTGCGATAGGCCCCGAGCGCCCGGTACATGAGCAGCGGCAGGGTAGCGAAATCCTCGGTACCGAACAGGGCGATGACGCCCAGGTCGCCGAGCGAGAAGCAGAAGGCCAGCGCCAGCACCACGCCGGCCTCGCGACCGATCAAGGGCCACTCGACTGCCACGAACTGGCGCCAGCCCGTAAGCCCGAGCGAGCGGATCAGCCGGCCGCGGCGTTCGGCGATGGCGTCGAGCGGCGGCGCCAGGGTGGCGAGCGCAAAGGGCAGGGAGAGCAGGGCGTTGGCGAGCAGTACCACCACCGGCGCCGCCGCTTCAGGCAGCATGCCGGCATTGCGCACGAGGAGGAAGGCGCCGAGCGACAGCACCACGGCGGGGACCGCGAGATAGGCATAGGCCGGGGCCCCGATACCGATGCGCAGCAGCGGGATGCCGGAGGCCGCGCGGCCCATGCCGATGCCCAGCGCCAGCAGCAGGGTGAGGATGGCCGAACCGGAGCCGAGCGCCAGGCTGGTGCCGAGCGCCTTCCAGAAGCTCGGGCGGCTCGCGACGTCGACGATGCCGGGGCCGATGCCGTCGAGCAGGATGGCGAGCAGCGGCAGCGCGAAACCGACAATGCCGACGAGCAGCACCGTCCATTGCGCGATCCGCGCCAATGCGCCATCGCGCCAGCGCGGCGGAGCCGATCCGCCTGTACTGGCCGATATCGGCGCGAAGGCGGAGGCGGCAATGATGATGGCCGAGCAGATGCCGATCTGTACCAGGGCCAGCGTCACCGCGCCGCGGAGGTCGAAATCGAGCCGTACGGCGGCATAGATCGCCACCTCCAGCGTCTGGTTGGCCGGGCCGCCACCGAGCAACAGCACGATGGGAAAGCTGGTGAAGGCGAGGAGGAAGATGATGGCGGCGAGGCCCGGCAGCGTGGTGCGCAACATCGGCCAGTCGATCACCCTGAACCGCTGCCAGGCGCCCAGCCCCAGGCTCTGGCCGGTCTTCAGGCGTTTTTCGGGAATGGCGTCGAGCCGCGCCAGGAGGATGCGGGCGGCAAAGGAAGCATCGAGGATGACATGGGCCGCGAGGATGCCGCCGAGGCCGAACAGCGGCACTTCGAGCGGCTGGCCGGTCAGGGCCAGCGACAGCTGGTTGATCCAGCCGGCGCGGCCCCAGACCGCCAGCAGCCCGAAGGCGACGATCAGCCCGGGGGTGACGATGGCGGAGGCGAATAATCCGACGACGAGATCGCGGCCGGGGAAGCGCAGCCGGTTCAGCGCCCAGGCGAGCGCCGTGCCGACGAGCAGCGACAGCACGGTGCTGAGCCCGGCCTGGATGCTGGTCATCGACACCAGATGCCAGACATCGACGCTCGATTGCCGCGACGGCTCGCCCGCCGCAGTGGCGAGGATCGCCAGCAGCACCAGCGCCACCAGGGCGGCGATGGCGGCAGCGATGGCCGCCCCGGCGAGGAGCCGGAGCGGCCGGTGCGGCAGCACCAGGTTACTGGAGCGCGGCGAGAGCAGCATCCACCCAGGCCCGGCCATTGGCGGCAAGCGCGGCTTCATCGACCGGCAGCACCTTTGCCGGCGGCGTGCCGAACGCAGCCGGCAGGTCAGCGCCGATGTCGATCACCGGGTACATCCAGTTGGTGGTCGGGATCACCTTCTGCGCTTCGGGGGTGACGAGATAGGCGAGGAAGGCCTTGCCGAGCTCTGCCTGTCTGGCGCTCTTCAGCAGGCCCGCCACTTCGACCTGCGGCACGAAGCCTTCGGTGAACGGGGCGTAGGCGTACTTGTCGTCATTCTCGGCGACGGCATGATAGGCGGGCGAGGTGGTGTAGCTCAGCACCATGTCGGCCTGGCCGTCGAGGAACAGGCCATAGGCCTCCGACCAACCGCGCGTCATGGTGAGGACGTGCGGCTTCAGGCCCTTCCAGATCTCGGGGGCGCGTTCGCCATAGGCGGCCTGGACCCACAGGACGTTGCCGAGCCCGGGCGTCGACGAGCGCGGATCCTCGATGACGACCTTGAAGCTCGCGGGCAGTGCAATGAGCTCTTCGAACGAGGTCGGCGGGTTCGGCGTCTTCTCCTTGTTGTAGACGAAGGCGAAGTAGCCGTAGTCGAACGGCACGAACTCGGCGTCGCTCCACGGCAGGGACAGACCCTCGAGGGTCAGCCCGTGCGGTGCGAACAGCCCGGTGGTGCGGGCTTCGCCGGAGGTGGCGGTGTCGAGGCCGACGACCAGGTCGGCCTTGGTCGAGGCGCCTTCAAGCTGCACCTTGCGCAGCGTCGAGATGGCATCCTCGGAGGTGGTGAACTGCACGGTGCAGCCGCAGGTTTTCTCGAACCCGGCCTTCAGCGCCGGGCCCGGGCCCCACTCGGCGGCGAAGCTGTCATAGGTGTAGACGTTGAGCGTCGGCTTGTCCTCGGCGAGGACAGGCAGTGCGGTGGCGCAGATGACTGCCGCCAACGCGAAGCGTGCGAACGAGCGCATATTTCGTTCCCTTCGGTTGCGGCCATGTGAATGAAGGGGACGTCAATGGATCGGACGCCTCGGCGCCCTTGCCATCTCGAACTTCCTCCGCCAGCATGACCTGGTTCAGGTTCAATGGGTAACTCTCAGCTCCGGAAGATCCGGAACACCCCAGCGAGACAGCTGACAGATAGACAGAGTTTTCCCTCCGTGCAAGCGCGTGCCCCCCAGACTTCCGTTGCGGTCTTTGACGACCTCATGGTCATCGTTGGCGGCGGGACGGTCGATTTCGACCTCCTGCGCGAACTCTACGCCTCGGGCGGCCACCTGGTGGGCGCCGATGGCGGCGCTGACCAGATCGTCGAGGCCGGCCTCAAGCCCGAGCTGATCATCGGCGATTTCGATTCGTTGAAAAACCCGCACTCCTGGCTGGGCAAGACCCGGCTGATGCAGATCGGCGAGCAGGAAACCACCGATTTCGAGAAGGCGCTGTATTCGACCCGCGCCCCGGTGACGGTGGCGCTCGGGATGACCGGGCGGCGCTTCGACCACACCCTCGCGGCGCTCGACGCGGTCACCAAGTATGCGGCAAAGCGCAAGATCGTGCTGGTTGACGAGGAAGACGTGGCGCTGCCGCTGACCAAGGCGTTCTCGTTCAGCGTCGACCCGGGCGAGCGCGTCTCGATCCACCCGCTGGCGCCGGTGACCTTCTGGGGTTCGGAAGGGCTGAAATACCCGCTCGATGCGGTCAAGCTCGCGCCGGGGGTACGGACGGGGACATCGAACGAGGCGCTGACCGGGCCGTTCCGCATCGTGCCGGAAGAGGGCGTGCACGCACCGTACCTGTTGATCCTGCCGCGGAAATACCTGGCGCAACTGATCGCCAAGCTGCTGCTGGAGAAACGGTAGGCAGCTGACTGACAGAGACGGCCCCTCCCATCCTCCCCCCAAGCGGGAGGGCTATCGCATATGGCTGATGCGCACCGGCCTTTCAGTGCTCCTCCACCGTGAAACGGGGGAGGGGGACCGCCGAAGGCGGTGGAGGGGGCTGCAGGATGCGCCGGTTTGTGGGGCCGCCCCCTCCACCAGCTTCGCTGGTCCCCCTCCCCCGCTGCGCGGTGGAGGAGCACTGAGAGCCCGGTGGCCGTTTATGTGCGATAGCCCTGCCCCAAGGGGGAGGTGCCCTGCCAGTGTATTTGGCGCGATCGAAGACAGAGCCTCGACTCTTCACCTCCCCCTTTATGGGGGAGGCCGGGAGGGGGCCGCCTCTATCCGTCAATAACCCCGGTTCCGGCGAAATTCTGCCCAAATCCCCAGTACATGTCGCGGTCTTTAAGACCTTGGGGCCATTCGTGAAAATTCTGATTGCAGCAGTATTGCTGAGCCTGGCGGCAGTGTCTGCGAGCCGGGCTGAAGTGGTGTGTACATTGATCGTCGACGCCGAAAGTGGCGCGGTGCGGTTGCAGGAGGGCGGTGGCTGCGACACGCCGACTTCGCCGGCCTCGACCTTCAAGGTGCCACTGGCGGTGATGGGGTATGACGCAGGGATCCTGACCGGGCCGGACGAGCCGGCCTGGCCGTACAAGGCGGAGTATGACGCCAACCGTGCCGACTGGCGGGTGACCACCACGCCGACCACCTGGTTGCGCGACTCGGTGCTGTGGTATTCCCGCGTGCTGGTGGCCCAGATGGGGGCCGAGCGGTTCGGCAAATATGTCGCCGACTTCGACTATGGCAATGCCGACATCTCGGGCGATCCGGGCAAGAACAACAGCCTGCTCCGCTCGTGGATCAACTCCTCGCTGCTGATCACCCCCGAAGAGCAGGTACGGTTCGTGCGCCGGATGCTGGCGGGCGAACTCCCGGCGACGGCGGCGGCACAGGCGGCGGTGGTAGCGATCATGCCCAGCTTCAAAGCCGGCAAGTGGACCGTTTCGGGCAAGACCGGCACCTACTACGAGCGCAATGCCGACGGTACCTTCAACTCCCGCCGGCAGACCGGCTGGTTCGTCGGCTGGGCCGAGCGCGACGGCGAGCGGCTGGCCTTCGCCTACCTGATCCGCGAGAACAAGAAGACCGCCGATCAGGCCGGCAAACGGGCACGCGATGCGCTGCTGGCGCGGTTTGCAAAGTGGGGCAAGGGTGAGTTCGCCTGGGCGCAGCAGCCGCGCCCGGCCGTGGTGCCGGTGATCGGGCCGCCGCAGAACGGGCAGGAACACTCAGGCTGAGCCATTGGGAGCTACCCGACCCGCCAAACGAAAAGGGCCGCCCATCGGGCGGCCCTTTCTCATTGGATCGACACCAATCAGAGGCTGGCTTCGCGGGCCTTGGCGTGGGCCGCCTTCTGCACCGCTTCCTGCACCTTCTCGAAGGCGCGGACCTCGATCTGCCGGATGCGCTCGCGGCTGACATTGTATTCCTGCGCCAGCTCCTCGAGCGTTGCCGGCTCGTCACGCAGGCGCCGGGCCTGGAAGATTGCCTTCTCGCGCTCGTTGAGGTCGCTCATCGCGTTGGTGAGCAGGCCCATGCGCTCGGAGAACTCCTCGGTTTCGCCGAGGGTGGTCTCCTGGTCCGGCGTATCGTCGACCAGCCAGTCCTGCCACTCCGAGGCGCCTTCGTCGGCGCGCATCGGAGCGTTGAGCGAAGCGTCGCCGGAGAGGCGCTGGTTCATCGACACCACGTCGCTTTCGGTGACGTGGAGGGTCGTCGCGATCTGCTTGATCTGGTCGGGGTGGAGATTGCCGTCATCGAGGGCGGCGATCTGCCCCTTGATCTTGCGCAGGTTGAAGAACAGCCGCTTCTGCGCCGCGGTGGTGCCGATCTTGACCAGCGACCACGAGCGCAGCACGTATTCCTGAATGGCGGCGCGGATCCACCACATCGCATAGGTGGCGAGGCGGAAGCCCTTTTCCGGCTCGAAGCGCTTCACCGCATGCATCAGGCCGACATTGCCTTCCGAGATGACCTCGGAGATCGGCAGGCCGTAGCCGCGATAGCCCATGGCGATCTTGGCCACGAGCCTGAGGTGCGAGGTGATGAGCTTCTGGGCAGCGCCGGGATCCTGATGCTCCTTGTAGCGCTTGGCGAGCATATATTCCTCGTCAGGCTCGAGCATCGGAAACTTACGAATTTCCTGGAGATAGCGGCTGAGTCCACCCTCAGCCGAAAGGATAGGCAGATTGGTCTGGGCCATGATGCACCCTCGTCTTTCCCCCGTAGTCACGGGCAGATACGCAGCCGTGTCCAGTCCGGCACACGGCTGACTGTCAGAGATATATAGGTCGAAAATCGGTCTTGATAAGACCCACGGACCCTCGATGAGAACGTTGGTAGACCCGGAAGGTTGCGTGAACCTTGCAGGTGGCTTCGGGTCTGCCTCTCCCTCGGGCGCTCACCTTGGGGCACGTGTGCTCCACCCACTCGGTGTCATCCCTGCGAAAGCAGGGACCCAACTCGCCGCTGGCGTCGACCGATAGATGGGTCCCTGCTTTCGCAGGGATGACAGCCGGTGGAGAGGCGAGACGGTGGGCCAACTCGCACACCACTGCCAGGGCAGTGAGGTTACCCCTGAGCCTACCGTGCAAACGCCCGGTCGAACGGTTCGATTGCGGCTTCCAGCACCTCGAGATCGGGCGGCAGCGGTGCTTCGAACTGCATTTCCTCGCCGGTTGCCGGGTGCTCGAAGCCGAGCTCGGCGGCGTGCAGGGCCTGCCGGCCCAGGCCGGCCACTGCCGCCTTGGCTGCGTCGGGCAGCCGGTTGACCTTGGTGGCAAAGCCCGGGCCGTAGACCATGTCGGCGACCAGCGGGTGGCCGATATGGGCCATGTGGACGCGGATCTGGTGGGTGCGGCCGGTCTCGAGTTCGCAGCGGATGCGGGTGATGTCCCAGCCCTCGTCGCCGAAGCGGGCCTCGACCCAGTAGTGGGTGATGGCCTCGCGGCCATCCTGGCGCACCGCCTGTTTCAATCGGTTGGCCGGGTCGCGGCCGAGCGGCGCCTCGACCGTGCCCGAGGCCTGCTGGGTGCGGCCCCAGCAATAGGCGAGATAGGCGCGATGCAGCGGCCCGGTGCGGCCGTGATCGGCGAACTGCGCGGCGAGGTGGTTGTGCGCCTGCTCGGTCTTGGCGGCGACCATGACGCCCGAGGTATCCTTGTCGAGGCGGTGGACGATCCCCGGCCGCTTGACCCCGCCGATGCCCTTGAGGCTGTCACCGCAATGGTAGAGCAGGGCGTTGACCAGGGTGCCGGAATAGTTGCCGGGAGCCGGATGCACCACCATGCCGACCGGCTTGTTGATGACGATCAGCTGGTCATCCTCATAGAGAATGTCGAGCGGGATGTTCTCCGGGGTCGGCTCGGCCTCGATCGGCTCGGGAGCGACCAGCGTCACTTCCTCGCCCTCGCGCAGCTTGTATTTCGGCTCTGTGACAGCTCGCCCATTGATCGCAACGCTTCCGGCCAGTATCAGGTCCTTGATCCGGTTGCGCGAGAAGACCGGTACGGCACGGGCGAGTGCGGCATCCAGCCGGCTGCCGGCGTCGGCGGCATCGACCAGCAATTGCCACTCCTGTTCCTCGCCGGAAATTTCCTGCATGAGCGATCCTCAAGACAAACCCCAAACCACCCCGGAACTGACGCCGGAAGCCAAGGCCGTGCTGGCCCGGGCGCGAAAGTCCTTCCTGGTGTCGATGGGGCTACTGGTGGTGGGCCTTATCGCCATCGGCGGCGCACTTGTCTACCGCGCATCGCAGAGCGACGGCAAAGCCGGGGGGGACTACGTGATCGCGGCGCTGAAGATTCCGGCCGGCGGCGAAGTGGTTTCGGCGGTGGCAGCGGATGGGCGGGTCACCGTCACCTATCGGCTCGGCCCGATCACCAGCGTGCGCATCTTCGACGGCAAGTCGGGCGAGATGATCCGCGAAGTGCCTGTGGTGAGCGAGTAGTTCTCCGCTCAGCTGAACGTGCAGTCGGCGTTCCCTCTCCCGTCTACGAGGGAGCGGGGAGCCCGACTGATCGTGCCGCTTGCTCGGACTCAGTTCCCGTCCTGCAACTCGCGCAGTGCCTTCAGCCGGTCCGAGACGGCCTGTCCTTCCGGCGCGCCGCCCTTCCTGGCCCTGGGGCCCTTGACCGGAGCGGCCTCAGCCTCTTCGGCATCGACGAATTTCTGCATGCGGGCGGCGAGGCTCTCTTCCTCGTCGATCGGGCCGTTGCCTTCGAGCGCATAGACCAGCCGGCTGACGTCGGAGGCGATGTCGTTGAGCCGCTCGCGCAGGTGCGACTGCTCGATGCGATCGCTGTCCCAATCGGCCATCACGGTGTCTTCGACGCTCGCCACCTTGGCGCGGAGCTTTTCCATTTCTTCCTCGAGGCCGAGCTTTTCGGCCAGCAGCATGTCGCGCTTTTCCTCGCCGTCGCCGACCAGTTTGGTGGTTTCGGCAAGGAGGGTCGAGACGCGGCTTTCGGCATCGGCGATGCGAGCCTCGGCTGCCGCCAGGTCGGACTGGGCGTCGCTTACCACGTCGTCGCGCCTCGCCAGCTTCTCACGCAGTTCGGTTGCCGCGGCGCGCGCCTCGGCGCCGGATTTGTCGGAATTCTCGAGGCTCTCGATCAGCGTGCGGTTCTGCGTTTCGAGGAATTCGGAGCGCTTCTTCTCGATCTCGAGATATTGCAGCAGCTCGTCGATATCGGTGTTGTAGTTGCCGCTCAGCGCCTTGCCGTCGATGGCGAAGGCACGTGGGGCACTGCCGCGTAGGGTTTCGCGGGCGGCGTCGAGCTGGCTGGATTTCTCGCCCAGTTCGCGGTCGCGCATGCGCAGCTTCTGCGCCAGGTCAGCGCCTTCCTTCTCCAGTTCGAGGATGCGGCGGCGGGCTTCGGCTTCGCGCTCCTCGAGCTCGCGCACCACCTGCAGGTGGCTGTCGCGCTCGCCCTTGATGCCACCCAGTTCGTTCTTCTTGCGATTGATGTCGCGCAACTGGTCGGAGAGGCGGCGGCGCAAGGCCTCGACATTCATCTCGAGGCGCCGGGTGGAGAGGGCGAACTCGGCGCGCAGCTGGTCCTTGTCGGCGCGGAACTCGGCCATGGTCATGGGCGTCGCGGCTTCGATGCGCTTCTTGGTGAGGCGGACGGCGCGGCGCCACACGGCGGGCATGATGATCAACGCCAACAGCCCGGCCACGAGCAGGCCGAGCACGAAATACATGATGTTCTCAATGACCATAACTCAACTCCGCCACCGGCAACTGCCCGGTCCCGGGTGTTCGCGCCCGCCACGTTGGCAGCAATCGCCGCCCCCGGCTATCGCTGTCAGGCCGTAACCTTACCGGAAGACGGGCACGTGGTCACGATGCGCCACCGCGATGAACGCCGGTTGAACGGATTGCGCCGGGTTTTCGCGATCGGAACGCGTAGGGCTGATCAGAAGGGATTCCAGGTCGGTTCCTGGGTGAACTTCAGGTAGCCGACATTGACGCCGAGGCGGGCGCCGACGCCCGAGCGGATCGGCACCATCACCACATCGCCGTACTTGATCACCGTCATGCCGAGCCCGCCGATGACATAGGCCGAGCCGTCGACGCCGGGGTAGCGGCCATAGACATCGGACACCGAGCTGAGATTGTAGACCAGCATCATCACCTTGGAACCGTCGCCACCGAAATCGAGGCCGACGGTCGGGCCCTGCCAGAATACCGAGTGCTCACCCTGGTTGCGGGTGTACATGGTGCCCTCGCCATAACGCGCGCCGGCAAAGATGGCGCCGCCGGCTTCCTCGCCGAGGATATAGGCGTTGGGCAGGCCGAACTGGCTGACGGCGCGCTCGACCAGCGAGGCGAGGCCCTGCGCCACCGAGCCGAAGAACTGGTGGCCGGTATCGACCAGCTCGTCGCCCGAGAAGGTGTCGGAGAGCGAACCTTGCTCCTGCGCCTGGCTGAAGGTCGGGGTCAGCACCAGCGTTGCCGCGGTCAGTGCGACGAAGGCGGCGAGAATGAGGTAGACCATGCGGTCGAGCATGAGGGCACTCCGGAGGGGCTTAGTTCGAGCGGCAGGCCATTTACGCGGTACTTACCATGACGACGCTAGGTTCGGCGCATCCGGCTTGCCTGAGGTCATCTCAAGCTAGGCGTTCATGGCGGCAATGATGCGGCAAAAGCGTAAACAAAACTTAACCATAACCGGGCTTCTTATAGCGCTGTGGTTGAGCTCAGGGCTTGTACTTAGCCCCGCCGCCAACGCCGCCGCGCTGGTCGATGCCATCGTCACCGATCCGCTGACCGGGGTGGCGCTCGAGGGCTACGATCCGGTGAGCTATTTCACCGAGCCCGAGCCGGTGCAGGGGCTCGCCGACTATGAGTACCAATGGGGCGGGGTGCCCTGGTACTTCGCCTCGGCGGCGAACCGCGACGTGTTCATGCGCAACCCCGAGATCTATGCGCCGCAGTTCGGCGGCCATTGCGCCACCAGCCTCAGCCGCGGCTATCTGTCCGACGGCAAGCCGCGGCTCTACACCATCGTCGGCATGAAGCTCTACCTGTTCTACTCGGTGGCCAACCGCGAGGCGTTCTTCAAGAGCGAGGATATCTCGGTGCGCGACGCCAATGGCGGCTGGGCGAGGCTCAGCGGCACGCTGACCGCGGAGGAGGGCAGCGTCGCCGACGCGGTGGGCAAGGCGGCGGACGTGGTGCCGGCTGACGGCGAGGTCGCGGAAGCTGCGCCACACTAGGGCCAACCGCAGGTTGCGGTTAGGCTACGCCAAATTGATTCGACCCCAAGGACCCATAGAATGGCGGATTTCATCGAGCTCAAGGCGACCGACCTCGCGGCGATGCTGTGTTCTCGGGTCTGCCATGACCTGATCAACCCCGTCGGGGCGATCGGGAACGGGCTCGAGGTGCTCGCCGACCCGACCCAGTCGGCAATGGCCGACGGGGCACAGGAACTGATCGCCAACGCCGCCAAGCAGGCGCGGGCGAAACTCGAGTTCGCTCGCCTGGCTTACGGCGCGTCGTCGACGGCAGGCACCGATTTCGACACGCGCGAGTGCGAGCGGGTGGCGCGGATCTATTTCGAGATCGAGAAGGCCGACCTCGACTGGCAGGTGCCGCTGATCCTCTTGCCCAAGCACAAGGCCAAGCTGTTCATGAACATGCTGCTGATCGCCGCCATGGCGGTGCCGCGCGGCGGCGTGGTGACGGCAAAGATCGAAGGCGCTGCGGGCGCCGAAGTGTTCAAGCTGACCTCGAAGTCGGATCCGGAAAAGCGGCAGAAGACGCTGATGCCCTCGGGCGCCGAGGGGTTGCTGTCGGGCTCGCCGGAAGGCGGCGTCGATGCGCGCGGCATCCAGCCGTTCTATACCGGTATCCTGGCGCGGATGACCGACATGGAACTGAAGATCGGCATCGAGAACGACGTGTTCGAGTTCTCGGCGACGCCGAAAGCAGTTGCGGCAGCCGCCTGACCTCACTGCGGGCCCGGCAGCGGTCGGGCTCCCGACAGCATCAACCCCAGTTCAGCCTGCCGGCGCGTGCCGGTCTTGGCGAGTACAGCCTTGAGCTGGCTGCGCACCGTCTCGGGCGATAGCGCCAATGCCGCGGCGAGGCGCTGCACGTCGAGGCCGGAGGCAATGCCGCGGGCGACCTTGGCCTCGGCGGGAGTGAGGTCGAACAGACCCATCAGCACCTGGGTCAGCGGCGCCGCAGGCGCGGCGACCGGTGTGACCACGATCACCCCTTCGGCTGCCAGGAAGATGTCGCCACCGGCGCGCCGCACCGGCAGCAGGTGGACCACCAGCGCCGGAGCGTCGGGCACGGCGCGCATCGGGACCGAGCGCACGACCGGCTCGGCTGCGGTGCCGAACGATGCCATTGCCGCCTCGACCAGCCGATCGACGTCAGGATCGGCGAAGGCGAGGTGTCCGAAGGCGGCGAACTGCACACGTGGCGCCAGCGCCTCGAACAGGGCGTTGGCGGCGAGCAGGCGGCCGCCGCGGCCCCACACCGCGCAAGGCAGCCCGACCAACTGCATGGCGGCGGCCTGACTGGCGGCGGCGCGCCGCCCAAGCCGATGCGAGAGCAGGGCGGCACGGGCGAGGTGCGGGCGGAAATGATCGAGCCGCGTCAGGGCCTCGCGCCGGAACGGGCCGACACCGGCTCGTGTCGCGAGATCGAACACCAGCATGTCGCCGCTCGGCACCGGGATGACGGTGCCGGCAGTCCACTCCAGCCCATGTGGGCGGAGGAAGCGGGTGTAGAGCGGGTCGGCAGCGAGTTCGACTTCCGAACACAGTTCGAGGTCGGATGAGAATGCCATCGGATAGTCGCGCAGCGACCGCCCCAACCGCACATTGTCGATGGCGCTGCCATGCTCCCAGTAATCCCGGTAGGCCGCCTCGTAGGTGTCAGTGGCGAGGTAGCCGGCGAGGCCGGACGCGTCCATGGAAGTCAGCGCCCCGGCATGAGCCCCGGCAATACCGCACAGCTGCAACAGTACGGCGGGCCAGAGTTCGGGCACGGCTGCCGCCTCATAGATCTGGTCGATCAGATCGGCGGGGACTTCCATGGCGCGTCCGGCGCGCGGCGTTGCCACACTGCCGGTTGGGATGCGGGTGCGGCGTCGCGTAGAAACGCTTTGTGCCCCTCCTGTAATCGATTTCAAGGATTGTGTAATCGATTTCAGTTTGGTCGAGTTGGCAAAAAATCTGGAACCACTCTCGGTCAATCGTGCAGTCCATCTGCATTGGCATCAAAATGTGATGTCAAATTCTGTCTGTAAGAACTGGATCTGATGATGATCGATAGCGAGAAATACGAGCCGAAAGCGCGGCCGGATCGAATAATGTCTTCATAGCATGAGTTTTTTCGGCCGGTAATACCCCAATCGGGTGATGCGCGCGGGGTAGATCCGGGTGATCGTCTGCTGGCGGCACCGCAGGGAATGAACTGATGGGCGACAGGTGGGATCGTTGCCGTGCGCTGCTGCTTGCCGGATTGCTGGCGGTGGGGACGGTGGCCGGCTCAGGGGCCGACGCGGCGGACTACAGCTATCGGACCAACGAGCGTGACGAAGTGGTGATGCGGCTGTCGGGCCCGATCACCTCGATCGACGGCGCCACGTTCCTCGCTGCGGTGCGCAAGCACGAGCCGCGTATCATCGAACTGGAAGGGCCGGGCGGCGACATGCTGAGCGCGGTGCGCATCGGCGTGATCATTCACGAGCGCTACCTCAGGACCCATGCGGTGGGCAAATGCCTGTCCGCCTGCGCCTATATCTGGATCTCCGGGTTGAAGATGATCGCCGACGAGGGGGTGGAGATCGCCAACCATCTGCCGGTGGCGATCCAGGGCGCCAGCGTCGGCCGCCCGGACGACAAGACCATTGCCATTTTCGGCTGGTACCTGGGCAAGCTCAATATCAGCGTCGAGATGATGTCGGCTTTTCTCGATGAGGCGACCGGACCCGGGGTCGACGGGAATGGTTATTTCGACATGCTGGCTTTCGCCAAGTATTGGAATGCACCGATCGAGATGCGGGCGCCGGCACCGGCCTACGCCGCTATCGCGCCCTGAACCGTTGCTCCCGGCGTCGTCAGCGAGAAAGTCGCGGTCCCGCGCGGCAAGTTCTGGGTGAGGCGCGCTACTGGTCCAGTTCAATCTGCTCTGGCGGCGTTGCTGCAAAAAACTCTGCAATGCGGAGAAGGGTTCAAGTTTCGCTAACCATTCATACGCAGATTTGCGGGATAGTGTGGGCGAGCGACAAGCGTCGATCGGTCCCGCGCCCGAGGTGATCCCGGGTGGGGGCAGAGCAAGCGCGGGTCGCGCGGTGGATGGGCAGGCGCCGCAAAGCGGGCCTTCGACAGCCGCCGAGTTGGGAGAAGCGCGTCATGAAATCCTGCCTCGTGGTCGATGACTCCAGCGTGGTGCGCAAGGTGGCGCGCCGCATCCTGGAGGATCTCGACTACATCGTGGACGAGGCGGAGGACGGGCAGGAAGCCTTCGACAAGTGCCGCCAGGAAATGCCTGACGCCATCCTGCTCGACTGGCAGATGCCGGTGATGAGCGGGCTCGAATTCCTCAAGCTGTTGCGCGGCTATGTCGGCGGCCATACACCGCGCGTGGTCTACATGGTCACCGAGAACGACATCGGGCAGATCGCCCTGGCGCTGAAGGCGGGGGTCGACGACTACATGATGAAGCCGTTCGACCGCGACCACCTCGAAAGCAAGTTCACCGTCTCGGCCACCGAGCGGGCCAGCGTCGCCTGAGCCCAGGGTCGCGCGGGCCGACCGGCGCCCCAGTCTTTCATTTGCGGGGCCTGGCGAAACTCGCTAGCAGTACTGCCGGGCGCAACTACCACGCAGGATAGCATCGATGTTGACGACGCAGGACTTGGCGGCGGTGCCGATGTTTTCGCCCGAGGCGGAGCCGGTGCTCAGGGAGTTGCTGCGCGGCGCCGGTGATATTCAGCTGGGAAGCGGTGAGTTCTTCGTCCATGAAGGCGACGAGCCGATGCTGTTTGCGGTGCTGTCGGGCAGGCTCGAGGTGATCAAGCGGGTCGACGGCATCGAGCGCAAGATCGGCGAGCGGCTGCCCGGGACATTCCTGGGCGAAGTGCCGCTGATCTACGGCACGCCGTTTCAGGCCGGCGGGCGGGCCGTCGAGGCGGCAAGGGTGGCGCGCATCGATCCGCGCCAGTTTCATGCGGCGGCAGTGCTTTCGCCGGAGCTGGCGCGCCGGATGGGCGAACTGGCCCGCGAGCGGGTCGGCGGGCTGCAGAGCATCATGGCCAATGCCCGTCGCAGCAAGGTGGTGATCGTCGGCGAGCGCTGGGATCCGGAGTGCCTGGCGCTGCGGCGGTTCCTCGCGAGCAACCGGATCCTGTTCGATGCCTTCACGCCCGATGCGCCCGAACTGCCCGGCCGCTGGGTGGGAGACCTGCCGACGCGGCTGCCGGCGGTGCAGATCGCCGATGGCCCGACCATGGCGCAGCCGCAACTGCGGCAGCTGGCCGAGGCGCTCGATCTCGATACCCGCGCGAAGGCAGAGACCTATGACACCGTCATTGTCGGCGGCGGTCCGGCCGGGCTCGCTGCGGCCGTCTATGGCGCGTCGGAAGGGCTGAAAACCCTGGTGATCGAGCGCGAGGCGCCGGGCGGCCAGGCAGGCACCTCGTCGCGCATCGAGAACTATCTCGGCTTTCCGGGTGGTATCTCCGGCGACGAACTAGCGAGCCGGGCGCTGCAGCAGGCCAAACGGCTGGGCGCCGAAGTGGTGATCACCCGGCGCATCGAGCGGATCGACCCGGCGGCCCGCCTCATCGAGCTCGATGGCGGCGAGCAGATCCGGGCGAAAACCATCATCCTGGCGACCGGTGTCAGCTGGCGGCGCGTGGCGATCGAGGGCTTCGAGCGGCTGATTGGCAAGGGCATCTATTATGGCGCGGCGCGTAGCGAGGCCTCGACCACGCAGGGGCAGGACATCCACCTGATCGGCGCCGGCAACTCGGCAGGCCAGGCGGCGATGTTCTTTGCCAACCACGCGCGGACGGTAACGCTGCTGGTGCGCGGAGACTCGCTCGAAAAGAGCATGTCGCAATACCTGATCGAGCAGGTGCGCAGCAAAGCCAATATCAGGGTAGCGCTGCACAGCGAGGTGCGGGCGACGCATGGCGACGGCCATCTCACCGCGATCGAGGTGGTTGACGCGCGCGATGGCGTGGTGCGGCGCGAGGAGAGCGCCGGGCTGTTCGTGTTCATCGGCGCCGACGCCGAAACCGAGTGGCTGCCCGCCGACGTGGTGCGCGATGCCCGCGGCTATGTGCTGACCGGCGAAGACCTGAAGCGCGCCGGCCGCTGGCCGGAAGAGCGCGATCCGTATCTGCTCGAGACGAGCGTGCCGGGGATATTTGCCTGCGGCGACGTCCGCTTCAGCCCGGTCAAGCGGGTTGCCGCAGCGGTGGGAGAAGGCAGCATGGCAATCGCCTTCGTCCACCAATACCTGGCGCGGCTGTCGGCGGGGGAGCGGGCCTAGGGCCGGCTTGCTCAGGCGGCAACGTTGGCGAGCATGCGCCTGATGATCAGCTTGTGGAACGGCATCACGCCGCACAGATAGAGCCGGCCGCCGAGGTTGTGCGGGTGGACCCAGGTCGAGAGGGCCGCCAACGGCTCGGGCCCGGCAGTCTTCAGCACCGACACGCGAAAATCGAGATGCCGGTCGTCTTCGCCGAGGATCGCCTCGTTGGGCGACAGCTCGTCAAGCCGGAAGAAACTGACATAATCGCCAACCTCAGGATGGGGAGGCGTCGGCGGCAGGCCGGCACCGGTCTTCAAGCCGAGCGGCGCTACCAGCCGGTTGCGCAGCCAGAGCAGGCCGTTCACCCATTCCGGCATGACGGCCAGCCGGGCCGCCAGTTCTACCGGCGTCAGCTCAGGCTCGGCCAGCGGGATGGCGTAGGAGTCGACGAAGTCGCCCGGTCCGATGCGCTTGCGCAGCAGGCTGGTGAGCGGCAGCTGAAACGGTCGGGCTCGCATAAGCTTAATGTGCGCACGCCCGAGCCCGCCTGCGATGCGACATCGGCGCGCGGGGCTAACCGACGCGCTCGAGCGCCATGCGGGTCCAGCGCAGGTCTTCGGCGAGCGTCCGGCCGGCCGGCTTCTCTTCCGGTGCCGCATCGCCGCGCAGGGCGAGGAAGGCGATTGCCGAGGCCGCGTTGAGGAGGCGGATACGGGCGAGGTCGATCGGCGGGCCGCCCGCGGCTTGGTAGGCTTCGATGGCGGTGACCAGCAGTGTGTCGTCGCGGTCGTCGAGCAGCAGGTAGCGGAAGTCGTAGTGCCGGTCGGTGAGCGAGGCTTCGTCGTAGTCGAACACACCGATGACCGCGGCATCTGGTGCAACCACCATGTTGTGGAAGCCGAAATCGGTATGGGCGAGGACTCGATCGGTGCGGGTCGCCTCCGTTGCTTCATAGCGGGCCAGCAGCGCCAGGGCGCGATCGACCAGGTCGCGATCGTCGGTGACGCGCGGCAGGTCGGTTGCGATCCGCGATTGCGGTGGTGGCCAGCTGGGGCGCGCCAGCAGCCAGTCGCCCAGTTCGCGCGGTGGAATGCTCAGGTGCTGGTCGGCGAGCAGGCGGCCCAGATTGCCGCCCAGCGTCGCCGCGAAGCACCGGTCATCGCGGACCCGGTGGTAGACCGCGAACGGATCGGCGGTGCCGGGGACCTCGGCGCGCAGCTGCCAGCCGGCCGCCGACTGGTGGATGAGGCGTGGCGCCCCGAAGCGGCAGTGGCGCTGGATAAGGGCGAGGGCGCGGGCTTCGCGGGCGAGGCGCTGTCGGCCGCAGGGATCGGTGGGGAACCAGGCGATGCGGTGGCCGGGTAGGCGCGCCGCGAAGCGGTGGTCGCGCCCGAGAAGCGTGATTTCGGCGGGATCAACGGCGACGCCGATGCCGGCCAGCGTCGTCGCGACGGCCGTTGGGTCTGGCGCTATCCATCTGATGACGTTCATGGCTTGAGGCTGCCATTGGCCGACCAGCCGCTCAAGGGCCCCGTCGGTCGCCAGCGCGAGCCAGTTACTGCGTCAGCCTTGAATCGTATTCGATATTGCGTATCTTGAAGACGCCGATGGAGAGCGACATGGCCCGAACAACGACGATGACGGTGCGGATCAGCGGAGAGCTCAGCGAGTTCGTCGCGTCGAACGTGAGCGAGACGGGGTCCTATGAGAATGTCAGCGAGTATGTGCGCGACCTGATCAGGCGCGACAAGGAACGGGTTGACAACGAGGCGTTCGAGAAGCTGAAGGCCGAGCTGCAGCTGGCGTTCTCAGCTCCCGACAGCGCGTTCGTTCGAGTAACACTGGAAGAAGTCTTGGCGCGGAACCGGCGCCAGTAGATGGCAGTCATCATCCTCGAAACGGCGTCGGTCCGCTTTGACGAGATCTATAGGTTCACCGCTGATCGCTGGGGCGAAGAGCAGGCGGAGCGCTACCTGACCGGCCTCTTCGAGGCGATCGAGGGGCTTGCCGACGGCAGGACCAGGTCACGCGTCGTACCGGCGTCGTTTGGGGTGCAAGGCTTCTTCATCCGGTACGAACATCACTTCGTGTACTGGCGACGGTTGCAGGACGGTGACGTTGGTGTGGTATCCATCCTGCACGAGCGGATGCACCAGGAGCGTCGGGTGCGCGCAGAGTTCAGCGACCCCAAATAGCGAAAACCCCGCACCTTCTGGTACGGGGTTCCCCAGGTCTGCCGCAATGCAGGACTGAATCAGGCGACGCTCGATTCCGCGAAGCTGTCGTTCTCGTCGGGCTCGCGCAGCACGTAGCCGCGGCCCCAGACAGTCTCGATATAGTTCTTGCCGCCGGTGGCGACCGAGAGCTTCTTCCTGAGCTTGCAGATGAAGACGTCGATGATCTTCAGCTCGGGCTCGTCCATGCCGCCATAGAGGTGGTTGAGGAACATTTCCTTGGTGAGGGTGGTGCCCTTGCGGAGCGAGAGCAGCTCCAGCAT
>JAESFN010000208.1_pt1 | contig 79676 bp, 67 predicted proteins | sample 9269411 | NCBI WGS metagenome assembly JAESFN01 (sample SAMN14505399, study PRJNA617100) | algae metagenome | isolation source: Iphinoe sp. HA4291-MV1 and co-occurring heterotrophs from trail next to... | place: USA: Maunawili Falls, Hawaii | collected 2009-07-25
CTCCACCTGCCGAAGTTTCGCAATGATCTCTTCAGGCTTGTGCCGCTTTGCCATCGTGGTCCCTCCAGTTGGCCTCTCAGGCCATACCTCAACTCGGACCACTTCGCCGTAGGCACCTCAGTCAAGCACTGCCCGCGACACCTCAATCGGTCCCGTGGACATGTTGAGCGGTTTGGCAGCAGCGACCGGCCAGATGCTCTCCTTTGCACTGCGCGGCGTTCACATCGTCGGGGCGCGCGGGTTTTGCGATAGCATCCGCAGCCGATCATCCGAGTCCTAATGAGTGTCGGTCACAGCACGGGCTGCATGGCCGAGCACAAGGCGGTGAAAGGAACGCAGTGGCGGCGAACCTTGGGTGTGTCGAGGTTCAAGATGGCGCAGATCCAGCTGTATATTCGGCCCCTCGTGGGACATCGCGCCCGACTTCAACAATCCCTTCAACAATCGTGGATCATCCCACGCATAATATGACTTATTATCAGCCACTTGGCTGCGCGAGCATGACCGATTTGGAGGTCCTACGGGGCGCCACTTCGGTACAAAACTGCAAACCCAGGCCCTTCGGCGCCTGGTCGCCCTAATGGCCTGTTCCAGCATCTCTTTTCGCCCGATGATGCGAACTTGGCCGTCATCGACTTCGACCCGGTCACCGATGGCGGAGAATGTAGGTCTTGCGGAACGCGTTGTCCCAGTTCGCAAGCTTCTCGCGCATCATGCAGCAAAACTGCTCGATCAGCCCTGGGCCGATCTCGATGTGCTATCGCGCTCCCTCCGCCGCTGCGCTTGACACGGCATGACGGCGGAATGGCACCGACAACATCTGCCCCCGAACGTCTACGTCTTTACCTTCACTATTTGCCCGCGCAGGTGGCACGCCGCAAAGTGGCCCACGGACACTTCACGCATCGATGGCGCTTCCGCGCGGCAACGGGCCTCGGCGTAAGGGCAGCGTGTATGGAAATGACAGCCGGAAGGCGGGTTGATGGGGCTCGGCACATCGCCCTGCAATATGATGCGCCGCGACTTGATGCCGGGTTCGGGCACCGGCACTGCCGAGAGCAGAGCCTCGGTATACGGGTGCTGCGGGTCGGCAAAAAGGGCGCGCTTATCCGCCAACTCGACGATGCGGCCGAGATACATGACCGCGACACGGTGCGAGATGTGCTCGACCACCGCCAAATCATGGGCGATGAAAACGTAGGCGATGCCGAATTCCTTCTGTAGATCGGCAAGCAGATTGATCACCTGGGCCTGCACGGAAACATCGAGGGCCGAAACGGGCTCGTCGCAGACGATCACCTTGGGCCGCAGCGCCAGCGCGCGCGCAATCACGAGACGCTGGCGCTGTCCGCCCGAGAATTCGTGGGGGAAGCGCACCATCTGGTCGCGCCGCAGCCCAACCTGGTCGAACAACTCGGCGACGCGAACCTCGATTTCGGCGTCGTCCAAACTCTCGAAATTGCGCAGGGGCTCAGCGACGATGTCCTTGGCTCGCATACGCGGATTGAGGGATGAATAGGGATCCTGGAAGACTACCTGCAGAGAACGGCGATACTTGCGCATCGCGCCCCGGGACAAGCTATCTATCTGCACGCCGTCCAAGAGAATTTCGCCCGCCGTGGGCTCGATCAACCGAAGGATCAGCTTGCCAGCCGTTGATTTGCCGCAGCCCGACTCACCGACGAGTCCCAACGTCTCGCCGGATTGAAGAGAGAACGAGATGCCGTCGACGGCATGGACCTTGCCGGTCTGGCGCCCAAGCAGCCCGCGCCGCACCGGAAAGTGCTTCTTGAGATCCCGTACCTCGAGAACTGCAGTGGCGCTCGTCATGCGGCGCGCCCAGTCAATTGATCGGCCTCCCAGCACGCCACCCAATGATTGCCGGCTTTCTGCTCGAGCGGCGGATAGGCCTGTCGGCAGCGCTCGGTCGCAAATGAGCAGCGTGGGGCAAAGATGCAGCCGGGAATTGCCTCGCGAAGAGATGGGACGACTCCGGGGATCTCGGCCAATCGCGTCGTATCGCCTCCGGCAAGGGACGAACGCAGGCGCGGCACCGAGCCCAACAGGGCGCGCGTGTAGGGATGGCGGGGGCTGGTAAACAACGCGTCCACCGGCGCCTCCTCGACCTTGCGGCCACCATACATCACGACCACGCGCTGAGCCATTTCAGCCACGAGGCCGAGACTGTGCGTGATCAGGATGATGGCCGTCCCAGTCTTCGCCTTGAGCTGGCGCATCAAATCGAGGATCTGCGCCTGTACGGTCACGTCGAGGGCCGTCGTTGGTTCATCCGCGATGAGAAGCTTGGGGTCGCAAGCCAGAGCCATGGCGATCATGATGCGCTGGCGCATGCCGCCCGAAAGCTCATGCGGGTACTGCGTTATGCGCTGGGCTGGCTCAGGAATGCCGACCAGACGCAGCATTTCGACGGCACGGTCATGTGCGGCGTCCTTCTTGAGGCCGCGGTGCAGAGTGAGGGTCTCGGTGATCTGGCGGCCGATCGTCAGAACCGGATTGAGCGACGTCATGGGTTCCTGAAAAATCATCGAGATGTCGTTGCCGCGGATGGCGCGCATTTTCCGCTCGGGCAGCTCGAGCAGATCGCACCCCTCGAATTTGATACGGCCTTCGACGATGCGGCCCGGCGGCGACGCAATCAGGCGCAGGATCGAGAGGGAGGTCACGCTCTTGCCGCAGCCAGACTCGCCGACCACGGCCAGGGTCTCGCCTGGCGCCACCGAGAACGACAGTCCATCGACCGCACGCACGACGCCGTCGCGCGTAAAGAAATGCGTTTTCAGATCCTGGACTTCGAGCAGAGCGGCGGAAGCGGCCATGATCTCACATGTTGCGAGCAAGGCGCGGATCGAGCGCATCACGCAGCCCATCGCCCAGCAGGTTGACAGACAATACCGCGAGGGAAAGAGCCAGGCCCGGAAAGAATATGAGATAGTTGGCGATCTGAAAGAGCGAGCGACCCTCAGCCATGATGTTGCCCCAGCTCGGAATGTTGGGTGGCGTGCCTGCACCTAGAAACGAAAGAATGGCTTCGGTCAGCATGGCGGAAGCGCAGATGTAGGTGCCCTGCACGAGGAGAGGCGCAATAGTGTTGGGTAGGATATGGCGCACAAGGATGCGGGGGGTTCGTGTCCCGGCTGCGATGGCCGCATCGACGTAGGGCTGCTCGCGCAAGGTCAGCACCAGGCTGCGGATCAGGCGCACGACGCGAGGAATCTCCGTGATTGCAATTGCAATGATGACGTTCTCCAGGCTTGCCTTGGTCAGTGCCATCAAAGCTATGGCAAGCAACACGCCGGGAATCGACATCAGCCCGTCCATCACGCGCATGATGATGCCGTCGAGCCAGCGCACGAAGCCGGTGACAAGGCCGATGGCCAGCCCGATCAAGGTCGCCAGGATGGCAACGGACAAGCCTACGGCCAACGATACCCGCGCCCCATAGACTACCCGGCTGTAGACATCGCGACCGAGCATGTCAGTGCCAAACCAGTGCGCTTCCGAAGGCTTGCGCAAGCGACGCACCGGCGAGATCGCCTGCGGGTCCACTGTGCCTAGGACGGGTGCCAGCACGGCCATCAGGATCAACAGCAGCAGCACGACGGCGCCCACAATGGCCGTCGGGTGCCGGCGCATTGCATCCTTGATGCGCAGCCACGTGGGCGAACGGCTGGCTGACGCGGATTTGGCCACTGTGTCGGCGGCACCGGTCATCAGTACCGTATCCTGGGATCGAAGAACCGATAGGAGAGATCCACCGCCAGGTTCACGAACACATAGACTGCTGAGAACAGCAGGATCACGCCCTGGATGATCGGGTAATCGCGCCGGATGATCGCATCGACGGTCAGGCGACCGATGCCTGGAATGGCAAACACGCTCTCGGTCACAACGACGCCGGAGATCAAGAGCGCGATACCGATCCCGATGATCGTGACGATCGGCACGGCCGCGTTCTTGAGCGCATGCCCGATCAACACCGAGCTTGGCGCGAGACCCTTGGCGTGGGCGGTGCGAACATAGTCTTGGGCGAGCACCTCCAGCATCGTGGCGCGTGTGATGCGGGCGATCAGGGCGATATAAATCGTGCCCAGCGCTATCGAAGGCAGGATCAGATGCCGCAGCCACGGCCAAAAGCCCTGGCTCAGAGGCGTATAGCCCTGCACCGGTAGCCAATCGAGATCGATCGCGAAGAGGTAGATGAGCAGATAGGCCAGCACGAACACCGGCATGGAGAAACCAGCGACCGAAAAAAGCATCACCAGCCTGTCGATGAGTCGGCCGGCCTTCCAGGCGGCGACAACACCCATCGGCACCGCCACCAGGACAGCGACAATCAGCGTGCAGAGCGCAAGAGACAGGGTCGGTCCGACGCGCTGTCCGATAAGGTGCGTTACCGGCAAATTGGTGAAAATGGATATCCCGAGATCGCCCTGCAGCACAGATGATGCCCAAGCCCAGAAGCGCGTGAAGAACGGCTGATCGAGGCCCAGCTTCTGGCGAATGCGTTCGATGTCTTCGTTGGTCGCGATGTCGCCGGCAATCACCGCTGCCGGATCGCCCGGTGTCAGGTAGAGGAGAGAGAAGACAAAGAACGCAACCATACCGATGACCGGTATGGTTGCGAGCAGCCTTCGAATTGTATAGCCCAGCATGTTACTCGGTCAGGCCATGGCTATTTCTTCTCGACGTTCCACAAGAAGGCAATCGGCGAGATCAGTAGGCCCGTGACATTGCTCCGATATGCAGTCGGGATAACAAACTGCGCCGTGGGCACGAACGGTACACTATCCCAGGCGTGTTTCTGCATGTCATCGATCAGCTTCTTCTGTTGCGCAGGATCAGTGGCGTCAAACCAAGCGTTACGCAACTCTTCCATCTTGGCATCGGTCGGCCAACCGAACCACGCTTTCTCGCCTACGCCGCGCATCGGATAGTTGATGGCCGGATTGGTCATATCCGGACCCACCAGCCATGTATGGAAGATGTTCCAGCCGCCCTTTTCGATCGGCTCCTTGACAGCGCGCCGGTTGATCAGCGTACCCCAGTCATTGGCCGCCAACTCCACGTTGAGGCCGGCCGATTTGAGAATCTCGGTCGTGACCAGACCCTGGCTATGCACGATCGGTTGATCTGTTGCCGAAAGGATGACGATCTTCTCTCCCTTGTAGCCGGCTTCCTGGATGAGCTGCTTGGCCTTGGCGAGATCGCGCTTGCCGGTCAGCACCTCCGAACCGACCTTGCTTTCGGCCGGCGAGCCGCAGGTGAAGAAAGAGGGACAGGCCTTGCCCTGCTTGGCGTCGCCAGCGATGGCCAACGCGTAATCCTGCTGGTTTACCAAATAGAGGACCGCTTGACGCATCTTGGCGTTGTTGAACGGGGGGTGCAGCTGGTTGAATCGGATGAGACCCATCGAGCCCAGCGGATCCGTGTTCTCGACTTTGATGTCCTTATTCTTGGTCAGCAGAGGCACCAAGTCAGGCGGCACCATCTGCCACCAGTCCACTTCGCCGGCATTAAGGGCCGCCGCTGCCGTCGCGGAGTCCGGGATATAATGCCACTCCACGCGATCAACCTTCACGACCTTGCCGCCAGACGCCCATGATGGGGGCTCTTTGCGCGGCACGTAGTCCGTGTTCTTAATGAACACAACCTTGTTGCCTGGCACCCACTCTTCTTTGACCATCTTGAACGGGCCAGACCCGATCGACTCTGTGATCTGCGTGAACGCGTCCGTCTTGGCGACGCGTTCCGGCATGATGAAAGGCACATTCGAGGAGGGTTTCGCCAAGGCGTCGAGGGTGAGGGCAAACGGCTTCTTCAGCTTGAGCGTGAAGGTCTTGTCGTCGACGACTTTCCAGTCGTCAGTGAGTTCGGCAAGCTTTTGGCCCAATGCATCACGTTTGGTCCAGCGTTCTACGGAGGCGATGCAGTCGGCCGATTTTACCGGCTGACCATCGTGCCACTTCAGACCATCGCGCAATGCAAACGTGTACGTCAGCTTGTCGTCAGTCAAGGTCCACTTGTCGACCATCTGCGGCTGGACTTCGAATTTCTCATTCACCGCAAACAGCGTGTCGTAGACCATGTAGCCGTAGTTGCGGGTGATGTAGGCCGTCGTCCAGATCGGGTCGAGGCTGCGCAGGTCCGCCTCCGGCACGAACTTCAGCGTCTTCTGCGCTACGGCCGGCTGGGCGAGCAAGAGACTTCCGGCTATGGCGGCCATGCCCAACGCCGCGCAAACGCCGCCTGCTTTACGGAGGAACATGGGCCTCTCCCTTTCGATCACACCCGGCGGGCCTACCCTATCGGGTGCACCCGTCCTGACCAGCATGGTAGAAGGGCGTCGGTGGGAGTACCAGATGCATTTTCCGTGTGCGCCACTCAACTTGCGATTGCTGCACGTGCGCGCGTGAAGGGGAAACCAATGTCGACGACGGAAATCTCCAATTTTGCGCTCGATCCCGGTCGGGTTGGCGATATAGCCCAAGCAATTGCAAAACGGGACTTGTCGCCTGTCGACGTTGTTCAACGTTATCTAAAGCGCATCGCCGAGGCCGATCCGCATGTCCAGTGCTGGCGACAATTGGACGGGGAACGTGCGCTACGGGTCGCTCAGGAACGTGAGAGGGAGGCAGAGCGAGGCCATATTCGCGGACCTCTACATGGGGTACCGGTTGCGATTAAAGACATCATCGATGTGGAGGGCCTGCCGACGCGCGCCAACAGCAAGTCGCGCGCCGACGCGCCGGCGGCTAATGGTGATGCAGAAGTCGTGCTTGCCCTGAAGGCGGCCGGCGCCGTGGTCCTAGGCAAGGTGCACACCACCGAATTCGCGTTCTTCGACCCTTCGCCCGCACGCAACCCGCACAACCTAGGAAATACGCCGGGCGGATCGAGCTCCGGCTCCGCGGCCGCGGTGGCCGCCGGAATGGTGCCGATCGCGATCGGCACCCAGACGGTCGCATCCGTAAATAGGCCAGCCGCCTATTGCGGCATTGCCGCCTTCAAGCCAAGCACGCGCAGTCTATCTTGTTTCGGCATCACACCGCTCGGACCGTCGTATGACACGCCGGGCTTCTATGGTTGGAGCGTGGATGATGCGATCTGTGCCTACGAAGCGGTTGCTCCCCCGTTCCTGCACTCGAAATCAAGGACCCGCGCTCCTACCAAGTTCAGCATGTGCCTCCCCGATGATCCGCATCTCTCCGACGCCATCCCCGAGATCAAAGCGGCAGTCGCGCGCTTTACCGATGCGTTCGCCGACGCCGGGCATGCAGTGGAACGCGTACGGTCGCCGATCTCCTTCGAGCACCTGTTCAAGATCCAACGCTCCACAGTGGCCTACGAGGCGGGTCGAGCCTTGAAGCATCTGCTCAGTAAGCCGGAAGGATCGGTTGGCGAGAAAATTGCGGCGCTGATCCGCGAGGGACTGGCGATTCCGCCACAACAATACCTAGACGAGCGCCGCACGATCGACAGCATGCGCGATGCCTTTTTCAGAACGTTGAAGGCCGAGGTTTTCCTGTCGCCGGCGACGCCCGCTACCGCACCCGAAGGATTGGCCTGGACCGGTGATCCCAAATACATTTCGCCGTGGACTGCGCTTGGCGGTCCGATCGTATCGGTGCCGGCAGGCTTAGCCGGTAACGGTCTACCGATCGGCTGCATTCTTGCCTCGCGGCCCGGCACAGACGCGCAAATGCGCACCTGGGCACGCAAGCTCGCGGAGGCTAATCCTTAGTCTCTACGGGCCTGCCTACCTCGATGTCTGCAAGTAGCCCTTCTCTGTCGCTAGCTGCGATCTCTCATCGGGAATGCAACATGCAGGCGCCGCCGCGAGACGGACAACACGTGTTCGCGAGGCTCAGGGGTTGCTGCTACCCACTAGGGGTGCAGAGTTGCGCGTCAAGCCCATGATTTCTGATCGCAACGCAGGCTTTTTCGAGATCAGCTTCAGCACCGCTCCGAGCTTTGCCGGCGCCTGCGCCAGGTAGTCGTTGAGGTTCTTGATCTTGCTGAGATCCTCCAGACCCCAGAACGTCCGATACTCGAAATCCGGCGATGCCGACGAAACGCTGACCGAGTACGTGCCGCGGTAGTCGACGCCGATTCCTGTCGGAAGCTGTTGCGGGTCGCCCTCGAACGCGCTGACCTTGAGCGCGAAATTCGGCCGGTCTTCGGGCTCCACCGTATAGACCCACACCACCAGGACAAACTGGATGGTATCGCTCACGTTTCCGCTTCCCGAGTAGGTGAACGTCGTGCCCGAGCGCACATCGGGTCTAAGCTCACGGATCTGCGGCGCAGAGTTGTCGCCAGCCAAGGATGCAATTTGGCCGATATCGAACTTTTCCATCACACACCTCCACGCTCGCTCCTAGAAATCACGGTGCACTTCCACCAGCTCATGATCGAGCAGTGCGCTCAATCCCTCACGGGCATCGCCCTCGGCAGGCGTCCGCCCGGACGCGGCCACCGCTTGCCGGTAGGCGCATTCGATGTCATCGGCGGTGTCGCCATTGCACAGCTCCAGCAACATCCAGCCCGTCGGATTGAGCGTAATGATCCGAGCCGGCTTGGGCCGATACACCATGCACATGCGCAGCTCCGGTACCGGACGCACGACGAGATCGGGGCGCCGGCGCAGCCGGTCAGCCGGGGAGAACCCTGAGGTCGATGCCATTGTTAAGCTCGAGGTCGAACGGATCGGGCGCATCGAAACGCCCGTGAAAGGCATAAGCAGTGGAGCGGCATCCGCCGTGAGATCCTTGGCTGGCGGAGCACTGCCGGCAGCTCCGCTCAACCCTGCCGGAGCGGAGCTCCTTGGCTCGTGCGTGATTCCAGGTCTCAAGGAAGGGCTGCTGCACGACATTGCCGAAATTCACGTACTCGCGCAGATAGGCACAGCCGATGGAATCGCCGAAGGCATTGATCGCCGACATCTGCCAGCAGCAGTTCGCATTGCGCGGGTGCCAGGACTGCATGATCCGCACCGCGGGCGGCGCGCTCAAGCGCGCCAGTGCGTCCGTCATCTCGGGAAGGGATAGGGCCAGCTCGCTCCACCGCTCCTTGACGCCTCCCAGCGGATAGAGGCGCAGGATGCCGACAGCGCTCGCCCCGAGCTCGCCCGCGAGATCACAGTAGTCTTGCAGCTCGTGAACATTCAGCCGGTTCAGGATGAACAACATCTGGGTGTCGATGCCGGCCGCGACCAGGTGGCGAATGGCGGCGACCGAGCGCTCGAAGCTGCCCCTGACGCCAGTCAGCCGGTCGTGGGTCCCGGCCGTAGCGCCCCACAGATCGACCAGCATGATGCCGACGTCGATCCTCTTGAGGCGGGCTGCAAGCGCCGCGTCGATCAGGGTGCCATGCGTGCGCACCATCGTGTACATACGCGGCGTGTTCTCTTCCAGGAAATCTGCGAACCATGGCTTCAGGAACGGCTCGCCGCCCTCAATGTAGAGCCAGAACACGCCGCTCTCGAACAGGTCGTCGGCAACGCGCTGCCAGGCCGCCCTGTCGAGCTCTTCTCGAGCCTTGGGCTCTTTACAGCGGCCATAGCAGAGCCGGCACTCGAGATTGCACTGCTCGGTGAGGACCAGCGTGGTCTTTACCGGCCGCACGAGCGGTCCCGGATTGGCCGCCCGGCTGGTCGCGCTTGCCGGGGCCTCGAACAGGAACGCCGGGTTCATTGGCTTGGCCCCGCGTCATCGCCGCCCGGCGGCGGATACTGCTTGATCCACTCGATGGCCCCGCGGGGATACAGCCGGCCATGCCCGAGCGCCGGACTCCAGCCCTCGAAGGAGCTGCCCCCCAGCTCCTTGCGTGCCGTTTGGAACAGGGCGTCCTTGATGGCAGCGAGGGGAGCCCTGCGGTGCGCTTCATAAAGACATGCGATCGTACCGGTGACGAAGGGCGCGGCAAGGCTTGTGCCGCTCGCGCGCATGCATCCGGTGTCGCTTCCGGCCAGCGCCAGGCGAACATTGACCCCAGGCGCCGACAAATCCGGCTTGGCTTTTTCGGATCTGCGGCTCGGCCCCCGCGCGGATTGATGCCACATGCCCGTGGCGTCCGCGGACGTGTCGTACGCGGCGACAACGATCGAGTCCTCCCCGCACGACAGTGTGCCGATGGTGGCGTCGCGATCGCGAGGAAGGATCCAGCGATTGGCCGGGGAACGCCGGATGCCGGACTGCCCTTCGTCGTCGCGCTCGAGCCAGGCGTGAAATGGGATGCCGTCGCTTGCCGCCGGGCTCTCCGCGCCAGCCGGCGCGGCAGTCATTTGCAGTCTGACCGTCCACTGCTCGAGGGCTGTTTCGTCCGAGGTCATCTCGATCAGGATGACATGCCGGCCCTGGGCGTGATCGCCGCCGGGGAGCTCGATCGGGTCGTTCGGCTTCCCGGTCGTGGCGTTGTCGCGAATGTTCGGCCGCACCCGCGAGCCGATGATCGATCCGCAAACCTCGCCGTCGCGCAGGATCTCCGCCGCCTGCCCGGCCTCGACTGGACCGAACTCCTCATGCGCGGGTGACACAAGCGTCACCGTGAGCCAGGCATCGGTTGCGTCGTACCAGATTTCCAGGCTGTTGCGCGTCGGGTCCCGCGCCGGTTGCGGCCAGAGGAACTCGAATGGCCGGCCCGGCGGAACCGTGTCGGCGATGTGCTGCCACAGCCGATCCTCACAACCGTGATAGGCCAGATTGCCGGCCGCAATCACCGCGGCGCGGCCTTTCATGTCGGCACCGCCACGGCCGCTACGCAGCAGGCTGGCCAGCCGGCGCTCGAAATGACCGTCGCCGTCGTGCGGCCCGCTCATGGTGTTGAGGCTGAGATTGACGACGCAATCCCGCTGCGTCTTGTCGGCCAGATGAAAGACGAACGCCACCGCGTCGATGACGTCGTTGGCATCCAGCACGCGCCGGCCGTCCTGCTGCTGGTGCGTTCTGACCTGCACGAACACAATGTCGGCATCCGGCGCCATGCCCCTCACGATGGGTCGATCGGGCTCGGGAACGCCCTCGAGCGCGCACCAGCGCCGACTGGACCCGGCGCATATGTCGAGAACAAGCGTTCCGTGCCCGGCGTCGAAGATGGCCTGCTGAGGGTCTTGCGGCGTCGGCCTGTGTTGTGGCGACTTGTAGTAGTGATGGCCGGGGCTGTAGCCGAGCATCGCGTAGGCCGCCTGGCGATCGCGCGACGGATGCGCGGCCTGCCATTGCAGAACCGTCTCGATGTGCGCGCGCGTGAAAACGCGCCCGTACCCGAAAGCGAGCGGCTCGCCTTCGATGTCGGCGCACGCGCTCTCAGGCGCGACAAGCGGCGGCTCCGAGAAGGGCGTCTCCGGCTCGTTGTTCTGATCCCAAAGGGCAAGGATCCTGGATTGGACGCCCGTCCGGAAGCTCGGGTGGGCGAAATCGCATCCAAAGTCGACGACGCCGATGATGACGTTCTTCCCGGTTTCGGCAATTCCGTAGTCGAGAACATCCGCCGGATCGGGCGCTGCGAGGCCACGCAAGTCGCACATGGCGGTCTTGAGCTGAGGGCTGAACCCAGTCGCGGCCGCAAGGTCCTGGCCGTCGAAGACCATCACCGAATCCGGCGCTGCGCCGATTTCAGTCGGCCCGCCGCCGAACAGCACGCGCGTGATCTCTTCGCGCTGCGCCCGGCTGCCGGGCCCCGGACTTGGCAACGGGAGCAAGACCTTGCGCAGGTGGCTGGCGACGGCGCCATACTCGAAATCGACGGTTAGCCCGATCCACTTGGCCGAAGGCAGCTTGTTCCGGGTGGCGCGTTGCAAACGCGCAAGCTGAGCCGCAAGCTCGCCTTCGTGCCCCGGTGCGCCGGACCGCGCCACCTGGGGATTGAACGACTCGAGCGGAAGCGACACGCCGGTTTCGTCGTCCGTGGTGAGATAGCGCAAGCGCCGGATCTGCACCCAGACATTCGGCCGTCCCGGCAGGCCTTGAGCGCTGCTGAACTCGAGCCGCGTCTGCTCCGGCGCATACAATACCCTCAAGAGCGTGACCAAATACACGAAGGGGGTTTGCGCGGCCCCCCGGCCGAGGAGCTCGACGTAGCCCGTGCCGGCCTGCACCTCTCCCCCGGACCCGGCGCCCGAGCGTTGCGCCAACAACGCACGTCCGACCGCGCAATCGAAGTGCGGGTCCACACGCGGGCCAAGTCCCCACCTCTTGCGCAACTCGTACGAGCCCAAGTGGTGCCTCTACATGCATCGATTGTTATTTATGAAGTATATGTTGAGCTTAGCTCTGCGCTCAATGCACAGTCAACAGAAGGCAGGATGGACTAACCATTCGCCCCAAGGCGGGCCAGGGCCCCAGTCTCCGCCGGCATCAACACCCTTGCGCCGCCTGCCCGCGTGGCGCAGCATCATGGGCTGCTTGACTGAGCATCGCGGCCTGGTTTCGCGGATTTGATTTCGCTGCTTATGGCGAACAACGCGCAAGACGGTGTTTCCTGCTGGGCTTGTGGTGCGGGCTTGCCGCTGCCCGCACGCTTCTGCTCGTCCTGCGGCGCGAGGGTGGATGCCGCCGCGCGACGGGCCGAGGACGCAGGGGGCAGCCAGCCCTGCGAGCGTCGCCAGCTCACCGTGATGTTTTGCGACCTGGCTGGCTCCACGAAGCTTTCCCTCGAGCTCGACCCCGAGGATTTCACGAGCATCATTCGTGCCTATCGGGACGTGTGCGCCCAGATCGCCAGATCCTGGAAAGGGTATGTTTCGCGCAACATCGGCGACGGTGTGCTCGTTTACTTCGGTTACCCCCAGGCATCCGAGGATGATGCCTTTCGTGGCGTGGCCGCCGCCTGGGAGCTCTCCCGAGCCATCCCCAAATTGGACTTGTCACAGCACTTCGTCGATGAAGCCCGCGTGCGCGCGCATGCGGGGCTGGAAGTCAGGGTCAGCCTGCATACGGGTCTTGCTGTTGTTGGCGACGTCGTTGGCCGCTACAGCGCGGAAAGTCACGATGTGCTGGGTGCCGCACCCAACATAGCGGCCAAGCTTCAGGCGCTGGCCCGTCCGGGCGAGGTCGTGGTGAGCGAGACGACGGCCGCCTTGCTCCCGCCGACCATCGAGACGCGGCCTCTGAAGACCACGGCCAGCCCGGCCGGTGTGCGCGCGTTCGTCATCGCCAACGTGCCGCCGCAACAGGTTCGCCCGCGGGCAACCGGGGCGGACCTGTTTGTCGGCAGGAGCACCGCGCTCGAGCGAATGCTCGCCCATGCCCACAACCGTGAAGATGAGGCGAGCGGGTTGCTGCTCGTCGGTGAGCCGGGCGTCGGCAAAAGCCGACTCGTGCAGGAGATGGTCAAGCGGTGCTCGGATACGTTTCCGACGTGGACCGAGCTTGCCTGCAGTCCCTACGAGGAGACATCGCCGCTGCACCCGTTCAGCCGCTGGCTTCGCTCCGGCGAGATGCAGGCCGATCCCAAGTCCGATGGCAAGACGGGCGTCGCCGCACCGCTGCTCACATCCCCTTTCGACCACCGCCGGCGCATGTTCGGCCATCTCAAGTCCAAGATCTTCTCTCAAGGGCCTCGCGTGGGTCTCGTCCTCGAGGACATGCACTGGGCCGACTCGACCACCGCGGATTTCGTGACCGAGCTCGTGACGGAAGCGAATCCGCGGTCGTTCCTGATGGTGATGACATCGCGTTGGCCGCTACGGGGTCCCCTGGCGACATCGCGACGGCTGCATGTGGAGACCTTGACCCGTCTCGATCCGGGAGACGCCGCAGCACTCGCCCGCGCGCTCAGCGTCAACCGGCCCTTGAGCGCCTTCGAGATCGCCGAGATCGTCGATCGTGCCGGCGGCGTGCCGCTGTTCATCGAGCAATTTGTCAAAGCCAAGACCGGCTACTCCCAGATCGATGATGGCAGCACACACGACCAGATCCCAACGACCCTGCGCGACGCGCTGATGGGAGTGCTGGACAAGCTCGGTGTCGGCCGCGCCATAGCACTGAGCGCCTCCGTGTTCGGCCGACGCTTCAGATACTCCCAGTTGCGCAGCCTTCTCGAGATCGGCGACGCCGATCTGGGTCCCGCCCTCACGGCTTTGAAGGAAGCCAACATCCTCGTGCAGAAAGACGATGCGGCCGATCCTTCGTTCGAGTTCCATCACGCGCTTCTGCGCGACACCGCCTATCAGACCCTTTTGCGATCAGAGCGCGAGCGGCTGCACCTGCGCCTGGCCAACCTCGTGGAAACCGCTGGCAGCAGCTCTCAAGAGGCCACGCCGGAACTGCTTGCCATGCACTATTCGCTCGGCAGCAACTATCGCCGGGCCATCGATCATTGGCTGGTCGCCGCGTCGGAGGCCACGAAGCGCTCGGCCAATGCCGAAGCACTGAGCCACCTCAAGCGCGGCCTCGAGGACTGCCGCGGCCTGGCAAAACTCAAGGAGTCAGAAGCCGTCACGCTGGAGCTGGAGTTGCTGCGCAAGCTCTCAGCACCGCTCGTTGCCGTTTCCGGGTGGTCGAGCCCGGACCTCGAGAAGATCTACGCGCGTGCCGCGGTGTTGTGCAAGCTCACCAAATCGCCGGACGCGGAGTTCGAGTTTGCAAGAGGCAGCTACAATCTTCACCTGCTCAGAAGTGAGGTGCGGACGGCAGACGCATTTGCCGATCGCATGCTCGGCATGGCCCAGCACACGCGCGATCCGGACAAGCACCGCGCTTATCTTCTCGAGGCGTCGCGTTCGAAGAGCCTGGCGGCGTTCTACGCCGGCCGCTACGGCGAAGCACGATCGTTGCTGGACCAGATGCTGTCGCTGTACGATGCGACCAAGCATGCAAGTCATGCGTTCTACTACGGGACTGAGCCGGCTGTGATGGCGCAGTCGTATCTGGCATGGATGGACGCGATCGAAGGGCAGGCCGAGAGCAGCAGGCGGCGGATTGAAGACGCCCTGGCTCGGGCCAGGAATGTCGGCCATGCCTTCAGCCTCTGCTACGGCCTGTGCTTTGCGGCATCCTGCGCACAGCTCTCGAACCGGGCCGAGGAGGCAGCGACCCAGGCCGACGAGGCCATCCGTCTCGCAAACCACCACAACTTCCAATACTGGCTGGCCTGGGGGCATGCCTTGCTGGGGTGGGTCAAGGGCCTGGGCACCCCTCGGGAAGGGATCGATTTGATCGATGCCGCGTGCGACAGCTATCGGGCCACCGGCTCGTCGCTGGTGATTCCCTACTTTCAAGCCCTGGCCTGCCAAGTGGCCAGGTCGGCGGGGCTCGAGGAGTTCGCCGCGCGTGAGGCGGAGTTGCGGCACCGCGCTACGGAAACCGGCGTGAGGTTCTGGGAAGTGGTTCTCCCGCCCGCGTCCGGGGTGTGATCTGCAGCACAGCGAGGGCGTTGGACCTGCTCTAGAAAAGCGCCATACCGGCTTCTTCTGGAGAGACCCATGACAGCCGCGCTGGTTCACGAGAGCACAGCCCCGACGCGATCGGGCGCCATCCGCGGGGCCCCGGTTCGCCTCCACACCGCAAACGTGTCCACGGCAACGACGGGGCGCCGGATCAAACCGTCGGTGCGCCTTGCCCTGTTCGGCGGAATCGGCCTGCACGTTGGCGATCGCGAAATCCCGCTGAGCAGTCGCAAGGCCAAGGCGCTGATCGCCTATCTCGCACTCGCACCCGGCATGAAGGAAACCCGCGATCGCCTGGTCGGGCTGCTCTGGAGCGAGTTCGACGACACCAAGGCGCGGGCCTCGCTCCGGCAGTTGGTGTACGCGTTGCGGGAAACCTTCGACGACCAAGGCCTGACTGGCCTGGCGGCCGACAAGCGGCACGTGAGCCTCGATCCCTCCATCTTCACGACCGACCTGGACTACGCATTCGCAAGCATCGATCGCGGCGATCCGCTCGACTGCCTCGTCAACGAGATGCGCATATCGGAAACCATCCTGGCCGGGCATGACGATGTCGATCCCTCGTTCGCGTGCTGGCTGCAAACGAAGCGTGAGTGCGTGCGTCAGCGCCTGATCCGGGGCCTGGAGGCCCAGCTCTTGGCCGCCAAGGGCCCGATCCAGCAAACCAAGCGGGTCGCGCGCGCTCTCTTCCAGGTTGACCCGACGAACGAAGCTGCGTGCCGGGCGTTGATGCGGGCCCATGTCGATTGCGGCGACACTGCAGGTGCGCTGGCCGCCTACAAGCAGCTCTGGGACCACCTGGAGGACGATCATGACATGGAGCCGTCCGCTGCCACCCAGGAGCTTGTCGTCGCGATCAAGACCGGAACGCTTGCGCCGCCAGCCGGCGGCTTCGATCTGCGCGCGCCGACCGCTGGTGCGTCCGCCAGCGAGCAACCTCAGTTCGACATCCTGCTCGCGGTGAAGCTCGCCATCGCCTGCATGGCCGTGTTGGAGATGGGCCGGCACAAGGCTTGAATGCGCGGCCTGAGAGCAGCGAGCAACGGGCGACCATCAACTATTCGGTGCGTCGTCCGCGATCTCCGCCAGACCGACCATGTCGGTGATGACAATGTGGCCGCCTTCCAAGCCCACGACGTTGGCAAGCTTGAGCCGCCCGAGTTGGCGGCTGACGTTCTCGCGCGAGATGCCCAGGTAGCTGCCGAGGTCTTGCTGCGACACAACCAGATCCAATCGAACCGTGTGGCTGCTCGCCTGACCGTGGCGTTCGGCGAGCCGGAGCAGGCCCCTCGCAGCACGCGCCCGCATGTCGCGCGTGCTGTCCTCGACGATCGCCGAGGCGGCGCGCAGCTTCTCGCAAAGGGTCTGGGTGATCTGCATCAGCGCGCCAGGGTGTGCGCTCAAGATGGGAAGCAGGTCGCGCGCCCATATCACCAGCGCGCGCGTTTCTTCGAGCGCGACGGCGTTTGCCGTGCGCCCCTTTCCGTCCAGCACGGCGATCTCGCCGCCGAGGTCACCGGCGCGCAGGAAGTTCAGGATAACCTCGTGGCCTTCGGGGCTCACGTTGGCGATCTTGATGCGCCCCGACATGATGACCATCAAGCTGTTGCCGGGCTCGCCCCGTCGATAGATCACCGCGCCCTTGGCGAAGGTGCGGACCTGCCCGCGCTGCGTGAGCATGCGCAAGGCCTCCTCCGGCAGCGCGCCGAGAAAGGTGGTCCCGCCAAGGACCTGCGCCAACGGTCGACTGTCCAGATCCGGAACGCTCATGACCGGCTCTCTCGCCGCACGGTGCTAGAGTCGAGTCCCTCTTCTCAGATTGAAAATCAGCGAAAAGGGTGTCCACCATAACCCGCCAGGCATCGCCGAAATACTGATTTCATTGATCCCTTCCGCTGCCACTCTGACCAAATCCAGTCTAATCCGATGCCTTCGGCCTTCAAATTCGCATTCATAGCAAGCAGCGCTTCCTGACAATCGGCAAGTGGGGCCGGCAGCACCTGCCTCGAGCCTCAGTAGGTGGCCTTGATCCCGGCCGCCCCGGCTCCGGATTGGCGAACCACGCCGACCGCCGCCCGCACGTCGGCCAGATACTCGTCGAGCGCCGGCGCATGGATCATCGACATCATGCGGTGGATCGCCTTCGGCTTCTGAACAAGGCCTGGAAGCCATCCCTTCTCCGCCATCACTTCCGCAACCCTGAAGACATCGACCTCGGTTGAACCGTAGGCCACGATCGAGAGGTGCGGATCGCCCAGGATCTCGAGACCCGGGATGTCGCGGATGCCGGCCTTGTAGGCGTCGATGAAACCCATTAGATCACGCGCAATCTGCTTATAGCCCTCGACGCCGAGGAACTGGAACGTCGCCCACGCTCCCGCGACGCCGCCCGCCGGCCGCGTTCCCACGATCGTGGGAGTGAAGAAGCGACCATTCGGCCAGCCGCTGAAGTCGAAGTTGTGGTGCTCTGCTCTCGCCGCGTCCCGATAGAACACCGTCGACGCCGGCTTGGGGCAGAATCCGAACTTGTGCAGGTCGGCTGAGATCGACGTCACGGCGGGAACGCGAAAGTCGAAGTCCGGCAGGTTGCGCCCGATCATGCGCGCGAACGGAGCAAGATATCCGCCGACGCACGCGTCCACGTGCAACCAGATCCCTTTGCGCTCGGCGAGCTTCCCGATTTCCGCGATCGGGTCGATAACGCCGTACGGGAATGCTGGAGCGGACCCGACGAGCATGATCGTGCTGTCGTCGATCAGCGCTTCCATCGCAGCGACATTCCCACGCAAGTCGGGGCCGACGGGCGCGCGTCGAACCTCGAGATCCATCAGCTTCGCGCCCTTGTTGAACGCGGGATGCAGCGACTCCGGCGCGACGATGTTCCCGCGAAGCCGGGAATCCTTTCGCTGCTGACGGCTCCAGTCGCGGCATGTCTGCATGGCCTGTATGATGCTTTCCGTGCCGCCCGTGGTGATGAATCCCTGGGCGCCATCAGGGGCGCCGAAGAGGTCGAGGGCCATCTCGACCACCTCGTCCTCCATCTGCTTGACGCTGTGGAACGCGCGTCGCCCGCCGAGCGCATTCTCAGTAAAAAACTCAAAGTAGGCGTCGCGACCCATCTCGTAGGCCTCCTCGGTGGCCTTGAAGACGTAGAGCGGCGCGCGCCCATGCTTCCAGTCGATGTCCCCGCGTTTCATCGCGCGCATCTCGGCCAAAATCTGGTCCCGCGGCCGTCCGCGCCCGGGAAGACTCTTGCGCATTGCGTTGCCCTCGTGCCTGACCAAGCAGATCGAAAATGCAAGCATGCAGGCTTCGCGTTCGTCAATGCCATATTCGTGTACGACAATGCCGAACCCTACTTGAGGAGCGATTGCCAAATTTCACGGGACGGTGGGCCTCCTGCGCGCACAGCTATGCGCCGCCGGCAATACTACCTGTGTCCGGCTGCGCCGAACGCAGTTGTGCCAGCTTTGCTGTCGTCCGCGCACGTGCCAGACTGCAATGGTCACGGGCTCGTCCCAAAGCTAACATCGGATGGATCGGGAGATCGGCATGGTCAAGAGCGGTCTTACGCGGCGCGACTTCGCCCTGCTGAGCGCGAACCTAGGTCTGGCCACCTTCGCAGCCAGCTCCATCGCGATTCCGGGGATAGCACGAGCGCAAGAGGTCAAGGCCATGCTCGGCCACTTCCCGTCCGCCAATCAGCAGAATTTCTCCAAGGCCACCGGGTCCATGCAGAAGGCGCTCGGAGAGAACACGAAGCTTGAGTTCATTTCTGTCAGCGCCGGTCCGCAGATCCTGACGGCCATGGCAGCCAACAACATGGATCTGTGCAACATCGGCTCCAGTGCCATGATCGTGGGTATGGCTCAGGGGTTGCCGGTGTCGATGGTCTGGCTGCACAAGGTCGTGAAGGACAGCGAATGCCTCGTCGTTCGCAACGATGCCGGCATCAACAGCCTTGCCGACCTGAAGGGCAAGAAGGTCGGCTGCCCGTTCAACACATCGGTTCACTTCGCGGTGTTGGCGGCAATGAAGACCGTCGGCCTCACCGCGTCCGACGTGACCCTCGTCAACCTGCGTCCCGACGCACTCGCCGCCGCCTGGCAGAGGAAGGAGATCGATGCCGCCTACATCTGGCATCCGGTTCTGGGTAACCTTGAGAAGGACGGCGGCAAGATCATCTTCATGACCGGCGACCTCGCCCCGAAAGGTTCCTTGGTGTTCGACGGTATCATCTGTCGCGACGCCTTCAAGAAGGAGCGGCCCGGCCTCGTTCTCGCCTACCTGAAGGAGATCGATCGCATCAACGCGATCTATCGCAACACGCCTGAGCAAGTCGCCGATGTCATGGCACCGTTCCTGCAGATCCCGCGCGAAACCGCACTTACCATTGCAAAGACCACGCACACCATCACGGCTCAAGAGATGATCAAGCCGCAGTGGATGGGGCCGCCCGGCTCCAAGGACAGCGGCATCCTTAACGCCATCGCGGATCAGGCAGCTTTCTTGAAAGGAACAGATCAGATCAAGTCTGTCCCGGCCGATTTCTCGAGCTTGGTGGACAGCTCGTTCCTGGCCAAGATGGCGTGATGCCCGCTTGCGGCAACCGCCGCTGGCGCTCGTGTCGAGGGCATCTGCCTGAGTGGAGCGCTGCGCGATGAGGATCGAGCCCTTCGACCTCGGCGCGCCTTCGCGGCGGGGCACCGCGAAGCTCGTCATCGAGCGCCTCGCCAAGACGTTCGGATCGGGCGATGCGGCCGTGCAAGCGGTCGCCCCGCTCGACCTCTACGTCGAGCCCGGCGATTTCTTGTGCGTCATCGGCCCCTCCGGTTGCGGCAAGACAACCCTGCTCAACATTGTCGCCGGATTCGAGCGCTCGACCACGGGCCGTGTCCTCCTCGATGGCGAGCCCATCGTCGCACCGGGCGCCGAGCGCGGCGTCGTGTTCCAGCAGGGCGCGCTGTTCAACTGGATGAGCGTGCTTGAGAATGTTGCGTTCGGCCCTCGCGCCCGTGGCATCCCTCCTCACGCCGCCCGAAAGGAGGCAAGGCGCCTGCTCGAACTCGTCGGTTTGGCGGCTTTTGCCGCCAAATACCCCTATCAGCTGTCCGGTGGCATGCAGCAGCGTGTCGGCATCGCGCGTGTGCTCGCCAACGATCCGCAGATCCTGCTGATGGACGAGCCGTTCGCCGCCCTTGACCAGCAGACCCGCGAGCTTCTGCAGGAGGAGATCCGCGGAATCTGGCGGCGCACCGGCAAGACAGTGCTGTGGATCACCCACTCGATCGAGGAGGCCTTGTTTTTAGCTACCCACATCGTGGTCATGACCGCGCGCCCGGGGCACGTTAAGGCCGCCTTCCGCAGCCATTTCAGCGAAAGTGCCGATCCTCTAGTCGGCGTCACACCCGAATTCACGGCCGCCAAGCGCCAGATCGTCGAGCTTCTTCGCACGGAATCGCAAAAGGCACAGCGCCAGGAGACGAGCGCGTGACCCCGCGGAACACTACGGGCAATGGCCTAGACGAAGCCGTCCTCGACGAGCTCACCATCGAGCGTCGCGCCGGCCGGCGCGACCGCTGGCTGACCGCCGCCACTTTCGGAACGATCCTGGCGGTGTGGCTCGCCGTAACGGGCTCAGGTCTATGGCCGCCACTCATCAAGCCGATCTTCTTGCCCTCGCCTATCGATGTCGTCGAGACGTTCTTTCGCCTGTCGGAGCAGGGGTACCAGGGCCGCAGCCTCGCCCATCACGTCGGTGTCAGCTTCTATCGCTTCGCCACCGCGTTCTCGATCTGCATCCTGATCGGCGTGCCCTTGGGCGTGCTGATGGGCATGAGCCGCGGGGTGAGGGCGGTGATTGAGCCGCCGATCCAAGCCATACGCCCAATTCCCAAGCTGGCCCTGTTGCCGCTGTTCCTGATCTGGTTCGGCATCGGCAATCTGTCGAAGATCGTGGTGATCGCTTCGCCGGTCCTACCGCTGATCGCCATCAGCGCGATGCAGGCGGTGCGCTCAGTCAGCCAGCGCAAGATCCAGGCCGCCCGCGCGCTCGGCGCCAGCCCCTGGGTCGTGTTCTGGCGCGTCGTGCTCCCCGCGAGCCTGCCCGGCATTTTCACCGGAATCCGCGTCGCGATCTCGATCGGCGTGACAATGCTGGTCGGCGCCGAACTTACCGCCACATCCGACGGCATCGCCTGGATGGCGCTGACCGCAGCCGAGTACTTGTCGACCGACATCGTCCTAGTCGGCGTGCTCATCATGGCCATGATGGGCTACGGGCTAGACCGCGTTGTGCGCGCGCTCGAGGTTCGCATCGTTCACTGGAGCGGAAAAGATTAAGACGGTCCTGGTCCGCATTGGCTGTCGATGGCCGCCCTCCAAGCGGGGTGACGCCCTGGGCGAACACGCCGCCCGCCGTATCGATTTAGCGGCGACCTTCGCTGTCGAACATCCAGGCGCCCTCCCCGCGCGTCGTGAGCGGATTAGATTCGGGGCGGATCTCGATCGAGTACGAGATTGCTGCTCTGTCGGTGTCCGCCTGTCACTTTTTGACCTCGAACGGTCCCGGCTTGTAGTGACGCTCGCCCCAGTTCGGCGTGTCAGCCATCGCCCAAATTGGCTTGCCACCGGCGATGTTCAACTCGGGCCAGGTCGGGTTCGAGCCCTTGAAGTGCTTCTCCATCTCCTCGACCGTAGGTTTCGATCCTCCTTCTTCCCACGCCTTCATTTGTAACTCCGCGCCCGCCATCAGCACTGGCTTCAGCTCGGCCCAGGAAACTGGCGCATCGATTGTTCCGAGCGACACGAAGAACTCGCTCGTCTTGACGATCGCCAGCGCGTCGTACTCGAGCACATAGGGTGCGTTGCGGATGTTAGTATTCTCCGGATAAGTGTCGCGCGCCTGGGCGGCAACCGCCGGATCAAGCTTCCAGAACTCGTTAGCCGTCGCGAGCGCCTTGCCGAGATCCGCCGTCGCCATCTGCTGCGCTCGGATGCGCGCACGCAGGAATGCGGTCAGCAGGTTCGGGTGCTCCTTGGCGAAGGCCTCGCGCGCGCACAGATAGAGCCGGTCGACGAGATAGCCCTCCGGGGCCGCCCACGACGACTTCACGTCCTCGAAACGGCGCGCGCCGCCTTTGTGGGCGGGACCCGCATAGCCAGAGCTGTCGGCCAGCAGCTCGGCCGTTCCGAGCGGCTTGCCCATGTAGCGCAACGGTACCCACACGCCGGCCGCGTCGATGCCCGCGGGCATCTTGATACCATCGTTGGGCGTCATGTTCACAAGCTTGACGCCGAGCTCCTGCAGCGACTTTCCGGTATGGTATTTAGCTAGGCTTGCCAGCGTGTAGTGCGCACTGGTCCCAATCGGCACACCCACCGTCTTGCCGGCGAGCTTGCCGATCTCGTCGATTTCACTGCCCGGCCGCACCACGACGGCATTCGACAGGTGGCTTGCGTGCACGCCGAAGATGACGATGGGCACCTTCTGCTTGATACGCGGCACCATCGCCGCGCTGGCAAAGTCTATGTCGATGTCGAGCCGGCCAGCCACGAACGCAGCGTTCGCCGGCGGCGCTCCCGCGATAAGCTGCGTCCACTCCGTCATCACGTCGTACCCGAATTTCTTGGCTTCCTGCTCAAACAGCTTCTCGTTGATGAGGATCGCCGTCATCGGCGTCGAGCCGGCGAACGGGTTCCAGCCAATCCGCACTGTCACCTGCTTGCTCTGGGCTTGGGCCGCACCCGCAAACGCGGCCGCTGCCGCCATGATCGCCGCTAATAGGAGAAATCCGCGTCTCATCACATGCTCCTTTCGGCTGCTCGCTCGGTTTCAGGCATCCCGCCTCAACAGGAGCCAGATTTCGTCTGCTAGGCGATGGAATTCGTGGTCTGTGCGGACCTCGGGCGCTCGGGGTCGCGGGAACGGCACAATGATCTCCTTGCGAATCTCACCCGGCCGCTCGCTCATCACGATCACGCGGTCTGACAGATAGATGGACTCGTCGATGGCGTGAGTGATGTACACCACGGTCTTCGGCCGCTGCCGCGACGCCTCGCCCCAGATCCGCTGCAGCTCGTCTTGGAGAGAGGTGCGTGTCAGTGCGTCGAGCGCAGCCAGCGGCTCGTCCATGAGCATCACGTCGGGATCATTCGCAATGCAGCGCGCGAGCGCGCACCGCTGCCGCATACCGCCGGACAGCTCGTGTGGATAGCGGTCCTCCGACCCGTTGAGCCGCACGAGTTCGATGCAGCTACGCACGCGCTCGTCTATCTCGCTCTGCGGCATACCGCGGCTGGCCGGCCCGAAGCCAACGTTGCCCGCCACGGTCAGCCACGGAAACAGCGCATAGTCCTGGAACACCACCCCGCGCTCCGGCCCGGGTCCCGTTATGGGAGCGCCGTCCAGCAAGATGCGGCCCGAACTCGCTTGCTCGAACCCCGCGATAATGTTGAGCAGAGTCGACTTGCCACAACCGCTCGGCCCCACGATGCTTACGAATTCACCCTCCTCGATCGCGAGGGTGACCGACTTGATGGCGGCCACGCTGCCGCTGCGCGCAGAGTCGAAGTTCTTTGCCACACCATCCACGACGATCTTGGCAGCGCGAGTGCGGGTCATTGGATTTGCGCCTGCTGCCGCCAGGGCATCATCCAGCGTTCATGGCGCCGAGCCGCCAGATCCATTAGGAGGCCGATTACACCGATGGTGAGCATCCCGACGATGATCGCATCCGTGCGCAGCACCTCGCGGTAGTAGATGATCATGTAACCGAGCCCGCTCGATGCCGCGATGAGCTCCGCCGCCACAATGCTCATCCAAGACACGCCGATGGAGATGCGCAGCCCCGTGAAGATGTAGGGGATGATCGTCGGCAGCACGACGTGCGTCATCAGTCGCCGGCGAGTGGCCCCGAGCGACAGCGCGGCGCGCACGTGCAGTTTGTCGACCGCGCGCGCTCCCGCCATTGTGTTGATCAGGACCGCGAAGAACGCCGCCAGGAAGGTGATGAACACAACCGAAAGCGTGCCGATACCGAGCCAAAGGATCGACAGCGGCACCCAGGCGAGTGGCGGGATCGGGCGAAACAAGCTCAGCAATCCGTCAAGCAGTCGCTCCAGCGTGCGCGACAACCCCATCGCGAGCCCGAGGGGCACGCCGAGCCCTAGCGCTGCGAGGTTGGCGTAGAAAATACGAGCGAGGCTCGCCTGGGTGTGCTGGAGCAGCTCGCCGTTGCCAATAACCTTCAGAAAGAACCTGGCGACCGAAACCGGGGACGGCAGCAGCGCCGGATGAAAAGGCCTGAACACTTCTGTAAAAAAGTACCACACCGCGACAAACAGCGTCGGCAGCACCAGCCGCAATCCGGCGACCTTGATGCGCGATCTGCTCACGCGCCGCCTCCCAATGCCGACCCTCGCGCGGATCTGGCCCGCGCCCGCAGCGTCGCCGTTTGCGTCATGTCCGCCCGCCGACCGCACGGCTCCATGACTACACCGTAAGCAGAGCGCGCCGCCTCGGCGCTGACGAGACCGTCCCGCACATCGCGAACGACACGCTCGACCTCGCGCTCGAACGGATTGCCCACACCGCCGCCGCCGGGTGAGCGAACCTCGAGCCGCGCTGGACCTGTCCTAACAATACCGTACTGCGGCGCCTCGCGCGGCTCACCTTCCGCAGCGGTGAGGCGGGCACTGCCGACACGCCCTGCCAGACCTCCGGCCGCACCAAGCCCGGTGGGCCGCATGGTGCCTTCCGCGCGGAAGGAGAACTCGGATGCCGTCTCGACCTCCACCTCGTAGTCGACACCCGTGCCACCGCGAAACCTGCCGGGACCGCCGCCGTCGCACGACAGCTCGTGCCGGCGCACGGTGACGGGATAGAGCCGCTCGTAGGTTTCCGCGTTAGGAATGGTGAGTCCACCCAGCGTGATCATCGGCCCCATTTGGTTGAACCCGTCACGAGTGGTGGCCGCGCCGCCGCCGCAGTTGCCTCCCCAGTGATACATCACCCAAACGCGGCCCCCGTCGTCCTGGCCCGAGTTGACGGGGAACGAGTTCTTGCCCCAGCCGGCCAGAGCGCGAGAGGGATCGGCTTTGGCCAGCGCCCACCACATCACGTGCATGATCTCGTGGGCCGGGAACACGGTGCACATCGTGAGCGGTGCTGGCGGCCTCGCGTTGACCAGAGAGCCCTCGGGCGCGATGATCGCGACCGCCCGGAAAGTGCCCTCATTGCGCGGCAGGTCGGCCTCGAAGAACGAGGCAAGACCCGCGTAGACCGCCGAATAGGTGTTCGCCAGCGACGAGTTCTTGAATCCTTTGATCTGCGCGTGCGTACCCGAGAAATCTACTGTCAGGTTGTCGCCCTGCTTCGTAAGCTTGACGCGGATCGGGATGTCCATCGGCTCAAAGCAGTCGTTGTCGAAGCGCTCCTCGGCACGATACTCGCCGTCGGGAAGCGCCGCGAGCTTGGCCCTCAGGCTGCGGTCAGCGTGCGCGAGGATTCCTGAGAAATGCGACAGCGCGTTGTTCGGCCCGAGCTCGCGTACGAGCTTGGCCACCTCCTCACCGCCAATCCTCGCGGATCCGATCATGGCCCTGAGGTCACCGTCGAGTAGATGTGGCGTGCGCGTGTTGAGCAGCAACAGCCGCCACAAGCCGTCATCCACCTCGCCCCTGCGATAGAGCTTGAGCGGCGGCAGCCGGATGCCCTCGTGGAAGATCTCCTTGGCTTCGGGATTGTAGGTTCCGGCCGCTCCGCCGCCGATGTCGGACTGGTGGGCCCGATTGCAGGTAAAGGCAACCAGCGTGCCGTCCACGATCACGGGGTGCGCTATGACAAAGTCCGGAAGGTGGTTGCCACCTGCCACGTAGGGGTCGTTGAGCAGAAAGACGTCGCCGGTATCGATGTTGCCGCCGTAGACGCCGAGCAGCGCCCTGAGCGCGAAGCCGCCGCTACCCGTGTGAATCGGAATGCCATCCGCCTGCGAAACGAGCGTGCCCGCGCCATCCGTGATGAAGCAGGAGAAGTCGTGCGACTGGTTGAAAATCGGGCTGCGCGAGGTGCGCACCATCACCCAGCCCATCTGCTTCGCGATGTGGTCGAGCCGGTTTTGGACGAGCGCCAGCGAGACGGGATCGAGATCGATCATCCGATCGCGCTCCCGATGTGGACCATGTAGCCCCCGGTAGAATCGACCTCCAGCCGGTCCCCTGCTCCCACCAATACTGTCGTCGTCTCCTCCTCGATGACGGCCGGTCCGACCACTTGACGACCAGGCATCATGGCTCGCGGCTCGAACACCGGTGTCGGTTGCCACCCGATGTCACGACCGAGCCAGACAGGCCGCGTGCCAGCTGGTTCTGCGGCTGCCCGCGCGATCTCGCCTCGTTGGTGCACGAGCGGCGGCAGCTTGCCAACCCCGGTTGCCCTGAGCCTCGTAATCTCGATGGCGCCTGCAGGCTGAACATGTCCAAACAGCCGATCGTGCTCCGCCTCGAAACAGCGCCGGACCGCGGCGGCATCGAGCCCATGTTCCACCTCCACGGTAATGTCCCACTGCTGGCCGGTGTAGCGCAGATCCATCGCCCGCTGGGTGCGCGTGTCGCTCGACGCGAACCCTTCGCGGGTGAGCGCTGCCCGTGCCTCATCCTCGAGTTCCCGGCTGAGCGCATCGAGCGTCGCCCGGTCGGCCCGGTCGAGATCGTCGAAATGAACACGCGCGTAATCGCGCCGCACGTCCGAGTTAAGCATGCCGAGTGCGCAGAACGTGCCCGCCAGCCGCGGCATGTAGACCCGCTTCACGCCGAGCGCGCGTCCGACCGCCGCCCCATGCAGCGGCCCGGCCCCCCCCGCTGCGACCAGCGTAAAGCGCCGTGGATCGTGACCGCGCTCGCTCGATAGCCTCTGCACCGCGTGCAGAAGCTTCTGATCCATGAGCCGGATCATCCCGTCCGCCGCGGCTTCGACGTCTATGCCGAGCGGCCGCGCAATCTTGCGCTCGATCACGTCACGAGCCTTGCCGGCGTCGAGGTGCACCGATCCGCCCGCCATCGGCCCCGAGCGAATGCGGCCCAGCACCACCTGCGCGTCCGTGATCGTCGCTTCCTCGCCGCCGTGCCCATAACATGCTGGTCCCGGCCTCGCCCCGGCACCGGCGGGCCCCACGTGCAACAGCCCCGCGCCATCGACATGCGCGATCGTTCCGCCGCCTGCCCCCACCGTGTGGATTTCGACCGATGGCGAGATGCACACATACCCGCCGATGTCGAGGCGATCCGAGAACGCAACCGCACCGGCTGTCATCAGGATGACGTCACAGCTCGTGCCCCCGATCTCCATCGAAACGAGGTCGTCGGATCCAACAGCCTTTGCGTAGTAGCGTAAGGCGCCTATTCCGGCAGCAGGCCCCGAGAGCAGAAGCGCAACAGGCCGCTCCGCGACCTCCTCAACCGAAACCGCCCCTCCATTGTTCTGAATCAGCAGCAGCGGCGACACGAGACCGAGATCGTTCAGGTGCGCCTCGAGCCTGCGCAAATATGCGACCGTGCGTGGTGCGATATATGCGTTGAGCACCGCAGTCGATGAGCGTTCGTACTCGCCGATCACGGCCGCGACCTTGGCCGACCGGGTGATCCAGATCCCTGGCGCCTCGCTGGCGATCAGATGAGCCGCGACCTCCTCGTGGCGATCGTCGATATAGCTATTGAAAAGGCAGACCGCGACCGAATCGATACCCTCCGCTCGAAGCACCGATACCGCATCGCTCACGTCCCCCGCATTGAGCAGCTCGGTCTCCCGACCACCCCGGTCGAGACGCCCCCGCACTGGCCGGCGCAGGTAGCGCGGCACCAGGACCGGCGCATACGGCGTGCGATGATCCCACGGGTTCTCCCGATGACCGCGGCGGATCTCGAGCGCATCGCGGAACCCCTCCGTCGCCAGCAACCCGACCCGCGCACCCTTTCCTTCCAGCACCGTATTGGTCGCGATCGTTGAGCCATGCGCGAACAGGCTGACCCGTCGCAGCAGCTCGCTCGTCGATAGACCGGCCGACGAGGCCGCCTCCTCAACGGCCGCCAGCACACCTTTCACCGGGTCCGACGGGGTTGTCGGCACCTTGTGAACGCTCATTCGACCCGTTGCATCGACGGCAACGAGGTCCGTAAACGTGCCGCCGACATCGACACCGATGCGCAAGTTTCCCGAGGCTGCGTCGGAAATGCTCATGGCGTTACGCCCGCCGCCTGGCGGCGACGGCACCAGCCCTCGTCGCCACCTGCCGCGATGCTGCTCGACCTATGCGAGACGCCGCCTCGTTGAGCGGTGGGATGACCACCGCCACCCATGCTTTCGTCATGCGATAGCGAGGAACTGCCACGCAGACCGCACCTAGCGTTGCACCCGTCTCGTCGTACACGCACACCGAGATGCCCCCGACGTCGAGTCGCCATCCGCCCCGGTTAATCGCGTATCCACGCCTGCGAACGGCATCCAGCTCGCGCACAATCTCCTCTCGGCTCGTCAACGTCGCCGGCGTGATGGCCTTCAGTCGGGCTGCGAGCAGTGCACACACCTTCTCTTTGGCAAGCGAGGCGAGCAGCGCCAACCCCGTCGACGTGCAGTGCGCAGGAATACGGTCCCCCACACTGGCGTGGACGCGTACCGCCTGCGGGCTTTCCACGAGATGCAGGTAGACGACGTCCGCGCCGTCGAGCCGGCCAAGAATGACACCCTCGCTGATCTCCTCCGAGAGCCACGCCATGTGCGGCGCCGCCATCGCGGCCAACTCGAAACCCGGCGCGGCGCAGCCGACCTCCCATGCCCTCACGCCGAGCATGTAGCCGCCGCGCGCCGTGCGCTCAATAAAGCCGCGCCGGGACAGCGTCGCCAGCAGACTGTGGACACCCGACTTCGACATGCGCAGCGCTGTCGCGATCCCCGTGAGAGACAGCTCCTTACCCTCGCGAGCGAGGAGTTCGAGGACGTCGAGACCGCTATCGAGCCCCGAACGCACCCTATTCGACAATGGCGAATGCCGATCTGTCATTATCGAACACTAGTGCGATGCCACAATGGCGGTCAAGCCAATGCGCCCCACACCTCCGATGGCTGTTGACTATGAGCCGATGGCCAAGACGCGCGCGGAACGTCATGATGACCGACCCTAGAGCGCAGTTGGGCCGTTGGCTGAATGCATCTTGGAAAATCTCGTCCGATCAGGCCGATAGTAGCTTCAAGAAGAAAGCAGTGATGCAGCGAGACAAGCAGGGTGAGGTCCGCAAGATGACGAATAGAAAACATGTTGTGGTCATAGGCGCAGGGACACTCGGACTGTCTGCGGCAATACACCTGGCCGAGAGAGGGGCGTCCGTCACCGTCATCGACGCCGGCCACATCGCTTCCGGCTCGAGCGGGCGATCGGTCGGGGTCGTCGGTACACAGCATGTCGACCGATTGGGCGTCGAGATCAGGGCACAGAGCGTACGGCAGATCCGCAAGTGGCAGGCCCTTGGCTTGAAGTTTCACTCCATAGGCTATTTGCGACTCGGCCGCGACGACCGCGACTACGCCCTGTTTCGCCAGAGCGTCGAGCTACAGCGGGAGTTTGGCATCAACTCGGCGCGTGTGCTGGGCCTCGCCGAAATCAAGGCGCTGGTGCCCCACATGAACACCAACGGTCTCGCATGTGCCTTGTTCGGACCGGAAGACGGATTCCTCGATCCCCACACGATGTGCACTCTGGTGGCTGAATTGGTTCGGGAAAACGGTGGCGCAATCAGACAGAATTGCCGGCTTGAGCGGGTCGAGCGCCGGGGGACCGGCTTCGAACTCGTAACGTCGACCGACCCAATCGCGTGTGACGCCGTGGTCAACGCGGCGGGGGCGTGGGCAGGTAAGGTCGCACAGATGCTCGGCCAGACACTTCACGTGACGCCCGAGCGGCACGAAGCGATCACGATCCGCCTCAGCCAGCCGCTCGACTACGTCATGCCGATGGTGATGGATCTCGTGCAAGGGCGCGGCACCGGATTGAACTTTCGCCATGACCGACCGAGGGAGCTAGTGACCGAGATTCACAAGGTCGAGCGCGGCGCCGCAGCGAACCCGGACACCTATGACGACCAGTTCAGTGAGTCGGCGAAGGAGCTCCTTGCGGAGTTGCTGCTGGAGCGCATGCCCGATCTCCCAGGCGCAGGGTTTGGCCGAGGGTGGGCTGGCCTATACCCGTGCTCGTTCGACGGGCAGCCGCTCGTCGGCTGCATCGATCCGGCAGAACCTGGAATTGTGACGGCTGCAGGCGCAGGCGGCTACGGCATTCAGCTTGGACCGGTGATCGGCCAGCTGGCTGCAGACTGGGTGTTGGAGGGCGCCCCCGTCTCCATCCCGGAGGCCCGCCGTCTCGCGCCGACGGCGGATCGTAACAAACCGCTCCCCTGAGCTGGCGCGTGATGCCCTGCGCCACGTCGACGTGGCACCTTTCGCCCGTAAACCTCTACGAGACTCTACGCACAGCGGATGGTTTCAGGCACCGGGCCGTCCTTGTATTGGCTCAGCTCATCCCGCTCACGCGTCGAGCATCATCACGAAAAACATAAATCGGACTGGTCCAGGCGCGGTGGCCGTCGTCCTGCTGCACACGAACATAGATCGGCGTGTCCCCACTCCCCCGCGCTTTCAAGCGTCGCCGCAGCGTCATCCGGTTTGTATGTATGAGATCTGGCAGCCGTTGGAGGCTAACGGACCGGCCAAGCCCGCCGCAGGCAAACACCTGCGGCTCAACGGAAAGCTCATCGAGTTTGACGGCACCCGAGACCAGCGCCGTCTCAAACGACAGACGACCCTTTGCGGGCGATTTGAGCCACATGTCGATAGCGCCGAAATTGCCTGTGGTCACCGCCTTCCACGCCAGCGACTGCTCATCTTGGCCGACGATGCCGCGATCAAGGTTCCAATTATTGATCACTACGCTACGAACGATCCGGTTGTCCTCGATCCGCAGAGAGCCATCCCAATTCGTGGTGCGCGCACGCCCGCGATACTCTGCTCCCTCATAGGCAAGGCGCACGCGACAACCGAGATCGCCAACCGAGTAAGGTCGAACGGTTTCGAGGAGGTCAAGACCATCAAAGATATCGAGACGTTCAATTGGAGCAGAACCAATGATGTCGATCGTGAGCTCGATCTCGTCCCCATCCACCCGCGCGATGTCGCCCATCAGCAAGCGCCGGGAACGCTCGGTTTGGCAAGGGCCGGCGGCGGGATCTCGGAGGTATACCTCTGCGTCGGTCGCAAGCTCCGCAGCAACGGCGATCATCATTCGGTTTCCCGTCGTTGCATAGTGTCGACGTCGGCGCATGCTCTCAAAGATGGAATCGCGATCGAGTCTTTCTGCGAGAAAGCAGGTGAGCCCTCCGTAGCTCCCAAAGAACGAGGCACCGGGGTAGCAGGCGCCTGGCCGCCCCTTGTGTCCATCGGAGTTTGCGACGATGCCGACGCGGTAGCCGCGCTGCAAAGCGTCGTGGAGGATCCACTCGAAGGTGCCCCAAGCGGAGTGCACCTCGACGGCCGTTTCGATCGGATCATGTGCGAAGCCCACGTCAGCGTAGCGCCCGCCGACATGGGCCACTACGACACAGTCCCGGCCTCTGAGCTTATCGAACAACGCGTGAGCATTATGCGCGTCGGACGCTTCGTCTTGCATATCAACGGCATCTGAAATCTGGGCGTGAGAGGAGCGATGCATCGTCTCGCCTTCGTGACGAAAATGTACGTTGCGGTCACCGCCCAGCGCAGTGTTGGCCGACCACTCATAACCGGGGATGCAGACGAAACGGTTCGGCTGGTCGAAGGCGCGGGTCAGATCATTGAGTTCGTGCCAGAAGGCGCTTGTCATCTGAAAATCGTTGCCCTGGTGGCCCATGACGTCGAGGAACGCCTTGTCCCGCCCAAACAGGAAATAGTCGTGCGCCGTGTTGGTGCCTAGCGTTTCGCTGGATTGTCCGTGCGTGTCGCCCCAAAAGTGCACGAGCTGAGTTGCGATGGGTGCGACCCGCAACGGATTCGAGCAACACAATTCGTGTCCTGTCTCATCGAGCACGCGAACCATGAGATCCGCAGGTTCGAGGACGACAAGGTTCTCAACCAACGTGGCGAACGTACCGCGCGCGAAATCGATTGCCGTTGGCAGTCCAGCGATTGCTACGTTGGATTCGAGTAGCAAGCGGCATCCCATGAGATCGGAAGGATTGCCCCATTTGTCGTCGGCTTTGATGGCCAGCCGAAACGGGGAGCCCGCGCGCACGATTGTTGGCAGAACGGCACGCCAGCGTACGCCCACGCCCGGCACGATCTCGATTCGAGGACTTTCGGACAGAGGAACGTAGTCATAGGTGGCGATGGGATCAGCGAAGACGCGGAACTCAAAGCTCCGCTCGCAATAGGATTGCAGCCGGATCCCAGGAGAGCCCTGGCGACGATCGCCAAAGCGGATCGTGATGGTATCTCCAGGGGCAAGGAAATGTTTGATCACACTGACGTAGAGAGACCTGCTCCAGGGCCGGATGTTGCGCTTGAACTCCCAACGCGCTTCGAGCGTCGCACCGTTCGAAGCCTCAACCGTGGTGTAACCAGGGCCTTGCGGATCCGTGAATTGCACGGGGCCGAAATCAGTGGCGAAGCGGAAGCCGATCTTGATTGACCCGGTATCATCTACTCCGAATACACCGGCCGTGTAGACAAGCGTGAAGCTCTGCATTGAGCCCGCTTCGAAGGCGCCGGTCGGCTCGAGCTGGGCGGAGCCCATGAGATCAGGACGATAGTCGGAGTAGGGCATGAGTGATGCTCTCAAGAGTTTCTCGGAGTGGTGGGCTGGTAGCGACCCAGGCTGTCACCCTATCCAGCATCACGGCCTGGCAAGCTTTTGACCAGGGCCAATCGCGGACGGCGAAGTCATCTTTCGCCTCCCCGACTAGAGGGCGAACTGCGTCCCGGAAAACCTAAATTTTGCCGAGCTCACGGAGGATTTCGGAGAGCCCGATGGCTATTGTTGCCCTACGGGACGCCATACTCACCACGCGAATTTGCGGGCCTATGACGAGCGCAAATCCGGTGACGACTAGCACCCCTGACGGGGAAGGACACCGCTCGCTCTCCGGACGAGGCATCAACCGCTACTGAGCCGGGAGTCTCGTGTTCATGATGGGCGTGATCACGCCATTCACATGGTACTTGTGGCACAGCAGACAGTCTTGACGCGCCACGCCGCCGGTGTGGCAGGTCTGGCAGAGATCCTTTTTCACGGCACCGAAATTGGACGCAAAATTTTGCGGATTGCCCTGTTCATAGCTCGTCAGATAGGGGCGACCCTTTTCAAGACTATGGCAGGTCAGGCAACCGCGATTGTCCTGAATGCCGAAATGCGGCTCGTGGATGAAATTCGTGAAGCGGCCCTGCTTGCTCTCGACCGACGGCGGGGAGAAATTGACGACCCGCCCCTTGCCCCGGATGTCGTCCACGCTGTGGCATTTCGTGCATGACCCCTGAGCGTCTTTGCTCGTCAGGAAATCGAAGACCGCCGCCGCCGGACTCGTGTCGCCTTTCGGCGCTTGCGGACCGGTCAGATAGAGCCAAGTGTAGTTGAATTTGTCCTTGTGGCCCGTGGGGCGATAGAAGATCGTGTAGTCCTGCCGGTACCATCCCCCATACGCAGCCCAGCTCTCCGGATCGACGTTGCTTTCGATGCTGATCACCGGCGCAGCCCTTGCTTGAGGCTTGGCTGTCGGCGCGCCTGAATCCAGCCGCGCGTCGGCTGGCGCGTGTGCGGCAGCCTTCGCGGTATCAGCTTTTCCACCCGCACCTTCAGGCGGGGCGGCTTTCTTGGCGTCCTTGGCCCCTCCCTTCATCGCGCGAAGCTCCTCCTCCGTAGGGAAGAGCAGATCGTCCGCTTGGTCCGCTGCCTTGGCAGGTGGCTTTTCATCCGCCGGGGGCGACTCCTTGCCGCCCGCGGGCTTGGCGTTCGCGGGTTTCGTTTTGCCGGCCGCTCCTTCAAGCTGAGCGACTTGCGCGACCTCTTTGAGCCCGGCCCGCAGTGCGGGAGGCAGGTCCTGCTCCGGCCCTTTGGACACCAGGCACTGACCAAAGACGGCCATGATGCAGGCTTGCGGATCGCGTCTGGCTTTGCTGGGTTCCGGGCCGCGATTTGGAGTGGCCCGACGCGCATCCGATTCAGACGGCCTTTCGGGAGAGCTCGACACATCGGGCTTGGCGTTCGCGGTATCGGCTTTTCCTGCCGCGGCCTTGGGCTGGGGTGCCTCACTATCCACGGCTTGCGGACTGAGCTTCGAGGTTGCCCGACGCGCATCCGATCCAGACTGCGTTTGGAGAGGCGCCGACCCGCCCGAAATCGATTCTGGAATCGTTGCGCTCCCACCACCTTTGTCCTGGTCACCCGTTACCGCGCGATTGGCCATCTCAGTGGCGAGATTGGGTAGCCATTGCTGGTGCGCGCTGATCACCACGTCGCGCGGGATGCTCGCAGTGAGGTCGGCAACGAGACCCGCGCTGAGCTTCGCCCCGCTGCCAATATTGAGGTCACCCATCACGTCCGACGCTTTTCCTTGGATCAGCGCATGGAACAGTCCCTTGATCTCCCAGACCAGGGTCGTCACCGCCTTGATCTGGGCGTCGCTTGCACCGCTCAGATCTTGGAGGTTCAGGCTGTCCACGGTCTTGATCAGAGCACGGCCCCGCTCATGTCGGCTGATCATCACCTTCATGAACGGCGTGAGCACGGCTTCGGACGCGTCCGGCCATTCGCCGATCGAGGCCTTCTTCCTCTTCAGCGTCTGCAGGTCGAGGCCAGGCAGGGCCAGGAAGGCAATACCTTTCGGGCCGCTGACCCGCTCCTTGCCCGTGATCTGGTCGAGATGGCAGCCGGTGCAGGTCTGCTCGAACGGCGCCACGGCCATCACTCGCTTGTCTTTGCGGCTGTTGTGGCAGCTCGAGCACGTCTCCGGAATGCGCCGTGCCGGATCCGTCTTCGCCGTTTCCGGGAAGTGTTTACCGAAATGGCCGGCGTGGTCGTAGATGATCCGCGTGCGCTGTTTGAACGGATAGTTCTCGAATTTCGGGTGATGTCCGTCGAAACTGTCGAACTTCACCACGTGGCAGGAGCGGCATTGCTCGTTGGAAATCTTGCTCAGCTTAAAATTGGCGCCCTGATGCTCCTGATGGCAGGTCGCGCAATAAAGCCCGCGTTCAACCACGCCGTCAGTTGGGAAAGCGATGCTCTGTGCGCGCGCCGATTGCGGCACAGGTATCTCCGCAGCGATTTTCGTCAGTCGCTTGGTGCTCTGATTCAGCACCTCGGCTGACGCACTGTGCGCGTTGAAGGCGGTGTCCGGCATGTTGTGGCACGTAAGGCAGGCCTTGCTGTCGGCGAGCCGGTCGCCGGCGAAGAGGCCCCGGATCCAACTCAATTTGCCGCTGCCGCTCTTGGTATGGCAGGCGCTGCAATTCTCGATTGAGCCGTGCGCGCTCGCCAGCGGCCCCGGCATCAGGAAGTATGTGTCCTTGGCGAGAAGAAAGGCGGCACCCACGCCCGCGGCGGTCGCAAGAGCTAGCAGCACCGCCAGACGATCGCGCCGCGAGCCGGAGGCTGCGTCCCCCTCGGGCGTCGGCGGCCGAGCCGATCCGATCGAAAGCCAACGCCACATCACCAGGCCCCCGATGAATAGGCATAGACGACGAGGACATGCAGCACCGTCAGAACGATCAGCGCATAGGTGAGGGGCACATGCACGAACAGCCAGGCCCGGGTCAGCCCGAGATGGACGCGCGTGAAATCGAGTCGGTCCTTCTCGACGACCAGGTCCTTGATGGCGGCAAGCTTCTCCCGGGCCTGCGGATCGACATAACCTGACAGATTGTCGATCTCGTCGGTCAACCGCTCGAGCGGGCGCTGCGAGCCGATGAGATGGGCGGTGAAATTGCGCGGCCCTTGGAAATAGTTTCGCAAGCGGTTGGTGTAGAGGTCCTTGATCCAGTCGTCGTGTGGTAGCCCCGGTAACGGCAACTGAGCGGCGGCCGGATCGGCCCCGGCGACAACGGCCTGGACATCCCGGGCTAGCTCGGCGCGGCGGGTGGAGATGCGATCATAGCTGATACCCGAGTCGATCCGGCGCTTGGCCTGCGGCGACCAGGCAAGATAGGTGCCGAGAATGCCGCTCAGGGCCACCAGCACGAAGCTTGCCCACAGCGCCCATTCGAAGCCGGTATCAGGCAGAGAGAAATCAGAATGGAGGATGAATGCAGTGATCAGCAGATAGCCGAGAAAAATGTGGACCTTCCGCCAGCGCGCGGCGGATTTCGGCGACAGCTTGGCCGTTTTCTTGGCGATGTGGAAATAGAGCTGCACGCCCATGCCGCCGGCCAGCACCCAGCCATCGAGGTAGCGCGGGTCGCGCAGCCCGTTGCCATAGATCCACACGAGCCAAAGCAGGCCGCCGGATATGGCCGCGATCAGAAACCCCTGAACTGTCTGAGTGATGAGGAACCCCGCCAGGCGCACACCGCGTCCTCTGCCGACTGAGCCGTCAGACGCGCGCCGCCCCGCAGCTCTCACGGCGGCCTCCTTGAACACTCATCGCGACACGTCTTTTCCATCAAGCCCATTCAGGTTGTTGTTGCCGTCGCCAGCCGGCCGGAATTAATTGACCGCGCTGGCTTCCCTCGCCGTGCCCTTGAGCTTGTCCAGCCCGGGAATCAGGCTGTCGAGCCCAGCCATCGTTCCGCCGTCATACTTTTCGGTGATGCTCACGAGCAGCTTGGAGACGCCGTCGGCCGCCGCCGTCAAAGAGCGTTCGTTGTTCAGCTTCAGTCCGGCTGAATAGGCGTACTCGACCATCTTTGCGATTTCCGGCACGTCCGGCACCACCTTCGCCGCAGCAGCGAGCTGCTTGCGCGCCCGGTCGACACGCTTGGCCATCTCGAAGGCGTAGAGCTTTCTCACCGTCGCACGGGCGACCGCACGGATTCCGGTCTCGAGCTCGACGCCGAGGCCAACGAGATAGAGCATACGCTTGCGCGCCGCGTTGGCCGGCACGTTTTGCTTGCCCTTGGAGTGCCAAGTGTTGTGTCGCACCTCGCCCTGCGACCAGGAAAACAGCTCGAAGGCGCTGCCGGCAGAATGACCACCTTTGTTCACGAGATCCTCTTGCGGCACGACATGGCAGCCATAGCAGTTCTTCGCCAGCCGATAGAGCGAGGACGGCCGGATCATCCCCTTGGAGTCTACAAGCTTCCAGCGCGCCGCCTCCTCCGCCTTGGTCTCGGTCTTCTCGGTCTTGCCGCTGAACCCGCTGTGGACCTTGATCCAGTCCTCACCGGCGCTGTGGCAAGACTCACAGGAGATGCCGGCAATCGGCTGCTTGCGGTTTTCCTTCTCCTGTACAGTGTAGTGGCAGGTGAGGCACACGCCCTCCGATCTGATGCGCGCAACGCCCATTCGTTCCGCAATTTCCTTCGCTTCCTTCCGGCGCGGCATGTCGCCAAATGTCTTGAAATGGTGCGAGCCCTTCCAGGCCTCGGCCTCCTGCTTGTGACATTCGGCACAGGCATTCGGACCGACGACCTTGGCCGGATCGGACGCAACTGCGCTGTCCGCGGAAAAGCCGAAGGTCAACAGCAAGCCGCAGAGACAAAGCACGCGAGACCGGAGAGAGGGCCTTGGCCCAATCCCAATCGACCGAACGCCACGCACTCTAAGATCGATAATGACTTCTCACCCTTGCTTCAGCCATCCGATATGCCTGCATCGGCTGTTCCCGCCGGTTGCCGGAGCGATCAAGGGCGGGCTGGCCCGTTTGCCGGCGGGTGGGCAACGTGAGCCACCCCATGGCGCGGGTCAGAACGCTTTCCTCGACCGTGTTGTCGGTGGTCGGCAGAAACGGATCCGCATGGCAGACCGCTCCGATGCGCGCCGCCATCGATTTGATCGAATCGACCATCCCCGGCGCGCCGCAAGCGTAGAGCACATCGCTGGGCAGCAGGTTCGGCAGATAGTCGGTCGGCCGGCCGAGATTCACCCCCTTTGCCGAAGTCTGCGGCGTGCTGCAAACCGGCACGACGCGGACATTGGGGAAACGAGCCAGTTGCGCGAGGGCTGGGCCCATATAGAGCGACTCGATGGTGCGGCCGCCGGCGATGATCATCAAGCTGCGCTCCGGATTCTCGCGCAGCGCAGCGACGGCGACCGACCAGATCGGCGCGAAACCGGTGTTGGTAGCGACGAGGATCATTCGACTGTCCAGATTGGGCCGGAAGTACGCCGAGCCAAAGGGTCCAGTCAGCGTCACACGGCGACCCGGCTTGATCCGCTTGCCGAGCGACGAGGAGACACGCCCACCCTTCATGCGCCGGACATGGAACCAAATCGAGCGGCTGCTCGGATTGCTGCGCAAGGGATGGGTGATACTGAAGGGGCGGCTCGGGTAGCCCTTGAAGCGCACCTGCACATACTGTCCCGCATGATGGGGCAGCGCGCGGTCCGTTTTGATACCGACTTCAATCACCTCGGATGACAGGGCGCGTAATGAGCTCAGCACGCCCTCGATCGTGCGAACATCCGACGGCTGCCCCCTCTCGACCACCGCATCGCCGATGATCCGGCACTGACACGCGTGAACAATGCCGGGCTCCGAGCCTTCGCCGCCCCGCACTTCGCCGGATACCAGCCGCACACAACAAGTCCCGCAGTGGCCGGCGCGGCAGTCATAAGGCAGTTCGACGCCGTTGCTCAGGGCTGCGTCCAGCAGCAACTCCCCGCGGCGCGCCAAAAAGCTATGACCATTGATCGTAATCTGGTGATTTCTTGCCATTACGTGATCCCGGAAGGCCTCAAACTCCCCCTCGACGGCTGGTGCCACTGCCCCTGCCATCGCCGCACTTCCTGGAGCGGTCAGCAAACCAAGCGGATCAGGCGAAAAAAGGGAGACAATCTGGCGAGAGCGCGACTTGGGCTCCGATCGTACGGCTAAAAGACGGTGACGCGGGGAGCGGCCACTCGCGCGACCCACCCGGCGGCTGGCAAGCCAAGGTCGATGCTGCAAAAAAAGGGGCAGTCCTGACGAATGGGAGACGATACGGGATCGCGCCGATAAGGCTCAGAACGAACACTGCCGCTATAAAGATTCCATTCAATTGCCAAACTTTGATCGCGATCGTGGTGTGACGTGACGGTGGGGAGGGCATCGGGGGGATATCACCGTGCCCTTGTGTTTGGTTCATCAGCACCTTGCGCTATTCCAGCCGAGTGTCGCCCAGCGCGCACGGGATCGCTGTTCTCACGCGCTGAATTTCTACGCTCCGAGTGAAAGACCGGCGGTTGAGCTGTGCAGCTCGGCTGATGGGGCGATGCGCACCCTGCCGACGGATTCCGCGCGGCAACCAAGCGCGGTTTTCGCGTAAGCGACACATTCGGAATGCCGCCTGAATCGATGGGGGAAGTGAGTAATGCGTAGGTCGATAAAACGACTATTCGATATTCCGTTGCTGTCTTTCGCTTTCGCCAGCACCGTTCTGAGTTGCTCAGCAGTCCTCAACCAGAATGCCGCGGCCGCGCCCAATGACGCGGAGCAGCCCCAAACCGTACGAGCAGAGCCCAAATTGAGGCTCGCTCAGAACACACAAGCGGCCGGAAAAGCCAGTGCCGTTTCTGCCGGCAAGCCGAAGCTCTCTGCGGGAGCGGAAGCGGCCGCCCATGGAGAAATATCTGTCCTCTCCGCGGCAGCTAAAGCCGAGAAGGGCAAAGAAGCGCCCATCCCGCCGGTCGACGAAGAGACCCTTTCCCTCTATCCCACCGCTGCGCAATGCGGCCAATGCCACAAGCAAATTTACGAGGAATGGTCTTCTTCGCAGCATGCCTACGCGTCCATCTCACCGATGTTCCACGCGTTCGAGCAAAAGTTCCAAGAGCTGACCCAAGGCACCGTCGGCACCTTCTGCGTGCGCTGCCACCAGCAGGTCGGCACCCAGCTCGGCGAGAACCGCGAAACGCCGCTTTGGGCCCGCAGTCAGATCTCGCGCGAGGGCGTGACCTGCATCACTTGCCACCGGGTCAAAGAGCAGTACGGCAAGGTCAACGGCGAGCGGCGAGTCGAGCCGGGCAAGATCTTCGAGCCCGTCTATGGGACCGGCGAAAAGAGTGTCATCAAGGACGTCCTCGCCAACAAGGAAACCTACTCCGTCAAAACCAGCAAGGACGGGCGGGGCACGGACATCCACAACGGCATGATGACGAACCCGCAGCTCTCCAAGTCGGAGTTCTGTGTGAGTTGCCACCAGGTTGCCGTCAACCTGGGCATCAAGCTCGAGATCGTGTGGGATCAGTATCGCGACAGCCCGGCGCGCAAAGCCGGGGTCACCTGCCAAGACTGCCACATGGGCAAGGTCCCCGGAAAGCCAGAGGGCTATGCGACCGCTCCCTCGGCGATAGTCGGCGGCAAGGAGATCAACCCGGGGCGCAAGCATTCCAATCACCGCTTCATCGGCCCGGGCTACTCGATCGCCCACCCCGGTATTTTCCCGCACAACACGAAGGCCCAGGCCTACACCATCAAGGAGTGGCTGCAGTTCGATTGGCGCGCCGGCTGGGGCACCCCCGAGTTCGAGGACAAGGTCGCCAAAGGCAAGATCAAGGCTGACTTCCCCAAGCGCTGGGCCGATTCGCTCGATCGTGAGGATGCCCGGCAGATTCTCGCGGAGAACCTCGCGAAGCTCGACGAACGGTACGAGCTGCGCAAGCAGGTAATGGAGAACGGCACCAAGGTCGACGGCCCCTACTTCGAGGGTGACCCGAGGGTCGGCAAGACCCTGGCCTTCTCCTACAAGATCAAGAATCTCAACTCGGGACACAACCTGCCGTCCGGCTCGCTCGGTGCGCAGCCGCAGCTCTGGGTGAACGTCGCCCTCGTCGATCCCGACGGCAAGAACATCTGGGAGTCGGGCTACATCGATAGCAACGGCGACCTGGCCGACCTGCACAGCCTGGAGGTCGCGGCAGGCCGGATCAAAACCGACCAGCAACTGGTGAACTTCCAGACCAAGTTCCTGACCACCAACGTCAAGGGCACGGATCGCGAAATGTACCTGCCGGTGAATTTCGACATCGACCCGCTGCCGCATCTGCGTCCGCCGCAGATCCCAACCACCGTTCTCAACCACCCGCCGCTGGTGCGCATGGAAAACCACTCGCTGGCGCCATTGGCCGAGAAGCTGGCCAAGTATCAAGTGCCGGGCAACCTGATCACGAAACCCGGCAAGTACCGCCTTGCCTTCCGCATGCGCAGCCGTGCCGAGCCGATCTACTTCATGCGCTTCGTCGGCGCCGCCAAGGAAATGGAGCGGCGTATGAACGAGCGGATGTTGAACTTCAAAGCCCACACAGTGGAGCTCGACGTGAAACCCTAGGACCGAGGGTCAAGGGTTTCGGATTGAGGACACCAAGGGCCCGAGGAAGCGGGTCCCCAAGTCCTAACCCACAGGTCTGAGCCACGACGTGGAGCGTACATAATGGCATGTGACGCAAGAGGCGACTTTCGGTACCGCGCCAAGACGGCGAGAGCTGCCGTCGCGCTGGTAGCCGGTGGTTACCTTGTGTTGCTCGGCGCGGCCGCAGGACCTGCGGCAGGCCAAAGCAGCAGCGAGGCCAGCAAGGGTGGCTGGTGGACCCAGGTGCTGCCCGCTTCACGGGTCAATCCTTCCGACGCGCAGTATGTGGGCGCGAACGCCGAGAAGAAGACGGCCGACAAGACCGCAGACCCAGCGGCCGGCAAACGCGGCAAAGCGGACGGCAAGGACGACCTTTTCCTGCCCGGTCCACAGTATGACAAGAAGTACGACGCCAACTCGCAAGTCGACATTTACGGCGCGAAGAGCGCGGTCGAGCCGCCGCGCCCGCCAGTTGAGCTCGGCCGCCAGCAATACACCTCCGGCGCATACGACGAGAGCAGCACCTTCCTGGGTCAATTGAATCCGCTGCTGCCGGGCCTCGCCATCTACGGCGACTGGCGAACGGCGGTCGCCTACAACAGCAACAAGGGCAAGGACATTGCCCAGATCGCCACCCGGTTGAATATCGACGTCGACTTCAAGATCACCGGCACAGAACGAATCCATGCCTTCTTCACGCCGCTTCAAAAGAACAACAAGTTCACCCGCTTCGAGTTCGGCGGCGGCGACGGCAACGACAAGTTCACCGGTGAATTTGACTTCAACCCGCAGACGCTGTTCTTCGAGGGCGACTTCGGCTCTCTCTATTCCGGTTTTTCCGGTAGGGATGCCAGTTTCGACCTGCCCTTCACTGTCGGTCTCTTCCCGCTGTTCCTGCAGAATGGCATCTGGGCCAATGACGCGATCCTCGGCGGCGCGGTCAGCCTTCCCGCGAAGAACTCGGCGGCGTTGGGCTTGGCGAACTTCGACATCACCTTCTTCGCGGCGTTCGATAACGTGAACAATGCAGGCATCCTCGGCGCGGACAACAAGCATGGCGCCAACATCTATGGCGTCACCACCTTCATCGATGCTTTCAGCGGCTACATCGAAGCGGGCTATGGCCTGATCCAGGGCTACGACGGGCCGGTGGACGGCCAATTGACGAATTTCGTGACCGCCTCTTACACCCGGCGCTATGCCAACACCGTGTCGAATTCGACCCGCGTGTTCGGCAATTTCGGGAACGGCAAACAGGACGAAGGTTTCGCCATCATTTCGGAGAACAGCCTGATCTCCGGCTTGCCGAGCACACTGATCCCCTACGCCAACTTTTTTGTCGGTTTCGAGAACCCTCAGCCCCTGGTCGATGGCAATGGCGCGGGCATCCTGAAGAACGTCGGCATCAACTTCGAGACCGACGCCCTGACCGGCTACCCGAAACTCAACGACACCGCCTCCAACGCCTATGGCGGCGCAATCGGCTTGCAGTATCTCTTCAATTTGGATCAGCAGCTCGTTTTCGAGGTAGCCACGGTGCAGCCCTTCGGCACGCCGATCCCAGGTATCGGCGTCGCGAGCCCGCAGTATGGCTTCGGCGTTCGCTATCAGATCCCGATCGACCGGGCCTGGCTGTTCCGCGCCGATGCCACCTATCAGATCACCGAAGGCGTCGACCAGGACACCTTCGGCGTCCGCGCCGAGGTCCGCAGGAAGTTCTGACCGATGGCGGAGTACGGGTTCGGCATGGGAAGGGGAATTGTGGGAGGCAATCTCATGTGCAGGGGAAGCTCAGTCTCATCCACCATGGTAGCCGGCTTGCTGGCGGCCGGTTTCCTGGGCATCGCGCCCGTGGTCAATTCCGCACCGGCCGGGCAGCCCTTTCCAAAGCTCGGCGAGAGCCTCACGAACAATGTCATCGAAATCAAAAGTCGTGGCCGCAGCGTACGGATTCACCTGCCCATAGGCCCGAGCTATATCTACTATGATTATCCCTATTACTATGGCCGCGGTTACTACCCGACCCACATAGGCGGGTACGTCTACTATCCCTATCACTATTATCGCAGGTTCTATCCGAGATACGGCGGCCCATGCGCCGATTGGCGTCGGAGCTGCGTTTCCGATTGGGGCCGCAATCGAGGTCCTGGATCAACCCGCCTCCACAGCGCGCGGAGTTTCGGAGCTTGCCCATGTCCATGATGCCCCTAGGCTGGCTTCTTGTCGCCTCTTCAATCGCCGTGTTGGCGCTGCTCATTTTTGCCGTGCGATCAGGAGGCTTGCGAAGGGAGCAGCTTGACCAAGAAGCTCTCCTCTCACCGCTGCGATCATTGCGCGGGGCGCTTGGCCAAAACCTTCGCGGTACCGTCGGGACGTTGACCGTGGCTGCGGCGGTCTTTCTCCTCGTCGCAGGCCTTGGCGCCGCTACGTCCTATTTGAGGGCCCCTCCCAAGGCGACCGGTTCAGATGACACGAGCTCATTCCTGCCGTCGCATGCTGGGCCAACTGGCGAAATTGCCCGCCTCAAGGACTACACGCGTTCCATTGGAAACGAAGAACCAGCGCCCATGGCGGCAGCCGCCAAGCCGCTGCCTGATGTGGACACGATGATCGAACGGCTGGCGACCCGCCTCGAGGTCGCGCCAGACGACATCAGGGGCTGGCGGATGCTCGGTTGGTCCTACCTCAACACCGGGCGCTATGAGCAGGCGGCGACCGCCTATGCCAGAGCGGTGAAGCTTGACCCGAATTCTGCCGACCTCAAGCGCGCGTACGAAGAGGCCAAGGCGAAGGTCGCCGCCAACGGCAAATTCGCGATTGCGTCGTCCTTGCAAACCGAGGCCGCCGGCAATGGTGGTGACGGACCGCCCAACGCGAAAAGCACCAAGCTCGAAACGATGCCTTCGCGCGAGCAGGACCCTGCAATCCGAGCGATGGTCGATGGCCTGGCACATCGCCTGGAAAACTCTCCGCGAGATGTAGAGGGCTGGACTCGCCTCATGCGCTCTCGCGTTGTGCTGGGCGAGAGAGAGGTCGCAACAACCGCGTTCCGCAAGGCGCTTGAGGTCTTCAAGGACGACCAGGCGGCATCGGGCAGGATTACGGCCGCGGCGACTGAGCTCGGCCTGAAAGCTCAATGACGGCTCAGCAGTCCCACCGGAAAGGCACGCAGGAGGCCGGTATGAGTTTTGAGGGCTTGCTCCAAGAGCGGCTGGGGACCCTTCACCGCGAAGGTCGATATCGCGTTTTCGCCGATTTGAAGCGACGTCGCGGGTTCTTTCCCGTGGCCGATCATGTCGCGGCAAGCGGCTCGCGCGAGGTGACGGTGTGGTGCTCCAACGACTATCTCGGCATGGGCCAGCACCCCGCGGTCCTAACGGCCATGCACGAGGCGATCGACGCCGTGGGAGCCGGCTCTGGCGGCACGCGCAATATCTCTGGCACGACCCACTATCACGTGGAGCTCGAAAACGAGCTTGCCGGCCTCCATGGCAAGGAGGCCGCACTTCTCTTTACCTCGGCCTACGTGGCCAACGACGCGACACTCTCGACCCTCCTCAAGGTCGTTCCCGGCACAGTCGTCTTCTCGGACGAGAAGAACCATGCGTCGATGATCGAGGGCATCCGCCGCGCGGCGTGCGAAAAGCACATCTTTCGTCACAACGACGTTGCCGACCTCGAGGCGAAGCTCAAGAAAGTTCCGAGCGGCACACCCAAGATCATCGCTTTCGAGAGCGTCTACTCCATGGACGGGCACATAGCGCCGATCGCGGCGATCTGTGATCTCGCCGAGACATATGGAGCGCTCACCTACCTCGACGAGGTGCACGCCGTCGGCATGTATGGCCCGCGCGGCGGGGGCATTGCCGAGCGCGACGGCGTCATGGACCGCGTCGACATCATCAACGGCACGCTCGCCAAGGGGTTCGGCGTAATGGGCGGCTACATTGCCGGCTCCCGCGACCTTTGCGATACGATCCGCTCGTTTGCCTCAGGGTTCATCTTCACGACATCGCTCGCGCCTGCGATCGCGGCCGGGGCCCTCGCATCCATCCGCCATTTGAAGACGAGCGCGCTGGAGCGCGCGCGCCACCAGGAGCGGGTCAGCACCCTCAAGAGGTCGCTCAAGGCAAGGCGTTTGCCCATCATGGACAACCCAAGCCATATCGTCCCTGTGATGGTCGGTTGCCCGATACGCTGCAAAGCCCTGACGGACACACTGCTCAGTGAATACGGGATCTACGTTCAACCAATCAACTATCCGACGGTGTCGAAGGGCACCGAGCGGATGCGTCTCACGCCAACGCCAGCGCACTCGGACGAACAGATGGCAAGTCTGGTTGATGCGCTCGACGAACTCTATGGCACGGTCAACTAGAAGTCTGGCCGTGCGACCTCAACCGGCCATCCGTCGAGCAATCTCGATGTGCTCGCGCAATGTCTCGTCGAGGGGCTGCAATCTCAGGCCGAGATCATCGTTGGCCCTGCTGCGATCGACATCCGCCGGCATGGGCTGAGCGCCGCCCTCGGAAAACGAAAACCGTGCTCCCGGCACGATCGTCGACACCAAGTCCGCCAGCTCGCCGCACGAGACGTTGTACCCGCCCGAATTGTACATGTCATACTTCGGAGCCGGGTGATCGGCGAGCGCGGCGTACACATCGGCGGCATCATCCACCCACACGAGCGAGTTGCGCTGTTCACGCGGAAACGGGAAATGCATCGGCTGGCCGCGGGCCGGCTTGGACGCAAAGTCGTTCGACCACCGGCTGATGCCGACGTCCTTCAGGGGCGAGTGGCACACGCTCGGGCGTGTGCCGACGATCGTCATGCCGGTGAGCTGGCCATAGCGGCGGGCAAAGAACTCGGCGGCATGTTGAGTCACCCGGAAGACATGGTGCTGATCGCTGCAGCGGGCATCGTCCTCGCGTATGGCTCTCGCGCCGTGCTCCTCCTGCGTGCCATAGACACCGATCGAGCTCTCGTACACGACCCGCCCGATCCCGGCCGTCAACGCGGCCTCGATCACGTTCATCAGACCGAGAATGTTGGTCTTGGCTGCGTCCAGCAACCGACGCTCGACATCGGGGCCGTAGCGGACCTCGCGATTGACGATGACGTCCGGGCGCTCGACGCGAACAGCTTCGAGAACCGCGGCGAGATCGGCGACGCTGCCCTGGCGGACGATCACGGGCCGAGGAAGATCCAGCCGCCAGGAAGCGGGCGATTCATCGAGGCAGATCACGTCGTGGCCGCGCATCTGAATCCGGCGCACGATCGATTGGCCGAACCACGTGGTGCCGCCCGTAACCAATACCTTCATGTTGTGAACTCCTACTCCTGGGCTGCCGCGCCCGCGCACAAACGCCCCGCCCTATGAGCGGGGACATATCACCAGCCCGTTCCGTCACCGGTAGTAGAGCTTGACGACACCGGCCTTCATCACGTCGACGATTTGCTCGCGGCGACGCTCGATGTGCGCACCGAGTGTTCGCGCGCACTTGTCCTGATCGCGGGCCTGAAGCGCTGCCAAAATCTGCATATGCTCGCTGTATGTTTTCGTGCGCCGCTCCTCGCGTTCCAGATCCATCCACCGGGCGAAGTGAATGCGCGCGTTGATGCTTTTTAGCGTGCGAACGAGCTCGGCGTTGCCGGATAGGCCGACGAGCCGCTCGTGAAACTCCTCGTCGTGGCGCACGAGTGCCGTCACCGGCCGGCTTTGGCTTGCGGCAACGTCCTCCCAGAAGCGCACCAGATCGCGGATCTCGTCGTCCCCCGCGCGCTTGGCTGCAAGTCGAACCGCTCCGACCTCCAGGACCTGGCGCGCTTCATAAAGATCCATCATCTCCTTCGTATCGAAGGATCGGCAGCGGAAGCCGCGGTTCGGCTCGAAGATCAACAGCCCTTCCGTCACCAGTCGGTTGAGCGCCTCACGCACCGGCGTGCGGCTGACTCGAAGGCGAGCCGCGAGGTCGACCTCTTTGATGCGCTCGTCTGGCGGTATCTCGAAGCGGACCACCAGGCGCCGGATCTCGTCGTAGATCCGCGCGACCGTGTCTGCCGCCCGCTTCGGGCCGACGCCGGGTTTGTGCGCTTTCACCGCACCGACGACGGCCACGCGTTTCACTAGCTGCCGGGCAGACTTGCTGAGTTGTGCCATCGTCGATGTCCGAGATTATCCTTGCGTGTTCCTAGCGCCTGACTTGAACGAGGCGGCCGCATCTTGAAGGCGACGAGATGGGCCCGGCGAGCGGCGCGCCGGGGTTGGGCGAGGTGATCAGCCTTCCGAGCCTGGCATCGAGCGTTTTCATCGGCTGGTCTGTCATGCGCTCGCCTCCTTCGCATGGTCCGGCGCCTGCGCGATGGAAGCCCAGGTCTCGTACGCCTCCGCTGCGCGCCGCAGCCCGGGCATCTCGGCCATGCGGTGGCAGGCGGCATGGTGGCCCGATCCAACCGGCTTAAGAGGCGGCTGAACCTTCGTGCAAATGTCCAGCGCAAACGGGCAACGCCGGGCGAAGCGGCAGCCCTGTGGCATCGTCACAGGATCAGGTGGCACACCGGGAATGGCGATGGGCTCGACCGTACGGTCGAGGCGCGGCAGAGAATTCTTGAGCCCTAGCGTGTAGGGATGAAAAGGCCCGTCGATGACCGAGGCGAGCGGTCCTTCTTCGACAATCTTGCCGGCATACATCACCGCGATGCGGTTGCAGTTCTCGATCACCACGCCTAGGTCGTGGGTGACCAGCAGCATCGAAAACCCGAGCTCGGTCTGCAATTGCCGGATGCGGCGGAAGATCTGGTCTTGGACGATGATGTCCAAGGACGTGGTGGGCTCATCGGCGAGCACGAGGTCGGGCTTCAGCACCAAGGCCAGCGCGATGATGACACGCTGGCGCATGCCGCCGGAGAACTGGTGCGGATACTCGCGAAAGCGCTTGGGGTCGACACCGACCATTTCCAGCATGGCCTTGGCCCGGTCCTCCGCTTCGCGCCGCGGCAATCTCGAATGCGCGTTGATCGTTTCCAGGATCTGATCGCCCACGCGATGCACCGGATTGAGTGCGTTGAGCGCGCTTTGGGTAATCATCGAGATCCCGGTCATGCGAAGGCGGCGAACGGTCTCAGGGTCCGACGTGACCAGGTCGGTGCCGCGGAAGCGCACGGACCCGCCGGTGATCTCGGCGTTCGCGCTGGAGACGCCGATCATGGCCTTCATCAAGGTCGTCTTGCCGCAGCCCGACTCGCCGACCAGACCAACATTCATCCCTTTGGGAATGGCGAGCGAGACGTCCTCGAGCGCGTTGGCGATCCCTCGCTTGGTGGCAAACCGGACCGCCAGGTTTCGGACGTCCAGAATGGGCTCGCTCACGGTTTCCATTCGCTCCGCTCCTCCCAATTCACTGGACCGAGAGGCGCGGATTGACGACATGCTCGTAGGCGCGGCCCACGAAATAGACGGCCGAGACGAGCACCATGATGGCGATACCGGGCGGCACCACCCACCACGGTGCGCCGTACATCATCTGTGAAGCGTAGGCGTAGTGGAGGATCGATCCCCAGCTCATGACCTCCGGATCCCCATAGCCCAGAAACCCAATGCTCGCCTCGGTGATGATCGCCCAAGCCAGAGCAAACGCGATGTTGACGAGCGCGATCGGCATGATGTTCGGCGCGATCTCCTGGTAGAGAATGGTGAAGTCGCTCGCTCCGGTGGTTCGCGCCGCAGCCACGAACGGCATCTGCTTGATCGACAGGACCTGCGCGCGGATGACGCGCGCCGCCGACCGCCACATGATCAAGGTCATCGCCAGGATGATGGTCGTCGTGCTGCGCCCGGTGATGGCCAGAATGACGATGATGAAGGGCAGGAAGGGCAAGCCGAGAAAGACGTCGGTGATGCGCATCATGATCGAATCGACGCGACCACCGAAGTAGCCCGCGATCAAGCCGACGTTGACGCCCACAACGGCCACACCGAAGGCCGTCGCGAAGCCGACGATCATCGCCGGTCGCGCACCCCACAGCATCTGGCTGAATACATCGCGCCCCAGCAGCGTGGTGCCGAGCCAATGCCGGGCCGAGGGTGCCGCCAGTCGCACCAGGCGTCCTTCGGCGTCGTAAATGCGATCGAATGGCCCGTAGGGGGCGAGCATCGGGCCAACGATGGCGAGCAGAATGGAGAACGCCAGAAAGTAGAGGCTGATGCGGCCAAGTCCGGTCTGGCGCACCGCGCTAATGAAATGCACGATCCATTTCATGACCGGCCTCTCAGCATGATGCGACATCAGTCATAGACGATCCTCGGGTCGAGCAGCCCATAGATGAGGTCGGCGGCGAAGGTCCCGAGCACCGTGAGCACTGCGATGAGAAAAAAGGCCGCCTGCACCACCGGATAGTCCGAGCGCTGCACCGCCTCGATCATCAGGAGGCCCAGCCCCGGCCACGAGAAGACGGTCTCGATCACCACCGATCCCGCAAGCGCCCAACCAAGGATCATCGGGATCGTCGTCGCCAGCGGCAGCAGTGAGTTGCGAGCCGCGTGGTTGAAGAGAATGCGTCTCTCCGGCAGCCCCTTGACGCGCGCGAATTCGACGAAGTCGTCGCCGATCGTGCCCAGCATGCTGGAGCGCATCAGCAGGAGCGGAAAGCACATCTGGTAGGCGGTATGCACGAGAAACGGCAGCGCCAGATGGTGCAGAAAATCGGCTGACAGATACATGCGCCAGGTCGGATCGGGAAAGGCGCCGGGCGTCACGAGATGACCAGGAGGAAACCATCCGAGGTTGATCGAGAAGAACAGAATGGCCAGCATGCCGACCCAGAACACGGGAGCGGCCTGGAACGCCGTTGAGATGAAGACGACGCCCGCCTCCGCGCGCCCGCCCCGATACCAGGCGAGCAGTGCGCCGAACAGCGCGCCCAGACCATAGGCAATGATCATGGAGGGCAGGATGAGAACCAGTGTGTTCACGATCCTTCCGCTGAGCATTTCGCTCACCGAGCGGGAGCTGTGAAAGGAGTAGCCGAAGTCGAAGGTGGCGAAGTTCCTGAGGTAGGCGAAGTACTGCTCGATCAGCGGCCGGTCGAGACCGTACTGGGCGCGCATCGCCGCCTGCGCCTTCGGATACATGGCCGAACTGACCACCGTCATCGTGGGGTCACCCGGCAGTAAGCGGAACAGGAAGAACATGATCGTGATCATGGCGAACAGCGTGATCGCCATGTGCAACGTCCGGTGAGCGATATAGCGTCTTATCGGAGCGCTCCCATGGCCAAGGTTTCAACGCGCGCCGCGTCGGCCCGGCCCGCCTTGTGGCAAGCCACCTCGCGGCCATCGAACTGTTTGAGGCGGGGGTCACGCCGCTCACACTCTTCGTCACCGATCGGACAACGGTCACGGAACCGGCATCCGGCCGGCGGCTGAATGACGTCATGGAGTGCGCTGCCAATGTCCGCCGGTGGCCGCTTGAAGTGCGGATCGGCCGACGGCATCGAGGCGATGAGCGCCTTGGTGTAGGGATGTGCGGGTCGGCGCAGGACCACCTCGGTGGGGCCGGTCTCCACGATCCGGCCCATGTGCATGATCGCCAGCCGGTGACAGATCTGCGGCACCGTCGCCAGGTCATGCGTGATGTAGACCATCGACAGCCGGCTCTCGGCGACGAGCCGGCGCAGAAGGCGGATGATGTCCCACTTTATCGAAACGTCGAGCATCGAGATCGGCTCGTCCGCCACCAGGAAGCTGGGCTCCAGGATGATCGCGCGCGCAATGCACAGACGCTGGCGTTGCCCGCCGCTCAGCAAATGCGGATGCTTTTCCAGATAGATCTCCGGCGGCGCAAGGCCGACGCGCTCCATCGCCGAATGGACGCGCTGCCGGATCTCCTTCTGATCGGTCACTCCCTGATAAACGAGCGGGCGCGAGACGATCGTGAACACGTCGTGGCTCGGATTGATGGAGCCATACGGGTCCTGGAAGATCATCTGCACGCGCCGATAGAACGCCCGTCGATCCTGCCGGTGCAGCAGCGCCAGGTCCTCGCCATCGAGCGAGATAGTGCCGCCGGTCCGCTGCTCCAGGCCGACCAGCAGCTTCGCTGTGGTCGACTTGCCGCATCCGCTTTCGCCGACGAGGCCCAGCACCTCGCCCTTGCCGACGACGAGGTCGATGCCATCGACCGCGTGGACGTACTTGTTGCGATCGGCCGAGAACAGCGAACGCAGCCCGGTGACGACGGGATAGCGCTTCTCGAGCTGGCGCGCTTCCATCATTGGAAGTCCGACTCCAAGGATACGGACCGGCGCAACTAGCCTGGCGGAAAGTGCAGCCGACCCGAGGAGTCCCAGGTGAATCCCGCCTCTTTCAGCATCGATCGGGCTTTCTCCGGGTCGAATTTCGGCGCCGGAAGATCCTTGTTGTGCCAGAACGCATTGACCGGCGTAATCGGAGAGGATGACAGCACGCCCATACTGCCCATCACCTCATCCACGATGCGCTGGTACGGCACGGCATAGGCGAGCGCCCGCCGCAGCTCTCGATTGGCAAAGACGGGACCGGTGGTCTTGTAGCGCAGCGAGACGTGACCGTTCGATTTCGCCCTGTAGACCTGCAGGTTGGGATGGCTTTCGGCTTCCTTGACGCCCGCCGGCGGGATCGGCTGGAACGAGGCATCGATCGATCCCGTCCGCAGCGACTGGCCGACGATTTCGGCCGAGCCGAAGATCACGTACAAGATGTCGGACAGCGGTGGATCGAAGTGATCCTTGCGCGCCGACAGATAGAGTTCGGATCCTTCTCGCCGATAGCGCACCGTGAAGGGGCCGCTGCCGACCGGCTTGTCATTGGCGAACTGCTGCGGGGTCTTCAGGCCCAGATCGTCGACCAACGGCTGCCACACATGCTTCGGCAGAACGTACATCTGTCCGAGCGTGATCATGACGAACGGAGCATAGGGCTCGGTCAGCTTGAAGCGGACCGTGCTGGCATCGATGACCTCGACGTTGGCCACCCGTTCCAAATGCTGCGTGAAGTAGGGTGCCTTCCATTGTTTCATGTAGTCGAAGGAGAACTTCACATCCTCTGCAGTCACCGGCTTGCCATCGGAGAAGGTGTGGCCAGTGCGAATGGTGACTTCGATCGTGGTGTCATCGATCGTCTTGATCGACTTGGCCAGGCGCATCTGCGGAGACCCGTCGGGGGCGATCCAGAGCAGGCGATCATAAAGCAATGCCGCCAGCTCGGTTTCCTCGATCGTGCGTGCAGCAGTGGGGTTGAGCACCGTGTATTCGACGGTCCAACCGATGCGGATCAGATTCTGATCGCGCTTGGACCGCATGCGCAGTTGATTGACATTGGCGCGGACACCTTGCGGACTTTCGACGTACCCGGCGAACTCCATGTTGTTCTTGTTGATGGCGAAGGCGGTGACGGGAGCCAGCACGACCGCTTCCGGCTGCTCCTCGACAATCAGGCGCTGCAGCTCGTTGATGACCTTCCGACGTTCCTCAGGGTCATAAATGCCGAGCTGCTTCTTCCCCAGCTCGTCGAATTTAGGATTGGAATACTCGCCGACATTCCAGTTGCCCGGCGCGGTGTTTCCCGAGTTGAACTGCGCGTTGGTGAAGAAATCGGGCTCCAGACGGTGCGGCGCGCCCGACAGGTTGGACAGCACCACGTCGAAGGTATGGTCCGTGAACCACATCTTGAGCATCGGATTGGGGTAGGCGGACTGGTCCATCCTCACGCGCAGCCCGAGCTTCTTCCACTCCTCGGCCACATAGTTGGCCGTTTCGGCGAACTGCTGGTAGGTGGCCGTCGGCCAGCTCAAAAAATGAATCTCGGGAACGGGCTTGCCGCTCTGTGCGAACGCGGCCGCAGGCAGCATCATCGCTGTCAGGCAGGCAGTTTGCCTCAGCATCGATTTCCTCCACTGTTTTGTTTTGTCCTGACGGCTTGGCTCTCTTCCAACAAGGAAGCACCCGTCTGGAATGCGAGATCATGGAGCCGCCGGAGGACGCAGGCGAAGCACTTCCGCTTTGGGCCATGGAAGACTTCGCCGCGCGAGTCGATCTGTCCCTCGGCTCCACTCTCAATGCCATCATTGGCGCCAGCACCTTCCCTGCAGCCGTGAGCTAGGGCGGACTCTGCTGCAGCCATCGTGCTCAGCGCACTGATATTGACATCGCGCAGTCCTCAACGCAATCCATAATACACTTGCGCACTCAAAGATAAATCCACTATTGGGATGCGCTTTGGGTCCCGAGCGAAAGTCTATTTGGGGTGAGCTGTGGCCATAGAAATCAAGCAAATCGATCCCAATTCGGAAGTCGGCAGGGCACTGTTCGCCGGGTCGTCGCAGGAGCAGATCCAGCGCTATGGGAGAGACGGCGGTCGAACCCTCGATGAGCTGGCGCGTGACGCCGTTGCATTCGTGGCGGCTTGGCTCGACGGCCGGCCCGTCGGCTGTGGAGCCGTGGTGGAATTGGAGCCGGATGTCGGCGAGCTCAGCAGGATCTTTGTTGATGCCTCGGCAAGACGACGTGGCGTTGCATCCGCCATTCTCCGAAGCCTCGAGGACCACGCGAGGCACAGGTTCAAGCGGCTGGTGCTGGAGACCGGAACCGAGCAGGCCGAGTCAATGGCGCTGTACCAGATCTGCGGCTACACGCCGATCAAGTGCTGGGGCAAGAGCGAGCACAATCCGCGAAGCCGGTGTTTTGAAAAGCACCTGAGCTAGCGACCTGCAAAAGGAATTTGGGCGAGTCCGTTCTTAGCGGAAACCTCGCTCGGCCGGACCGGCAGCGCCGTCCGCCGGGATCCCGTCTGCCGCATCCGGCGGCAGAGCGCCCCGGGGGGCGGGCTTGGCGCAGGTGTCACGTAACAGACATCGAACGGTTAGCGTCCTGTCATCGCAATTCCCTAGGGTCCCCGCGAATCAAGGAGCGATTCGCCGCGGAAGACCGGATGCGCGACGACAGCGAACCTTCGAGCCGCGGCCCAACGCGGCGACAGATGATGCTGGTGGCTGGCGCCGCCGCATTCGCTCTGCCGACAGGGATATGGCCGACCCGCCAAACGGCCCTGGCGAGAGGCACGGTGTTCGAGGATCGCAGCGGCAAAGGGCTGCGCAGCACCGGCGATCGCGGCATCGCCGGCGTGTTGGTGTCGAACGGTCGAGACGTGGTCCGTACCGGGGGCCTAACGGCGAATGGCAGCTCCCGCTCGTCGAAGGCGACAGCGTGTTCGTCATCAAGCCGGCCCATTGGTCGACGCCCGTCGGGCCAGATGGATTGCCCCGGTGCTCGTACCTCTATCAACCAGGTGAGAGCCTTGAGAGCGCTCGCTTCCAGCGTGCCGGACTGATACCTCCCGGGGCTCTGCCGACCTCGATCGATTTCGCCCTGCAGCGGCGCGAGGAGAGCAGGAGTTTCGAGGCGCTTCTCCTGGCCGACACGCAGCCGGCCAACGACGCGGAGCTCGACTATCTACGCGACGACATCCTTGTCAGCGTACTCGATTTTGGCGCCGCCTTCGCCATCAACCACGGCGACATCGTCTTCGATGATTCGGCGCTGTACCCCCGCTACTTGGAGATGGTCGGCGCCACGGGCATTCCCTGGCATCACTGTCCCGGCAATCACGACATCAACTGGGAGGCACGCGAGGATCGCTCCTCTCGCGAGACGTGGAAGCGCGTGTTCGGGCCGCGGCACTATGCCTTCCAGCACGCTGACGCAACATTCATCCTGCTCGATAACGTCTATTACCGGGGTCACGGCGCAGGCGCCGACGGCACGCCCGCATACGTGGGAAGAATCGGGAGCGAGCAACTTCGGTTTGTGCGCAACCTGCTGGCTCACGTCCCGCGCGAGCAGCTCGTCATGCTCAGCATGCACATTCCATTGCTGACGCACCAAGATCCGAACAGCCCGGCGGACAATACGGCCGACCGCATGGCGCTGCTCGAGATCCTTGCCGACCGCCCCCGCGCGGTGAGCTTCTCCGGTCATATGCACCTGACCGAGCATCACTACCTCGGGGCGCAAGAACACCATCATCACGTTCTTGCGGCCGCGTCAGGCGGCTGGTGGGGCGGGCCGCGCGATCGGCGTGGCATTCCTCTAGCGGACTGCCCCGACGGCGTGCCCAATGGCTTCCACGTGCTGGAGGTGGACGGAACGCATTATGCGACGCGCTTCGTGCCGGCAGCAGGCAAGGCGCGCAGCCGCCTGCGCGCCGTCGTTGACGGTCCGCATCGCGCGCGGCCTGGCCATCCAAAGACATGCGACACCGGTGCTGTCGTTTGCCGCGATGAGCTCGGGGCCTGCAAGCTCGTCGTCAACGTCTTCGACGGTGGTCCACGAACCAACGTCACCTATGAGATTGCCGGGCACGCGCCGGCCGTGACCCTGCAGCGTGTGGAGATGGCCGATCCGGTTGTGTCGGAGTTGTTCAAGCGGGAGCCGGGCTTGCAGGCGCCTTGGGTGAAGGCCGTGTCCTCACCGCATATGTGGACGGCAGCGCTTTCTCCCGGCCTGCAGCCGGGGGCGCACCGCCTGATCATTCGCGCAACCGACGAGTATGGCCGGCCTCTCGTCACCAACCTGATGATGGAAGTGACGAAAACCTCTCCCTCCGCGTGATGCCTCGACGGGAGCGGGCGAGGCCCCGTCGCGCCCGGCCTGTGCCGGACAAGCCCTCACCCCTAGGCCAGCTTGTCGTGAAAGATGCGGCCGAAGCCGAGCATGAACTCGGCAACGACATGCTCGGCGCCGACCACACGGGTCACGCCCAGCTCCATCAATGGATCCATGTTGGTGCGCCCGCCGAGCACCACCGAGCCGGCCCCTCGAATCTGGCTGGTGACCTTGGCGCCCGTCAGCTCGTTGAGGATGATCTGATCGACGTCGAAGCCCCGGCCGTCAGCGCGCGGAATGCGCTTGACCTGCAGGCGCGGATGCAGCGCCGGCTTCTCGAAACGAACTGTGTCGTCGGGGCGGAAGCCGAGCTTGATCAGGGTCTGCCCCAGCCGCGAGACGCTGGCCGCGATTTGACCGTCGGCCGCCTCCTCGCAGGTGACCTGGCCGATCTTCTTGGGATAGCCCCACACCTCCCGGCCACCCGCCATGGAATCGTCGGTGGTAACGTACTCGTAGAGAACATGACCGCCGGTCACCCCGCGGTAGGCGGCTTGAACAACGACGCCTCCTTCCATGTAGGCCCGCGGCCCCATCGCCGGATTGTCGAGGTCATGAACCTCGGGGCAATCCATCACGAAAACCTCGATCTGATTCGAGACGTAGTCGAAGTCGGCGGGAAGGGCCTTGCGGATCCCTTCGGGCGAGGCCTCGCAGAACACCGAGAGCTTCCGGTAGCCGACGTAGTGGCGCGGCAGCGACTTGAACAACGGTGTACGGTCGGGGACGGTGAAGGGTCGGTTGAAGGCGGTCATGGTGCTGTCCTCGCTTGGATGCGGATGAGTGTCAGCCGCGCAGCTCGATCGCGGTCGAGCCGGCACGGCGCTGGTAGAGGGCGGTGAGGAAAAGGATCACGGTGAGCGCCAGCAGGATCACGGTCGACACCGCCGCCAGGCCCGGCGACACCTGATTGATCGCATCTTCCCACATCTGCTTCGGCAGGGTCGCCGTCAGACCGCCGGTGACGAACAGCGCGACCGTCAGCTCGTCGAACGAGCTGATGAAGGAGAAGATGAACGCCGAGAGCATGCCGGTGCCGATCAGCGGCAGCGTCACGGTGCGGAAAACGCGCAGCGGGCGGGCGCCCAGCACCGCCGCGGCCTGGTCCAGCCGCTGGTCGTAGTTGCGCAGCACCGAGGACACGGTGATGACAACGAGCGGAATGGCGAGCACCGCATGGGCGATGATCAGCCCGAAAGCAGAGCCGACCAGACCGATGCGCGAATAGAGCGCGAACAGGGCGATTGCCAGCACCATATGCGGCAAGATCATCGGGACGATGATGAAGCCCATCAGGCTCGGCTTGCCCGGCAGCCGGCTCCGGACCAGCGCAAAAGCGGCCGGCGTGCCGACCGCCGTGGCGATGATCGCGGCCCCCAGCCCGACGACGAGCGAGCGCAGGATCGCCGACATCCAGATCGGCTCCAGCAGGTAGCTCTGATACCAGCGCAGCGTGAAGAACTCCGGCGGCCAGCGCATGAACGAGGAGGTGGTGAAGGACACCGGGATGAGGAACAGCACCGGCACCAGCAGGAATGCCATGACGAGCCCGACGAAGATCGCGAGCGGCACGCGCAAGCCCCCGGCACGCGGCCGCAGGCCGACCGCGCGCATCAACGCCTCGCCGCCCCGTCCGGCGGCAGAGAGGATTTGCCCCAGTCGCCCGGTCAGCCGGATCGCCCCCCGAGAGACAAGGCGGCGCATGGGACCTAGGGTGTGTCCGGACTCCATACCGGTCACAGCAGTCATACCGAAGACGTTCTGGTAGGCGGCCACGATCGCCAGTGCGACAACCAGCATCAACACGCAGGCCGCGCTGGCGAAGCCCCAGTCGAGCGAGGTGCTGAGCTGATCGATGATGATCTGGGTGATCACGGTCTCGCGCCGGCTGCCGAGCAGCGTCGGGTTCACGAAGAAGCCGAGGCAGATGATGAACACCATCAGCGCGGCGGCCGCGACACCGGGCATCGACAGCGGCAGATAGACCCGCAGGAAGGATTGCGCACCGCGCGCACCTAGCGTCGAGGCCGCCCTCGCATAGTGCGTCCCGATGTTCTGCATGGTCGAGAGCATCGTCAGGATCGCCAGCGGCAGCATGGCGTGCGTCATGCCCGTGACGACGGCGAAGAAGTTGTAGGACAGCTCCAGGGGACGTTCGATCAGGCCAAGGCTCATCAGCGTGCTGTTGATCGTTCCGTTGCGCCCGAGCAGGATGATCCACGCGAAGGTCCGGACCAGATAACTGGTCCAGAACGGCAGCACCACGAGAAGTACCAGGCTCGACCCGGCCCGTGTCGTCGCCATCAAATAGGCGACCGGATAGCCGATGAGGACGCAGATCAGCGTGGTCGTGGCCGAGAGCTTCAGCGTCGTCATGATCGTCGTGACGTAGGTCGCGGTACCGAACAGCCGGATGTAGTTCTGAAATCCGATCGTCCCGTCCCCGCCGACGAAGCTCGAGGCGAGGAAGTAGGTGACCGGGCCGACATAGACGAGCACGAGGAACGCCAGCGCCGGCACGAGCGGCGCGGCCTCTCTCAGCATCGCCCGGCGGTCACCCGCCATTTTGGAGCGGCTGATCATGGCACCTCTGGCACGATGATCGCGTCATCGACCGCGACATGCAGCGAGATCTTCTGGCCTGCTGCAAGCTCCGTCAGCGCACGGTTGGTGGGCAGCTTGGCGAGCAGAGGCGTGCCGTCCGCGCAGATCAGGTCGAGGCGGGTCAGCGGCCCCAGCATGGTCACATCAAGGAGCTTCCCGCTCAGGCGGTTGTCGCTCGGCCGGCGGCTCTCGAGCGAGAAGCATTCGGGTCGGATCAGCAGCGACAGCGTTTCGCTCGCCGGGGCAGAAGCTGTGTTGATGTGGATCGTCGTGCCAGCCACGGTGACCTCGCCGGCATTCGCCGTACGCCGCGCCTTCAGGATGTTGGCCTCACCGAGGAAGTTGGCGGCGAACAGGTTGTACGGCGCGAAGTAGAGCTCGTCCGGCCGCCCGAGCTGGACGATGCTGCCATTGTTCATCAGGCAGATGCGGTCCGACATTGAGAGCGCTTCTTCCTGATCGTGCGTCACGTAGATGATGGTGACGCCGAGCTGGCGGTGCAGCCGCTTGATCTCGATCTGCATCTGCTCGCGCAAGCGCTTGTCCAGCGCGCCGAGCGGCTCGTCCATCAGGATGATCGAAGGCTGGTAGACGATGGAGCGAGCGATGGCGATGCGCTGCTGCTGGCCGCCGGACAGCTCCCGCGGAAAGCGGCTAGCGAGGTGGTCGAGTTGCACCAGCGCGAGCGCCTCACGGGTGCGCCGCTCGATCTCCCTCTCCGTGAGGCCGCGCACGCGCAGCGAGAAGGCGACGTTCTCGAAGACGTCGATGTGCGGAAACAGGGCATAGTTCTGGAAGACCATGCCGACGTCGCGATCGTAGACAGGGGTGTACGTGTTGTCGCGCCCGTCGATCAGGATGCGGCCGCCATCCGGCCGCGCCAGCCCCGCGATCGCCAGGAGCAGCGTCGTCTTGCCGGAGCCGGACGGACCGAGCAGCGTCAGGAACTCCCCGGCGCGAACCTCCAGATCGGTCGGCGCGAGCGCCACGACGTTGCCGTAGCGCTTCTCGATCTGGACGACCTTGAGCTTGGCGTCGGCAGGCGAGGAGCCTGCCGACGCCGCGCGGTTCCTCGGGGACGGTCCGCTCATCTCAGTCGAGCGCAGGCTGACGGTTCAGGCTCACTTGACGACCCACTCATTGAACCGAGCCACGACCTTTTCGAGGTTCTCGGCCCAGTAGGCGCCGTTCTCCATCACCATCTTCTCGGGCCGCCCCGGAGCGGTCGGCATCAGATCGATGCGCGCCTTGTCGATGAACTCGAAGGCCTTCGGATTCGGAGGGCTGTAGGGCACCCATTTCGAGTATTCCGCCTGCCGGTCGGGCCGGGCGCAGAACTTCACGAAATCGTGGCAGAGCTTGACCTTCGGATTGCCCTTCGGAATTCCGAAGCCGTCGGGTGCCCAGATGCCCTGGTTCCACACGATCTTGAAGGGCGCCCCATCGGCGATCGCAGCCTGCACGCGCCCGTTGTAGGTCGCCACGATGTCGACCTCGTGGGAAGCCGCCGCCTGTGAGGATTGCGCACCGTTGCTCCACCAGATGGAAACGCCGGGCTTCACCGCGTCGAGCTTCTTGAACGCGCGATCGAGATCGAGCGGGTAGACGTTCTTGACATCGACCCCGTCGGCCATGACGGCCGCCTCGAGCGTGTCGATCGGGTATTTGCGCAGGGCGCGGCGCCCCGGGAACGCCTTGAGGTCGAAGACATCCGCCCACGATTGCGGACCCTTGTCGCCGTAGGTCTTGGTGCTGTAGGCGAAGATCGTCGCGTAGATCTGGAAGCAGACTCCCCATTTCGATTTCGCTTCCGGCAGGATGTCGACGATACCGGGAGCGCTGTTGTCCACCTCTTCGAGGAACCCGGCCTTGCCAAGGATTTCCTGCGCCTGCAGCGAAAGCAGCGCGACGTCCCAGAGATAGGACTTGCTCTGCACGATGGTGCGGATCTGGCTCAGCGGCTCAAGCTGCGAGGTGACGCCGACAACCTCGGTCCCGGTCTCCTGCGAGAACGGCTTGTAGAACGCCTTGATCGCCGCATCGTTCACCACGCCGCCGGCATCGCGCACGACCAGCCGCTCGGCCGCGTAAGCCCGTGAGATGAACGGCGCGGCGAGCGGAACAGCTCCGCTCGCCGCGATCGCCTTGAGCAGGCGACGCCGGCCGATATCCATGTCTTTCACTCGCTTCGTCATGAGGTCCTCCACACTGGGCCTGATCGCGGGATGAGCCGCGCGCGTTCGCGGTTCTATTTTTGCAAATAGTGCAACTTATTTTATTATGAGAAAATAGTGCATCACAGGCCCGTTATGATTGTCAACTGCGGCGCGGACCTATGGTCGGCCGTTCTGCACGAAATTTTCCCCTCAGGAAAATTTTATCAACGCAATTTTCCTGAGGAGAATAGAACTCAAGGACCTCTTGCGGGTCGCTGGCAATAAGGACAAATAGCGGCCATGACCTCGGCGGCAGCCTCGATCGAACAGCAGGACCCCACGCGCATCCTCGCGCTCGGCGGTGAGATCCGGCAGTTGCGCCATTCCCGCGGAATGACGATCGAGCAACTGGCGGCCCGCATCGGCCGCTCGGTCGGCTATGTCAGCAAGGTCGAACGCGGGCGGCTCAGCCCCGCGCTCAAGGACCTCGTCGCCTTCTGCGTCGCGCTCGATGTTCAGATGAGCTGGTTCCTGCGCGCGTCCCCGATCGATCCCGGCGAGGAGAGCGTGATCGTGCGCCGGAATGGGCGACGCTCGCATTCGCGCGATGGCATCGTCACCGAGGTGCTGTCGCCCGTCCTCGGTGGCGAGCTCGAGTTCATGCGCTCGACCTACGCGCCCGGCGCCGAAACCAAGGAGCGGACGGCGCCGCACAAGAGTCGCGAGGAAGGCTTCATCCTGAAGGGTCAGCTCGAGCTCTGGGTCGCCGGCCGCAAATATGTTCTCAACGAAGGCGACAGCTATTCCTACCAGTGCTCGCTGCCGCACTTCACGCGCAACTTCGGGACAACCGAAACGATCCTGGTCTGGGTCATTACTTCGGCGAAGGGCTGAGTGCGCGGGAGCATGGTAGGCCGGCCTCACACGCTCAGGCCGAAGTCTCCTGGGTCGCCTCGGACAGGCGGACGTAGTCCCGGATGTCGGCCAGGATCGCGTCGAGATCATCGCTCGAGCCGCGGCCGGACCAGTAGAGATCGCCGACCAGCTCGCCGATCTCGGCAGCCGTGGCGGTCAACGTGCGCACGCCTCGCGCGACGTCGTCCATGCTGGCCAGATGAACCGACACGCTGAGCGCCATCGACGTCGCCTCGAGCGGAGCGGAAAACGCGACGCCCACCGAAATCGTGTCGACGAACAGCTCCTCGATGACGATGCTCCAGCCACGCCGCCGGATCAGCTCCAGATCGCTCCGGAGCGCCTTGACGTCGGTCTTGGACTTCCGGGTCCACGCACTGAGCTTGGCCGCGTCGAGCAGCTTGCTCAGTTGCGTATCCGGCAGCCGCGCCAGCAGCGCCTTGCCGGCGGCACTGGCGTTGGCCGGCAGGAGATTGCCGGGATGGACGTGAAAGCCCTGGTCGCGCGGGCCGGGAAACCGGCTGAGCAGCATGCTGTCCGTACCGCTCAGCACCGAAACCCAGCACGTCATGCCGGTCTGTGCCACCACCTTGCGGGCGCCGTCATTGACCTGATCGGCCAACCGATTACTGGCGTGGTAGAGGAGGCCCAGGCGATAGGCGAGCGGACCGGGCCGATAGGCGCGGTCGGGCCCACGCTGAATGATGCCCGAGGACGCGAGCGAGGCGAGCAGCCGCGACGAGGCGCTCGGCGTCAGTCCGAACCGGTTGGCCGCGGCCGTGACGGTGACCGTCGGCGTCTCGGCATTGAACATTGTCAGGATCTGTACGGCAGTTCTCACGGTCTTCACGGCGCGTCTCCGCAATCAGGCCAGCTCGCCAAGTGCGATTGCCGTTGGCCCCCCGGAGCCGGCACCGCATTTCTCTTAGTCGACCCGCGCTACAAGCCAAGGGTCACATTCGTATTTGCACATAATGCAACAATTTTTCGTATTGGCAAAATAGAAATCCTCTGCAACCATTCACGCGGTCGGCCGGGATGCCGATGAAGGATGCCAGAGGATCACCCATGCCAGAGCTCGTCGAGAAGGCGCGGCCGAGCGCGCACCGCTCCGCCAATCAGACCGTGGCGCAGAGACTGGTCGCCGCTCTGCAGCGCCATGGCGTCGACGTTCTGATCGGCCAGAGCATCCCCACCGCGCTCTACCTTTCGGGCGCAGATATCGGGATTCGCCAGGTGCTCGTGCGCGCCGAGAAGACCGGCGCGATGATTGCCGACGGCTATGCGCGCGTCTCCGGCAAGGTCCCGGTCGTGACCTCCCTCGGCGGCCCGGGCACGCCGCTGATGATGGCCGGCATGGGCGAAGCGTTCCATGCGTCGATCCCCATGGTTGCCCTGTTCCAGGTCCCGCCGCGTCCCTTCCGCGACAAGAATTTCGCGCAGGACTTCGACGATCTCGCCGCGCTCCGGACGGTGACCAAGTACGTCCAGCTCGTCGATCGCGCCGACCGCATCGACGACTACATCGATCAGGCCTTCGTCATCGCAGCGTCCGGCCGCCCCGGCCCGGTCGCGCTGCTGCTGCCGCCCGACCTGCTCGATTCCGCCGCCGAAGCCGCCGAGGAGCGCAGCGCCGTCTATGGCACCTACCCGCTCGATCGTGTCTGCGCCGATCCGGCGGCCGTGAAGGGCGCGGCCGAAATCCTGGCCAAGGCCAAGCGGCCCGTCATCGTCGCCGGCGGCGGCGTCCACAGCTCACGCGCCGTCGCGGAGCTGGCCTGGTTCCAGGACGTCGCCGGCATCCCCGTCGCGACGACGCTGATGGGCAAGGGCTCGGTGGCAGAAAGCCATCCGCTCAGCCTCGGCGTCGCCGGCTATGTCATGGGCCGCTACGCGCTCGGCCACTACACCAAGGCCGTCATCGACGAGGCCGACGCCATCCTCCTGATCGGCACCCGCACCAACCAGAACGGCACCAACGGCTGGAAGGTGTTCCCGCGTTCCGCCCGCTTCATCCACCTCGACATCGACAGCCGCGAGGTCGGCCGCAACTACGAGTCGTTCCGCCTGGTCGGCGATGCCAAGCTCACGCTCGCGGCGCTGCGCACGGCCTATGAGGCGCTCGACTCCTCGTCGGTCAGGCAGGGTCGCGCTGCGCGTGAGGCCTTCATCAGCGCGGCACACGAGCGCCGCCGCAAGGAGGTCGCCAAGCTCGTGACCTCCGACCAGTCGCCGATCCGCCCCGAGCGGGTGATGGGCGAGTTGAGCAAATTCGTCACGCCGCAGACGCTGGTCTGTGCCGATGCGAGCTATTCGACGGTCTGGGTCGGAACGTACATCGATGCGCTCGAGGCCGGCATGCGCTTCATCACGCCGCGCGGTCTCGCCGGCATCGGCTGGGGATTTCCGATCGCGCTCGGCGTCGCGCTCGCCAATCCGGGCAAGCGGGTCGTCAACCTGTCGGGTGACGGTGGCTTCGGCTATGCCTGGTCGGAGATGGAGACGGCGACCCGTCATGGCCTGAAATTGGTGCAGATCGTGCTGAATAACTCCGTGCTCGGCTACCAGCAGGATGCGGAGGATGCGACCTACAGCCGCCACACACCCGGCCTGCACTTCTCGAACGTCGACCACTCTCTCGTCGCCAAGGCCTGCGGCTGGCATTCCGCCCGCGTCGAGAAGGCGGCGGACCTGCCCGCTGCGATGGCCGCCGCCTTCGCCAGCGACAAGCCCGCCTTCATCGAGGTGATCAGCGATCCGAAAGCCTGGCCGCCGATCCAGAGTTTCGAGGGTAAGCTGCCGCCGAGCTTCGCGGACTGAGCACGAGGAAAACCCGCCATGTCGGACAAGAGACGCAAGACTGCACTCGTGACGGGCGCCGGGCGCGGCATCGGCAAGGCAACGGTGCTCGTGCTTGCCAAGCGCGGCATCGATGTCGCCGTGCACGACATCGACGCGGCCGGCGCAGCCGAGACCGCGGCGCTGGCCAGCAAACTCGGCGCGGCGGCGGAAAGCTATGCCGCCGACGTCTCCGATGGCGCGGCGATGCGCGCCGTCGTCGCCTCGGTGGAAGCGCGCTTCGGCGCCATCGACGTGCTCGTCAACAATGCGGGCATCGCCTCGGATCGCTGCCCGATCGAAAAGGTGACCGAGGCCATGTTCCAGCGCTCCATCGGCGTCCATGTCGGGGGAACTTTGTGGACGACCCAGGCGGTCGTGCCGGGCATGAAGCAGCGCAACTACGGGCGCATCGTCAACATCTCCTCGATCCAGGGCCTCGTCGGCTGGACCGAAGGCGCCACCTACAATGCCGCAAAGGGCGCAATCCTTGCCCTGTCGAAGGGCTGGGCCAAGGAGCTCGCGCCGTGGAACATCTGCGTCAACGTCGTCGCGCCTGGCCATACCGAGACCGAGATGACGGTGCGCAACGATCCCGCGGAGCTGCGGGCCGCCAAGGCCAAGACGATCCCGCTGGGCCGCTATGCGCAGCCGCAGGAGATGGCAGAGGCCATTGCCTTCCTGGCGAGCGACGAGGCCTCCTTCGTCACCGGACAGGTGCTGAGCCCGAACGGCGGCTTCATCATCACCTGAGGCAAGATTCGCTGCACATCGGCTGCGGGTCGGACCGTCAGGAGCGGCCACCGTCGACGGAGAGGATCTGACCGGAGATCCAGGCCGCCTGGTCGCTTGCCAGAAAAAGCGCGGCCTTGGCGATGTCCTCGGCCGTGCCGAGGCGGCGGGTGTGAACACTCTCCACCAGCCGGCGCTGGCCGTCTGCGCCGTAGCTTGCCCACTGCCGCTCGGTCGTCGGATTCGAGCGCACGAAACCCGGCGCGATCGCGTTGGTCGTGATGCCGAAACGGCCCAGGTCCTGGCTCAGTTGCTTGGTGAGGCCGACGAGCGCGTGCTTGGCGGCCGTATACGCTTGAATTCCGGTGAGGCTCGGACGCAAGCCCGCTCCCGACGCGATGAACACCAGCCGCCCGAAGCCCGCCTTTTGCATCACCGGCGCCGCCGCCTGGGCCAGCCAGAACGCGCTGTCGACGTTGGCCTCGAAAATCACCCGCCAGTCGGCATCCGTAATGTCGCCGATCGGCCGGCCGACCTGGCCGCGCACGCCGCCGGCCGCGTTGACGAGGATATCGAGACGGCCCTCGGCCGCGAGGATCGCCTTGACCAAGGCGTGCGCTTCGCTGCGCTGCCCGAGATCCGCGCGGTGCGGTGCGAAGGCGGCCACCCCGGGTGGGGCGGCGGGAATGGTATCGATGTCGACGACATGCACCTTGGCTCCGGCCGTGCTCAGCGCGACCGCAATGGCCTGGCCAATTCCCTGCGCGGCTCCGGTTACGAGCGCGACCCTGCCGTCGAAGCGGATGTGCATGCTGTGATCAACTGCTCGAAGGTTTCAAAACTCATCGGGCGGCGCCCATCCTCGATGTCGTGGATCAGGGCGACCAGGCGGTCGAGGGCCGGCGTCGCAAGTCCGGCCTCGGTGCCGAGCCGGCCGATGATCCCGATCTGCGGATCGACCTCGGTGCGCCGCTTGCGGACGGCGAGATCACGGTAGATGCCGGAATGCGTCTTCGCCGACTGCGCCGTGTAGTCGGCGAGCCACGCGATCACGCGACGGCGGCCGTCGATGGGCTGTCCCGGCAGGAATGCGCCGGGATCGAACGCGCCGAAACCGACGGGCACCACCCCGCGAGCCGCCGCCACCGCCATCACCTCGCGGCCGAGGGTGTCGAACACGACAAAGCGGCGGGGGTCGCGGAAATTCTGCGACATCGAGTCGGGCGTCAGCGCGGTCGCGAACAGCATCGCACCGTACGCGAGCTTGCCCCACAGATAGCCCCAGATATTGGGCGTCAGCACGGCATCGGGCTCGAACAAGGAGAGCAGCGCGTGCATCTCCGTGGTTCGCGGACGAAGCGTCCCGTCGATCTCCCCGACCACGACGGCCCCGCGGTTGCCGTAGAGGATCTCGCCCGGGCCGTGCCAGTCGGCACCGAAATTGACGAAGCAGCCCATCGTGCGATCCGCCCCGACCGCTTTCACAATGGCAATCTCGTTGAGACCGTTCTGGGCGGACAGCACGTAGCCGTCGGCGGCGAGATGCGGCGCCAGCCGCTCGAGCGCCGGCAAGGTGGCATGGGCTTTCACTGCCAGAACGATCCGTTCGTAGGTACCGCGCAGCTCATCCGGCGTCGCCGCCGGCACCCGAACCGTGAACTGGTCGATTGGCCCCTCGATCCGCAGGCCCGACGCGCGGCACGCCTCGACGTGCGCCTCGACGATGTCGACCAACAGCACTGGCACGCCGGCGCGCTGCCAATAGGCGGCCAGCGTTCCGCCGATGGCACCGCCGCCCCAGATCAGAATCGGCGCGGAGCTCATGCCAGAAACCCCAAGTGGTGCTCCTCCCGGTGCGTCGCCACCGTCATGGCCCCGTCCGGCGCCACCCAGCCGCGATACATGCCGATCGTGTTGAACGGGGCAACCACGCGCCCGCGCGCGTCGCAGGCAACCACCCCAGCGCCGATCCCGTGAGCGCCGAGGCCCTCGAACACGACGCTCGACGTTGCCGCATCGAGGGATTGCCCGCCGTACATCATGCGGGCCGCCACGTCATGGGCCGCGGACAGCAGGATGAAAACCTCACCCTGGCCCGTGCCCGAGACGGCGCACGCACCATTGCGCGCGTATGTCCCGGCGCCGATGATCGGCGAGTCGCCCACCCGTCCCACCGGCTTGTTGTTGAAGCCGCCGGTCGAGGTGGCGGCGGCCAGGTTGCCGGAGCGGTCGAGCGCCACGGCCCCGACCGTCCCGTGCTTCTCGGCCTCGCTCGCCATCTGGATGGTGCCGCTCGCGGCGCGTGCTTTGAGCGACGCCAGCGCGGCGACGCGGCGTTCCGTGGTGAAATGGCTGTTGGGCACCATGTCGAGGCCGCAGGACTCGGCGAACGCGTCGGCGGCGCCACCCGCGATCAACACGCTCGAGCTACGTTCCATCACGGCGCGCGCGGCGCGAATGGGGTTACGGATGCGGCGTGCGGAGCAGATCGCGCCACCAGAGGGCTTGGCGCCGTCCATGATCGACGCGTCGAGCTCATGCTCGCCCTGCTCGTTGAGCGCGGCCCCGTACCCGGCGTTGAAGTGCGGGCTGTTCTCCATCACGATGACCGCGGCCTCGACAGCGTCGATGCTCGAGGCACCCTTGGCGAGCAGGCCCCAGCCCGCGCGAAGGGCGTCCGCGAGGTGGGCGCGCGACTCTGCCCACTCGGCCTCCGACATCAAGGACTTGGCGAGCGTGCCGCAGCCGCCGTGGATGCCGATCGCAATGGGTGTCATGGCGGTGAGAGCCCGTCCCGTATGACCGAACGACGGGCGGCCGGATGGCCCGGCCGCCCGCCAGTTAGCTCACTTTGCCGGCTTGATGTTCATCGCCAGCGTGTCCTCGTCGACGCGCGGGATGATCTTGACCTTGTCCTTCTGCATCGCCCACGCCGATCCTACCGCGACGATCGGCAGCCGCTGGCGATCCTTGAGGACGAGCTCATTGGCCTTCTCCAGCAACCCACGCCGTTTGGCCTCGTCCATCTCGACTGCCGCATCCTGCAGCAGCGTGTCCATTTCCGGGTTCTTGTAGTTCAGCACGTTGAAGGCGCCCATCTTTTTGTCCTTGTCGTTCGAATGGGCGAGCGAGGAGAGCGTATAGTGCGCTTCTCCGGTCAGCGTTCCCCAACCCGACATCGACATCGAGAACTCACCGCGCGTGCGCGCCGGGAAGAACACGTTGGCGGGCTGGGCGTTGGCCGCCGCCTCGATCCCGATCGCGGCCAGCATCTGCGCAATCGAGGTGCCGACCTGCGTATCACCCGGCAGGCGATCCTTGGTGAACGCGAACTGGATCTTGAACCCCGAAGGATAGCCCGCGTCGGCGAGCAGCTTCTTGGCAGCCGCCACATCGTACTTGCGCTCGGGCAACGACTTGTTGAAGCCGAAGATCGATGGCGTGACCATCTGATTGACCGGCTTGCCGAGCCCTTCCATGGCGATCTCGGCAAGCGACTTGCGATCAATGGCGAGATCGATGGCCTCGCGCACGCGGACGTCGAGCAGCGGGTTCTTCGGCAGGGCCGAGCCGTCCTTGGCCGTGATCTGGCCGGCCGGCGGCGGCTCACGCATGTCCAATTCCATGTTGAAGACGTAGACGGTGTCGATGGTCTCGACCGCGAGCTTCGGATCTTGCTTCAGCGACGCGACGTCGGTCGCGGGCACGCGGGTGATCAGATCGAGCTGTCCAGCCTTGAGCTGGGCGACCCGGGCCGCATCGTTGGCGATCTCCTTGCGCACATGGCGAGCCCACGGCTCCTTCGGGCCCCAATAGCCGTCGAAGCGGTCGAGAACGAGATCGCCCTTGGGCGCCCACGACACGTATTTGTAGGGGCCGGTCCCAGCCGCTGCCTTGCCGCTGTTGAAGGCCTCGTTCGCGGTCTCCTTGGTTAATCCGGCCGCCGCCTTCGACGAGACGATGAACAGGCGGATGAAGTCGTTCGGCAGGACCGGTGCAGGCCCGTCGGTGATGATATGCACCGTGTAGTCGTCGATGATTTTCGTCTCTTTCACGCGACGCACATAGATCGTGGTCGGATTGGGACCTGCCACCATCGGGATACGCTCGATCGAGAACTTGACGTCGGCCGCCGTGAAGTCCGAGCCGTCATGGAACTTCACGCCCTTCCTCAGCTTGAACTCCCACGTCGTCGCATCGAGCGCCTTCCAGCTCTCGGCGAGCCGCGGCACCACCTCGAGCCCGTCGGCAGACCATGTCAGCGTGTCGAACACATGCTTCAGCGCCTCGGCATGGGTGCCGGTGGCCGTGAAATGGGGGTCGATGGAATCCGGGCCGCCGCGCACGCCGATGGTCAGCGTTTGCGCTTGCGCGGTGGCGGGGAGGGCTGCGAGCAGCGCGACGATCGACAAAGCGGCAACTCTGGCAAAGGGCTTCATGTTCAAACCTCCTCTTCGATACGCGTCGGCCATGCGGATTGGCCGAGAACGATCTTGGTCAGCAGATTGTTGAGCGTGAGCCGCTCGGCCGACGACAGCACCGCGAACATGGCCTGCTCCTGCGCGACGAGCGCGGGAACCGTGACGTCCACGATCCTGCGGCCCGTGCGTGTCAGGTAGAGTCGGAGCCGGCGCCGGTCCCGGCGGTCCTGAACGCGGGTCAATAGCCGCTTGCGGACGAGCGCGTTGACGGCGCGGCTAAGCGTGTTCTTCGGCCGTGCTGAGGAGGCCGCCACATCCTCGGCGGTAATGCCTTCCTGAAGGCCGACCGCGTATAGCACCACGTGCTCGGGCGCAGTCAGCCGATAGGACCTGGCAATCCATTCGTAGATCGGCTGATTGAAGTGGTGGGCGATATAGTTGGCGCGGAACGAGAGCCAGCAGGGATTGTTCCACAGCTTCGTCGCAATCATCGGGTGCAGATCGTCGGGGATCGGTGCAGGACCGCTCACCCGCGTCCGGGAACGCACTTTCTCGCGACGCAGCTTGTCGAGCATTCGCGCCTCAAACTTTTAGTTCCAAGTGGAACTTGACGCACACTGCCGGTCTTCGTCAAGATGAGTTCCATATGGAACCAAGTCCAAGTCTGCCCCGCGCCATGACGGGAGAGCGGAATGCGAATTGCCGACATGAACTGGATGCAGGTGCGCGACCACGTCGCGCACGATGATCGAGCGGTGCTGCCGCTCGGCTCGACGGAGCAGCACGCCTACCTGTCGCTCAGCGTCGATGCCATCCTGTCCGAGCGCGTGGCCGTGGAAGCGGCCGAGCCCCTGTCCATCCCCGTGTTCCCCGTCGTCAACTATGGCCTGACGCCGAATTTCGTGGAGTACCCGGGCACGGTGACGCTGCGCATGTCGACGTTCTGCGCGGTTGTCACGGACGTGCTGGACGGCATCGCGCGCGCCGGCTTCAAGCGCATCGCCATCGTCAACGGCCACGGCGGCAATTCGCCGGCCCACGGCGCCGTCCTCGAATGGCTCGACCGCCATCGCGGCGTGCACGTGAAATGGCACAACTGGTGGAACGCACCCAAGACCTGGGCCAAGGTCCAGGAGCTGGACAAGCTCGCCTCGCATGCCTCCTGGATGGAGAACTTCCCGTGGACGCGGCTCGGCAACGTTGCATTGCCGTCGACGCGCAAGCCCATGATGGCACTCGATCGCTTCCAGCAGATCGACCCGGCGCAGAAGAAGGCCTTGCTCGGCGACGGCAACTACGGTGGCCTCTATCAGCGCAGCGACGAGGATATGCTGGCGCTGTGGCGCGTGGCTGTGGACGAGACCCGCGCCATCATCGGCGAAGGATGGGCCTGAAGGCCCGACAAGCGCCTGAGGGGAGCGCGCAATGCTCGGTTTGATCATTCAGCGGCTGCTGCAGGCCCTTCTGGTCATGCTGGTGATCTCGATGCTGGTCTTCATCGGCGTCTACGCTGTCGGCAATCCCATCGACGTGCTGATATCCCCGGACGCCACCCAGCAAATTCGCGAGCAGACGATCAAGGCCTATGGTCTCGACCAGCCGCTGTGGAAGCAATACGCCGCCTTCCTCGGCCGCCTGCTGAACGGCGACTTCGGCCGCTCCTTCATTTTCAACATGCCGGTGCTGACGCTGATCCTGTCGCGTCTGCCGGCCACCCTCGAGCTGACCCTCACCGCCGTGCTCGGCGCGACGCTGATCGGCGTGCCGCTCGGCATGTATGCCGGCTACCGCCCCGACAGCGGTGTCGCCAAGGCGATCATGGCCTTCTCCGTGCTCGGCTTCTCCGTCCCGACATTCTGGATCGGCCTGGTGCTCATCCTCACCTTCGCCGTGACGCTCGGCTGGCTGCCGGCGGGTGGACGCGGGCCGACCGCGCTCTTGTTCGGCATCGAGTGGAGCTTCTTGACGGCGGAGGGCTGGCGGCACCTCGCCTTGCCGGCTCTCAACCTGTCGCTGTTCAAGTTCGCCCTGATGGTGCGGCTCGCCCGCGCCGGCACGCGCGAGACGATGCTGACCGACACCGTCCGGTTCGCGCGCGCCGCCGGCGAAAGCGAGTGGACCATCCTGCGCCGCCACGTCCTCCCGCTCATCTCCATTCCGATCGTGACCGTGTTCGGACTCGAGTTCAGCTCGACGCTGGCCTTCGCGGTCGTGACCGAGACGATCTTCTCGTGGCCCGGCATCGGCAAGCTGATCATCGATTCGATCGCCTCGCTCGATCGCCCGGTGATGGTCGCCTACCTGATGCTGGTCGCGTTCTTGTTCATCACCATCAACTTCCTCGTGGACATCGCCTATGCCGTCCTTGATCCACGGCTTCGGCTGCGGCGGGCTTGATGGATAGGTCATCGCCTTCCGCGCGCTTCTGGGCTGAGTTCCGCCAGAGCCCGGCGGCGGTCGCCGCGTTGATCGTCGTTGCCGCGATTGCGCTCCTCGCCATCCTTGCCCCGCTGATCGCGCCGCAGAACCCCTATGATCTCGCGACCGTCTCGCTCACCGAAGCCCGGCGTCCGCCGGGCTATGTCGGGCGCGCCGGCTTCACGTATTGGCTCGGGACGGACGCGCAGGGCCGCGATCTGTGGTCGGCGATCCTCTACGGGCTTCGCATTTCCATCCAGGTCGGGATCGTCGCCGGGGCGATCGCCTTCACCCTAGGTGCGTCGCTCGGCGCGACCGCGGCCTTCGTCGGGGGCCGGCTCGAAACATTCATCATGCGCGTGGTCGACCTGCAGCTCTCGTTTCCGGCGATCCTCCTCGCGCTGGTGCTGGCAGCCCTCCTCGGCCAGGGCAAGTGGCAGCTCATCGCCGCACTCGTCAGCGCCCAATACGCCTATTTCGCCCGTACCGCGCACGGCGCCGCCTCGACGGAGCGCGCCAAGGACTATGTGGAGGCGGCGCTGTCGACGCCGCTGCCGGCCTCCCGCGTCATCTTTCGCCACATCCTGCCGAACTGCCTGCCGCCCCTGATCGTGGTCGCGACCGTTCAGATCGCCAATTCGATCGCGCTCGAGGCGACGCTATCGTTTCTCGGTCTCGGCCTGCCCGTGACCGAGCCGTCGCTCGGCATGCTGATCGCCAACGGGTTCCAGTACATGCTCTCCGGCCGCTACTGGATCTCGATCTATCCGGGCGTGGCACTCATCATCCTGATCGTCGCCATCAATGTCGTCGGTGACCAGGTGCGCGACCAGCTCAATCCGAGGCTCCGGCGATGAGCGAGCCGCTGCTGCAGGTCCGGGAGCTGTCCACGCACTTTCTCACCAAGGCCGGCGCGGTGAAGGCCGTCGACGGCGTGTCCTTCGACGTCGCAAAGGGCGAAGTCGTCGGACTCGTGGGGGAGTCCGGGTCGGGCAAGAGCGTTACCGGCCTGTCGATCCTCGGCCTGATCGATCCCCCCGGCCAGATCGTGGCGGGATCGGTCAAGCTTCAGGGCCGCGAGCTTGTTGGCGCCGATCCGGTGGCGCTTCGCGCGCTGCGCGGCCGCCGCGTGGCCATGGTGTTCCAAGACCCCTCGACCACCCTCAATCCGGTTCTGAGCATCGGCCGGCAGATGGCGCTCGCGCTCGGGGCACACGAGCGCATTTCGGCCAGCGCCGCCCGAGCCCGTTCGATCGAGGTGCTGACGATGGTCGGCATCCCGGACGCCGCGCGCCGGCTGGATGCCTATCCGCACCAATTCTCGGGCGGCATGCGCCAGCGTGTCGCCATTGCCATTGCAGTGCTCAATCGGCCGGCGCTCATCGTCTGCGACGAGCCGACCACGGCGCTCGACGTCTCGATCCAGGCGCAAATCCTGACCGAGATGCGTGAGCTGGCGCGCACGTCGGGCACGGCCCTGATCTGGGTCAGCCACGATCTCGCAACGGTCTCCTCGATCGCCAGCCGGCTGCTGGTCATGTACGCCGGACGTCTGATCGAGGAAGGGCCGACAGCAGCGGTTCTGAGATCCCCACGCCACCCCTACACGCGGGGACTGCTCGATTCGCTGCCGGCGCGCGCGCCGCCCGGTCAGGACCTCATCCAGATCCCCGGCAGTCCGCCGTCGCTTCTGAGTCTGCCGCCGGGCTGCGCCTTCGCTCCCCGGTGTGCGCACGCCAGCGCACGGTGCAGCGTCGCGCCCGACATCACCCGCTCTGGCCACCGTGCCGTGCGCTGCCATCACCCGCTCCTCGCGACCGGGGGGAGAGCATGACCCCGCTCATCAGCGTCGAGGCGATCAGCAAGCGCTTCAGGCCGTCGCTCTCCATCGGCGAGCGCATCTCGGCGACCCTCGGTGCCGATATCGAGACGCGCTCCGTGCAGGCGGTCGACGACGTCACGCTGCACATCGCGCAAGGCGAGGTGCTCGGCCTCGTGGGCGAGTCGGGTTGCGGCAAATCAACCCTCGGGCGGATGATCGCCGGCATCCTGCCGCCGACGTCCGGAAGCGCTGCAATCAATGGCGAGCCGGTGATGGGTCGCCGGCGCAAGCCGGTCAAGGTCACGACCCGCGTGCAGATGATCTTTCAGGATCCGTTCGCCTCGCTCAACCCGCGCATGCGCGTCGGCGACACCATTGCGGAAGGGCCGATCGTGCACCGCCTGGTCGGCAGGTCCGAGGCCCGGGCCTACGTGGCAAACTGGCTTTCCGCGGTCGGCCTGGCAGGGGATGCCGCCGATCGCTACCCGCATCAGTTCTCGGGGGGCCAGCGCCAGCGTCTGGCCATCGCCCGGGCGCTGGCCATGAAGCCCGACATTCTGGTCTGCGACGAGCCCGTCGCCTCTCTCGACGTGTCCATTCAGGCGCAGATCCTCAACTTGTTCCTGAAGCTGCGCCGCGAGCTTGGCTTGACGATGCTGTTCATCAGCCACGATCTCGGCGTGGTTCGCCATGTGTGCGACCGGGTGGCGATCATGTATCTCGGCCGCATCGTCGAGACGGGCCCGACCGCCGAGGTCTATGCCCGCCCACATCATCCCTACACCGTGGCTCTGCTCAACAGCGTGCCGAAGCTCGAGCTGGCCGACGATGCCACCGTCGTCTTTCGCCCGATTGTCGGCGAGCTGCCGTCCCCGCTCGCCCCGCCACCCGGCTGCCATTTCCACATGCGCTGCCCGCGGCGCGCGGAGCGGTGCGTGGCTCAGATTCCGCCGCTGCGGCCGGTTGCGGGCGGACGGCATGTGGCATGTCACTTCCCCCAGAACATGCCCGAGGAGGATCGCGATGGAGCCGTGGCAGTGGCCTGAGGAGGAGTGGCGCCGCCGTGTCGAGCAGGTGCGCGCCGGGCGTTCGCTGAAGCCCGCGGCCTGGCCGGGCGGTGCGCGCTGTGCCGTGGCGCTCTCGTTCGATTCCGACCACGAGACCAACGAGCTGCGCGATGGCGCCAATTCAATCGGGCGGATGTCCTGGGGCGAGTACGGCACCCGCGTCGGCGTTCCCCGCATCCTGCGCCTTCTCGAAAAGGCGGCGATCCCTGCCACGTTCTTCGTGCCGGCCGTATCCGCGCTGCTGCATCCCGATGAGCAGCGCCGCGTCGTCAAGGAGGGCCACGAGATCGGCCTGCACGGCTGGATCCACGAGCTGAACTCGGTGCTTCCCGAGGTGGCGGAGCGCGAGTTGCACGTCCGGGCCGCCGACACGCTCGATCGCATCACCGGCACGCGGCCGGTCGGCATGCGAACTCCCTCGTGGGATTTCTCGCCGGCGACGCTGAGGATCGAGCGCGAGCTGGGCCTTCTCTACGACAGCTCGCTGATGGCCGACGACGACCCCTACGAGCTGCTCGATCACGGCGAGGCGACCGGCATTGTCGAGTTGCCTGTCGAATGGGTCCGCGACGACGCGGTCTATTTCAACATGCACCGCCACAGCGCGCTGAGGCCCTACACGCCACCGCCCGCCGTTCTAGATATCTTCCGCCGCGAGTTCGACCGGGCATGGGAGGAGCGCGGATTGTTTCTTCTGACCATGCACCCTCACGTGATCTCCTATCGCTCGCGCATCTTCATCCTCGAGGAGCTGGTCGCGCACATGAAGGCCAAGGGCGGTTGCTGGTTCGCCACCCACGCCGACATCGCCTTGCACTGCGCCTCGAGCTACGGCCTTGGGACGCCAGGCGCAGCCGCGCGATAGGCCCGACAGGCTCGTTGCAGGCGCTCGAGGGTGTGTGCCCCGTAATCTACCAAGACGGAGCGGGCGCCCCCGTGATGGGCGCCCGCATTCAGTCCGTGTCCGTCACCACTACCAATTGTTGAAGTGCCAGACCTTGCGGTTGCGATTGTACCATCCATGGCGAGGCCCCTCGTCGCGCCACACATAGTCGCGCCCAGGGCGATTGGGCCGGCATATCACGAGCTTGCCACCACCGAGGTCGACCACCCAGCGACCGCCCCGCCAACCGCAGTTGTTGTGATAGCGCCAGGAGGCAATGTCGTGAACGACGCTCTGGGCATGCGCCGGAGCGCGATCGGAGAGCGGAATAGCCGACGCGGGCACCGTTGCGCCGAGCAGCGCGAGCCCTGCTGCGGTAACGGAATACTTCATGTCATGACCTCGTGATTGCCAGATGTCGGGAGCAAACGCGCGGCGACCATGGATGTTCCGCATTAGGCGCAATGGCCCGGAGCATCCCGCTCACGGCCCCACGGTGGACAAGTCCGTTTCATCCGACTTGTTTCGACTTGCGCCCACTGGATCGGCGTGGCGGCCGCGGGCGCGCCGCATCCAGAATGACCCAGGCCGGCGCGTGATCGCTGGCACCGTCCTCCCCGCGCACGAGACGGTCGACGCCGGCGTCCTTCAGGCGGGCCGCAAGGACGGGGCTCAGCAGCAGATGATCCAGCCTGAGGCCGGCATCACGCTGCCAGCGATTGCGCAGGTAGTGCCAGAACGTGTAGACGCGCTCCTCGCCATGGGTTGCGCGGATCGCGTCCGTCCACCCCTGGCCGACCAGCTTCGCATAGGCCGCACGGCTTTCCGGCTGGACGAGCGCGTCGTTGTCCCATGACGAGGTCGGATAGATGTCGAGCGGCGTTGGCGCGACGTTGTAATCGCCCGCCAACACGACCAGCAGGTCCTGGCGCAAAAGCGTGCGGGCATGCCGTGCCAATCGCCGGAGCCACGCCAGCTTGTAATCGAACTTCGGTCCCGGCTGCGGGTTGCCGTTCGGCAGGTAGATGGAGGCCACGACGATCCCGTCGACGGCGGCCTCGATATAGCGGGCCTGTGGATCGTCGGCGCCGCCGGGCAGCGCCACCCGAGTGACGATCGGCTTGGATCTCCGCGACAGGATGGCGACGCCGTTCCACGTCCGCTGGCCGCGCCACACCCCATGGTAGCCCGCCCGGGCGATCGCCTCGCCGGGAAAGGCGTCATCCGCGCATTTGAGCTCCTGCAGGCAGACGATGTTCGGCTTGGCGGTTTCGAGCCACTGCAGAAGATTGGGCAGCCGGCGGTTGATGTTGTTGATGTTGAAGGTGGCGATTTTCATGGCCCGCCGGCGAGGCCGATGGCGCGCGCCCCTAGTTTTTAAACCTCGCGTCCCGCCATTCGAGCGCGGCCTTCAATCCCTTCTCGCGCCGCAGCCGGTTGAACTCCGCCCGCTCGGGCCCGCCCTGTGCCTCGATCAGCACGTCGGTGTCGAGCGCCGCGAGCAACGCCTGGCGCATCCCCATGATATCATAGGTCCGGTTGATCGCCCGCTTGGTCATCTGGACCGACAGCGGCGCGCTGGCCGCGATGTCATTGGCGATGGCCAACGCTTTCTCGACCTCCTCGCCCGCCGGCACGACGTGATTGATGATCCCCATCTCGAGCGCGCGGCGCGCATCGACCTTGTCGGTCCCAGTGAGCAGCAGCTCCTTGGTGGCCTTGGGGCCGACCGCCCAGGGGAGCAGCATCGCGATGATCCCCGAGCCGAAGCGAGGCTCGGGCTCGCCGAAGCGGGTGCCTTCGGCGGCGACCGTCACGTCACAGGCGAGCGCCAGCTCGAAGGCGCCGGCGAGGCAGTAGCCGTGCACGGCGGCAACTGTCGGCTTCGGGCAATCCCAGAACTGCATGATGAAGTCGAAATCGGCCTCCAGGACGGCCCGCCAATCGGCGATCTCCGTCGTCGCACGCTGGGCCGATTCCTTCATGTCGAAGCCGGCCGAGAACGCACGCCCCTCGCCGTGCACCACGATCGCATAAATGCCGGAGTCCTTGGAGAAGTCCGCCATCGCGGCCGTCACCTCGCTCATCAGCGTTCGGTTCAGGGCGTTGAGCACCTTGGGGCGGTTCAGCGTCAGGATACCGACGCGGCCCTCGCGGCGAACTTTGATCGTCTCGTGACTCATGACTGAAGATCCTTCTGTTGGGAGGCAGCCGTAGCGGCGCCGCGCGGCACGACGAGGGCATCGACGGCCACCGCGCCCCACGGCCCGGCGATGATCGGGTTGAGATCGAATTCGGACAATTGCGGGCCGATCGCCGCGCAGAGCCAGGAAAAGTTCGAGACCAGCCGCGCCAGGGCCGGGATATCCGCTTTCCCGCGCCCGCGAGCACCGTCGAGCAGCGCAAACCCTTGGAGCTCGCGCAGCAGCCGCGCCGCCACCTGGGGTCCGATTGGAGGAACGAAGGCCACCGTATCCTTGTACACCTCGGCGAAGATACCGCCGATACCGAGCGTGGCGATCGGGCCGAACTGCGCGTCGTTGACCATTCCGAGAAAGATCTCGGTCCCGCTGTCCGCCATCCGCTGCACCTGAACCAGCGGCCCGCAACACTTGGCGATGTCCTCGTAGGCCGCAGCGAGCGCCGGCCCGTTGCCGATCCCGAGCTTCACCCCGCCCATTTCGGTCTTGTGCAGGATCTCGGGCGACGCCGTCTTGAGTACCACCGGAAAACCGAGGCGGGCGCCGGCCGCCAGCACATCCTCGGAGGTGGCAGCAAACACGCTCTCGACGACGGGCAGGCCGGCGTCCCTGAGCAGCCGCTCGGCGTCCTGCGGCGATAGCGCGCCGGTTGCCGCCTCCAGGCGCGGCCGCCACGTCTCCGCCGTGCGCACGGTCGCCGCTGGCGCAGCCCCTGCCTCTTCATCACGGCGGTCGCGTTGCCGGTGCCAGGTGAGGAAGTGCGTCATCGCGGCGAGCGCGGTCGTCGTCCCCATCAGCACCGGAATGCCGAGCCCGCGCAACCGCGCCGCCTCCTCGCGGCTGATCGTGCTGTGAAGGTGCCCGAACACCACCGCCGGCTTCTCGGTCGCGGCTGCGGCCTGCTCGATCGCGGCTCCCGACAGCTTGAGGTACGGCCGGCCGTGCACGAGGTTGGTCGCCAGGACGGTGATCCCCACATTCGGATCGTCCGCCACGATCTTCTGGCAGTCCTCGAGCAC
>JAESFN010000209.1_pt1 | contig 79561 bp, 74 predicted proteins | sample 9269411 | NCBI WGS metagenome assembly JAESFN01 (sample SAMN14505399, study PRJNA617100) | algae metagenome | isolation source: Iphinoe sp. HA4291-MV1 and co-occurring heterotrophs from trail next to... | place: USA: Maunawili Falls, Hawaii | collected 2009-07-25
GATAGCCAACAGCCAAGGCGGCGAGCAGGACGGTGACGGGAATCTCGGCCATTCGGGATCCGCGCGGGCTGCGAGCAACGGCGCCGGCTACGGGCCGCGCGCCGGATCAGGTTACTGGTACACCGTCTGACCGGCAACCATGGTCCTCAGCACCCGTCCCTGCATCTTGCTTTCGTCGAACGGCGAGTTCTTGGACCGCGATCGGAGCGCCTCGCGATCGACCACCCACGGCTGGCCGAGATCGATTAGCGTGAGGTCGGCCGGCGCCCCTTTCTCGAGCCGCCCGGCCGGCAATCCGAGCAGCTTGGCGGGGTTGATCGTCATCGCGCGCAACAGCACCGACAGCGCGGCCTGGTCGCCGTGATGGAGCCGCAGCGCCGCCGCGAATAGCGTCTCGAGCCCGATCGCCCCGTCGGCGGCTTCCGCGAACGGCCGCCGCTTGACGTCGGCGTCCTGCGGGTCGTGGCTCGACACGATGACATCGATGTCGCCGGACGCAAGCCCCCGCACCAGCGCCATCCGGTCGTCCTCGCTGCGCAGCGGCGGCTTGAGCTTGAGGAAGGTGCGGTAGGAGCCGATGTCGTTCTCGTTCAGCGTCAGGTGATTGATCGACACCCCGCAGGTCACCGGCAGCTTCCGCGCCTTGGCGGCCCGGATCAGCGCCAGACTCTCCGCGCAACTGATCGTCGCCGCGTGGTAGCGCCCGCCGGTGATTTCGACGAGGCGCAGGTCGCGCTCGAGCACGATCGTCTCGGCTGCCTTGTTGACGCCGGGCAGTCCGAGCCGCGTCGCCACCTGGCCCGAGTTCATCGCCGCCCCGTCGGTCAGGTACGGGTCCTCGGTGTGGTGCACGATGAGCGCGCCGAAGTCCTTGGCGTAGAGCAGCGCGTTGTGCATCACCTTGGTGTTGGCGACGCTGGTCTTGCCGTTGGAGAAGGCGATCGCGCCCGCCCGCTGCAGCAACCCGAGCTCCGTCATCTCCAGTCCGCCGAGGCCCTTGGTCATCGCTGCCATGGTGTGGACGTTGACCACCGCGTTGTCGCGGGCGCGTCGCTGGATGAAATCGACGAGCGCCACCTGGTCGATCACCGGATTGGTGTCGGGCATCACCACGATGGTGGTCACCCCGCCGGCGGCCGCCGCCTGGCTCGCCGTCTTCAGCGTCTCGCGGTGCTCGTAGCCGGGCTCGCCGGTGAACACCTGCATGTCGATCAGGCCGGGACTCAGCACATGGCCGTTGCAGTCGACGACCTCCGCGCCGTCGGGCGCGTTGCGCCTCAGGTGCGAGCCGAGATCGGCGATCAGGCCGTCGCGCACCAGCAGCCCGCCGGGCTCGTCGCGCTTGGCGGCGGGATCGACCAGCCGGGCGTTGATGAACACCGTCGGCCGGTGCTGGGACTGGGTGCCGGACGAGGCCGGAGCTGGGTTGGCGCGCCGCATTGCTCGGGTCCTCATCGGTTCGGCAGGTGGCGCGCCAGCGCCTCGAGCACGGCCATGCGCACGGCAACGCCCATCTCGACCTGTTCGCGGATGACGCTGCGCGAATGGTCGGCGATCGCCGAGGCGATCTCGACGCCGCGGTTCATCGGACCGGGATGCATGATCAGCGCGTCGGGCTTGGCGCGGTCGAGCTTGTCCTGGTCGAGTCCGAAGAAGTGGTAGTACTCGCGCGTCGACGGCACGAACGAGCCCATCATCCGCTCGCGCTGCAGCCGCAGCATCATCACGATGTCGGCGCCCTCCAGGCCCGCCCACATGTCGGTGAACACCTCCGCACCGAGCCGCTCGGCTTCCGGCGGCAGCAGCGTCGAGGGCGCGATCAGGCGCACCCGCGCGCCGAGCGCGTTCAGCACGTTGATGTTGGAGCGTGCCACCCGCGAATGGACGATGTCTCCGCAGATCGCCACCGTCAGCCCCGAGACGCGCCCCTTGGCGCGGCGGATGGTCAGCGCGTCGAGCAGCGCCTGTGTCGGGTGTTGGTGGGTGCCGTCGCCGGCGTTGATCACCGAGCAGTCGACCTTCTGGGCGAGCAGCTCCACCGCGCCGGCGGCATGATGGCGCACCACGATGATGTCGGGCCGCATCGCGTTGAGCGTCATCGCGGTGTCGATCAGCGTCTCGCCCTTCTGCACCGAGGAGGTCGACACGTTCATGTTCATGACGTCGGCGCCGAGCCGCTTGCCGGCAAGCTCGAAGGAGGCCTGGGTGCGCGTCGAGGCCTCGAAGAACAGGTTGATGAGGGTTCGCCCTCTCAGTACGTCGCGCTTTTTGTTGACCTGCCGGTTGATCTCGGCGGCCTTGTCGGCGAGGTCGAGAAGGGAAGTGATTTCCGGGGCCGTCAGACCTTCGCAGGTCAACAGATGGCGGCGCGGGAAGGACAGCGCTTCGGCGGCTGCGGCGATGGTGCTCATTAAAGCGGTGTCTATAGGCGCAACCCGCGGGGCGCGCAAGCCACAGCCCGTGCGTCCCTGTGGGCGAGAGCCCAAAAAAGCCACATCATGACATGAAGGGTACGAGAACGGCGCGCAGGTTGCCGAGTCGTGGAGGCCGCCTATGTCCGACGAGCGGACAGGCTGCCACACCAGGAACCTCAATCGAGGGGCGCGACCTTGGTTCACATTAACCTGGACGGCCGCAGGAAGCGCCGTCGTGAGCCGGCCGGCGTGTGACCAGCGTGTCTGTAAACCGCGTCTGACCAACAGATTTAAAGAGACCAACCTTGCTCATCGCAAACCTTTTGCCGCTGCCGCGCCTCGATGCGCGGGCGGAGCCGCATCACCCGCCGGCCGCACGAGCCCTCGCGCCGACCGCCGCCGTGCACGCGAGCATCCGCGAGGTGCCTCGCGAAAGGTGGGAGGCCATGGCGCCCGGCTCCGCCTTCGGATGGGCGTTCCATGCCGCCTGCGAGAATGCCGCACCGCAGGGCTTCGGGCTGTCGCATCTGACCGTCAGTTCGGGCGACGCCCTGTGGGCGGCCGTGCCGGTGTTCCGCGTGCCTTACCGCGTCGATATGTCATTCGGCTCGAGGATGCAGGCCGTCGGCAATTGGATCTACCGCCGCGCCCCGCGGCTGGTAAGCGTGCCGATGATCGGTTTGGGCTCGCCGTTGTCCGACGCCTGCGAGCTGAGAATCGCGGCCGGTCTCGATGCCGGTCAGCGCGCCACCGCCGTGCGCGCCGTGCTCGACATGATCGTCAAAACCGCCCGCGAGCGCAAAATCGACCTCATCGCGATCAAGGATGCGACGCCGGAGCTCGATTCGTGGCTGCAACCGCACCTGGCCGAGACCGGATTTTCCCGCCTGCCGTCCCTGCCGGTCGCGACACTCGACGTGCCGTTCCGCAGCCTCGACGAATACTTCGAGAGCCTGTCGGCGTCGATGCGCAGCGATCTGCGCCGCAAGCAGCGCCAGTCGAAGGACAGCGTGACCTTGGAAACCGTTGTCTCGGCGGCCGGCCTGGAGGCCGAGTTGAGTGCGATGTCCGAGGAAACCCATCGCCATGGCGCCGGCGACTACGGCGGTTTCGACACCCTGTCGCCAGGCTACGTGCCGCGCGTGCTGGAGGCGGGGGAGGGCACCGCACGCCTGCGCCTCGGCCGCGTCAACGGCCGCCTGGCGAGCTTCAGCCTGTTTTTCGTCGAGCCGGGACGGGTCGTGGCCCAACAGATCGGCATGCACTATCCGCTGGCCCGCGACCACAATCTGTACTTTCTCCATTGGCTCGATCTGGTCGGCTTCTGCATTGCCGAGCGCATCCCGCGGCTGGAGTTCGGCCAAACCAGCTATGCCGTGAAGCGCCGCCTCGGCTGCCGCCTCGAGCCGCGCTGGGCCTACGTGCGCCACCGCATCGACGCCATCAACCGGGTGGTTAGATGGGTCGTGCCGCGCGTCTCCTTCGGCAGCAGCGAGCCGGCCTGACCCCTGCGGCGGTCGGCTACGGCGGGGCCGCCGCATTGCTTCCGCTGGAAGCGGGGCCGGACCCGTTATAAGAAGGCCTCGGATCAGCCGGGTCACGTGAGCCGATACCCTCGGCAGCAATGGTATGTTCATGAAGGATCGCCGCGCGGCCGCCGTTGTCATCGCCGTCGCGATCGCCGCAGCCCAGGCGATCGCGGCGCCATCCGCCGCCCAGCAGAAGCGGGTCCCGCCGCCCACGCGCGAGGCCGCCCAGTACTCCTTTTCGCCGATCGTGAAGAAGACCGCGCCGGCCGTGGTCAACGTCTACGTGCGCAGCCGCGTCAAGACCGCCGAGTCGCCGTTCGCGTCCGATCCGTTCTTCCGCCAGTTCTTCGGCGACCGCTTCGGCATGCCATCGGAGCGGGTGCAGAACGCGCTGGGCTCGGGCGTCATCGTCAGCCCCGACGGCATCGTCGTCACCAACACCCATGTGGTGAAGGGCGGCGCCGGCACCGAGATCAAGGTGGCGCTCGCCGACAAGCGCGAGTTCGACGCCAAGGTGATCCTGCAGGACGACAAGACCGACATCGCCGTGCTGCGGATCGAGGGCGGCGACGGCCGCTTCCCGGCGCTCGTCTTCGAGGACTCCGACACCCTCGAGGTCGGCGACCTGGTGATCGCCATCGGCAATCCGTTCGGCGTCGGCCAGACGGTGACCAGCGGCATCGTCTCGGCGCTGTCGCGCTCCGAGATCGGCCAGTCCGAGGCCCAGGTCTTCATCCAGACCGACGCCGCCATCAATCCCGGCAACTCGGGCGGCGCCCTCGTCGACATGGCCGGCCGCCTGGTCGGCATCAACACCGCGATCTTCTCCCGCTCGGGCGGCTCGCACGGCATCGGCTTCGCGATTCCCTCCAATCTCGTGCGCCTGTACGCCGACAGCGCGGTCGCCGGCCGCAAGGTCGAGTGGCCCTGGCTCGGCGCCAAGCTCGAGACGGTGACGCGCGACGTTGCCGAAGGTCTGGGCCTCGACCGCGTTGTCGGCGTCATGGTCACCCGCGTGCAGCCGCACAGCCCCGCCGCCGAGGCCGGCCTGCGGCCGGGCGACGTCATCGCCGCTGCCGACGGTTTCGAGGTCGCCGATGCCCGCTCGCTGACCTACCGCCTCACCACCCGCGGCGTCGGCAATCGCGCCGAGCTGGCGGTCGTGCGCAAGGGTGCCCGGCTCACCGTCCCGGTCGCGCTGCGGACCGCGCCGCCGCCCGGCCGCGACGATATTCGCAACCTGTCGGGCAGCCACCCCTTCGATGGCGCGCGCGTCGCCAACATCCTGCCCGGCGTAACCGATGAGCTCGGCCTCAACGACGACGAAGGTGTGGCGATCCTCTCCGTACGGCCGGGCTCGGTGGCGGCCAACCTCGGCTTCCGCGCCGGCGATATCATTGCCCAGGTTGGGCGCCAGATCATCGCCACCATTGCCGATCTCGATCAGGCATTGAAGGACCGGCCGAAGGTCTGGCAGCTCGCGGTCAAGCGCGGTGGCCGCCTGCTGCAATTGCAGGTGAGGGCGTGACCATGCCGAAGGACGCACCGGCTGAGCCCCTCCAGATCGTCAACGACCCGGCCCGCATCGACTTCGACCGCGTCTACCGGTGGATTTCGGCCGAGAGCTATTGGGCCGCCGGCATCCCGCGCGCTACCTTCGACCGCGCGATGCGCCATTCGTTGTGCTTCGGCGCGCTGCAGGAGGGCGAGACGATCGGTTTCGCGCGCGTCATCACCGATCGCGCGACGTTCGCGCACCTGTCCGACGTCTGGGTCGAGCAGGCGCGCCGCGGCCAAGGCATCTCGCGCGCGCTGATGGACGCCGTCGATGCCCATCCCGAGCTGCAGAACCTGCGCCGCTTCACGCTGGCCACCCGCGACGCTCACGGCCTCTATGCCAAGTACGGCTTCACGCCGCTTGCCGCGCCCGACCGCCTGATGGAGCGGCGCGATTTCGATGTCTACAAGCGCCTCCGGGACAAGCCGGCATGAGCGATCTCTTCCAGGCCGCCGGCCTCGACAAGGGCGCGCCCCGCCCGCTGGCCGACCGGCTGCGCCCCAAGCGGCTGGCCGAGGTCGTCGGCCAGGATCATCTCGTCGGACCCGAGGGGACGCTGACGCGGATGCTCGCCAGCGGCCGTGTGCAGAGCATGATCCTGTGGGGGCCGCCGGGCTCGGGCAAGACCACCGTCGCCCGCCTTCTGGCGCACGAGACCAAGCTCGAGTTCGAGCAGCTCTCGGCGATCTTCTCCGGCGTGCAGGACCTGCGCAAAGCCTTCGATCGCGCCAAGGCCCGCCGCGAGGTCGGACGCGGCACGCTGCTGTTCATCGACGAGATCCATCGCTTCAACCGCTCGCAGCAGGACAGCTTCCTCCCCCACGTCGAGGACGGCACCATCACGCTCGTCGGCGCCACCACCGAGAACCCGTCCTTCGAGCTCAACGCCGCGCTTCTTTCGCGCACCGCCGTGCTCGTGTTCAACCGCCTTGACGAGGCCGCGCTCTCCGATCTCCTCGCCCGCGCAGAGAAGGAGGAGGCTCGTCCGCTCCCCCTCGACGAGGAGGGTCGCGCCGCGCTGCTCGCCATGGCCGATGGTGACGGCCGCACCGTGCTCAATCTCGCCGAGGAGGTGTTCGCCGCTCTTCCCGTTGGCGCCAAGCCGCTCGGCCGCGACGGCCTGATGAAGCTCGTCCAGCGCCGCGCGCCCCTCTACGACAAATCGCGCGACGGTCACTACAACCTGATCAGCGCGCTGCACAAGTCGGTGCGCGGCTCCGATCCCGACGCCGCACTGTACTGGCTGTCCCGCATGCTCGACGCCGGCGAGGACCGCCTCTATCTCGCCCGCCGGCTGGTGCGCATGGCGATCGAGGACATCGGCCTCGCCGACCCGCAGGCGGTTGTGCAGGCGCTCGCCGCCAAGGACGTCTTCGATTTCCTCGGCAGCCCCGAGGGCGAGCTGGCGCTGGCCCAGGCGACCGTCTATCTGGCGACCGCGCCCAAGTCGAACGCCGCCTACGTCGCCGCCAAGGCCGCGTTGCGCGCCGCCAAGGAGCACGGCAGCCTGTCGCCGCCCAAGCACATCCTCAACGCGCCAACCAAGCTCATGGAGGACGAGGGCTACGGCGAAGGCTACGACTACGACCACGACACCGCGGAAGGCTTCTCCGGCCAGAGCTATTTCCCCGACGGCATGGCGCGGCAGAGCTTCTATGATCCCCCTGAGCGCGGCTTCGAGCGCGAGCTCAGGAAGCGCCTCGACTACTGGGCGGGGCTCCGCCGCAAAAAGGGCGCAGAGTGAGCATTACGGTCGTTCGCGCGCCGCAACGGCATGCTATCTGAGTGGCGTTTCAGCGATCCTCCGAAGGAGACTCGTCATGCGTCGGCCCATGATCGCCACTGTTGCGGTGATGCTCGGCATGCTCGCGGTCGTGCCTCTCAGCCTCGCACAACAGCAGCCCCAGGGCGGCGCGCCGGGCGTGATCACCCAGGGCAGCTCCGACGTGTCGATCGGCGGCCAGGCCGCCGCCCGCAAGGGCGACGCCACCGACAGCGGCACCGCGCTCTCGCAGGGCTCGTCCAACGTCTTCATCAATGGCCGTCCGGCTGTGACCACCGGCGACAAGACCGGCTGCGGCGGCATCGCCATCGGCGGCGGCAGCAACGTGTTCATCAACGGCAAGCCGGTGGCCCGCGCCGGCGACATGACGTCGGGCTGCCCCGGCAAGTAGCCGCGCGAGATTTCCGAGGACGCTCCGATGATGCGAAAGGCACGATCGGCCCGCACGCCGTGGCGGCTCGTCTGCGCCCTGATGCTGTGCCTGCTCGGCGCGGGCGCCCATGCCCAGCAAGCGTCGCAGGAGCTGCGCGCCTTGCAGGACAGCACCACCCAGTTCTATCGCGCCGGCGATTTCGACGCGGCGCTGCGGTTTGCCGAGCAGGCGCTGCCGCTGGTGATCCGCGAGTACGGTGCCGAGCACGAGCAGGTCGGCATTCAATACTATTCGCTCGGTCTCGTCGCCGAGGCAGCCGGCCGCCTTGGTCTGGCGGAGCGGTACTTCGCCGAGTGCCTGCGTCTGCGCGAGAAGGTCTACGGGTCGGAGAGCCCCGCCGTGGCGCTCGCGCTCGAGTCGCTCGGTCAGGTCCACATGAAGATGGACCGCGTCGACACCGCCGAGCCGCTGTTCCGGCGCGCGCTCAAGATCCGCCAGGACACCATCGGGCCCGATCACGCCTTCGCGGCCAGCGGCCACTCCTACATGGGCGACATCGGCCTCGCGCGCGGCAACTATGCCGCAGCACTCGCCTCTTACCGCGAGGCGATCCGCCTGATGGTCGGCCAGGACACCTCGCAGGTCGTGGTCAAGGCGATCGTCGACGAGGAGATCCGTCGCAACCGCGACACCTTCATCGGCCTGAACCGTGCCGCCTGGGCCTCCGCTCCGGCCTCCGGCGCCGCCCGCGCCGCGCTCGCCGAGGAGACCTTCGCCGCCGCGCAGCGGGCCTGGAGCACTCAGGCCGCCTCGGCGCTGGCCAAGATGAGCGCGCGCATCGGCGCCGGCGATACCCCGCTCGGCCGTCATATCCGTCGCGTGCAGGACCTCTCCGACCGCGTGCTGGCGCTCAACACCGAGGACCAGGCGCTACTGACCAACTGGAGCCAGGTGCAGCGCGCCAATCCGGCCTATAGCGCCTTGCTCGATCAGTTCCGCGCCGCCAGCATCGAGCGCAACCGCGCCAGCGCGCCGGTGGTCAAGCAGCAGACCGCGCTGGTCACGCGGCTCACCCAATCGCTCGAGCGCTGCCCGGCGGGCCAGAAGAAGGCCGGCTGCGAAAGCGCCGACAAGGAGCGCGCCGAGATCAGCCGCGAGTTGGCCGAGCTGTCGAAGGCAGCGTCCGTCGGCGCCGGCGACATCATGGCGATCCACGCTCGCATGGAAGCGGCCGAGAAGGCGCTCCCCGGCTACGCGGAGTTCACCGCGCGCCGCAACGCGGTGCGCGCCGAGATGGACCGCGGCGAGCGCGCGGTGCGCGAGGCCCGCGCCGGCATCCTGCGCGACTATCCCGACTACGTCGCCCTGTCCGATCCGCGGCCGCTCTCGATCGCCGACACCCAGGCGCTCCTGAAGCCCGACGAAGCGCTCGTCACCATCCTGGTCGGCTCGGTCAAGAGCTACGTGTGGGCGATCACCCGCGACCGCGCCGATTGGGCCGAGATCGATGCCGGCGCCAGGGTGCTGTCGGATCACGTCACCGCGTTGCGCGCCGGTCTCGATCCCTTGGCGCAACAGGATGCGCAAGGGTCGGCCGGCAGTCGCGCCGGCGTCACCGGCGGCTTTGCGCTGTCGCGCGCACACGACCTCTACCGGCTCGTGCTGGGTCCGGTCGCGCCTGTGCTCGCCGGCAAGGCGCATCTGATCATCGTGCCGACCGGACCGCTGTCGAGCCTGCCGATGCAGGTGCTCCTCACCGCGCCGCCGACGGTGGGCGGCACGCCGCAGGAGGCGCTGCGCGCCGCGCCGTGGCTCATCAAGAGCCATGCCTTGAGCGTGCTCCCTTCGGTGCAGTCGCTGAGCGCCTTGCGCAAGCTCGCCGGCGGCAGCGCCGCGCCCAAGCCCTTCTTCGGCGTCGGCGACCCGGTGCTCGAGGGCCCGAACCCATCGCGGCAGGAAGTGCAGCGCACCGCCAATCGCGGCGCCGCCCGCCCAGCGGCCTTCTATCGCAACGGGCTCGCCGACGTGCGGGCGGTGCGCGAGCTCCTCCCGCTCCCCGAGACCGCCGATGAGCTGCGCGCCATCGCCAAGGTGCTGGGCGCCGCGCCCGATGCCATTCAGTTGCGCGAGGCCGCCTCCGAGGCACGCATCAAGCCGGCGCCGCTCGCCGACTATCGTGTGATCCAGTTCGCCACCCATGGCCTCGTCGCCGGCGACCTGTCGGGGCTCGCCGAGCCGGCGCTCGTGTTGACGCCGCCGGACAAGCCGACCGAGGCCGACGACGGCCTGTTGACCGCCTCCGAGATTGCCGCCCTGAAGCTCAACGCCGACTGGGTGGTGCTCTCGGCCTGCAATACCGCGGCTGGCGAAGGCGAGGGTGCCGACGCGCTCTCGGGCCTCGCGCGCGCCTTCTTCTATGCCGGCGCGCGATCGCTGATGGTGTCGCATTGGGCGGTCTACTCGACGGCCGCCACCGAGCTGACGACGACGACCTTCGCCAATCTCGCCAAGACCCCGGGGCTCGGCCGCGCCGAAGCCTTCCGCCGCGCCATGCTCGCCCTCATCGCAGACGGCAAGCCACCCGGCTACTGGGCGCCGTTCGTGGTCGTCGGCGAAGGCGGCACCGCCGCGCGGTAGGCCTCCGCATCCGCGACGATCGCCGCGAGGAACGGCGGCAGCGGCCGCCCCTTTCTCTTTGTCATCCTCGGGCTTGTCCCGAGGATCTTGGCTTCCATCAAGAATCCTCAGCAGGTGGGGCGCCGTATCTCGACGTGGCCCGAGAGTCCTGCCCTACACCCAGCCGAGAGTTGGATCCTCGGGACAAGCCCGAGGATGACAGCGCGGGGAACATGAGCCCCACCAGCGGTTCCGCGTACGCTAGGCGGACGCGGCGATCGCCGCGAGGAACGGCGGCAGCGGCCGCCCCTGCGAGAGCAGGTAGCGGCCCATCGCGCCCGCCACCGTCCGGATCGCCGGCCGCGCCGACACCCGCTCGCGCCAGGCCAAGAGTTGCGGCGTCGCCTCCGTCATCGGCGCGCCCATCCGCGCCCCGAACAGTTGCGCCATGAAGAACGCGATGTCGGCATACGAGTAGTCGCCCGCGAGATATGGCTGGTCCGCGATCCGCGCCTCGAGCCTGTCGTAGAACCGCGCCGCACCCTCGCGCGCCGCCACCGCCGCCGGATCCTGCGGCGTCTCCTGCAATCCCATCAGCCGGATGATGTGCGGGAAGTAGACCTCGTCGGACAGATGCTCGATGAGCCGGGCGTTGGCGCGCGCCGCCGCGCCCTCGGGCCACAGCGCCGGCGCCGGCACCAGGTCTTCGAGGTATTCGAAGATCTGGGTGGAATCGAAGATCTCGAGCATACCGTGGATCAGCACCGGCACCTGCCGCTTCGGGTTGACCCGCAGCACCTCCGGATGCTTCGGCTCGTACAGCGTCGCCATCTCGAACGGCACCATCACCAGGTCGACGTCGAGCCCTTTCTCCAGCACCGCGATCTGTACCTTGGCGCCGAACATGCTGAGCGGCCCGGAATAGAGCCGCGGCCGGCCTGCTGGCGCGGCGCTCTTGCCAGCCCCGCCGTCGTGGTGTGATTGAGCAGTCATGCCGGTCTCCCGCCGAATCCACGCCAAGAACAAATATAGAACGAAATCCCCATGACGTACATCCTCGCAGCGCTCGCCGGCCTGATTGGGGCCGCCGCCGGCTGGTTCGTGGCGGCCATGGCGACGATCGTCGTGGGCGGCTGGCTCGGCGTGTCCGACTTCGAGGGTAGCCGCGGCATGCTGGCGGTGTGGGGCATCGGCCCGCTGGGCGGCCTGGCCGGCCTGATCGCTGGCATCTGGCTGATGCTGCGCTATCGCGGCGGCCACCGCGGGCTGGCGCTGTCCTGGCGCATGCCGGTCGTCATGCTCGCCGCCGCGCTCATCGTGGCAGGCGTGCTGTGGTTTCTCTACGAGACGCGGCCCGTGCTGAATTCCAACGGCGCGCCGCCCCGCCTCGCGTTTGAGATCCGGCTGCCGCCGCAAGTGCCGCCGCCGGCTGGCGCGAAGGTCGAGCTGCAGACCGACAAGAACGTCATGCCGGGCGCCATCACCGCGACGCGCACCGACGGCGATCGCGCCGTGCTCGCCGGCACCGTCGAGGTCTACTACCGCGCGAGCTGGCGCATCCTTGTCCTCAAGCAGCAGGGCGGCCCCGAGCGCATCTTCAGGCTGAAGCTCGCCGCCCGGCCGCCCCATGCCAAGGCTTTCGGGGACTGGCAGCGCGTCGATGACGTCGCGGAGGGGCCTCAGGTCCGCAAGCCCGGTCCCGCCGATGTCTATGACGTGCGCTACCGCGTGATCTGGCCGGGCGAGGAGTGACGGGCCGCGCTCGTGCTTCCGGAAAAGTGGGTACCGGTTTTCCGATAAGGAGCATGACCAAAAAAACTAGGGCTTTCCGCTCTGTGTTGAAGAGAGCGGAAGACCCTAGTGCTCGGCGTGCTCGCAGAACTCGTGGTGGCCGAGCACTTCCAGAATGCGGCAGTCGGCGACGCGCTGGTGGCTGCACTGGCGGATCATCCGGCGCATCTCGGCCCCGAGCGCGGTGAGCCGTTCGATCCGGCTGTCGATGTCGCGCAGGTGCGCGCGGGCGAGCGCATCGACCTCGGCGCAGGATCGCTCCGGCTCGTCGGACAGCGCGAGCAGTTGGCGGATCGCCGCGACCTCGAACCCGAGCTCGCGGGCATGCCGGATGAACTTCAGCCGGCGCACGGCCTCCTCGCCGTAGACCCGGCGGTTGGACTGCGTGCGCACCGGCTCCGGCAGCAGGCCGATGCTCTCGTAGAAGCGGATGGTCGGGACCTTGACCCCGGTCGCCGCGGCCAGCCCGCCGATCGCATGCTCCGCCTCGATCGTCATGTGCAAGACCCTCTTGCTCCTCTAGTCACTAGAGGATTTAGGGTCTCGACAAAATGATCGCAAGAGAGGAGCAGGCCAATGGCCCACGATCATGAGCCCGCCGCGTGCGGATGCCACGGCAATCCGCAGTTCGACGGCCTCGACCCGCGCTACAAGCGCATCCTGTGGGTGGTGATCGCCATCAACGGCGCGATGTTCCTGGTCGAGATGGCGGCCGGCCAGCTCGCCGGCTCGCAGGCGCTGCAGGCCGACGCCCTCGACTTCCTCGGCGACACCCTGACCTACGGCATCAGCCTGGCCGTCATCGGCAGCACGCTCGCCGTGCGCTCGACCGCCGCCCTGTTCAAAGGCTTGAGCCTGACCGCCATGGCGCTGTGGGTGCTGGGCTCCACCGCCTATCACGTTCTCGTCCTGGGCGTTCCCCGCGCCGAGGTGATGGGCGTTGTCGGCGTCCTCGCGCTGGCGGCCAATGTGGCGAGCGTCCTCCTGCTGATGCGCTACAAGGACGGCGACGCCAATGTGCGCTCGGTGTGGCTGTGCTCGCGCAACGACGCGATCGGCAACGTCGCCGTCATGGCGGCCGCCCTCGGCGTCTGGGGTACCACGACGGCGTGGCCCGATCTCGTCGTCGCGGGCGGCATGGCGCTGCTGTTCCTGACCTCTTCGGTGCAGATCCTGCGGCAGGCCTGGGCAGAGCGTCGCGGCGCCGGCGGTGCGGCACTGCGGCCCTCCTGACACGCCGGCCGGGGGGGGCCCCTCCCCATGGGACCCCGGCCGCCCTATAGTTGGCCCGCCCGCGCGCCAGCGAAGGCTCGTCGGGCAGCGTATGCGGCATGGGGGAGAGGCAACGATGCTCACGTTCCGGGATCTCTGGCGCAACCACCCGGCCAACGAGTCGGTGGCGACGCCCTGCATCGCGCCCCGCGACCTCACCAACCTCGAAGGCAAGCACATCGGGAAGGGCTTCCCGGTCTTCTCCAATCAATGCGCCATCCGCATGTCGGTGACATTGAAGCGCTGCGGCGTCACGCCGGGCCAACTGTCGAGCGCCGCGCACTGCTCCGTGCACTCGCGGGAGGAGATGCACCTGATCAACGCGAGCCAGGTCGCCAACGCGATCGCCCGCGCCAACCTGCCGGGCGTCGGCCCGATCCAGCGCATCACCGGCAAGGATGCCTCCGAGTTCTATCCCCACCTGTTCGGCCGCACCGGCCTGATCTACATCCAGGACTACTGGGCCCGCTCGACCGATCGCCCCGGCCAGCCGACCGGCGATCACATCGACGTGTGGAACGGTTACCGGCCGACCACCAAATGGTTGATGGAGTGGTTCTCCTGGCTCGGCTACTACTCGAACTACGCGCAGGCCCGCGAGATCTGGTTCTGGGACGTGAAATGACGCCCCGCGCAGGCCCGGTCCGTGCGCACGGTTGGCGTCGCTGAGTGAAATCGCGTAAAGAGACGATCGATGCGCTATCTCATCGCCATGATTTTCGGCATCGCCTTCGCGCTCGCGGCGACGATGTTCCTGAGCTCGCCGATCGCCACCTGGGCGGTCAACCAGTTCACCTTCGAGAGCCCCGATGACGTGGCCAGCCTGCATGCCATGGTGTTCATGGCGGCCAACGTCGTGGCGCTGGCCATCGGGTGGACCATCGGTTGGGGAATAGGCGGGGCCGTCGTCGGTAAGGACGCGGCATAGGCCAAGTGAAACCGCAAGCGACCCCGGCGCCGGCGCGCCCTTCCGAAGCTGTCGAGACGATCACGGTGGCGCCGCAGGATGGCGGCATGCGGCTCGACCGCTGGTTCCGCAATCATTTCCCCAACGTGACGCACGGCTATTTGCAGAAGCTGCTGCGCTCCGGCCAGATCCGCGTCGACAGCCGCCGCGTCCCCGCCAACGAGCGGCTCGCGGTCGGCTCGGCGATCCGGGTGCCCAAGATCGTACGCCAGCCGCCCAAGGCGGCGCCGTCGCGCAAGCCATCGACCGCCCTCTCCGCGGCCGACCGCGCCTTCATCGACAGCATGATCCTGTACGAGGACGACGACGTGCTGGTGCTGAACAAGCCGTTCGGTATCGCCGTCCAGGGCGGCACCGGCACCAAGCGGCACATCGACGGTTTGCTCGCCGGCATGGCCGACCGTTTCGGCGAGCGCCCGCGCCTCGTCCATCGCCTCGACCGCGACACCACCGGCGTGCTGCTGGTCGCCAAGCATCGCGCCGCCGCCGCCAAGCTCGGCCGCATCTTCCAGACGCGCTCCGCCGCCAAGACCTACTGGGCTCTGGTCAAGGGCGTGCCGCGCCCCGCGCAAGGCAAGGTCGAGGCCGCGCTCGTCAAGGCGGCCGGTCCCGACGGCGACCGCGTCCGCAAGGCGCTGCCCGGCGAGCAGGAGCAGGCCATGCACGCCACCACCCACTACGCCGTGATCGACCGCGTCGCCCATCGCGCCGCCTGGGTCTCGCTGAAGCCGGTCACCGGCCGCCAGCACCAGTTGCGCGCCCACATGGCGCTGATCGGGCATCCCATCGTCGGCGACAACAAGTACGAGGGCGACATCGGCGCGTTCGTCGAGGCCATCGAGCCGAACCTGCATCTCCATGCTCGCCGCCTGGTGCTGCCGCATCCGGCCGGTGGAAAAAAGATTGACGTGACCGCCCCGCTGCCCGAGCACATGCTCCGCACCTGGGCGCTCCTCGGCCTCGATCCGGCGCGCTATGACAGCGAGGCTGGCTGAGCGCCCGCGACACGAGAAGGCTCTAATGGACGATCGGACGACATCGGGCGGCGGCGCATGAAGCTCGTCATCTTCGACTGCGACGGGACGCTGGTCGACAGCCAGCACCTGATCGTCGAGGCGATGACTCGCGCGTTCGTGGCCCGCGGCCATCCGCTGCTGCCGCGCGATCACGTGCTGTCGATCGTCGGCCTGTCGCTGCCGATTGCCGTGGCGCGCCTGCTGCCGGCGGTCGAGGAGGCCGAAGTGCTCGCCGTCGCCCGGGCCTATCGCGACGCCTTCGGCGATCTGCGACGCGATCCGAGCCACAACGAGCCGCTCTATCCCGGCATCCGCGGCGCCGTCGAGACGCTGTCGGCATGGCCCGGCGCCGCGCTCGGCATCGCTACCGGCAAGTCGCGGCGCGGCGTCGCCACTCTGCTCGCGCGTGAGCAGATGGAGGGCTGGTTCCGCACCATACAGACCGCCGACACTCACCCGTCGAAACCCCATCCCTCGATGATCCGCACTGCGATGGCCGAGGCCGGCGCCGCGTCGCGCAACACCGTGATGATCGGCGACACCACGTTCGACATCGAGATGGCCCGCTCGGCCGGCGTCGGCGCCATCGGCGTGGCGTGGGGCTATCACCCAGCCGACGCCCTGCGCACCGCGGGCGCCCACGTCGTGGTCGACGCCGCCGACGAGCTGATCCCCGCGATCACCGCCCTGATCGCCGCCGAGGGAGCACCGGCATGAGCGACGACAAGCCGCCGGCCGCGTTGCCGGGCAAGGAGAGCCTCGCCAAGCCGCTGCCCAAGCGCTTCTACAAGGCGGCGGTTGCGGCCTCGCGTGGGGATGGCCATGGCGTGCTGCTCGACGGCCGCCCCGCCCGCACGCCGGCCAAAGCCGAGCTGAGGTTGCCGACCCGCGCGCTCGCCGAGGCGGTCGCCGCCGAGTGGGACGCGCAGACGAGCCATGTCGATCCGGCGACGATGCCACTGACCCGGCTCGCCAACACCGCCATCGATGGCGTCGCCCGGCGCGAGGCCGACGTCCGCGCCGACATCGCTAAGTTCGCCGGCAGCGACCTGCTGTGCTACCGCGCCGGCGGACCATCCGAGCTCGTGGCGCGCCAGTCCGCGGCCTGGGACCCGGTGCTCGAATGGGTTGCCGCGACCTTGGGCATCCGTCTGATTCTGGCCGAAGGCGTGATGCCGGTCCACCAGGCGCCGGAGGCGATGGCGGCCGTGGCGCGGGCGCTCGAGCCGCATCGCGCGTTCGCGCTCGCCGCCCTGCACACGATGACCACGCTGACCGGGTCGGCGCTGCTGGCGCTCGCCGTGGTGGCGCGCCGGTTGTCGGCCGAGGAGGCGTGGGCCGCCGCGCATGTCGACGAGGACTGGCAGATCTCGCAATGGGGCGAGGATGCGGAGGCCGCCGCGCGGCGTCGGCGGCGCTGGCAGGAGATGGCCGCTGCTGCCCGCCTGATCGAGCTGGGGACGCCGCCGTGACCGATCTTCCGCTGTCCACCCTCGATGTCGCAGCGGTCGCCTGGTTCCTTGCGAGCGTCGGCGGCTATCGCCTGATCACCGAGCGTGGCCCGCTCGCCCGCCGCAGCATCGTCGCCGCCGTCCAGCGCCAGCGTGTCGCCTGGATGGTCAACATGGGCGGCCGCGAGAACCGCATGCTGGATGCGGTGCTGCTCGGCACGCTCAGCCAGGGCAACGCCTTCTTCGCCTCGACCAGCGCCATCGCCATCGGCGGTCTGTCCGCACTGCTCGCCTCGGGCGACAAGCTGCAGGGGCTGATGGAGCAGTTGCCCCTGGCGGTTCAATCCAATCCCGTCCTGTGGCAGCTCAAGGTGCTCTTCCTGGTCGGCATCTGCATCTACGCGTTTTTCAAGTTCGCCTGGGCATTCCGCCTGTCCCACTACGTCGCCATCATGATCGGCGCGACACCGGCGTCGCTCGAGCCTGATCACCCCGGCCGCGACAGCCATGCCGTGCGCACCGCCCGCCTCATCGGCATTGCGGGCGAGCATTCCAACGGCGGCATCCGCGCCCTCTATTACGCGATCGCGGCGATGGCCTGGTTCTTCCATCCGCTGGCGTTCATCGGCGCGGTCACCTGGGTGCTCGCGATCATGATCCGCCGCGATTTCTTCTCGCGCTCCCTGCGCATCGTCGCCACACCGGAGTGAAAAGCGCTATTGGCCGGTGTTGGCGACGCCGATGCCGTCGCGCAGGAAGGCGCGCTGCGCGGTCGGTGGCCGCCCGGCGTTCTGGCGCATCCAGCGCGTGAACGCGCTGAGCTCGGAAAATCCGAGCCGGTTGGCGATCTCGCCGATCGCCAGATCCGTGTCGCGGAGCAGTTGCTCGGAGAGCTGCGACCGGGTCATCGTCAGCACCTTCTCGTAGCCGGTCTTCTCCTGCTCCAGCCGCCATTGCAGCGTGCGTGCGGCCATGCCGAGCGAGGCGGCGACCGCTTCGAGATCGAACGGCTCGTTGCCCATGCGCTGCGCGATGGCGTCCCGGACCTGGGTGACGAGCTCCGTCCGTTCGCGCTGCTCGGCCATCAGCCGCGTGCTCAGCTCTTTCACGCTGTCGAAGATTCCGTCGATCGTTTTCGGCATCGGCTTGCCGAGCGTCGGTCCGTCGATGGTGAAGGAGTTGCCCGCGGCATTGAAGGTGAGGCGCGGACCGAATATGCGCTTGTAGACATCGAGGTCGGCCGGCTGACGATGCTCGAACTCGGCCGAGAGTGGCATCCAGTCGGGCCCTGCTCCGATCCGCACGCGCGACGCGATGATCGCGAGGACGAAGTTCGTGAAGTGGCACCGCGAGGTCGATTTCGCCACGGGATAGCACAGCGCAAACCGTCCGACGCCGTTCTCCTCGTGGAACTGCGTCGCGAACCCCGTCATGTAGAGGCTCGAGAACGTGGCGGCTGCCTCGAGCGCATGCCGGATGCTGGGTGCGCTGAGGATGAGCTGACCGAGCAGTCCCGACGCGCCGGGCGGATAGGTCAACGCGTAGTGGAGCCCGAAGTTCGGATCGGGGATGCGGGCCGCTGCGTTCTGAAAGAGCTGTGCCACCGTCTCGAACGAGAGAGGCTGCATGGGATCGATCTCGATGCCGGCGATGCCCGCTTCGGCGAGTAGCTCATCGGCGAGCCCGGGCCTTTTCGCGAGGGCAGTACGCAAGCCCGCGAGAACGGCAGCGCTAATTGTGGGACCGTTGGTTTGCAACGAACCACCCTCAGCGGATCGTCCCTTTCACATCGATGTTATACATGGCGCGACATGCGCTTTGCATCAAGTCGCTTACGTCATCCGTCAAGCCTATCTTGGCAAAAATTTGTATACGGTTATTAAGGCGTGCGCGTGAGCGATGCTAATGCATACGTTGCGCGCGCTTTTTTCCCTTCGAACCCTAACCGAGCATTGGTAATGAGCAACGAGCACCTCAACGGTGGGCATGAGCTTTCGGCCCTTCATCTCTTGCATCGCGCCGGTCAGTGCGCCGACGAACTGTTTGCCCTCAGCATTGGCAGGAGCGACCTCACGCCGCGCCAATTCGAAGTGCTGAAATGGGTGTCCAAGATCGAGGACCTGAGCCAGACCAAGCTGGTCGAGGCCACCGGCATCGATCGCTCCACGCTGGCCGACATCGTTCGGCGGCTGGTCAGCAAGGGCCTCCTGCAGCGCAAGCGCACCAAGCGCGACGCGCGCACCTACGCGGTGCGTCTTACCGCCGCGGGCCGCGAGGCGCTGCGCTCGGTCACGCCGGCCGCTCGCTCTACGGAGGACAAGCTGCTCGCGGCCGTTCCGGCCCAGCAGCGCGCCAGCCTGATCAATGCCTTGAGCTCGATCGTCAGGACGCTGGGCCCGATCAGCAGCGCGCGAGTGCCCTCGCGCGACGACGACCGTGCGCAGGTCCGCCCGGGCAAGCGCCAGTAAAGACCCTTCGCAGGACATGAACACGAGCGGCGCCGCCATCGTGGCGGCGCCGCTCGTGCGTCAGCCTCGTGCAAGGCGCGGCCCTACGCGGGCAGCGCGCGCGAGAGAATGGCGCGCGTGTCGGCATGCTCGAGCCCCTGACCGTAGGTCTGGCGCGGGTCGCCGGAAAGCCGCGCTCCGATGTAAGCGTCCGCAATGGCGGCGGGGACGTGCGCGCGCAGGATGGCGCCGGCCGCCAGCAGCGCGAGGCCGTCGATCAGCGTGCGTCCGCGCACGTCGAGCAGTCGCGGTTCCGCGAGCAGTCGCGCGACACGCGCATGCGCCACCTTGAGGCGCGTATCGTCGCCGGCCGCCTGCCCGAGATCCTCCATCACGATCTCGACCGTCTCCGGCTCGCGCTGGAGGATGCGCAGCACGTCGAGCGCCATCACGTTGCCCGAGCCCTCCCAGATGCTATTCACCGGCACCTCGCGATAGATGCGCGCCAGCCCGCCGGCCTCGACGTAGCCGTTGCCGCCGAGGCATTCCATGGCTTCGGCCACCAGGGGCGCGGCCATCTTGCACACCACGTATTTGGTGACCGGCGTCATCAGCCGCTGCCACGCCGCCGCCCGCGGATCGGCCGCGAGGTCGAAGCTGCGCGCCAGCCGGAAGGCGAGCGCCGTCGCCGCCTCCACGTCGAGCGCCAGATCGGCAAGGACCTGCATCATCAGCGGCTGGTCCGCGAGCGCGGTGCCGAACACCTTGCGGTGACGGCAGTGGTGGATCGCCTGCGCCACCGCGAGCCGCATCAGCCCCGCCGAGGCAACGGCACAGTCGAGCCGCGTAAAGGTCACCATCTCGATGATCGCCGGCACGCCGCGGCCTTCCTCGCCGATGAGCCACCCGTGGGCGCCGGCAAACTCCACCTCCGAGGAGGCGTTGGAGCGGTTGCCGAGCTTGTCTTTGAGCCGCTGCAGGCGAAGCGCGTTGACGGTGCCGTCCGGCAGGAAGCGCGGAACGAGAAAGCACGACAGGCCCTTTTGCGCCTGCGCCAGCACCAGGAAGGCATCGCACATCGGCGCGGAGAGGAACCACTTGTGCCCGGTGAGCACATAGGCCTGTCCAGGCCCCACCGGACCCGCGGCCACCGCCCGCGTGGTGTTGGCGCGCACGTCGGTACCGCCCTGCTTCTCCGTCATACCCATGCCGACGGTCACGCCGGTCTTCTGGTCGGCCGGGCGAAAACTTGGGTCATAGCTGCGCTTGAGGATCCGCGGCAACCACGTCTCGGCGAGGTCGGGCTGAAGCAGCAGCGTCGGCACCGCGGCGTTGGTCATGGTCACCGGGCAGCAGTGCCCGGCCTCCATCTGCGCCGCCATGTAGAAGGCGCCGGCGCGCACCACGTTGGCCCCGCCGGCCGGGCCGGCTGCGCCGTCACCAAGGTGCCTCCACGCCGCGCAGTGGAGACCCTGGGAGATGCTCTGCGTCATCAGCGCGTGGTAGGCGGGATGGAACTCGACGACGTCCCGGCGACGGCCGCGGTCGTCGTGGGTGAAGAGCCGCGGCGTGAACTCGTTGGCGAGCCGCCCGCGCTGGAACGCCTCGGCGCTGCCGCACAGCGCACCGGCCGCCGCCAGTGCGTCGAGCGCCGCGCCGCCGCCTTCGCGCTTCACGGCGTCCTGCAGGCCCTGATCCGTCGTGAACAGGTTGATATCCTCGAACGGCGGGCTCTGGTTGGCGACCTCGTGAGTGTCGAACGGCGTGGTCATGACGGCCTCCGGTCTGGCGAATCGGGGCGAACGTGAGACGACATACGCGCCCGCGGGGCGGGCCGCACCTCCGTAGCATTACGCCGCGTGGCATCCCGAGGCGCTCGAAAAAAAAAGTGATCCGCGACAGCGCAGCGTTGTGGACATCTCGCGGGCGCACACTAAATTTCGCGCAACGAGGGTAGGGGGCCAGGTCTCGCGCGGACGGTTTGCGCGGGAATGCGGCCTCTGGATGCCCCGACCCCGTCCTCGCGATTGTCCCGCCAGCAACCCCACCTACGGTTCATGTCCCTCAAAGCAGACGTCACGCTGTTGCGCCCGCTGCCGGCCCTGATCTTCGGCTCACGCTGGCTGCAGCTCCCGCTCTATCTCGGCCTGATCATCGCCCAGGGCGTCTACGTCGTCCTGTTTCTCAAGGAGCTGTGGCATCTCATCCTGCACGCCACCTCGTTCAACGAGCAGCAGATCATGCTGGTCGTGCTCGGTCTCATCGACGTGGTGATGATCTCGAACCTGCTGGTGATGGTGATCGTCGGCGGCTACGAGACGTTCGTCTCGCGCCTGCGCCTCCAGGGCCACCCCGACCAGCCCGAATGGCTCGACCACGTCAACGCCAGCGTGCTCAAGATCAAGCTCGCCATGGCGATCATCGGCATCTCGTCGATCCACCTGCTGCGCACCTTCATCGAGGCCGGCAACCTCGGCAAGAACACCTCCGCCTACACCGAGGCCGGCATCATGTGGCAGACCATCATCCACGTGGTGTTCATTCTCTCCGCCATCGGTATCGCCTATGTCGATCACCTCGGGCAGTCGAACGGCCACGACCGTCACGCCCGCGAGCGGGCAGGGCGCGAGCAGGGCGGCGATCGCAAGCACGCCGTGCCGAGCCCCGCCGAATAGGATTTCGGCCCGGCTGCGCAGGGGCGGACGGGCCGAAATCGTCGTGCTGCGAGCTGATCTCGCGACGGTCAGGCGAGGTCGAAGCGGTCGGCGTTCATCACCTTGACCCACGCCGCCACGAAGTCCTTCACGAACTTCTCTTTCGAGTCCGATGACGCATAGACCTCCGCGAAGGCGCGGAGCTGGGAGTGCGAGCCGAAGATCAGGTCGACGCGCGTGCCGGTCCACTTGACCGCCTTGGTCTTGCGGTCGCGACCCTCGTAGGCGTTGTCGCCGGCCGGCTGCCACACCGTGCTCATGTCGAGCAGGTTGACGAAGAAGTCGTTGGTCAGCGTCTCGGGCTTCTTCGTGAAGACCCCGTGCTTGGACCCACCGGTATTGGCGCCCAGCACCCGCAGGCCACCGATGAGCACCGTCAACTCGGGCGCCGTCAGCCGCAGCAATTGAGCGCGGTCCACCAACGCCTCTTCCGGCTGCATGAACTGCATCCTCTTGCTGTTGGTGTAGTTGCGGAAGCCGTCGGCGCGCGGCTCGAGTGGCGCAAAGGACTGCACGTCCGTCTGCTCCTGCGACGCATCCATGCGTCCCGGCGCGAAGGGGACCTTCACGTCCACCCCGGCGTCCCTTGCCGCCTTCTCGACCGCCGCCGAGCCGCCGAGAACGATCAGGTCGGCGAGCGAGACCTTCTTGGCCGACTCCTTCTGGATCGCTTCGAGCTTCTGCAGCACCGTCGCGAGCTGCTTAGGCTGGTTGACCTCCCAGTCCTTCTGGGGGCTCAACCGAATGCGCGCGCCGTTGGCGCCGCCGCGCTTGTCGGAGCCGCGGAACGTCGATGCCGACGCCCAGGCGGCCGAGACGAGCTGCGACACCGTCAGGCCCGACGACAGAATCTTCGCCTTCAGTGCGGCGACATCCTTGTCATCGATCGGCTTGTGATCGACCGCCGGGATCGGATCCTGCCAGATCAGCGTTTCCTTCGGCACGAGCGGGCCGAGGTAGCGCACGCGCGGACCCATGTCGCGATGCGTGAGCTTGAACCACGCGCGCGCGAACGCATCCGCGAACTGGTCCGGATTCTTGTAGAAGCGCCGCGAGATCTTCTCGTAGGCCGGGTCCATCCGCAGCGACAGATCCGTCGTCAGCATCGTCGGCACGTGCGTCTTCGATTTGTCGAAGGCGTCCGGGATGTCGGCTTTGGCGCCTTTCGCCTTCCACTGCTTCGCGCCGGCCGGGCTCTTCGTCAGCTCCCATTCGTTCTCGAACAGGTTCTTGAAGAAGAGATTGCTCCACTTGGTCGGCGTCTGCGTCCAGGTCACTTCCGGGCCGCCGGTGATAGCGTCGGCGCCGATGCCGGTGCCGTGCTTGCTTTTCCAGCCGAGGCCCTGATCCTCGAGGGCCGCACCTTCCGGCTCCGCGCCGATCAGCGACGGATCGCCCGCGCCGTGGGTCTTGCCGAAGCTGTGGCCGCCCGCGATCAGGGCGACGGTCTCTTCGTCGTTCATCGCCATGCGGAAGAACGTCTCGCGGATGTCCTTGGCGGCCGCGAGCGGGTCCGGATTGCCGTTCGGCCCTTCCGGATTGACGTAGATCAGACCCATCTGCACCGCGCCGAGCGGCTCCGAAAGCTGACGCTCGCCGCTGTAGCGCTCATCGCCGAGCCAGGTGCCCTCGGACCCCCAGTAAAGCTCTTCGGGCTCCCACACATCGGCGCGGCCGCCGGCAAAGCCGAACGTCTTGAAGCCCATCGACTCGAGAGCGACGTTGCCAACGAGGACCATCAGGTCGGCCCAGGAGATTTTCCGGCCGTACTTCTGCTTGATCGGCCAAAGGAGCCGCCGGCCCTTGTCGAGGTTGGCGTTATCCGGCCACGAGTTCAGCGGCGCGAAGCGCTGCTGTCCGGCGCCGGCACCGCCGCGGCCGTCGGTGATGCGGTAGGTTCCCGCGGCGTGCCACGCCAAGCGGATGAACAGACCGCCGTAGTGACCGAAGTCCGCCGGCCACCAGGGCTGCGAGTCCGTCATCAACGCGTGCAGATCCTTGATCACCGCGTTGAGGTCGAGGCTCTTGAACTCCTTCGCGTAGTCGAACGCCTCGCCCATCGGGTCGGACAGGGCGGAGTGTTGGTGGAGAACCTGGAGGTTGAGCTGGTTCGGCCACCAGTCACGGTTCGTAAAGCTCGTGTGCACGACCGGGCATTTGCCCGCGCTCTTGTCAGTCTTTGTGTCCATGACCCCACTCCGTGCTTTGGCTGCTGAGAACAACTCTAAACGCACCGATGCGATCAGCTCAAATAGGTTTACATCGTGATCGCGATCAGTTTTATTGATCGCTGATGATCTCGCTCAAGCAGCTTCGATACTTCTGCGCAGTGGCCCAAACCGGGCATTTCGGCGCGGCGGCGGAGCAGTGCACCGTGACGCAACCGGCGCTGTCGATGCAGATCCAGGATCTCGAGAAGGAGCTCGGCCTGCAATTGCTGGAGCGCGCTCGCAAAGGCGTCAGCCTGACACCCGGCGGCCGGGAGATCGCCGAGCGCGCGGCCCGCGTGCTCGCCGACGTCAACGATCTGGTCGACAGCGCACGCCAGCTCGCCGGCAGCTTCACCGGGTCGCTCCGCTTCGGCGCCATCCCGTCCATTGCGCCCTACCTGCTGCCGCAGCTCCTGCCGCTCATCCGCGAGACCTATCCGGACCTCGAGCTGCGCCTGCGCGAGACCCAGACGCAGAAGCTCCTGGACGAGCTGGTCGATGGCCAGCTCGACGTCGTGCTGCTGGCGCTCCCGGTCGAGCATGCCGGCATCGAGACCGCGGCGCTGTTCGACGACCGCTTCCTTTTGGCGCTCCCCGCTTCGCGCAAGGTGAGCGGCAGCATGCGCGCGACGCCCGACCTGCTGCGCGATGACCGGCTGCTGCTCCTCGAGGAGGGGCACTGCCTGCGCGACCAGGCGCTCGCCTTCTGCGACCTGCGCAAGGTGGAGAGCATCGACATGTTCGGCGCCTCGAGCTTGTCGACCATCGTGCAGATGGTCTCGAACGGCCTCGGGCTCACCTTGCTGCCGGAGCTGAGCCTCGACCTCGAGACCAAGCGCGCCGACATCCGCGTCATGCGCTTTGCCGACCCGGAGCCGCGTCGCGTCATTGGCCTCGCGTGGCGGGCGTCCTCGCCGCGCAAGCGCGATTTCGTCGAGCTCGGCCGCCTCATCACCACCGTGGCGGAGACGGCAAAAGGCGTGCAGGCTCCCGCGCCATGACGGACGCCAAGGCTTCGCCCTATCGCACGCTCACCACCGTGCTGTTCGCCGCCGCCGCGCCGAAGGCGGTCATCCTGCGGCGCGGGCCAAAGCGGCATTTCAATCTGATCGCCTGGGACCTCGCCACCGACACCTTCACCTCCGGCCAGTGGATGAAGGGCATCGTGCGGATGACCGACCTGTCGCCCGATGGCGACAAGCTCATCTACTTCGCCGAGCAGTACCACGCGAGCGCCCCCCGCCGGCCCGCGAGGCCGGCCGGCGCCTACGATCCGCTCCAGGTTCGGCTCGGGGCGACCCCGCGGCGGCTGGCGCGGCCGAGCCGCAAGGTGCCGCGCTACCTGCAACACATCTACGGCACCAAGGTGTCGCGCCCGCTCAGGGGCAGTTGGACCGCCCTCTCTCCCGTGCCGTACTTCTCGGCCCTGGCGATCTGGCCGTCGCTTGGGCGCTGGACCGGCGGCGGCACCTTTCGCGGCGATCGCGAGGTCCGGTTGTGGGAGTCCGTCGACGGCGCGACCCCGATCGCCAACGTGCCGATCCCGCCCACCATGCGCGTGCTCTCCTTCGTCGACCCGGCCGCCGAAGGCGGATCCCTGCGCCCGTCCGCCTATGCGCCGCACACCAACGAAAGTCCGCGCCACCAGGCGATCGCCGCCGCGCTGGCGGCATCCGGCCTGGCCTGGATCGACTGGATCAGCCTGCAGCAGAGCGACGACATGCTGTTCGCGGGCGACGGCCGCGTCTATCGCCTGCGGCGCTGGGAGACTGTTCCCGAGGCTCAGTATTTGGCCGGCGCCGATATGCTCATCGACCTGCGCGACCTGCGGTTCACGATGATCGAGGCGCCTGCCGAGGCGATGCGCTGGTGAGCGACGGGGCCGCCGCGCTCCCATCTTACGTCGCAAATAGGGCACATGCGATAATAAGGTGCCTGAGCAATGTGGGGGCGGCGATATGAAAGCACTAACTGTCCAACAACCGTGGGCTTGGGCCATCATTCACGGCGGCAAAGATATTGAGATGCGGTCGCGCTCTTTGAGCTATCGCGGCCCGCTGCTCATACACTCGGCCAAGGCACCGCTGTCGATGGACAAATTCGACAGAATTTGCCGCTATTGCAAAGAGGACGGCGTTAGGGCGCCTGAGGCGAGTGATTTTCGCTTTGGCGGGATCATTGGCGTCGTTGACCTCATCGACGTTGTCACCGAGCATGCGTCGCGCTGGTTTGAAAATGATTCCGATAAAGTTGGTCTCTTGCTGAAAAATAGAAGACCGCTGCCTTTCACACCTATGAAGGGTCAGTTAGGTCTCTGGAACGTCGAAGAACTGCCGACTGATCTCGCAAAGCACATCTGACACCGCCGGTCCCCTCGAAAAACTGTCAGTCGGCCGCGTGCGCGATCAGCGCGGCAGGCTGCGCATCCGCGTTGTTTCTTGGTTGAGCGCCTCAACGGGCGAGGTCCGCCCGGCCGATCGCGTCCGCCAGCTCTTGCGCGATGATCCGGCTCGCCTCCGCGCTGGGATGTGTGTCGTCGTTCCAGCTCACCGAGAAGCGGTTCTTGTCGAGCTGGCTCGTCGTTCTCTCCAGAACGAGGTGCCGGACACCGAGAGCACGGAGCTCGGACGCGATGGCACCCTCGATCGCGCGAACACCATCCGGGTTGCGGTAGATCGCGCCGTCCCGGTAGAGCGCCACCAGGAAAGTGGCGCCCACCGTGCCGCAGAGATCGCGCATTTTCTCGACCGCCTGCATGGAATAGTGCAGCGCTTCGATATCCAGTGGTGCGGACGGTTCATGATCCGCGTGTGCCGCCAGGTGAAGCGCACGCTTGGCCGAATCGGCAACCAGGTAAAAGAGCCGCGAATGATCGTAGAAGAACCGCGTCAGTTTGCGAAAGCCGTCGCGCTCCAGATAATAGATGCGGCCCGGGTTCTGCCGAAATTTGAAATGGTCGTTGTCCATCGTGATGTCATTGGTCACGTAGATCAGAACGACCAGCTTCGCTTTATCTAGGCTCCGGTATCGCGACAGCGCCGCGTACTCGTTCCAGCTCGTATAGCCGGGCACCGCGACCATCGCCACGCGCCGGCGCCCGCCCTGCGATGCGATCAGCCGCTGAAGGTTGGAGGCGATCGTGTCCTCGTCGTTTAGACTATGCCCGAACGCGACGGAATCGCCGACGACAATGATGTCCGGCTCGATCGAGGCCTGGGTTGCATTGCGGGCCGGCAGCACCACTCTATGCCCGTCGGGCCCGATCTGGACGGCGCCGCCGCCGAAGGATCCGCGATAGCCCGCCCGCAGGGTGAAGGGCAGCAGCGGGTCTCCGTCGTTGGGAGTAAACATCTCGGCATGAATGACCGGCGAGCGAAAATTCATCAGGCGCAAGCCGCCCTCGACGAGGCCGAGGGTGACGAGAAGCGGACCAATCAGGGTTATGGAGAAAAAGAGAGCGCGCTTGAAGGACGCCCCAGCGGGCTGCGAAAGCACGGCATGTTCACTCCCCTAATGCTTTTATCAATCGTGTTTTGAGCCGCCCCGGCAGTCTAGTTGCGGACCGGCGCCGACTCAACGGGGCGGCCAAGGGAGTGCGTCGATCGCGTTTTGATTTGGTGCGCTGGCGTATGCAACCCGAGCGTTCCGCGACGGATAGAGTGGTCCGGTAAACCTTGCCCTCACGTGGCCCACGATGGCGCCGCGCCGGATGGTATGGTGAACCTCGCTCTTCCGTTCCGTTTGATGGGATGGCCATGCCACATCCATGTTCGCCGAGACGCGCCGTTCTTCCCGTGCTCGCGCTCGCCGCCGTCCTCGGCGGCCCCGCGCTGGCGCAGACGCCACCGCCGCTTCCGGGCGTCCTCGTCCAGGAAGCGCAGAAGCGCACCATCGGGCAGCAGGCCGAGTTCATCGGCCGCGTGCAGGCTGTGGAGAAGGTCGAGCTCAGGGCCCGCGTCCAGGGCTTCCTCGGGCCGCGGCTGTTCGAGGACGGCGCCGACGTCAAGGTCGGCCAGACGCTGTTCACCATCGAGCGCGATCCTTTCGTGGCCGCACTCGATCAGCGCAAGGCGCAACTCGCATCGGCCCAAGCAACGCTGCTCAACGCCCAGGCCCAGCTCGCCAGGTACCGGACGCTGGAGGCCAAGGATGCGGCCTCGGTCGCCCAGCTCGATCAGCGTATTGCCGAGGAGGCGCGCGCGCGCGCCAGCGTTCTGGAAGCCGAGGCCGCCGTGAAGGACGCCGAGATCCAGCTCTCTTACACCGAGATCAAGGCGCCGATCGCCGGCCGCATCGGGCGGACGGCGGTGACCCCCGGCAACCTGGTCGGGACCAATTCGGGCGTGCTTGCCACCATCGTGCGGCTCGACCAGATGTACGTGCTGTTTCCGATCACGCAGCGCGAGCTGCTGGAGGCCCGCCGTCAGGTCGGCGACAAGCCGCTCACGGTGCGTGCCCGGCTGGCCGACGGCAGCCTGTTCTCGGAGCCCGGCAAGATCGACTTCATCGACGTCCAGGTCGACCCGCGCACCGATGGCCAGATCGTGCGCGCACTCTTCGCCAACAAGGGTGACGCTCTCACCGACGGCCAGACCATCCGACTTGTGATCGAGCTGGCCGCGCCGGACGAGGTGATCGCCATTCCGATGGCCGCGGTCGCCACCGACCAGGCCGGGCAATTCGTCTATGTCGTCGGCAAGGACAACGCCGTCGAGCAGCGGCGCGTCCAATTGGGCCCGAGCCGCGACGGCGCCGTCACCGTGAAATCCGGCGTCGCGGTCGGCGATCGCGTCATCGTCCAGGGCCAGCAGCGTGTGCGGCCTGGCGCCAAGGTCAATCCGCAACCGATGCCGGTGCCGGCGCAGCAAACCAAGCAGGCCATCCAATGATTTCCGCGGTCTTCATTCGCCGGCCGCGCCTCGCCTTCGTCATCTCGATCGTCATCACGGTGGCGGGCCTCATCGCGTTGCGCGCGATTCCGGTCGCCCAGTTCCCCGAGATCGTCCCGCCCCAGGTCAGCGTCAACGCCACCTACCCGGGCGCCTCCGCCGCCGCCGTCGAGGCCAGCGTCGCCCAGATCATCGAGGGCCAGGTCAACGGCGTCGACAAGATGCTGTACATGAAGTCGAACTCGGGCAGCGACGGCACCTATGCGCTGAACGTCAGCTTCGCCGTCGGCACCGATCCCGACCTCAACACCGTCAACGTGATGAACCGGGTCAACCAGGCGCTCTCGCAGCTGCCGCCCGAGGTCCAGCGGCTCGGCGTGACCGTGCAGAAGCGCTCCTCCGCGCTGCTGCAAGTCATTGCCATCTACTCGCCCAAGGGCACCCGCGACGAGCTGTTCCTCACCAACTTTGCCACCATCAACCTGATCGACCGGCTGGCCCGCGTTCCCGGCGTCGGCCAGGCGAGCCTCTTCGGCGCGCTCGAATACGCGATGCGCGTCTGGGTCAATCTCGAGCGCATGGCGAGCCTCGGCATCTCGGTCCAGGAGGTCGCCGCCGCCATCGATTCACAGAATGCGCAGGCCGCGGTCGGCCGGGTCGGCGCCGCGCCGCTGGCCAGCGACATCGAGTTCCAGCTCAACATCACCACGCTCGGCCGTCTGACCTCGGTGGCCGAGTTCGAGAACGTGATCGTGCGCGCCACGCCGGACGGCGCCATCGTCCGCGTCAAGGACGTCGCGCGCGTCGAGCTCGGCGCCAAATCGAACGACTCCTTCGTCCGCTTCAACGGCAAGCCCGGCGCCGGCATCGGCATCTACCAGTCGCCGGGCGCCAACGCCATCGCCGTCGCCGAGGCGGTCCGCAAGACCTTGGCCGAGCTGCAGCCGCTCTACCCCGAGGACGTCGCCACCGACGTGATGTACGACACCACCGTCTTCGTCGAGAAGATGATCAACTCCGTTCTGCATACCCTGATCGAGGCGTTCGTCCTGGTCGGCATCGTGGTGTTCGTGTTCCTCGGCAGCCTGCGCGCCACCCTGATCCCGATCATCGCCGTGCCGGTCGCCCTCATCGGCACCTTCGCCGCCATGCTGGCCCTGGGCTTCTCGGCCAACACCATCTCGCTGCTCGCCCTCGTGCTCGCCATCGGCATCGTCGTCGACGACGCCATCGTCGTCGTCGAGGCGGTCGAGCACACCATGGCCCACGAGCCGGAGCTGACGCCGGCCGAGGCCACCGAGAAGGCGATGTCGCAAATCACCGGGCCGATCATCGCGATCACCCTGGTGCTGCTGTCGGTCTTCGTGCCGACCGCCTTCATCCCCGGCATCACCGGCCAGCTCTACCAGCAGTTCGCGGTGGCGGTGTCGGTCTCGATGCTGATCTCGGCGCTCAACGCCCTCACCTTGTCGCCGGCGCTGTGCTCGCTCCTCTTGAAGCCCGGCATGAAGCCGCCCGCCTTCATCGCCAAGGTTCAGGGCGTCATCGATCGCAGCCGCGACGGCTATGCCGGTATCGTCACCGTCATCGCGCGGCGGATCATGGTGACGCTGCTCGTCGTCGCCGGCTTCCTGCTGCTGGCCGGCTGGCTCAACCGCGTCGTGCCGACCGGCTTCCTCCCGGAGGAGGATCAGGGCGCCTTCATGGGCGAGGTCCAGCTCCCCGACGCCGCCTCGACCAACCGCACCAGGGTGGTGCTGGAGGAGGCGGAGAGGATCATCCTCGCCCGGCCTTGGACGGCCGACATCTTCAGCGTCGGCGGCTACAGCCTGCTCGACGGGCTCTCCCTGCCCAACAAGGCGCTGATCGTGGTGACGCTGAAGCCGTTCGAGGAGCGCACCAGCCGCTCGCTGTCGGTGTTCACGGCGCTGGCCGAGATGCGCGCCGCCTTCCAGGGCATCGCCGCTGCCAACATCTTCGTGTTCAACCTGCCGCCGATCTCGGGCCTCGGCAACGGCTCCGGCTTCGAGTACCAGCTCCAGAGTCTCGCCGGCGCCACCCCCGAGGAGTTGGCGGCCGTCGCCCGCGGGCTGATGCTCGCGGCCCAGGGCGAGCCCCGCCTCACCGGCGTCTTCACCACCTATGGCGCCGGCACGCCGCAGGTCTTCCTCAAGATCGACCGCGAGCGGGCCCAGGCGCTGGGCGTGTCGATCAGCGACGTCTTCTCCACGCTGCAGACCACCATGGGCGGCGCCTACATCAACGACTTCAACCTGTTCGGCCGCACCTGGCAGGTCAAGGTGCAGGCCGACTCGCCCGAGCGCATGGACGTCGACGACATCTTCCGCGTGCGCGTGCGCTCCAAGCAGGGCGACCTCGTTCCGCTGCGCGCCTTTGCCGAGGCCGAGCTCGTCACCGCGCCGGCGTCCGTCATCCGCTACAACAACCTGCGCTCGGTCACCTTGCAGGGCGGCCCGGCGCCGGGCCACTCGAGCGGCGAGGCGATCCAGGCGATGGAGGAGCTGTCGCGCACCACGCTGCCGCCGGGCTTCGGCTTCGAGTGGACCGGCACCGCCTTGCAGGAGAAGGCGGCCGGCGGCCAGACCGCGTCGATCCTGGGTCTGGCGCTGCTGTTCGCCTACCTCTTCCTGGTCGCCCTCTACGAGAGCTGGACGATCCCGCTGGCGGTGCTGGCCTCGGTGGTCGTCGGCCTCTTCGGCGCCATGGCGGCGCTCAAGATCTCGGGCCTCGACAACAACATCTTCGCCCAGATCGGTATCGTCGTTCTGATCGCGCTGGCAGCCAAGAACGCGATCCTCATCGTCGAGTTCGCCATGGAGCAGCGTCGCGAGGGCAAGGACATTGCCGCCGCGGCCGTCGAGGCGGCCCGCCTGCGCTTCCGCGCCGTGATGATGACCTCGTTCGCCTTCATCTGTGGCCTCGTGCCCCTGATCGCGGCGAGCGGTGCCGGCGCCGCCACCCAGCGGGCGGTGGCGATGGCGGTGTTCGGCGGCATGATCGCGGCGAGCTTCCTCGGGATCTTCGTCATCCCGGGCCTCTATGTCATGTTCCAGTCGGCCCGCGAGCGCGTCAAGGAGTTCGTCGCCCGCGATCGCTCGGCACCGACCGAGCCGCCACCCGAGCCGCCGCATGTCACGGCGGAGGGCGTGTAGGTCGCCAGAGTGCGACCAATCCTCAAGGAGAAGGACCCAACCCGCACGTTGGGCCGATGTCGGTCAGCTCGTGGCGGTCACCGGATCGATGATGCGCCGGATCTCGGTGATCTTGGTGGCCGGGAAGCCGCTGATCTCGGCATGGCGCCGGACGATCGCTTCGTCCTTGGCCAGATAGACGCAGAACGTCTTGTTGTCCGCCACGTAGGACTGGATCCACTGGATGTCGGTGCCGAGCTTGGCCAATGCCGCATTGGAGGTCTTGGCGGCCTCGCGCAATTGCTCGCGCTCGAGGGTTCCGACCTTGGGGATGTCTCTCTCGATGATGTACTTGCGCATGTCATGATCTCCACGGGTTGAGACGGGTTCGCTGGCGTTTTGCCGGCTTTCACCGCCGCCGCCACTGCTAGCGCCCCACCGTTATGCGACCGTCATTTATGCCGGAGGCGGGGAGGTATCCCGCCGTTATTTCTGCTAGAACCACGCCGCAACGGCCTCTGACGGCCCGCAAACACCCGGCAGCCCGCATGAAGCTTCAGCTCCTGGGAGACTTCGCCCTGGCCGGAACCGGGGCGAAAGCACCGGTCGCCCTTCGCCGGGGGCAGGCCCTGCTGGCGTACCTCGCCCTCAAGGAAACGCGCAGCGAGACGCGCGAGGTGGTGCTCGATCTGCTCTGGCCGGATCGCTTCAAGGAGCAGGCCCAGGCGAGCCTGCGCCAGGTGCTGTTCGAGCTGCGCGCTGCCGCAACCGGCGAGGCCGCGATCGTGGAGGCGACGCGCACGAGCGTCGCATTGGGCCCGAGCATTGCCGAATGCGACGTTTGGGAGTTCGAGCGCGAGCCGCGCCCGCGGGGTCTCGACGGCGTCGAGCAGATGCTTCGGCTCTATCGCGGTCCGCTGCTCGACGGGTCTCCCATCGGCTCCGAGCCGTTCACGCAGTGGGTCGCCATTCAGCGATCGCGGCTCGAGGGCAAGCTCGAGAGTGCGGTGCTCGATGCCACGGCGCGCCCGCTGGGTGCCGAAGAGCACCCGCGGGCGGTCGCGGCGCTCCAGCGCCTCATTGCGCTGTCGCCCATGTGCGGCCAGGCCGTGCAGCGGCTGATGCACATCGAGGTCGCGGCCGGCCGCCGGCAGGAGGCGCTGCTGCAGTATGAGCGCTATGCCAAGCGCCTGCATCTCGAGTTCGGCGAAGGGCCCCCGGACGAGCTTCGCGATGCCTATGAGACGCTGAAGGCGGCGCCGAACCCGCAACCCGGCGCGTCCAGCCTGCGCACGCCGGCGTTCGCACGCAAGGACCCGTGGGTGCGAACACGCTCCGACGCGCCCGTGGTCGCCGTGCTGCCTTTCAGCTATGGCGGGCCGGATCCTTCGGGCGCGGCCCTTGCCGCGGCCCTGTCGGAGGACATCACCATCGTGCTGTCGGGCTGCCGCTGGTTCAGTGTGCTGTCCCGCGCCACGACGCACCGCATCGGCAGCGGCCAGCCGTTCGTTCCCAAGGATTTCGCGCGCCTGACCGGCGCCGACTACTTCATCTACGGCGCCATCGCCGAGCGCGCTGGCGGCCTGTCGCTCGGCATCGAGCTGGCCGATGCCGAAAGCGGCCACATCCGCTGGGCCAACCGTTATGACGCGAGCAGCGCCGACCTGCGCTCGTGGGTGGGCGAGGTGTGCCCGCTGATCGTCGCCGCGCTCGACCCGGCCGTCGCCGACATCGAGCGCCGGGCCTTCGCCAAGCCGGCGCTCGCGGCGACCGGCTCGACCATCGCCTACCAGCACCTCGTGGTGGGCTACCGGCATTTCTATGCGGCCGAGCTGGCCGCGGCCGTGGCCGCGTTCCACAGCGCCATCCGTGAGGACGCGACCTATGCCCATGCGCACGCCATGCTGGCCGTCACCATCTACCTCTCGGCGCAAATCCACCGGGACCATCGCGACGATCGCTGGTCGGCGGCGCTCGCCGAGGCGGAACGCAGCGTCAAGCGCGCTCTGGAGATCGATCCGACCGAGCCGAAGGCGTGCAACATCATGGGGCAGGTCCTCGATTGGCAGGGCCGCCATGACGAGGCGACCGAGTTCATCGAGCGGGCCGTCTCCCTCAATCCGAGCTTCTCGCTGTCGTCGACGGCGCGCAGCTATCACGCCGTGATGACCGGCGCTTACGAGGCGGCAAAAACCTACATCCAGACGGCGATGCGCCTGCGGGTCGGCGATGCCAGCCTCGGCCACTGTCTGCCGTCCAAGGTGCTCGCCGATCTGCACCTCGGCAACCGCGAGGACGCGTTGCAGACCGCGCATTGGGCCGTGCGCCTGCAGCCGGATTTCTGGCTGGGGCGGCAGGTTCTGGCCGCGTGCCTGTCCGCCAATGGCGATGTCGCGGCGGCGTCCAAGGCCGTTGCCGGATTGCGGCGCGACTATCCGGGCCTGGCCCTCGACGATTTCGTCGGATGGTTTCCCTACGCCTGCGCCACCGACGGCGATGTCGTCAAGCAGGAGCTCCGGCGCGCCGGATGGCGCTGATTGCCTGCGGGTAGGGCATCTAGGCGCGCCGCTTCGCGAACGCCTGCCGCAGGGCGCGCGCATAGTTCTCGATGGCGAGCTTGCGGATGCGGCTCTCGCTCATGCGTTGCTTCTCCCAATGGTCGATCACGCGCCGTACGTCGGCGTAGCTGGAGATGACGGCATGGCTTGCCAGGCCGTTCATGTCGGTGCCGAACGCGGCGTAATCCTCGCCGAGCCAGTCGGCGAGCTCCGACAGCCGGTCGGCATAGGCTTCGATCGTCGCGCCCACGTCCTGCCGCAGCGCCCACAAGCCCACCACGCCGCCGCTGCGGGCGATCGCCTTCGCGTCCTCGAGCGTCAGTTGCCGCGCCTGCCACCCCACCATCGTCGGGTTGGGCACCCGACGGGCGGTCACCGAGCTGTGCGACCAGACCACCGGCGCAGTCGAGATGGCCAGCGTCTGCCGCACCGCCGCGCCCGTGCAGTGCGCGAGGTCGATCAGGATGCCGAGCCGGTTGCACTCGGCCACCACCGCCCGGCCGACGTCGGTCAGCCCGTTGTGCTCGGGCGGCTCGGTCTGGAAATCCGCGATCGGGTTCTTGATGTAGTGGACGAGCTGCAGGTGCCGGATGCCGAGCTCGTAGGCGGCCTTGAGGCGGCCCGGGTCGTCCTCGATGAAGCTTGCGCCCTCGACCGCCAGCACGATGTGCGGCTCGCCCTTGACCGCGCGATCGACGTCGCTCGCGGTGAGGGCGATCTTCAGGTTCTGCTCCGCGATGTGCTTCTTGATCCGCGCCAACTCGCGCTGGAAGAAGCCGAGCGTCTCCCCCGGCTTGGGCACTGCCGTCTGGACGTAGCGGCGATGCCCGAGCCCCATCCACAGCAGGTCGCCGACGAGGGACCAGGCGACCAGCGTGGCCGGGCCGCCGGCCAGGATCGGCGCCACCGGCCCCTTGCGCAGCACGCCCCGCACATCGAAGAAGAAGTGCGCGTGCATGTCGCCGATGAAGATCGGCGCGCCGGCCAGGCCGCGCCCGGCATGGGCCAGCGGTAGCGCAAGGGCTCCTGCTACGAGCTGCCGGCGGTTCATGGCAAAGGCCTCGGGGTTTAGGCGGTGGGCCGGGATTGGTGAAAGGCCGGGCGGCTGCTAGTGTCGTGGCCCTTTGCAACGGCCACCCACGTGTCGAGTCCTCGCCGTCGTGGGAGCGGCCCCATGGTCGATCATGGTCAATACTGACATCACACGGCGGCTCGCCGCAATCCTGGCCGCCGATGTCGCCGGCTACAGCCGCCTCATGGAGGCCGACGAGGTCGGCACCCTGACGGCACTCAAAGGCCACCGGCGCGACGTCATCGACCCCACCATCGCCACGCATCACGGCCGCCTGGTGAAGACGACGGGCGACGGCTTGCTCGTCGAGTTCGCCAGTGTCGTAGACGCGATCGGCTGCGCCGTCGCCATCCAGCGCGGCATGCTGCTGCGCAACGCCACGGTCGCCGAGGACAAGCGCATCGTGCTGCGCATCGGCGTCAACATCGGCGACATCATCATCGAGGGCGCCGACATCTTCGGCGACGGCGTCAACGTCGCCGCCCGCCTCGAGGGGCTGTGCGAGCCGGGCGGCATCTGCATCTCGCGGGCGGCCAACGAGCAGATCCGCGACAAGCTCTCGCTCTCCTTCGCCGATCTGGGCGAGCACGCGGTCAAGAACATCTCCCGCGCCGTCGGCGTCTACGGCCTGACCGCCAGGGACATCGCCGCGCTCCCCGAGATGCCGGAGATCGCGCCGGCCGCGTCGATCGGCACACGCCGGTTCCGGTCGGCGGCCATCGCCGCGGCCGGCGTCGCCGCCCTCCTGCTCGGCGGCGCCGCGTGGTGGGGGCTGGGCGAGCGTTGGTTTCCGCGGCCGGCCGAGACCCCGCAGGGCTTTCAGGCGCAGCTCACCGCCGCGCTCGCCAAGCACCTGCCCAAAGGCCCGAGCGAGTCCCAGAGCTTCGAGGCGGACGCCTACGTCCGCTCAAAAACCCATCGCGCGATGGCCATCGCCCGGCAGACGCAGAAAACCTGGCGATCGTCGCAATGGCCGAGCCCGGAGATCGCCGAGGAGAGGGTGCTCGAGAAGTGCCAGCAGGCCTATGACGAGCCGTGCGCGCTGATCGCGACCAACGACGTCCTCGCGAAAGCCGGCGCCGACGGCACGCTTGCCGTGCGCGACGCCCCGCGCGTCCGCTACAGCGGCATCTTCAACCCCGACCGCATCCCCGGCGTCCGCGACGACGTCGCCCGCCGCATGGACGTAGCCGGATATCCCGGCGCCGCCGGACCAAAGGCGGCGGCGTATCAGGCCGCCGGCATCCTGCATGTGGTCACCGGGGCGCCGAGCCAGCGCGCGGCCGAGGAGCAGGCCCTGCGTGCCTGCAACGACGATCCCGCGAGGAGGATCGGGGGCGGCAGCGGCCCGTGCTATCTCTACGCGATCGACAATCAGGTCGTCCTTCCGCTGCGCGCCACCGGGCCGATCACCGCCGCCGCTGCCGGCGCGCAGGCCAAGTCTCAAGCCCCGCCCGCCGCCAAGCCCGTCGCGCAACAAAATCCGGCGGCGCCCGCCAACGCCTCCGAGGCCGCCTTCCGCGAGGGGCTGCTGGCGGCACTGGCCCGTGTCGCGCCGGCCTATACCAATCGCGAGCCGCAAGTGAGCCAGTATCTGGCCGGCAATGCCCATAAGGCGCTGACCGCCTATCCGCCGTCGGGCAGTTGGCGCACCCGCGGCTGGGAGACGGCCGCGATGGCCGAGGAGCGCGCGCTCGAATCCTGCCAGATCCGCTACGGGGGCCCTTGCGTTCTGCTGGCGGTGAACGACGCGGTGACTGCTCCCGCCGACGGGGCGGAGTGGCCACGCCGGTCCATGCCTCGTGTCACCTACGACGGCCCGTTCGATCCGGGACAGATCCCGACGTCGCACGGGATGCGCACCCGCCCCGACGTGATGGGATACGGCGTGGCCCCGGGCCCCAAGGCGGCGGCGCTTCATCCGATAGGTCGCCTGTTCGTCGTCACTGGCGCGCCGACCCAGCGGGCGGCAGAGGAGCAGGCGCTCGCGGCCTGCAACGGCGATCCGGAGCGCGACGGCCGCGACGGCGTGTGCTTCCTCTACGCCATCGGCAACACGGTCGTCCTGCCGAAACGCCTGACCGTCGCCGCCTCGCCCGCCCAATGAGCACCGCAGTGAGCATCGGCGAGTGAGCGTCGGAGCTCTCGCGGCTCTCGTGTTGACCAACTGGTCTGATCAGCAGATGATGATGCCATGTTCGAGCCCGTTCCCGTGCGCAAGCTGGCCCAAGGTGTTGCCGAGCAGATCGCTCGTGCGATTGCTGCGGGCACCTACGCGGCCGGCGACGAGCTGTTGTCCGAGCGCGAGATGATGCGCACGTTCGGCGTCGGCCGAACCACGGCTCGCGAGGCACTGCTGGCGTTGGAGCAGCAGGGGATCATCGACATCCGGCATGGCCGCCGCGCCCGCGTGGCCGCGCCGCGCGCCACCGCCCTGCGCAACGCGATTCTGCCGCGGATCGAGCGGGTGATGAAACAACCCGAGCGTTTCGTCGAGAACCTGAAGGAGACCCGCCTGGTGCTCGAGGTCGCCATGGCGACCCGCGCCGCCGAGGTGGCGACCGATGGTGATATCTCGCGGCTGATGGCGGCGCTCGCCGCCAATCAGCGTGCGATCTCCAGCAGCGAAGCCTATCTGCGCACCGACATCGCGTTCCACCAGACGATCGCGACGATCACCGGCAATGCCATCTTCGTCGAGGCGTCCGCCGCCATTCTCGAGTGGCTGGCCCGCTACCGCCGGGAAATGGTGCATGTCAAGGGCGCCAACCTGCTGAGCCACGACGAGCATGTCGCCATTGCGAACGCCATCGCCGCCCGCGATCCGGCGGCCGCGGCCGAGGCCATGCGGCGCCACCAGCAGCGCTCGAACAGCCTGTACACCCATCTCCTGGCGCAACAGCGCCGGACTCAAGACGATGCCGCGGACAACGCGGCAGCGCCCAACGGGGCAAAACCGAGGAGGAAACACCGATGGTCTCAAAATCGATTGCGGCGCTCTGCGCGCTGATCGGCGCGGTCGCGCTGACGCCGGCCGCGCACGCCCAGCAGACGAAAGAGCTGCGCATGGGCACGCCGTTCGTCAACGGCTCGAACCTGCATCAGGGCATGCTGAAGTTCGCCGAGATCGTCAATGCGGAGTCCAAGGGCAAGTACAAGGTCCTGGTCTACTCCGATAGCCAGATCGGCGACATCCAGGCGCTGCTGTCGGGCATGCAGCTCGGCACCGTCGACATGGCCTATCTGGGGATCGGCAACGGCGCCGCGCTCAAGGGCGGCGGGCCGCTCAACATCGCCTACACGCCCTACCTCTTCAAGAGCAAGGAATGGGCCGAGAAGATCCTCAACGGGCCGATCTTCGCGCCGATGTTCGAGGACCTGGCGAAGGAGTCGGGCGTCCGCGTGTTCGCCGCGGCCGGCGCGCGCTCAGGCCGCGCGATCCAGACCATCAAGGGGCCGATCACCAAGCCCGATGATCTCAAGGGTATGCGGCTGCGCATCCCGCCGATCGGCATGTTCAAGGATGCCTTCGAGGGTCTGGGCGTCAAGGTCGTACCCATGGGCCTGTCGGAGGTCTACCTGGCGCTTTCGCGCAACCAGGTCGACGGCCAGGACAACGGCTTCGATCTCTCGCTCTCCTTCAAATGGCACGAGGTCGCCAAGTACTGGTCGGCGACCGATCATTGCTACGAGCTCGCCACCTGGTACATTTCGGAGAAACTCTGGCAGCAACTGACCCCCGAGGACAAGGCGCTGTTCCAGCGCGCGGCCAAGGAAGGCGGCATCGTCGTCACCAAGCTCGGCGAGCAGCTCGACGCCAACGGCATCGAGGAGCTCAAGAAGGCCGGCGTGACCTACACCAAGCCCGACCTCGAGCCCTTCCGCAAAGCCTTCGAGAACGCGCACAAGGCCTACGAAGGCAAGCAGTGGCCGGCGGGCCTCGTCGACCAGATCAAGGCCATGCAGAACTAAAGGTTCTGCGCGTACCTTCACTCCTCGTCCTTCGCGCGGTGCGCCGCCCCGGCGGCGCACCCGAACTCTAAAATGAGCCGTGCATGATCGACAGCGTGATTGGCACTGTCAGGCTCGTCGAGCGCCTGCTCGGATGGGCGGTCGCGCTGTTGGTGGCCATCGCACTGGCGATCGTCACCGGCCAGTTCATCGACCGGCATTTCTTCGACCTGCCCTGGGATGCGCCGGATCAGTTCGCGCGCATCGCGGTCATCTGGCTGTGCTTCCTCGGCACCGCGCTCGCCTTGACCGAAGGCTCCGCGATCCGCATCGACCTTCTCGACCACGTCCTGCCCCCGCGCCTGATCGCGTGGCGTGACGCGATCTTCGACGTGGTTCTGCTCGGCATGCTCGCCGTGCTGGTCGTGAAGGGCTGGACGGTGGTGCGGATCGGCGCCAGCCAGATCCTCCTCGGCACGCCGTTCACCGCCGACCTGCCGTACTCCGGGCTTTTTGTCGGCGCCGTTCTCGGCGCCCTGTTCGTGAGCGTGCGGATTGTCCGACGGGCACTCCAGGCCTTCCAAAAGACCGGCGGCTGACCCCCATGCTCGCGCTGCTTTTCCTGGCATTCCTGCTGCTGTTGGTCGTCGGCTTCGACGTCGGCTTCTCGATGGTGGTCGCCGCCTTCCTCGGCGTCCAGTTCAAGACCGAGCGGATGGTCGACTCGACCATGCTGCCGCTGTCGATGATCAACGGCGTCGACAGCTACGCGCTGGTCCAGATCCCGCTGTTCATCCTGGCCGGTGAGCTCATGAACCGCGGCGGCCTCACCCAACGCCTGATCGATTGGTCGCAGGCCATGGTCGGCCAGGTGCGCGGCAGCCTCGGTCACGTCTCGATCATCACCAACTTCATCATGGCCGGCGTGTCGGGCTCGGCGGTGGCGGATGCGGTGGCGACCGGCAAGCCGCTGATCCCGGCGATGCGCAAGGCCGGCTACGGCGACGGCTACGCCGGCGCGGTGATCGCGGCCGGCGCCCTGCTCGGGCCGATCATTCCGCCCTCGATCCCGATGGTCGTCTATGCCCAGATCGCCAGCCAGTCGGTGGTCAAGATGTTCATGTCGGGCGTCATTCCCGGCATCTTGCTGGCGAGCGGCTATCTCGTCCTGTGCACCCTCATCGGGCGCCTGCGCGAGTATCCGCGCCCCGCTCCGGTGACGTGGCGCTACCGCGGGCAGGTGACCCGCAGCGCTGGCTGGGCGCTGTTGATGCCGCTGATCGTCCTCTTCGGCATCCGTTTTGGCATCGTCACCGACACCGAGGCCGCCGGCATGGCGGCGCTCTACGCCCTGGTCGTCAGCCTGTTCATCTATCGCAGCCTGCGGGTCGGCGAGCTCGCCGACCTGCTCACCGCCGCCGGCAAGTCGGCCGGCGTCATCTTGTTCCTGCTGGCGGCGGCGGGTCCCTTCAGTTGGCTGGTCGCCGAGAGCCAGGTCAACGAGGTCGCCATCAGGCTCATTCGCGGCATCTCCGATCACCCGACCGTGATCCTGCTGACCGTCAACGCCTTCCTGCTGCTCGTCGGCTGCATCCTGGAGCCGCTGCCGGCGATGATCATCTTCGTGCCGACCCTGCTTCCGCTCGCCGCCCAGCTCGGCATCGACCCCATTCAGTTCGGCTCGGTCATCGTGCTGAACCTGATGATCGGCCTGCTGCATCCCCCGATCGGGCTGCTGCTGTTCGTCGTGTCGAACGTCGGCAAGATCCCGATCAAGCCGGTGATCGTCGAGTCGCTGCCCTTCCTGGCCTGGTCGATCCTCGTGCTGATCATGGCGATCGTTTATCCGCCGATCACCACCTGGCTGCCGAACCAGCTTCATTGACCAGCTTCACGGACCGGCCTCACGGATTGGTGACGGCGCGGGTGGCCCGCATTACCAAACTTTATGGAATCGGAAAGGCCCCGGTCATGGGGGCGTTCCTATCTGTGACGAACGAAAGCGGCGACAGCGCCGCTCCTCCTCGTTCGGATTACGGAGATCCTCATGATCACACCAACCTCATCGGAGCGGCCGGACGGCCGGTCTCGCCCGGCGCTGAAGCGGCGCCTGCTCTCCGGAGTGGCGGCATTCGCCCTGCTCGCCGCCGCCTCGGCCTACGTCGTGCACTCGGATGCGGCCGACGCGCTGACCCGCGGCTCGGTCTTCGGCGAGAGCAGTCAGGCCCGCGCCCCGGCGACGGCCGCCGCTTTGCCGGGCTTCACCGATCTCGTCACCGCGGTCAAGCCGGCCGTCGTCTCGATCCGCGTCAAGGCCGACGCCGCCGCCCACCCGGTGGCCGATCGCAGCGATGCCAATCCCTTCGAGGGCACGCCCTTCGAGCGCTTCTTCAAGGATTTCCGCGGGCCCAACGGCCAGCGCCTGACGCCGCCCGGCCGCCAGCCCAAGCAGCTCGTGCAGGGCCAGGGCTCGGGCTTCTTCATCAGCGCCGATGGCTATGTCGTGACCAACAACCATGTCGTCGATGGCGCCGTGAAGGTCGAGATCCTCACCGACGCCGGCGCGACCTTCGAGGCCAAAGTGGTCGGCGCCGACGCCAAGAGCGACCTCGCCCTCCTCAAGATCGACGGCAGCGCCGACTTCCCGTTCGTGAAGCTCGCCAGCGCGACGCCCAAGATCGGCGAGTGGGTGCTGGCGATGGGCAACCCCTTCGGGCTCGGTGGCACCGTCACCGCCGGCATCGTCTCCGCGCAGGGCCGCGATATCGGCTCGGGCTCCTACGACGACTACATCCAGATCGACGCGCCGGTGAACCGCGGCAACTCTGGCGGCCCGACCTTCAACCTCAAGGGCGAGGTGATCGGCGTCAACACCGCCATCTATTCGCCGTCGGGCGGCTCGGTCGGCATCGCCTTCGACATCCCGGCCGCGACCGTGGCGAGCGTCATCCCGCAGCTCCAGAAGAACGGCCACGTCCAGCGCGGCTGGCTCGGCGTCCAGATCCAGCCGGTCACCGACGAGGTCGCCGACAGCCTCGGCCTCAAGACTGCGGCCGGAGCTCTCGTCGCCGATCCGCAGGCCGGCGGGCCGGCCGCCAAGGCGGGCCTCAAGTCCGGCGACGTCATCGTCGGCGTCGATGCGGCGTCGATCAAGGACCCGCGCGACCTCGCCCGCACCATCGCGGCCAAGGGGCCCGACGCGGCGGTGTCTTTGCGCATCGTCCGCGACGGCAAGGAGCAGACCATCGATCTGAAGCTCGGCCAGCTCCCCGACCAGAAGCCGCGCAAGGCGTCCGCCGATGACGGCAGCACCGGCAGCCCGATGGGCAAGCTCGGCCTCACCGTCGCGCCCGCCGCCGAGGTCGACGGCGCCGGCAAGACGGGCCTCGCGGTGGTCGCCGTCGATCCCAACGGCAAGGCGGCCGAGCTCGGCTTCGAGCCGGGCGATGTCATCTTGAAGGCCGGCAACCGCGCCATCTCGAGCGCGGAGGACCTGACCGCGGCGATGTCGGACGCCAAGGCCGCCGGGCGCAAGAATGCGCTCGTCATGGTCAAGCGCGACCAGACCGATCGCTACGTCACGGTCCCGGTCGCCGCCGGCTGATCGGCCCGGCGCGTACACCTCAACGCATCGCGCGGGAGCCGCTCGTCCGGCCCCCGCGCGATAAGTGCTTCCGGAAAAGTGTGCAGCAGTTTTCCGATAAGAAGCACGTCAAGCAAAGTCGTTACGCCGCCGTAAATCCGGCGATCGCCTTCACTTCCAGGTATTCCTCGAGCCCGAAGCGGCCCCACTCGCGGCCGTTGCCCGACTGCTTGTAGCCGCCGAACGGCGCCGCCCGGTCGTTGGGTACGCCGTTGAGGTTGACGTTGCCCGCGCGCAGCTCGCGCGCCACCTTGCGCGCGCGTGCGAGGTCACCCGACCACACGTAGCCGGCGAGCCCGTACGGCGTGTCGTTGGCGACCCGCACCGCCTCCGCCTCGTCCTTGTACCCGATGATCGACAGCACCGGCCCGAACACTTCCTCGCGCGCGATCGTCATCTCGTTGGTCACGTCCGCGAACACGGTCGGGCGCACGTAGTAGCCCTTGTTGAGTCCGTCGGGACGGCCGAGCCCGCCGGTCACCAGCGTCGCGCCCTCGTCGATGCCCTTCTTGATCAGACCCTGGATCTTGTCCCACTGGATCTTGCTCACCACCGGCCCCAGCGTGATGCCTTCCGCCTTGGGGTCGCCGACCTTGGTCTTCTCGGCGACCGTCTTGGCGATCGCCGCGGCCTCCTTCATCTTGAGCTGCGGCACCAGCATGCGGGTCGGCGCGTTGCACGACTGGCCCGAGTTGTTGAAGCAGTGGGCGACGCCGCCGGTCACCGCCTTCTGCAGATCCGCATCGTCGAGAATGATGTTGGGCGACTTGCCGCCGAGCTCCTGGCTCACCCGCTTGACGGTGGGCGCCGCGCGCTGGGCGACGTCGATGCCGGCCCGCGTCGAGCCGGTGAACGAGATCATGTCGATGTCCGGGTGCGAGCTGAGCGCCACGCCCACTTCCGCGCCGAGGCCGTTGACCAGGTTGAACACGCCCTTCGGCACGCCCGCCTCGTGCAGGATGTCGGCGAAGATCAGCGCCGACGTCGGCGTGAACTCCGACGGCTTCAGCACCATCGTGCAGCCCGCCGCCAGCGCCGGCGCGACCTTGCAGGCGATCTGATTGAGCGGCCAGTTCCACGGCGTGATCATGCCGATGACACCGACCGGCTCGCGCACCACCAGCGCCTGGCCGATGGTCTCCTCGAACTCGTACGACTTGAGCACCTCGAGGGTGGAGAGGATGTGCCCGAGCCCGGCGCCGGCCTGGGCGCGCTCGGCGAGCGTCATCGGCGCGCCCATCTCGTCGGAGATGGCGGCCCCGACCTCCTTGAGGCGGCGCTTGTAGACCTCCGCGACCTTGGTGAGCAGCGCCACCCGGTCCTCGCGGCTGGTGCGCGAGAACGTGGCGAACGCCCGCCGCGCCGCCGCAACCGCCTTGTCGACGTCGGCCTTGGAAGCGAGCGCGATCTCGTACATCTCCTCTTCCGTCGCCGGGTTGACGACGGGATGGGTTTTCTTGGAGGAGGGCTCGACCCACGCGCCGTCGATGTAGAACTGCAGCCGATGAAGCATGACGTGACCTTTCCAGTAGGGCGTGCCGGCGACCCGGCCAAGGGGCTGGCCAAAGGGGGCCGGGCAGGGGGTGCGCCCAGGGCATGTGGCCCGATCATCGCGTGACGGCCCCGGCCGCACAAGCCCCCGCTGTGCATGGGTGCCGGCAGTGCCGGGCACGCCGCGCGGCATGGAGGCTGCCCGCGGCCTCGTGCTAGCGTGACGCATGCACGAACGACCATCCCGCATCCTTCCCGTCATCATCCTCTCGCAGCTCGCCGGCACCTCCCTCTGGTTCGCTGGCAACGCCGTGCTGCCGGATCTGCAGGCCCGTCTCGGCCTTCCCGACAGCGTTCTCGGCCACATGACCACCGCCGTGCAGGCGGGCTTCATTGCCGGCACGCTGGTGTTCGCCGTGCTGGCTGTTTCCGACCGCTACTCCCCGCGCGCCACCTTCCTCGCCTGCGCGCTGCTCGGAGCCGCGTGCAATGCCGCCACTGCCGCTCTCGGCGGCGAGGTCGCGCTGCTGCTCGCCGCCCGCTTCGCAACCGGATTCTTTCTGGCAGGCATCTATCCGGTTGGCATGAAGATCGCGTCGGGCTGGTACCAGCGCGACCTCGGCAAGGCACTGGGTTTCCTTGTTGGCGCCCTCGTGCTCGGCACCGCGCTACCCCATCTCGTCCGCGGGCTCGGTCAATCCCTGCCGTGGCAGGTGGTCATGTTGAGCGTGTCGGCGATTGCTGCCGCCGGCGGAGTGCTGATGTACGCGGCAGTACCGGACGGGCCGTATCTAAAGCCGGGCAGCCCGATCGAGCCACGGGCGCTGGCGACGATCTTCAAGTCCAATGGGTTTCGGGCGTCCTCGTTCGGTTACTTCGGCCATATGTGGGAGCTCTACGCGTTCTGGGCTTTCGTTCCGCCGCTGCTCGCTGCCTATGCGCTGCGCGCCGGCGCGACCGGCCTCGACGTCTCGCTGCTCTCGTTCGCCGTGATTGCCGCCGGCGCCGTTGGCTCGATGGCCGGCGGTCATTTCTCCCTGCGCTACGGCAGCGCCCGCGTCGCCGGCCTCCAACTTGCCGCCTCCGGCCTCTGCTGCCTCCTGTCCCCGCTCATGTTTCACGCAAGCCCTGCACCTCTTCATCGCGTTCCTCCTTTTCTGGGGGATCGTGGTGGTCGGCGACTCGCCACAATTTTCTGCGCTGAACGCCCGCTACGCGCCCGCTGAGCAAGTCGGCTCCGCGCTGACCATCGCCAACTGCATCGGCTTCGGCATTTCTATTGTCAGCATTCAGCTCCTGAACCAGGTGGCAAGCGTCATCCCGGCGCAGTACCTGTTCCTGCTGCTCGTGCCCGGCCCCGTCGTCGGCTTGCTGGCGCTGCGCCCGCTGCTACCAGGGGAAAGATGAGGGCTAAAGAGGGGGCGTCGCATGGGGCGAAGCCCCGGTGGTTCCTGCTACTCTGCCGCGATCACGACGACCGCCAACCCGGACACCCCCATGCAGGACATCTCCATCCGGCCGTTCGCGCCCGGCGATCTCGCCGACCTCCAGCGCATCCGCGCGGCCGCCTTCGCGCCGGTGTTCCGATCGTTCCGGGAAATCATCGGCGAAGCGGTCGCCGCGCTGGCGCTCGGGCAGGCGGAGGCCGAGCAGGCCGAGCTGTTGGCGAGCGTATGCGGCCCGGATTCACCGCACCGGGTCCACGTCGCCCGCATCGGTGACGCCATCGTCGGTTTCGTGTCCTTCTCCCTCGATGCGGAGAAGCGGATCGGCGAGATCGGCTTGAATGCCGTCCACCCCGACCACGCCGGCAAGGGCATCGGCACCGCGCTCTACGACTTTGCCATCGCCGAGATGAAACGTGCCGGCATGCGTATCGCGACGGTCGGAGTCGGTGGCGACCCCAGCCATGCCCCGGCGCGGCGCGCCTACCAGAAGGCTGGGTTCGGCCCGTCGCTGCCGAGCCATTGGCTGTACCGCGTGCTCTAGAGTGCCTCCGAGACCGAGGCCCTACCGGAACCGCAGGTTTCCGCGTGAGAGCCGAGCACGACCTCATTCCCCTCTCCCCATGCCTCTTCCGGCATGGGGAGAGGGTCAGGGTGAGGGGCGGGACCTTGCTGAGAGCAGGTTCTGGCGTTGCGGCTGTCTGCGGCCCCTCACCCTGACCCTCTCCCCGTAAGAACGGGGAGAGGGAGCCAGGAGAGCACGCCGCGCTAACGGAACCGCAGGTTTCCGCGCGAGAGCTGAGCGACCGACGTGCAGCCCATCAGCTTCATGTCGCGCTCGATCTCGGTCCGGAGCAGGCCGAGCGCCCGCTCGACGCCGGCCTGCCCCGCCGCCGCCAGCGGATAGAGATAGGCGCGCCCGATCCCCACCGCCTTGGCGCCGAGCGACAGCGCCTTGAGTACATGCGTTCCACGCTGGATGCCGCCATCCATCATCACGTCAATGCGGTCGCCGACGCTGTCGACCACCTCGGCGAGCTGGTCGAAGGCGGCGCGCGAGCCGTCGAGTTGGCGGCCGCCGTGGTTGGACAGCACGATGCCGGCGCAGCCGATCTCCACCGCCCGCTTGGCATCGTCCACCGACATCAGGCCCTTGAGGCAGAACGGACCGCCCCACAGCCGCACCATCTCCGCCACGTCGTCCCACGTCATCGAAGGGTCCAGCATCTCGGTGAAATAGCGCCCGATCGACATCGCCCCGCCGCTCATGTCGACGTGCTCGTCGAGCTGGGGCAGCCGGAACCGCTCGTGCGTCACGTAGTTGAGGCCCCACATCGGCTTCACGGCGAACGCCAGCATGCCGCCGAGGGTGAGCCGGAAGGGGATGGAGAACCCGGTGCGCAGGTCGCGCTCGCGGTTGCCGCCGGTGATGCTGTCCACCGTCAGCATCATCACGTTGACGCCGGCCGCCTTGGCGCGCGCCATCATGGCGCGGTTGAGCCCGCGGTCCTTGTGGAAATAGAACTGGTAGACCTGCGGCGTGGCGTACGCCTTGCGCAGCTCCTCGAGACTGACGGTGCCGAGCGAGGACACCCCGAACATCGTGCCGTATTTGGCAGCCGCCGCCGCGACCGCGCGCTCCCCGTCATGGTGGAACAGGCGCTGCAGCGCGGTCGGCGAGCAGTAGACCGGCATCGCCAGCTTCTGGCCCATCACCGTCACCGACATGTCGGTCGTCGCGACCCCGCGCAGGATGTTGGGCACCAGATCGCAAGCCTCGAAGCTGGCGGTATTCCGGCGATGGGTGACCTCGTCGTCGGCGGCGCCATCGATGTAGTTGAAGATCGGGCCCGGCAGCCGCCGCCGGGCGAGCGCGCGAAAGTCGTGGAAGTTGTGGCAATGGCTCAGCCGCATCTGATGGACCGACCTTTATTCGAGATGCGCGAAGCAGGATCGCGCCCGGGTGCCGGGCGCTCCCTCATTTGGGGCAGATATAGCCGGTGCCGGTGGGGCTCTTGAAGCAGCCGACCGATTCCGGGAGGAAAAGCTTCGGCAGGTAGAGCACGACCTCGGGGAAGAACACCGTGAAGCCGATCGTGAGGAAGAACACGAAATAGATCGGCAGTGAGGCGTACATCGCCGCGCTGAACCGCACCCCGATGAATTTCGAGGCGACCAGCAACGACAGCCCATAGGGCGGCGTGATCAGCCCGAACACCAGCGTGGTGATGAGCACCACGCCCATGTGCAGCGAGTTGATGTCGCCGAGCTCGTTGAGCTTGATGACGATCGGCATGAAGATGATGATCGCGGGGACGGCGTCCATGAAGTCGCCGATCACGATGAACAGCAGCACCAGCAGCAGCATGATGATGCGGCCGTTATGGCCCGCCACGAGCTCGATCCAGCCCGAGACGATGTCGGGGCCGCGCAGGTAGGCGAGCATCCAGCCGAAGGCGGAGGCCGCCGCCACCAGCGCCAGCGGCAGCGAATAGAGCAGCCCCGTGTAGACGAAATCGCGCGGCAGGTTGGGGATGTGCTTGGTGTTGAGCAGCGGGATCAGCACGAGCAGGATATAGACCGACGCGATCATGCCGGCTTCCGTCGGCGTGAACCATCCGGTGAGGATGCCGCCCATGATGATCAGTGGGATCATCAGCGGCAGGGCGGACGCGCGCGAGGCGGCCGCGAACTCGCACAATGACGCGCGCGGCTTGAGGAGGCCGGCCGGCCCGAAGAAGTGCGAGTAGATCATCAGGCCGATACCGATCAGCACGCCCGGCACGATGCCGGCGAGAAACAGCCCGCCGATCGAGACGTTGCCGGTCGCGCCGTACACAACCGCCATGATGCTCGGCGGGATCAGGTTGGCCATCGTCGAGGCGCAGGCGATCAGCGCGGCCGTGAAGGCGCGGTCATAGCCCTCCTTGGTCATTTCCACCGCGACGGTGCGGCTCAGCACCGCCACGTCGGCCGTGGACGACCCGGAGATGCCGGCGAAGAACATCGAGAACAGCGTGACCACCTGGGCGAGCCCGCCGCGCAGATGGCCGACCATCGTCTGCGCCAGCCGGATCATCCGGTTGGTGACGTCGGCCGAGGTCATCAGCTCGCCGACCAGCAGGAAGAACGGAACCGCGAGCAGGATCTCCGAGTCGATGCCGTGGAACATCTGTCCCACCATCGACTGCATGCTGATCGGGGTCAGCATGCAGGCGACGAGCACGCCCGCCATCAGCGCGAACGCCACCGGCACGCCCATGTAGCCGAAGCCGAGGAAACAAGCGGTCATCAGCAGGATGATCGAGCCATTGCTCATGACTTGATCCCCGCAAAGTCATCCTGGTCTTCCGGCCCTTCGAAGCCGTGGCGCCAGCCGTTGACGATCTGCTCGACGCAGAACAGGCAGATCAGCACGCCGGACAGCGGCACGCTCGCCGTGTAGGTCGACAGCGGAATGAGCGAGGGCGCGCGGTAGCTGCCCATGTCGTGCAGGAAGTTCTGGAAGCCGAACACCACCATCGCGAGGCCGACCGCCAGGACGACCAGCCGGTTCACGATCTCCATGAAGGTGCGCGAGCGGCCGCGCATGCCCTTGGTGATCTCGACCAGATTGAGATGATCGAGGCGGCGGGTCGCCACCGCCATGCCGATGAACACGCCCCAGGCGAAGAAGCCGGTGGTGACGAGCTGCAGCCACAGCCACGGCCGCCCGATCTCGCGGGTCACCACGTCGCAGAACACCGACAGCGTGAAGCCGGCGATCGAAACCCCGCACAAGACCATCAGCACGGCCTCGAGCGGATCCAGCGCCTTCCATTTCAGGTGACGGTGGCTCGGAATGACGAGTGTACGAGAACTCAACGGCTGCCCCCCGCGGCTGGTCGCGCGACAAGCGGCGGCATCGTCTGCCGCCGCCCGCACAAACGACGTCCGCTCACTTCACGTTGCGGACGAGGTCGAGGATCTTGACCGCGTGCGGCCCGAGCTCCTTGGCGAGCTGATCCTGGATCGGCTGCGCCGCCTTCATGAAGCCGGACTTGTCGACGCCCTCGACGACCTTGACGCCGAGCGTCTTCAGCCGCTCAGCCGAATCCGCCTCGAGCTTGAGCGCCATCGCCGGCTCTCTCTTCGACACCTCGTCGGCCGCCGCCTGCACCCACTGCTTCTCCTGGTCGGAGAGCGAGTTCCAGGTCTTGTCGCTGACCCAGATGCAGTTGTTGTTGGCCTCGTGCTCGGTGATCGACAGGATCGGCGCCACCTCGTAGTGCTTGTTGGCGAGATAGACGTTGATGCCGTTCTCGGCCGCGTTCACCACGCCGGTCTGCAACGAGGTGTAGACCTCGCCGAACGGCATGTGCACGGTTTGCGTGCCGTAGGCCGGGAAGTGCGTGTCCTCGGTCTTGGTCGCCTGCACGCGGATCTTCATGCCTTTGACGTCGTCGAGGGCCTTGATCTCCTTCTTCGAGTAGATGTTGCGGAAGCCCATGGTGAGCAGGCCCAGCACCTGCGCGCCCTGCACCGAGTCCTTGATCATCTCGCGGAAGGCCTTCGACACCGCCGGGTCCGCCAGCGTGTTGGCGAGGTGCTTCTGGTCGCGGAACGCGAAGTGCAGCGAGAACACGCCGGCCTGCGGCGCCAGCGTCGACGCATTGGCGGTCGACGTGATGATGAAGTCGATGTCGCCCGAGCGCAGCTTCTGCAGCATCACCGGCTCCTGGCCGAGCTGCGCGCCGGGGAACTGGTCGATCGACAGCTTGCCGCCGCTCAATTCCTTGAGCTTGGCGTCGAAGATGTCCGCCGCGATGCCGTAGGCCGTGCTCTTGGGCTGGTCGTAGCCGAAGGTGAACTTGCGCTGGGCGGCCGCGTCTCCGGGGAGCGCGACCACCGCCATCCCCAGCCCCAGAATGGCCAATCCAAGGTACCTGAATGCACGAGACATCCGTTCCTCCCATGCCCTGTGGTTATTCGTCAGTAGGCCCAGCGTCACGCAAGCGGGGCGGGGCGTCAAGGCAAAGTGGCGCCGGACCCGGCCGGGCGGAGCGAGGCACCGCCGCAGCGCCGCCCCATTGGGCTGTGCAAAATGGGCACGGTGCGGCTTGATTTTCGCGTCCCACCGGCGCCAACAGGAGGGCAAACCTTGTCCCGGCCGGGCGACGCATGCGATTGAGGGCGAAACCGCCGCCTCACGGGGGAACGATGGGGGACCCATGACCTTTGCCAGGACAGCACTGCTCGGCCTTCTGATCTCTGGGATCGGCGCGCTTGCGACGGCTCCGGCCGCCCAGGCCCAGGCTCAGGCCCAGGCGCAGAGCGGCTGGGTCGGCGGCGCGCCCGTCTTCCAGAGCGACATCGAGGCCCGCGAGCGTGCGCAGCGCGAGGCCGAGGCGCAGCGCGAGGAGCGCCGCAAGAACGGCGGCAACGTCGCCTACCCGAAATTCATGGACGGCGGCGCCAAGCCCGAGATCGCGCCGGAGAAGCCGCCGGTGGTCTACCTCGACCAGGGCGAGAAGCCGGGCACCATCATCGTCGATACCGGCGGCCGCAAGCTCTATTACATACTGCCCAACAAGCAGGCCTACGCCTACCCGATCTCGGTCGGCCGCGACGGCTTCACCTGGACCGGCAGCGAGAAGATCAGCCGCATCGTCGCCTGGCCGTCGTGGACGCCGCCGCCCGAGATGCACCAGCGTCAGAAGGGCCTGCCGATCACCGTGTCGGGCGGCCTCATCAACCCGCTGGGCGCCAAGGCGCTCTACCTCGGCAACACGATCTACCGCATCCACGGCACCAACAACGAGCGCTCGATCGGCCGCGCCTCGTCGTCGGGCTGCTTCCGCATGATGAACGCGCACGTCACCCATCTGGCGACGCTGGCCCGCGTCGGCACGCCGGTGCGCGTGGTGTCGAGCTACGGCGGTGGCGTGAGCGAGGCGGCGCCGATCTCGTCGTTGTTCTCGAGCTTCAGCTTCGGCGGCCCCGAGCCGGCCGCCGCCCCGAAGAAGACGCGGACGAACTAGCGCCGCGCCGTTGCGCCTCCAGCCTTCACCTATTTTCGTCACGGCCGCGGAGGCGGCCGTCCACGCAACTCTCCGCACCCGATCGGCAACGTGTCGGGGATGGCCGCCTCCGCGGCCATGACGGTGTGGGATAGGAGACGTAAGGCAAACGAGCCTTTGCGGATTTGCAGTCCGCAGCCCTACTTTCTCAGGCATCACGCCGCCATCAGGCGCCTCACCGCGCCCCGCGCGGGCCCGCGAGAGGGCTTCCCGAAAAAGCCTGTCCTCGCGCAGGCGGGGATGCGAATCGGTTTTCCGATAAGAAGCACGACAAAACAAAGACCTAGAGTCGTTCCGCTATTCAACGAAGGGCGGAACCACTCTAGGATGCCCGGGCCGGGAACGACCGGGAGAGCCGGCCCATGGCAGAGCACTGCGCGCCCCCTCACAAGGCGGTCAAGGTCCCGGGGCCCGATCACCCCATCGCGATTGTGCCCAACCCTCGTCGCGTCGTGGTCCGCCTGGCGGGCCGCCTGGTGGCGGAGACACGCCGCGCGCTGACGCTGACCGAGGCCAGCTATCCGCCGGTCCAGTACATCCCGCGGGCCGACGTCGACAGGGAGCTGCTCGAGCGCACGCAGCACGCCACCTACTGCCCCTACAAGGGCGAGTGCAGCTACTTCAGCATCGCGCTCGGCGGCGCGGCGGGCGTCAACGCGGCGTGGAGCTACGAGGCGCCCTATCCGGCGGTCGCGGCGATCCAGGGCCACATCGCCTTCTACCCCGACCGCGTCGAGGTGGTGGAGCTGCCGGTGTCGGGGGCGGCGTGAGTGCGGCGGCTATCCATGCAAATAGCCGCACCGGTTTTGGATAAAGCTCGGAGATGGCCGCCTCACGTGGCGTCGAGATCTATCTCGTGAACGGAGATCGAGCTTGAGGCAGGGGCCTCTAAGCCTGACCGAGCGCATGCGGCGCATCCGCAAGAAAGACACGCGGCCAGAGCTGAATGTGCGTCGGATGGTTTATGCCATGGGCTACCGCTATCGGCTGTACCAGTCGAAGCTGCCCGGCAATCCCGACATCGTATTGACGCGCCATCGCAAGGTAATTTGCGTGCATGGCTGCTTCTGGCACCGGCACGATTGTCCTGATGGTCGAAAGCTACCTCGGTCGAAGCCAGAGTATTGGGCACCGAAGCTGGAGCGGAACCGTCGACGTGACGAGGTCAATATGAAACGACTGAGGGAGATGGGATGGGATGTTTTGGTCGTGTGGGAGTGTGAAATGCGCCAGAGTGACTGCTTAAAACGTCGGCTCTCAGACTTTCTGATCCGCTCCTACAGCCAGGAGACGTAGCTTGTATTCAGACAACGCGATCAAGAGTGCGCGCAACCTGGGCCGAGAAATGCTCTGGGGCTACACGAAGATTACTGTCAATCCGACCATCGCACGCAGTGTGAGCCGGAAGCTCACGCGTGAGCGCGAAGCGGAACTCCCATTGTTCTGTTACCGGATGCAGGCACGCTGCGAGCACCTGGAAGTCGCCCGGCCTGTAGTACCGTGAGCATGGGTCGCTCTTCGAGGCGCGGGTCCTTTGGAAGTCCAGCTTCGGAATGCCGCCAGCATAGGTCGTGCGCAGCACATTCTTGCATTCGATGAGGATCGGGTTGCTGCCCTTCCATCGCAAACTGATGTCGGGCTTGCCTTCCTCCTGGACGCGATGGCACTCGCTCACGCCGTCAATACGCTCGAGAAAATCGGCGAGATGTTTCTCTGCCACCCAGCCGCGCACAGCCATCTTTAGACGGCTTGCCGAAAGAATGAGATCAAGTAGTGCCCCTGGCGCGATGCTCAATTCGTCGAGCAGTTTGTGTGAGAGCTGGCCGGCGGCTGCTGTGCCCGGCAGCTCTCGGAACTTGTCGGCGATCAAATGCCGCTCCCCTGGGTCGAGACCTTGAGCAACGCGCTCCAATAAAATCAAATCGAGCAAGCGCTCTTGCTGCCCGCCAATGAGGATCTCGGTGCGGATGTCCGGTAATAGTTCGAAGGCGCGGCGCGTTGTGGTCTTGGCTTCGCGACGCTCGCGCTCCCATGCCGCCCATCCCTGAGCGAGAACTTGCTCGACGTGGTGTGCCTTAAATTCCACGGATCGGGACATGGGCGATGGATTGTTCATGAGCGGATCGGCGGCGATGAAAAGCTTTTGCTCGAGGTCGATGCCGATAAAGATGGTCGTCGTCACGCCGAGCGGATCGACGGCCACGTCCATGACGCCTGATAGATCTCCACCATACTTGATCTGGAAGCGGTGCTCGTCAGCAGGTCGGTTCTTAGTCACCTTGGCGTTGGCAAGGAATGCATAGACGAGAACACTGAGCCGCTCGCCGCCTCGCAAGTCGACAACAATGTGGAATGGCGCGCGGTTCGCTGGCCCAATGTGGTGAATTTTGCATCCACGCGCCTCAAGCGCCTCGCGGATGAACTGCAGCAAGGGCATCTTGTCGCCCGCGCTGACGGAGTAAACCTTCCAGGCGAAGGCCTGCTCCTCTCCGACTGAGACATCGTCGCTCATCGTGCCAAGCTCCAAGTATGAGCCGTTTCAAGCGTCTCGCAGTGGACATTCGACCGTACGCATTGGCGGGCGCAACCTTTGACGATGTAAATTAGCCGAACGGTCCCGATTCGATGCCTGATCGTGGGGCGCACTGCAAACGGACATCAGTTGACTATCGAGTCAATGTTCTGTATTTGTTCTCAATGGTGGGAGGACGGGGTTGGGGATGCCTAAGGCAATCAGCCTCTTCACGGGTGTCGGCGGACTAGACTTCGGCTTTGAGGCAGCTGGGTTCAGAACGTCTGTCGCAGTGGAGATGGATACCGTCTGCTGCCGCACCCTAAGGCTCAATCGCCTATGGCCGGTGATTGAGCGCGACATCCATGCTGTCACCTCGAAAGATCTCCTCAAGACCGCCAAGCTGAAGCAGGGGCAGGCTGATGTGCTAATCGGCGGGCCACCGTGCCAGCCGTTCTCCAAATCAGGCTATTGGGCACGGGGGGATGCTTTGCGCCTCGATGACCCTCGCGCTGATACGCTGACGGCCTATCTACGTGTATTGCGCGACACTCAACCCAAAGCCTTTATGCTCGAGAACGTCACCGGGCTTGCTTATAAGGGGAAGAGTGAAGGGCTTGATCGCATTCTCGCCGGCGTGGAGCAAATCAATCGGGAGACGGGCTCACGCTACGAGCCGGTGTGGCAGGTGATCGATGCGGCAAGCTACGGCGTTCCGCAGCACCGTGAGCGCGTGATCATCGTCGCAAGTCGCGAGGGCAGGGCATTCAAGTTCCCCAGGGCAACGCATGGCGAGCCGGATGATCTCCTGGTCGGAGCTGACATTGAGCCCTATCGGACAACTTGGGACGCGTTTGGTGACCTGCCTCAGCGGTTGAATGATCCCTCGCTCAGGATGGCGGGGAAGTGGGCCGAGCTGCTGCCGAGCATTCCCGAGGGTGAAAACTATCTTTGGCACACACCGCGCGGTTGCGGTCTCCCGTTGTTCGGGTGGCGCACGCGCTACTGGAGCTTCCTTCTCAAGCTGGCAAAGAATCGCCCCTCATGGACGATTCAGGCTCAGCCAGGGCCGGCGACGGGGCCATTTCACTGGACCAATCGGCGTATGTCGGCACAAGAGCTGTGTCGACTTCAGACCTTCCCTGATGGGTTAGAGTTTCAATGCGGCCGCAACGACGTTCAGCGTATGCTTGGCAATGCCGTGCCATCGCTCGTCGCTGAGATCATCGCTCGCGAAATTCGCACGCAATTACTGGGTAGGAAGCCGAAAAACCAAAAGCTCAAGCTACTACCGCCGCGTCGAAAAATAATACCGACGCCGGAACCCGTCGCCAAGGTGCCGAAGTCTTATTACGGGCTATTGGGCAACCATGCCGAGCATCCGGGTACGGGGCAGGGGAATCGAGCACGGCAGAGAGTGGCTGCGTGAGACAATAGTGGTCGCCCGCGCCCGTCCGGGAACGCAAGGGGAGGGCGCGCGTGAAGGGACATCCCACCGAGGGACGCATCCCGAACGCGGTGCTACACCCCCCGCATCCGATCGAGCGCCCCTTGTAGAATGAGCGTCGCGGCGACCTTGTCGATCAGCTCGGCGCGGCGGCGCCGGCTCGCATCCGCCCCGATCAGCATCCGCTCGGCCTGCGCCGTCGTCAGCCGCTCGTCCCACAGCAAAACCGGCAGCGCCAGAAACCGGTTGAGGTTGCGCGCGAACGCCCGCGTCGCCTGCGCGCGCGGGCCCTCGCTGCCGTCGAGGTTGGCGGGCAGCCCCAGCACCAGCCCGCCGATGCCGTGCTCGGTGCTGAGCGCCTGCAGCTTGGCGGCGTCCTTGGCGAGCTTGCCCCGCGGCCACGTGTCGTAGGCCGACGCGATGGTGCGGGTGACGTCGGAGAGAGCCATCCCGATCGTCTTGGTGCCGAGATCGAGGCCGAGCAGCCGCGCGCCGGGCGCAAGGCTCTGCGCGAACAGGGCGGCGTCCTCCGTGGTCGAGCCGGCAGCGGGGGGAGGAGGGGCGGCGGTCATCGGCGCGTACGGGGACCTAAGTTGGTTGCGGCGGCAGGGCGCCTTATACTCTGTCTCAACCCCACCATGCACCAAGGTCCCGTGAAAGGCCCCTCCCCATGAAGATCACCTGGTTCGGCCATTCCTGCTTCCGCATCGAGACGGGCGGCAGCGTGCTGCTCATCGACCCGTTCCTCAAGGGCAACCCGACGTTCGAGAAATCGGGGCTCGCCTGGGACGCCGCGGTGAAGGGCACCACCCACGTCGCGCTGACCCACGGCCACGACGACCACATCGGCGACGCCGGCGAGATCTGCAAGACGACGGGCGCGACGCTGTTCGCGGTCTACGAGCTGGCGGCCCATGTCGCGGCCAAGGGCGCGGCCAAGTACGAGCCGATGAACACCGGCGGCACCGTCGCCGCGGCCGACTTCGCGCTGACCTTGACCCAGGCGCTGCATTCCTCCTCCTCGGGCGGCGTCTACCTCGGCAACCCGTGCGGCATCGTGGTCGCGGCCAAGGAGGGCCGCACCGTCTATCACATGGGCGACACCGACATCTTCGCCGGCATGAAGTTCGTCGAGGACCTGCATCACCCGGACGTCGGCATCGTGCCGATCGGCGACCGCTTCACCATGGGCGCACGGACGGCGGCGCTGGCCTGCCGCACCTTCTTCAAGTTCAAGACGGTGCTGCCCTGCCACTACGGCACCTTCCCCGGCCTGCTCGATCCGACGCCGGAGAAGTTCATCGCCGAGATGAAGGGGCAGGCCGTGGTCGCCCCCAAGGTCGGCGAGGCCGTGACGGTGTAGGCCCAGAGGCGGGTCGTGCGCCCTGTGCCCACGGTACGGCGAGCGCCCCGGCTCCGGGGGGCGGGAGCCCTTGTTTCGCGAGCCCGGAACGCTCGCTGCACAACCCGGAATCCTCGCTCCACAGCTCGGTTTCCGCGTGTTTTTGGCGCCCTGATCCGGGCATGGTGTTCTGATCGAACTGGAACTCAGGCCGCGTGCGCGCCATTGTTAACTAGGCAGACTCTCGGGTGGAACGACCGCAGATGAACGATCTCAGCGCGCCCGACCGCGCCCCTAACGCATTGGAAAAGCTGAATAATAGCGGAGGCGGGCTGGTCGCGGCGTTCACCCTGACCACCTTCCTGTCGGCGCTGCTGCTGTTCTCGATCCAGCCCCTGTTCGCCAAGATGGTGCTGCCCGTGCTCGGCGGCTCCCCCTCCGTCTGGGCGGTCGCCATGTGTTTTTTCCAAGGCGCCCTCCTCGCCGGCTATTGCTACGCGCACCTGCTGAACACGTATGTCCCCTCCCGCCAAACGGGATACATTCATCTCGCCGTTTGCACGCTTGCGCTTCTCGCGCTTCCGATCGGATTGCCGGAAGGATGGCGCGAGCCGCCACCGGGCGAGCCGTACTTCTGGCAACTCGGCCTGTTCACGCTGGCCGTCGGCGCTCCATTCCTCGCCGTCGCGGCCAATGCCCCGCTGCTGCAGGCCTGGTTTGCCGCGACCGGGCATCCCGACGGTCGCGATCCCTATTTCATGTACGCGGCGAGCAATCTCGGCAGCCTCATCGCGCTGCTCGGATATCCGTTCGTGCTCGAGCCGGCCTTCGGGCTGAGCCAAGCGAGCCGGATATGGACGGCGGGATTTGTTATTCTAATGGCTGCGCTCGCGCTCTGTTTCGTGATGCTGCGGCAATCGAGCGGGCAGAGGACCGCGCCGGCCGAGAGCGTCGCCACCGACGGACCGCCGGCCGCACCGCCGACCACCCGCCAACGGTTGGGCTGGGTCGGCCTGGCTCTCGTTCCCTCGGCACTCCTGACCGCCTTCACGACCCATGTCGCCACCGACGTCGCTTCGGCGCCGCTGATCTGGGTCATGCCCCTGGCGCTTTATCTGCTGACCTTCGTGCTGGTCTTTCGCGATCGCGCGCTGATACCGACGCAGCTTCTCCTCGTCCTGCATCTGGCTGCCGTCGTGCTCGCGCTGCTGCAACTGTCGCAGACCAAGCATGACGGTTGGTTCGTCTCGAGCGCCGTCGGCGTCGCGGCCTTCTTCACGTCCGCCATGGTCGCCCACCGCACGCTGTACGAGGCTCGTCCGTCTGCCCGCTATCTGACGGAGTTCTACCTGTGGATGTCCTTGGGCGGAGTGCTCGGCGGCCTGTTTGCGGCATTGATCGCGCCACGATTGTTCAGCGAGGTTTTCGAGTACCCCCTGCTGCTCGCCCTCACGATGGCCTGCCGTCCGGGTGCGCTCGACATCAGGCTCCAGGATCGCGACGAGCTGATGCGCTTGTGGCTGATCCTGGCCGGCGGATTGCTGGCCATCTTTTGGGCGCCCTGGGCCGCCGGCCAGCTCGGTCTGCGGTTCGGCGACTGGGGCGTAACCCCGGCGCTGGCTTTGACCTTCGCGGCCCTGGTCATGCTGTTCATGCTATGGCCGCCGCGCCAGCTTGCGGCCGCCCTGCTGATGTTCCTCACCATCGTCATGCTGCCGTCAAGCGTGAAGCGCGGCGACGCCGAGCGCAGCTATTTCGGCGTCTATCGCGTCAAGAGCGATGGGGATTTCAACTACTTGACGCACGGCACCACGCTCCATGGCGCGCAGCGCATCCGCGATACAACAGGGGCCTACGTCGTCGATACCACGCCGGCGACCTACTACCACCCGCGCAGTCCGATGGCGCGCACCGTCGAGATTATGCGCCGCCGGTTGGAAGCACAGGGTCGCAAAGGCCGCTACGGCGTCATTGGTCTCGGCACCGGGTCGCTCGCCTGCTACGCCGCCGAAGGCGAGACGTGGCGCTTCTTCGAAATCGATCCGGTGGTTGTCAACATCGCAAGCACGCCCGAGAACTTCAGCTTCCTGTCCAACTGCCTGCCCAAGCCCGAGATCGTGCTCGGCGACGCACGGCTCAAGCTGGCCAAAGAGCCCGACCAGAGCTTCGACCTGATCATCGTCGATGCCTTCTCCTCAGACGCGGTTCCGGTGCATTTGATGACCGCCGAAGCGATGCAGCTTTACATGTCCAAGCTCAAGCCGGATGGCGTCGCCCTACTTCACATCTCCAATCGCTACCTCGACCTCGACGCCGTGGTGGGAGCGACCGCGCCGGCCATTCCGGGGATGGATGGCGTGCTCGTCTCGGACGACGAGTCCGACGGGAGCTATGCCACCTCGACGTCGACCGTGGCGCTGCTGTCCCGCAGCGCTGAGGCTCTGGCCGATTTTCGCAGCATTGATGACATGACGGTTAAGGAGTTCGACGGCGAAGGGCTGCCGGCCTGGACCGACGACTACTCCGATATTCTGGGGCCGCTGCTGGCCAAACGGCGCCACTAGCGCGAATCGCAACAACCCGGACCTGGCACGTGGTCACGGCGCGCGCGTGGCTTGGCGGGCGGCGAGCGCCACGCCGGCGATGATCAGCGCGAATCCGATGCCGTGGTAGGCGCGCGGGACTTCGCCCAGCAGCAGGATCGAGAAGACGCTGCCGAACAGTGTGGCCATATGGATGAACACACCGGCCCGATTGCCGCCGATGAGCTGCACGCCGCGATTGTAGAAGATATAGCCCAGCACGCTGGGGAAGATCGCCGCATAGAGGCAGGCCAGCGCCGTCGCCCACGTTGCCTGCAACGTCGCGCCGCCGGCGTGCTCCCACAGGAACAGCGGAAAATTGAGCGCGGCGGCGATCATCATGAGCGCCAGCGTGAAGCTCAGCCAGTGAATGGCCGGGCGTTTGCGAAGGAAGGCCGTGTACACGCCCCAGATGATCATCGCGGCGAGCATGACGAGATCGCCGGAGGCAAACGTCAGCGTCGCCAGCTCCCACAGAGAGCCGCGGGTGACGATGGTCATCACGCCCAGGGACGACAGTGCGATGCCGCCGGCTTGCCGCGCGCTGATGCGATCGCCAAACAGCGCAAAGCACGCCAGCGCGACAAACATCGGCCCGCTGGAATTGATGACCAAGGCGTTGAGCGCGGTGGTGTGATTGAGCGCCACATACTGAAGGGTGTTGAACAATCCGCCCCCGGTGACGCCGAGGAGCAGCAGGATCGGCCAGCTTCGGCGCAACACCGCGGCATCCCGCTTCACATGCGGCCATGCGAACGGCAGCAGGATCAGGAAGGCCAGCGTCCAGCGGACCCAGGCGAGCGCGACGGGAGGTACGTGGCCGGCCACCGCTCGACCCATGGCAAAGTTGCCACCCCAGAAAAGGGTCGTGAGCGTCAGCAACACATAGGCATTGCCATAAAGTGCGGAGCCGAGGCCCCTCGGACCCTGGACCTGCTCACCTGCATTGCTCATCCGACTTTGCCCCTCACCGCTCTCCGGCGGTAAACCGAATCTTAAGGCGCCCACGGTTTAGCGAACCTCAAGACTTTGCTCTTACGATCTCTGCAACATATTCGCGCAATCGGGGAGTGGCGTATGGAAGCGGTGACGTTGCGGGCCAATTTGGCGCGCCGCTTGAGCTTCGCTCGCGATCATGGTGTCGTCCTGTTCGCCTTTTCCGCGACGCTGTTTGTCTCGGCCCTGCTGCTGTTCTCGGTCCAGCCGATCTTCGCGAAGATGGTGCTGCCCAAGCTCGGCGGCTCCCCGTCGGTTTGGGCCGTCTCCATGTGCTTCTTCCAGGCCGTGCTGTTGGCCGGGTATGGCTACGCGCACATTCTCAATCGCTTCGTTGCAAATGCTTATGCGCCCCTCGTGCATCTGGCGGTGCTAGGGACCGCCTTGCTGCTCCTGCCGTTCGGTGTGCCGGCTGCGGCCGCCGAGCCGCCGCCCGGGGACGCCTATGTCTGGCTGATCGGTGTGCTGGCCGCGGGCGTTGGCCTGCCCTTCTTCGCCATTTCGGCCCAGGCGCCGCTGCTTCAGGCCTGGTTCTCGCAGTCTGGCCATCCGCACGCTTCGGATCCCTACTTTCTCTACGGAGCCTCCAATCTGGGCTCGCTGGTTGCGTTGCTCTCCTATCCGGTCGTGCTCGAGCCCGTCGTCGGTCTCGCGACGCAGGCGCGGCTGTGGACGGGAGCGTTCGTGATACTTGGGCTGATGATCGCCGCCTGCGGGTTGCTCGCGATCGTTGCCTCGCGCGAGGGGGGTGGCAGCCGCACGGCGGTCGCGAGCGACGAGGCCGCAGGTTCTGTCCGCTGGTCCGAGCGTGCCCGCTGGGTCGCTCTCGCCTTCGTTCCGTCCGGTCTGCTCGTCGCGTTCACGAGCTATGTGACGATCGACATTGCGTCGGCACCCTTCCTCTGGGTCATCCCCCTCGCGATGTTTCTCGCCACCTTTGTCCTCGTCTTTCGCGACCGGCCCGTCATTCCCCATCGCACGCTGCTGCTCGTGCAGCCGATTTTGATCGCCATCGTGCTGCTCGGGATTTCCACTTCGGGCAGCAAGGGATGGATCATCGGTATCACCTCTGGAATGGTCGCATTCTTCGTAACCACGATGGTGTGTCATCGCGAGCTCTACGAGCAGCGGCCGGCCGGCCGTCATCTGACGGAATTCTATATGTGGATGTCGCTCGGCGGCGTCCTGGGCGGCGTTTTCGCGGCCATTGTCGCTCCGCAACTGTTCAACGCCATCTATGAGTTCCCACTGCTCCTCGTGCTCGGCATGGCGTGCCGGCCCGGCATCGCGGCAGCACTGCGCGACCGCAAGGAGCTGCTGGGCGCGGGCACGGTGTTCGCGGTGAGTTTCGGAGCGGTCGCGGTGCTCGCCGCCGGGATCGCCACCGCCGTGGCGCCCAAAGCCCTCGCTGGCGTCGGCGTTACGGTATTGGTCTTGGGATGCGGCGTGTTGATGCTCATGACGTCGGACCGTCCGCTGCGTCAGGTAGCCTACGCTACCGTGATGGGTCTCGGGCTCGCCATTCTGCCGTCCGCCCTCAACAAGGGCTTCTCCGAACGCAGCTTCTTTGGCGTCCATCGCGTCGTCGAGACGGCCGATGGTCGTATGCGCCTGCTGATGCACGGCACCACCATGCACGGCGCCCAACGGATACGGGAAGCCGACGGAACGGTTGTCGCTGAGCCCAAGCCGACGACCTACTACTACGCGGGCAGCCCGATGGTGCGCGGCGTTTCGGCCGCGAGGTCGGCCAGCGGCAAGGCGGATGGCGACCTGAACGTTGGAGTCGTCGGCCTCGGCACCGGATCGCTTGCCTGCTACGGGCGTAGCAGCGAGACATGGCGCTTCTACGAGATCGACCCGGTCGTCTTGAAGATCGCTAGCAATCCCACTCACTTCAGCTTTCTGAGCCGGTGCCGGCCGAATGCCGACGTTGTGCTCGGCGACGCGCGCCTGACGCTCGCCAAGGAAAAGAGCGGTACCTTCGACTATCTCGTGATCGACGCGTTCTCCTCGGACGCAGTACCGATCCACTTGCTGACTGTCGAGGCCGTGAAGCTCTACCTCGACCGCCTCGCCCCCAAGGGGCTGCTCGCCATCCACGTGTCCAACCGGCACATGAACCTCGTTGCCGTCGCCGCCGCTGTCGGCCATGCCATCCCGGGCATGCAGGTCGCGCTGGCGGATGATCGAGCCGCTCAAATGGGCCAAGACGGCACGAGCTCGCAGGTCGTCTACATGTCTAAGTCGCCGGACACGATGGTTCCGATCTACGCATGGCCCGACGTTGCGCCCCTCGGGCCTGGGGACGTCACAGCCTGGACCGATGACTACTCGAACGTCCTGACGGCGATCTGGCGCAAGTACGTGCGCTGATCGGCGGTCGCCCGCGCGGTCACGTCACAGCGATCATGCGGGCACCGATCTTGTCGGCCAGCGCTTTGGGTGCGACTGCGAAAATTGCGACGGGCGTTCCCGCAGCGGCCCAGACCAGGCCATGCTGGACCAGATCCTGATCGATGTAGGTGGTCAACGGTTGCGCGTGCCCGAAGGGCGGGATGCCGCCGATGGCAAATCCCGTGACGTCGCGAACGTAGCGCGCGTCGGGCCGCTCGAGAGCCTCGCCGAGAATGGCCGCCACGCCCTTCTCGTTGACGCGGTTGCTGCCGGACACCAGCAGGAGATACGGGCGCCCGCTGTCCCGGCCCCGGAAGACCAGGGATTTGACGATCTGCCCGACGCCACAGCCGGCCGCCGTGGCGGCTTCCTCCGCCGTCCGCGTCGATTGGGCCATCTGGCGCACGGTGATGTCCAGCCCGAGGGCCTGGGCAGCCGCCTCGACCCGGTCGGTCGACTCACGTTTGTCCGCCATGCGTGCATCCCTTGTGTATTCGCGGCAGTCGCCAGGGGGCTGGCCGGTGTTGCACGGTTGCCCGGCGGGGGCTAAGAGAGCAACATTGTCAGGCGGACTTCCAGCAAAATCGAAGCGAGGAATCATGGAGGTCGACGAGGCGACCGTCCGGCATATCGCCAGGCTTGCCCGGATCAAGATCACCGACGAGGAAGCACGTGGGCTCGAGGCGGAGCTTTCGGGCATTCTCGACTGGGTCAAGCAACTCGACGAGGTCGACACCCGCGACGTCGAGCCGATGACCCGTGTCGTGCCGGTCGAGCTGAGGCAGCGCGAGGATGTCGTTACCGACGGCGGCATTCCCGACGACGTGGTCGATAATGCCCCCATGACCGAGGATCATTTCTACGTCGTGCCGAAGGTCGTGGAATAGGCCCATGCGCGCCATCCATTCTCGCTGCGGCTCGAAGAGCATGAGACGCCGCGGACCTGCACGCGATGCGACGTCGCGAAAGGACATGAGGACGTGACGGATCTGACCAAGCTGACCCTGGCCGAGGCCCGCGACGGGCTGCGAAAGAAGGAGTTCACGGCAACCGAGTTGGCGCGATCCTTTGTCGACGCGATCGATCGCGGGAACGAGGCGCTCAACGCTTACATCGTGCCGACGGCGGATCATGCTCTCGCGCAGGCTAAGTCCAGCGACGAGCGTCTGCGCACCGGCAAGGCTCGCGATCTCGAGGGGCTCCCTCTCGGGATCAAGGACCTGTTCGCGACCAAGGGCGTTCATACCCAGGCTTGCAGCCACGTGCTCGACAGTTTCAAGCCGGCCTACGAGTCGACGGTCACCCAGAACCTGTGGGATGCCGGGGCGGTGATGCTCGGCAAACTCAACATGGATGAGTTCGCCATGGGCTCGTCCAACGAGACGAGCTACTACGGCCCCGTCGTCAACCCTTGGCGGCGAAAGGCAAGGAGCGGCGCGATTTCCAACGAGAAGCTGGTGCCGGGCGGCTCGTCGGGTGGTTCCGCGTCGGCAGTTGCCGCCGATCTTTGCCTGGCCGCGACCGCCACCGACACCGGAGGGTCGATCCGCCAGCCGGCCGCCTTGACCGGTACGGTCGGCATCAAGCCGACCTACGGGCGCTGCTCGCGCTGGGGGATTGTGGCTTTCGCATCCTCGCTCGACCAGGCAGGCCCCATCGCCAAGAGCGTGCGCGACGCGGCGATCATGCTGCGCCACATGGCGAGTTTCGACCCCAAGGATTCGACCTCGGTCGACACGCCGGTTCCCGATTACGAGGCCGAGCTCGGCCGCAGCGTGAAGGGGCTGCGCGTCGGCGTTCCGAAGGAGTATCGGATCGACGGCATGGCCGCCGAAACCGAGACCCTCTGGACGCAGGGCATCGCGTGGCTCAAGGCGGCTGGCGCCACCATCCACGACATCAGCCTGCCGCACACCAAGTACGCGCTACCGGCCTACTACATCGTGGCGCCGGCGGAATGCTCGTCCAATCTCGCCCGCTACGACGGCGTCCGCTACGGGCTCCGCGTGCCCGGCCGCGATGTCATCGACACCTACGAGCGCACGCGCGCGGAAGGGTTCGGCAAGGAGGTCCGCCGTCGAATCCTGATCGGCACGTATGTCCTCTCCGCCGGCTACTACGACGCCTACTATCTCAAGGCACAACGCGTGCGTTCGCTGATCAAGCGCGATTTCGACGAGGCCTGGAGCACGGTCGATGTGGTCCTGACCCCCACGACGCCGAGCCCGGCTTTCGCCCAGGGCGAGAAGTCCGGCGACCCGATCGCCATGTATCTCGAGGACATCTTCACGGTCACCGTCAACATGGCCGGCCTGCCGGGCATCTCCGTTCCAGCCGGCTTGTCCGTGCAAGGCACGCCACTTGGGCTGCAGCTCATTGGCAAGCCGTTCGACGAGGGCACGCTCTTTCGTGCCGGTCGCGCGATCGAAGAGGCAGCCGGGCCGATCCGGTGTCCGCAGAAGTGGTGGCTCAGCGGCGCCGCGGCGCCCAGGAAAGCATAGGGAGACCCCAGCCATGAGTGCCCGCAAACCCGAAGATTGTCGCGACATGGGCGATGTTCGGGCCGAGATCGACCGCGTCGATGCGGCGCTCGTGGCCCTGATCGCCGAGCGGTTCGGCTACGTCGAGCGCGCCTGGCAGATCAAGCTCGCGGAGAAGTCCGAGGCCAACGTGCCGTGGCGCAACCAGCAGGTGATCGACAAGGTCCGGGCGCTGGCCACCCAGCGAGGCGTCCCACCCGCGCTCTGCGAAGCGTTGTGGCGTCAGATGATCGGCTGGTTCATCCAGTACGAGGAAGAGAAGCTGCGCGACCAGATCGAGGCGAAGGGCTAGGGCGGTGCAGCCGTTCGATCCCTGGGCGCTCGTGTGGATCGCCATTCTCAATCCGGCCGTGGCCGTGGTCGGGTTCATCATGGGGCGGTCCGCTGACCAGTGGCAGAAGCTGATCATTGCGGCCTTCGCGGCGGCGCTGGCGGGGTTCGTTCTGGTGTGGATGGCGGCCTACTTGCGAATCCTGCCCACGCGCGGCTTCGGCGGCGAGGCTGCCTTGTTCCTCCTGCAGACGATCCTCGGGTTCGTCTGGGCGGCGATCGGCTACCGCCTCAAGCCCCAATCGAGGTAAAAGGGCCGCCGCGGACCCACCGGCCTTCGGCGTTGGTGAGCTATGCAGCCAGCGTAAAGGCCTCGTGCACCGCGCTCTGCACGCCGCCCCCCATGATCGGGCCGCCACCGGCCACGTGAATGTGATCGCCCACGACGGCGGCACCCAGGCCATGTCGCGGCGTCAGCATCGGCGCATAGGCCTCCCAGCGATCGGTCGCCGGGTCGTACGCCTCGTTCTGCCCGAACACGCGGTCGGTGCCCTCGCCACCCATCACGAAGATCTTGCCGCGATAGAGCACGGCACCGTGGCCGGATCGCGCGGTCGGCAGGGGCCGCCGCGGCTCCCAGGCATCCTTCGCGGGATCATATGCATGGTGCAGGTTGGAGTTGGTGTGAAACGAGTCGACCCGGCCGCCCACGACGTGAATGATGCTACCCACGGTGAGCGTGCCGGTGTGATCGCGGCCGGTGGGCAGAGGAGCCTTTGTCTCCCAGCGGTCGCCGGTGGGGTCATACGCGAGATGCCAATCGATCGATTTCTTCTCGAGATTGGTATCGCCGATTGCGCCGCCGATGGCATGCAGCCGGCCGCCGACCACCGCACAGCCGATCGCACCGCACGGCCGCGGAAGCGGAGCGATAGCGCGCCACTGATCGGTTTTGTTGTCGTAAGCGAAGCATTCGGCATGCGGGCGCCGGTTCTGGTCCACGAAGCCGCCGATGGCATAGAGGGTGTCGCCCAGCACGGCCACGCCCACGTGATTGGCGCCGCGTGGCAACGGCGCAGCGGCCGTCCACGTATCACGCACACCCTCGTAGACATGATGATAGGGCCGGTCGACCCGCTGCTCACCGTACCCCCCGACCAGATGCATCTTGCCGGCGTGCGCTGTCGCCCAGGCCATCTCGCTCCGCGGCAGGGGCAAGGCGGCCCGCGCGACCCAGCGTCCTTGGGACACGGCCTTGGGGGCAGGGCTGTCGAACACGTGCTGCGTCGCCGCGAGCTCCGGCAGGCCCACCCGCCCGGCCTGCTGGAGCCGCTCGTAGAGGCCCCCGTGATGGGCATGATCCTGAGCGAGGGCCGGCCCGGCAACCAGGCCGGCCACCCCACCAAGGAGAGCGGCACGTCGATCGATCTGCGCCATGATGGTATCTCCGCTGGGGTCCGGGTGCCGCGATTTGACGCGAATTGAAGCAGGGTGCCTCGTCCTCGATCAAGCGAAACGATTGCAGCGCCGTCTGCGGTGCGATAACGAGGCTCATTCGAGGAGCGCACGCATGCAGGATCGCAGCAGGACCGACGCCAACAATCTGATCTCCGGCGCGACCGGAGACTGGGAGGTCGTCGTCGGCATGGAGGTCCACGCCCAGGTCAACTCGCGCTCCAAGCTGTTTTCGGGCGCCTCCACCGCGTTCGGCGGCGAGCCCAACAGCCACGTCAGCCTGGTCGACGCCGCCATGCCCGGCATGCTGCCCGTGATCAACAAGGAATGCGTGGCGCAGGCGATCCGCACCGGCCTCGGGCTCAAGGCGAAGATCAACCTGACCAGCGTCTTCGACCGCAAGAACTACTTCTATCCGGACCTGCCGCAGGGCTACCAGATCAGCCAGTACAAGAGCCCGATTGTCGGCGAGGGCGAGGTCGAGATCGAGGCTGACGGCGAGACCAAGACCATCGCCATCGAGCGCCTGCATCTCGAGCAGGATGCGGGAAAGTCGATTCACGACCAGCACCCGGAGTACTCCTACGTCGACCTGAACCGCTCGGGCGTCGCGCTGATGGAGATCGTGTCGCGCCCCGACATGCGCTCGGCCAAGCAGGCGCAGGCCTACGTGACGAAGCTGCGCACCATCCTGCGCTACCTCGGCACCTGCGACGGCGACATGGAAAAGGGCAACCTGCGTGCCGACGTCAACGTCTCGGTGCGCCGGCCGGGCGGCGAGCTCGGCACCCGCTGCGAGATCAAGAACGTCAACTCCATCCGTTTCATCGGCCAAGCGGTTGAGGCGGAAGCGCGCCGCCAGATCGGCATCATCGAGGACGGCGGCACCATCGACCAGGAGACACGCCTGTTCGACCCCGCGAAGGGCGAGACGCGCTCCATGCGATCGAAGGAGGAGGCGCACGACTATCGCTACTTCCCCGACCCCGACCTGCTGCCGCTCGAGCTGACGCAGGCCTATGTCGATGGTCTCGCGACGCATTTGCCCGAGCTACCCGACGTCAAGCGCGCCCGCTTCATGAAGGAGCTCGGCCTGTCGGCCTACGACGCGGATGTCTTGGTCGCGGAAAAGGAAGCGGCCGACTATTTCGAAGCGGTCGCCACCGGCCGCGACGGAAAGCTCGCCGCCAACTGGGTGATCAACGAGCTGTTCGGCCGGCTCAACAAGGAGGGCAGGGACATTGCGTCCTCGCCGATCTCGGCGGGCCAGCTCGGCAGTGTCATTGACCTCATCTCCGCCGGCACCATCTCGGGCAAGATCGCCAAGGACTTGTTCGAGATCGTATGGACCGAGGGCGGCGACCCCGCCAGCATTGTCGAGAAGCGCGGCCTGAAGCAGGTCACCGACACCGGCGCCATCGAGAAGGCGATCGACGCGGTGATTGCCGGCAATCCCGACAAGGTGGCCGCGGTGAAGGCCAAGCCGACCATGCTCGGCTGGTTCGTCGGGCAGGTGATGAAGGCGACGGGAGGCAAGGCCAATCCCCAGGCCGTCAATGAGCTGCTGAAGAGCAAGCTCGGTATTTGAGCCGTCTGCCATGTGCCAGCCCAAGTCCGGCCTTAGCCGATCCGAATGACTATTCCTCGCCGCCTGCTGCTCGCGTTCGCCGCTCTGTTCCTGTTGCCCGTCGCGACCCACGCAGCGTGGTGGCTGGCCCAGGACCATCCGTCGTCCTGGAGTCAGGCCGATTGGAGCTCGGCGGGGGTGCTGCCCGATGTCAAACACGTGCCGGGCGCCGTCGTCCACGTGCTCGCCGGCCGCACCGGCCGCTGGAAGGGCATCTTCGCCCACCACACGTGGATCGTGCTGAAATCGGCAGGAGCGAGCCGTTACACGCGCTACGATGTCGTGGGTTGGGGCCGCCCCGTCCGGACCGACGGGTGGGCGCCCGACGGCCGCTGGTACAGCGATCCGCCGCGGATCCTGACCACCCTCAACGGTAAGGACGCCGAGCAGGCGATCCCGCGCATCCGCGCGGCCATCGACAGCTATCCGTTCCGGCAGCCCGGCACCTACAAGGCCTGGCCGGGCCCCAACTCTAACACCTTTGTCGCCCACATCGCGCGCGAGGTGCCCGAGCTAGCGCCGGGCCTGCTGCCGACCGCGCTCGGCAAGGACTTTGCGTCCTGGCCGGCCTTTGCGGGGCTCACCCCCAGTCACACCGGCGTGCAATTCTCGCTGTTCGGCCTGGCCGGGGTGAGCATCGCCTGGGTCGAGGGCATCGAGCTTAATGTGCTCGGCCTCGTCGCCGGCATCGACATCCGGCGCCCCGCCATGAAGCTGCCGGGTTGGGGCCGTATCGGCCTGTCTCCGGCGTGACGCCGTGTCGGCGTCGGGGGGTGGGAGGCAACCGGCGTCGCTGTCACGACATCGTGACATCCCGCGAGCATCGCTCCGCGCAAGAGTGTGCTTGCCTGCGCGCCCCGCAGCGGAAGGTGGAGAGCCATGCTCACGACCGTCTCGGCGCCTGCAACTGAGGCGATGCAACGATCAAGCCTCGCCGTCGATATCCTCTCCGTTGCGACGGCAAACCCGCCCCACAAGGTACGGCAACGGGACGCCCTCGATCGCGCGCGGGCGATATTTCCGCACCTGGCGCGGCTGGAGGGCCTCTACGCGTCGACCGGCATCGAGACGCGATACTCCTGCGAGCCCGCCGAGTGGTGCGAACAGCCGCACACGTGGGAGGAGCGCACGGCAGCGTTCCAGCGCCACGCTCCGGCGCTGCTCGAGCGTGTGGCCGTGGCGGCGGTAGACGAGGCCGGCCTGAGGTTCCGCGACATCGATGTGCTGGTGGTGAACACGATCACCGGTCTCGCCATTCCGAGCCTCGACGCCATGCTGATCAACCGCCTCGCCTTTCGTGAGACGGTCGAGCGCTTGCCGATCTTTGGGCTGGGCTGCGGCGGTGGCATCGGTGGGCTGGCGCGCGCGGCGCGGCTCGCCCAGGGGATGCCGGGCGCCAACGTGCTGTTCCTCACCGTCGACCTGTGTACCCTGTGCGCCCGGGTCAATGATCCGAGCATGGCGATGTTCGTTTCCGCCGCTCTTTTCGGCGATGGTGCGGCGGGCGTCGTCTTGCGCGCGCCCGAAGGCGCGGGAGCAGGCGGGCAGGCAGTCGCGCGCATCCATGCCGTCGGCGAGCACTGTTGGCGCAACACCGAGCACATCATGGGCTGGGACATCAAGGACGACGGTTTCGGCGTCGTTTTGAGCCCCGAGCTCCCGGGTCTCATGCGCCGCGAGCTGCGCCCCGCTCTGGATGCGTTCCTCGTGCGCAACGGTCTGGCGATCGCAGACATGGACGGTTTTCTGTTTCATCCCGGTGGCCGCAAGATCCTCGAGACGGCGGAGGACGTGCTGGAGGTCGATCGCGACCGCCTCACCCACTCGTGGTCGGTGCTGCGCGATTTCGGAAATATGTCGTCGGCAACCGCGTTGTTCGTCCTGCGCCGCGCCCTCGATAACCAGGCCCGCGGACCGCATCTTCTCGCTGCCTTCGGCCCGGGCTTCTCGGCCTACTTCGTGGCGGCGGACCTGTGAGTCTCCTGCGCCATCGACCGCGATCGCTCCGCTAGCGCCCCATCCTCCAGCACGATCTTGTAGCGCAGCACGGCACACCACACGGCGCCCAGGATCGCCGCGAGTGCCCATCCGCCGAACACCAGAGGTAGCAGAAACGTCTCAGTTATTGTGACGGCGTAGTTCGGGTGCCGCACCAGCCGGTAGGGCCCATGGCGAACGACCGGGGCACCCGCAAGCGTGATGATCCGGTGCGTCCAGTATCGCCCGAGCGTTGCGATCACCCAGTAGCGCACGCCCTGCAGCGCGAGATAGAGGCCGAGCAGCGGCGCTGACACCGGCGCATCGGGAGGCAATAGCAGAAACAGACCGGCAATCCACGCGAGGTGGGTCACTGCGACCACGGGATAGAACGCGCGGCCAACCTCGTGTGCGCCCGCCGCCAGCAGCACCCGCGTGTTCCTCTGCGAGTAAAGCTCTTCGAGCCCCCGCTGCGCGAGCACCAGAAGCGCGGCGATCTGGGGCGGACCGATCGCGTCAGGCAGCATGGTTGCCCACCCGGACATCGCGTGGCCACACCTTCAGTGGCATCCCCCCGCCCGGCCGCAATGTGACGCGGGACACTGGCACCGGCACGTGGCCTGGCATGATGTCAAAGCGCGCCCCGCGAACGAGTGTGGCGAGCATGGCGGTGGCCTCCATCATCGCGAAAGCCCCGCCGATGCACACCCGCGGCCCGGCTCCAAACGGCATGTACTGATAGCGCGAGTGCGTCGCCTCCCGCTCCGGCAGAAAGCGGTCGGGATCGAAGCGGTCGGGGTCCGCCCACAGCCGCCGATGGCGATGGATGGCATAGACCGGCATGACGATCAGGCTACCCGGCCCAAGCCGAACCCCGCCGAGCTCGACAGCGTCTTGCGCGATGCGGGTGAGCACGGGCGCCGGCGGATAGAGCCGCATTGCCTCCTTGACGAAGCGGGTAACCAGCACGAGGCGGTTGAGATGGGCCGCGTCGATCGGGGCCGTTCCCGCCACCTCGTCGATCTCGCGCGCCAGGCGCTGCGCCCACTCCGGCGCCCGCGCCAGCAGATACAGCGACCACGCGAGCGCCCGCGCCGTGGTTTCGTGGCCGGCGAGCAGGAAGGTGAGCAGGTTGTCGACGAGCTGAGTGTCCGACATCGGCTGGTCGGTATCGGGATTGCGCGCCCGCATGAGCTGCGCGAGCAGGTCCACGCCCTGGCGTGGCTCCGCGCGCCGGCTACGGACGAGGTCGTGCACCGCCAAGCGCATGCGCTGCTCCGCCTGCCGCATCGCCCCGCGTCCCGGATAGGGGATCCACTCGGGCAGCCGCAGCAGCGCATAGGCGATCGGCCAGGAGATCGTGCGCAGATAGTTTGCGTTGGCGCGCTCGAACACCTCCCGCGTCAGAATCCCGCCACCCGGCAGCATGGTGTCGGTGATGACCCGGAACGTCGCCCGCGTCATGTCGAGGTCGACGCGGTGAACGGTCCCCGGCGCAGCCTGCCGCCAGGCGTCGAGCACGCCTTCGGCAGCGGCCGTCATGGCGGGCACGAGAGCCGCCACTTCGGCCGGCCGGAACAGCGGCGCAGCGGTCAGCCGCTGCCAGCGCCACTCGGGCCCGTCAGAAGTGAGAATACCATTACCCAGCAGGCGGCCGAGCACCCGCTTCTCGACCGGGGTCTTGGTGAAGCTGTCGCGCTTCTCGAGCAGCACGACCTTGACCAGCTCGGGATCGGTCACCCAGGTGATGAGGATGCGCCGGCCTTGATACTGGACGAGCGGCTCGCGATAGACGGCTTCCGGCAGCACCCGCAGCGGATTGCGCACGAACGTCGCAAGGAAGCGCGCCAAGCCGAGCGGTCGCGCCGGCGGCACGATGCGCGGCGGATAGAGCGACGCCGGATCGCCAGGTGATGCGCTTGGCGCGGTCACAGCCTGCCTGCCCGCATGACGAAAGTGCGCGCGACGGCACCACCTCGATCATGCCAGCGCGCGCACGGACATCGCAACTGCGCCCAACGCAAGGCAGTCGGGCGCGGACCACCCCGCGGGGGCGCGGCCTGCTTTAGGCTTTCGCCTTGGCCGCACGGGCTTTGCCGGCCAGTTTCTTGAGCCGCTTGCGCACGCCGGCCGTATTGCCCTGGATGCGCGTCACCTTGGCGCGCGGAATGGCGCGGCGAGCTTTCTTCTTGCGGGTTTCGACGGCACGCGCGGTGCGTTTGGCCATGGCAGTCCCCTGATCGCTTGGTTTCGGTGGCGCGGGTTGCGCGCGCAGGCCACCCGTTTAGGCGATGATGTCCAGGGTGGCAAGCTCCGGCGCTCACTGGAGCAGCCACAGAACGCCGTAACCCGGCGCAAGCGTGAGCCCGGCCCAGATCACCGACGAAGCGGCGCTGGCGAGCGCGAACAGCGGCCACGGCATCTCGGCAGTACCGGCTGCGATCGGAATGAATGGGCGCAGCGGCCCGAACCACTTGCTGAGCACGAGGCTGAGCCCGCCCCATCGCGCGAAGAACGCGCGGGCACGGGGGATCAGTCCCGGCATCCGCGACACCGGCCAGACGCGGTCCACGTCATTCTTGAGGGTGCGGCCGAGCACGTACGACGCGATATCCCCGAGCGTCGCGCCCGCCGCCCCTGCCGCCCACACCGTGAGGAAGTCACCGCCCGCCGCCCCATGCGCGCCGCCGAGTGCGAGGAATAACGCCGTCGAGGGCACCAGCAGGGAGACGAACGCGATACTCTCCGCAAAGCCTAGCGTGAACACGATGAGCTCGGCCAGATGCAGGTTGGCCTGCATCGCCGCCAGCAGAGCGTCCTTCACGCCCTCGAAAGTCGGCACTGGGCACCATCCTTCCGGTGGGCAGGGTTGGCATCGTGGCGGGCAATCACCACACCGAAAAGGCGAGATCTCGTCTGAATTCGGGCACGGACGCGGGACTGCCGCAGAACAGTCACAAGAGTGCAACACGTCATCGCTAGTGACCTGCCGTGGTCACCTGGGAGATTCGCATGCCGGCGCGGGCGGGAGTGGCGAGGGACATCGACGACGGCACCATCGCGCAAGGCCGGCACGCCCGACTGAAGCAAGCCGTTCACCGTCATCGCGCCGCCTCCCGGCAGGGACTGCAAGAGCGTTTGTTCACGCTGGCTTTCTCCGGTCTCGTCTATCCGCAAATCTGGGAAGACCCGGTCGTCGACATGCAAGCGCTGCGACTGCGGGACGGCGAGCGCATCGCCGCGATCGCGTCCGGCGGCTGCAACGTCCTGAGCTACCTCACCGCGGCCGATGTCGAGATCGCCGCCATCGACCTGAACCCGGCCCATGTCGCGCTGAACCGCCTCAAGCTTGCCGCCGCACGCCATATGCCGAACTACGCTGCCTTCTATCGCTTCCTCGGGCAAGCCGACCAGCGCGCCAACGTTGCGGCCTATTACGACGACATCCGGCCGCACCTCGATGCGGCGACCCGGCACTATTGGGAGTCCCGCGACGGTTTCGGGCGCCGGCGGATCGGGTATTTCCGGTCGGGCCTCTATCGCCAGGGATTGCTGGGCCGTTTCATCGGTGCCAGCCACGCGCTGGCGCGCCTGCATGGCCGCGATCCGCGCCGGTTGCTGGCCGCCCGAACGCTGCAGGAGCAGCGACGCATTTTCGAGCAAGAGCTCGCCCCGTTGTTCGCCAAGCGCCATATCCGCTGGCTGCTCGAGCGCCCGGCCTCGCTGTTCGGGCTCGGCATTCCTCCAGCTCAGTTCGAGGCACTCAAAGGCAGCGAGAGCCACATGGCGAATGTGGTTCTCGCCCGCCTCGAGCGGCTCGCCTGCGCCTTCGACATCCAGGACAACTACTTTGCCTGGCAGGCCTTCGGCAGGGGCTACGCCTCCGGCGGCGCCGGGCCGCTGCCGCCCTATCTCCGGCCGGAGAACTACGCGGCGCTGCGCGACGGAGTGCACCGCGTCGAGGTCCACAACCGCTCGTTCATCGAGCATCTCGCCGCTGAGCCGCCGGCCTCGGTGGATGGTTTCGTTCTGCTCGACGCCCAGGACTGGATGACGGACGATCAGCTCACGGCGCTCTGGCAGCACATCGCACGCACTGCTCGTCCCGGCGCGCGTGTCGTCTTCCGCACCGCCGGCGAGCCGACCATCCTTCCGGGCCGCGTCCCCGATGACATCCTGCGGCATTTCTCCTATGACGAGGACGCCTGCCGCCAGCTCGCGCGGCGGGACCGCTCGTGCATCTACGGCGGCTTCCATCTCTATGTCTTCGGTGGGGAGACCACATGGTGAGCATGCCGGCGGGTGATGCACGCCAGCATATGGATGGCATCTACCGCTACCAGCGCCACATCTACGACGCGACGCGGAAATTCTTCCTGCTTGGCCGCGATCGTCTGCTCGACGACCTGCGTCCCACGGTCGGCAGCCACGTCCTCGAGATTGGCTGCGGAACCGGCCGCAACCTGATACTGGCCGCACTCCGCTATCCCAGGGCGACATTCTATGGACTGGACGTCTCCGAGATGATGCTTGAGACGGCGCGTGCATCGATCGCGCGTGCCGGCCTCGATGGGCGCATCGTCGTGGCAGCAGCCGACGCGACGTCATTCGAGTCCGAGGCCCTGTTCGGCCGCCGCGCGTTCGATCGTGTCTTCATCTCCTACGCACTGTCGATGATCCCGCCGTGGCGCGAGGCCACCGCACGCGCGCTGAGCGTGGTGGCGGACAGCGGCAGCCTGCACATCGTCGACTTCGGCCAGCAGCACGGCTTGCCTGCTTGGTTCCGCGCCGCCCATTTCGCGTGGCTCCGGCGGTTCACGGTCGAGCCGCGCGCCGATCTCGAGGCGGAGCTTGCCGCGCTGGCGGCGCGCACCGGCGCTGGGCTGAACTGTCGCTCTCTCTTTCGCGGCTACAGTCAATATGCGGTCATCGCGCGGACGTAGCGCGCCCGCGAGAGTGCTTCCGGAGAGGTGTGCAGCGGTTTTCCGACAGGAAGCGCGACAAAGCAAAGATCTAGTGCCCGAGCATCCAGTTCAGGCCCAGCGTGCCCGGCGCCAGGATGCCGCCAGCCCACAGAAACGCCGAGGTGATGTTGGCGATCTGAAAGGGGATGTGCGGCATGGAATACATCCCGGCGACCACCGGGATGACTGCGCGCACCGGCCCGAAGAAGTGTCCGAGGAAGACGCCGAACACGCCATACTTCTCGAAGAACGCCTGTCCGCGAGGCAGCATCTCGGGATAGTTTTTGAACGGCCAGATCGTGTTGAGCTCTTCCTTGAAGTAGAGGCCGACCCAGTAGGAGATGGCATAGCCGATTGAGCCGCCGATCCCGGCGGCCAGCCACACCGGCCAAAAGCTGATGCCGCTGACGCCGAGGAGCCCGCTGATCGCCACCAGGATGACGGTCGAGGGGAGAATGAGGGAGATGAAGGCTAGGCTCTCTCCGAACGCGAGCAGAAAGACGATGGGCACGGCCCAGGTTTCGTGGTCCCGAACGAACGCAACGATCAGGTCGGTCAGTTGCTTGAAATCCATACCAGGTTATCCGCTCCCTGAGACGTGTGGCGCCTCAGCTAGGGGCCTTTGTGATCGGGTGCAAGGCCGATTTCATGCAGGGTGGAGGTTTGTCGCGGTGGGCAAGGCAATTTGGGCGGCCTGGTCGCTTCGCTCATCGGGCTCGTTCACACCAGAATTTGTACATGCCGTCAAACGTGCGGGGATAGTCCGCCTCGTGGCGCGCCCAGTCGGTAAGCGGCCCGGGCCACGTCGCGCCCATCCGGGGCAAGGCGTCCTCGACGACCTCGCTCTGCAGCGTGAACCCGCGAAACGTTAAGTTGTGCTTCGCGAGGAAGTCCTCGATCTCGGCGATCATCACGTGCTGCTCGCTTTCGTGCAGCACCAGGTCGCGAAACTCGTTGAGATTGTAGAAGTCGGGCGACTGCTGGAGCTCGGCCCCGGCCTCCCCGTCCGCCAGATCGAGCAGCCGCGCCCGATAGGCGCGGGCCGCCGGATCGTCGCATCCGGGGCCGGGGTGGTGCGGGTCCGATCGCAGCGCCGCCAGGTTGCGGCGTGAAACCGCACTGTAGAGCCCGATGTACATCAGTCCGTCGGGCCGCAGCCGCGACAGCAGCGAACGCCAGCCCGCCCAGGGGTCGGCCATGTGATGCAGCACCCCGACGCACTCCACGATGTCGAACTCGCGTTGCAAGCCGTCGAGGTCTCGGATGTCGGCCGCCAGGAACTCGACCGTTTCGGCACCGAAGTGACGGGCCATACGCTTGGCGTAGGCGAGGCTCGGCGCCGACAGGTCGATGGCCAGCACGCGGGCCTTGGGTCCGTAGGCGAGCGCGGTCTGCACGGCGTGGAGGCCGGTGCCGGCGCCCGCGATCAGCACGTCGAACGGCTGGTCCATGAAGGCGAGGCGCGGCGGCGGAAAGAAGCGCTCGAGCGTGCGCCGCAGGGCGCCGGCTTCGGAAACGTGCAAGTCCTGCCAGCGCGGATAGGGGCTCGTTTCGTACTGGTGCGCCACCCGGCGACTGGTCGCGTCCGACGTTCCCGAGAGCCGCGGCAGGGCACGGGCGATCTCCCGCTCCTCGGCGAGTCGCGCGAGCCGCCCGACGATGCAATCACGCAACGGCTTCGGGCGGATGCCCTGGTAGGCGTCCGACGACGGCTGCGACCCGAGGATGACATTCAGTGGCCGGTAGAGCGCCGCGAGCAGCAGGCGAAAGGAGGCACCCACGTCGCCCTCGAGCAGCACGCGATGGTCGATGGACAAGGCCGCGACGGCGGCCGTTTCCTCCGGCGTCTCCGCCCACGCCTGATCGGTGTTCCAGCACTGAGCGAGCAGCGCCAGCGCGAAGGTCGAAACGGCGCGATCGCGCACGTCGTCCTCCGATGGGTCAAGCAGCAGCACCCGCCGTGCCGCGGTCAGGAGCCGCTCGATGCGGGGATCGGTGACGACGCCGCATTCGAGCGCGCTGGTCAGCAGCGCGTTGCCGATGCCGTCGCTCTTGCGCCGGCGCAGCAACGTGCGCGCGGCGGCCGTGGCGTCAGCGCCCGGGCGCGTCGCAGCGAGAGCCTCAATGAGCGGCGGCTCGGTCGCGAAGACATGGGCCAGCGCCACCTCGACCAGCGGTTGGCGGGAGGCTGTATCGAACGCGAGGGCGGCTTTGAGCCCGAAGGGGTCGAGCCCCGCCGGGTTCGAAAACCGGTAGCGAGCGCACATCCGCGACAGCCGCCGTGCCGCCTCTACCATGTCGGGCTTCAGGCGCAGCGCTTCCGTCAGCGCACCCGCGCTCTCGTCGATTTCGCCCAACTGATCGAGCACCAGGGCGAGGTTGTACCTCAGCGATGCATTGCGCCGATCGGCTTTGGTCGCCTCCTGCAGCGCCACCCGCGCACCGGGCAGGTCGCCCCGGCGCGCGGCCGCAAGGCCGAGCGCCGCCCAATCACGTTTCGGTGCACCGCGACCCGGCTTGGCGATCATCGCAGCACGATGGCATGGGCTGGGCCGATCGCCCAGAGGGCGGTTGCGGCCGGCGTCATGTCCGGCACCGCCGTCCCATCTCCGCCGCCAGCTCCTTCGACACTTCCGTGCCGAGCATGGCGCCACGCGACACCTGGGCCGGAGTCAGGGTCGCTCCGCCCGCGCTCCGCAGCGTCGGCTCCGCCGCATCGGCCTCCCGCCGGCCAATCGCAAGCTCTTCACACGACAGCTCTTTCTTGCGCTGCTTGTAAGCGAAAAGCCGAACACCCGACGCATAGGCGGCAGGCGTAGCCGGCTGCCGGATCCACTTGCGCTCCCGGTCGGCCATGATGGTGTTGAGCGCCGTCCGGCGCTGATCGATGCAGTGGCTCGAATCGTCGACGCAGCCGAGACCCGCCTGCGAACTGCCCTCCGGCACCAAGCCCGTGCTGCACCCGGCAATGCCGACCGCCAGGGCCAGCGCCGCAAGCGGCGCCCCGCGTCGCCCTGCAGACGGAATAGGGATCATCCAATCGCCCCTTGT